>Ga0310912_10000104_pt1 | contig 36171 bp, 38 predicted proteins | sample GREbulkMGOX080_FD_203443 | JGI IMG/M metagenome (GOLD analysis project Ga0310912, IMG submission 203443) | Lab enrichment of tropical soil microbial communities from Luquillo Experimental Forest, Puerto Rico - GRE.bulkMG.OX080 | ecosystem: Environmental > Terrestrial > Soil > Tropical forest >...
GCCCAGCCTCCCGGCAGCGTCCATCGCCCACCGTCTGCCAACTCGCGTACCATGAGCAAGCGGTCTCGACAGTCGAAAACGGCCCCACGGACGTCGACCTTCGGAGTCGCGTAGCCCGTCTCGCCCTTGAACAAGGTTTCGATCCGCTCAGCCGACACGCTTGTGTGCGCTGCCATGATCCTCGACGCAAGCGCACGCAGCGCTCCATAGCGTTCGCGATCGTAGGGATCGCGAACAAAGGCCAGACCGGTCTGGGCAATCGCTTGGAGTTCGCGCGTCCATGTAAGCCAGTCAGGTTCGGTGGTCATTGCGTTCAATCCTAATCAACATCTTGTAGGTCGGCGGCTCGCCCATAATCTGCGACGGTCCCGGTTGTTTGGACAGGTTCCGGGGAGGGATAAGCTAAAGACCGGTAGCCGGCTGCTGGTTTGGTCGTTCCCCGAAATCAAATTCATCCCGGCATTGTGACGGAAAATACGCGTGAGCTTTGCTCATGCGATCATTTTGGCTGCCGCTGCGCCGCCTTGGCGGCCTTCGCCCCGGCCCCGGCCGCGCACCAGCTTGAGGCGCGGAGTCGCGCTCCGTCAGTCGTGGCCGCCAGGTGTGGCGCGGCGCTCGCCCGATATCTTGCCGCTCGCCCCGCTGCACCGGGCTAAGGGACGAGAGTGGACCAAGCAAAACTGCCCGTAATCGATGCGCGGTTCCGGGCCGCCTGTGTTTACTCTGAGGGACGCACGAGGACTTAATAATTACCTACGACAATTTCCCATAATCTGCACTTATGCGGCTTTTTCGTTCACGCGCGATAGGTCCAGCAGAATCCGTTGCAAGCGGCCAAAGATTACGCGATATTTTAACAAGTTGTGGCATTTAGCACTAGTGGCCGCCTGGAACACGAGTTTGGCTAAATGGGACACACTGCGCGACTAGTCTGGGATTGGATAAAGACCCACGTCGGAGCGTTGGGTGGCTTTGTGCAGGTGCCGCCTTAGCTGTCGGGGCCTTAGTTCTCGCTGCAGTAGTGGGCGTCCGCGATATCGAGCAGGCAGAAAACCCAGAGAGGGTTGCGCGCGACTGGCGAAGGGCCATGACGGCGCTCGGGATAAGCCCGGTCTTTCCGCCATCAGAGGATTTCCACGTCGGTGATATTATAGCTATTGACGAACTGAAGCCCAACGAGAAGAAATCAAGCGAAGGGAACGGCCCGGACTCCCTCTTATTCCGCGCCATCGGGATCGCGCATGTGTCGGAGACCGCGGCGGCTTTACAGAAGCGCTACAAAGATATCCCGCAATTTCCGCCGACTCCCGCGAAATACGATGGGACAAGCCCCGTTGAAGTAGATGGGGATATCTTCTCTGCCCCGGGCAGCCTAAAAAGTCTGCCGATCGTGGGATTTCCGGGCATTACTATCGCGACAGCGAGTGTTCAAACCGCTGGGTTGGGAATTCTGTCTGGAATCCGTGCGCTGGTCTCTGGCGCCACGCGCGCCTCGTCTGAAAGCGTTCAGATCAAAATTCCCGAGGCCGAGACGTACGGAATAGGCGCCGAAGACGCTCACCGCCTGTTTAGTCAATTCTGCAACGAGAATTTCTCGTGTACCCAAGCTGGCGCTCGTGAGGCGTTATCCTTGCCAGCCGATCAAGATGATAAAATAGACCTTATTTTTATTACACGTGTCTATCTAACACGTTCAATCGACTACGTATACGGCTCGGACACGGCAGTTGCGGCGGCAGTACGGGCGGCGCTGGACCGTTCGGGCACGGGTCGGTCGCCGGCGGCAGCTGCGGCGCCCGAACCGTCGCAGCCTCCCATAGGCTCGCAGACGCCTCAACAAGCGCTGGAATCAGCGAGGACCCAAGTCACGCAGGAATTGGGGGGCCTCGGTCAGGGCGGGCAGCTAACGGGGGCCAGTGTTACTAGCGCTGGCGTGGTGCTGAAGACACAGTTCGTCCGGCCTATCGTTATCGGCTATGCGGGGATCACCATTTCACCTTTTCCAAATCCGGAGACAAAGCCCGAGGCAGCAAGCGCAAGCAATGCGTCAGCCCATTAAGCGCCAACGCAATGGAGGATTTCGCTCGATGTTATTACTACTCGGTGCGGTCGCAACGTTTCACTATGCGACTATCATCGCGCCCGCCAATGTCGCGACATCTTTCATGGTGGTAGCTGAACAGAACCCAACGGCGCCGCCTGCAACGCTTTCATCTCCTCTTCCGCCAGGTCCTGATCAGGGCCTCCCGTCCACCACGGTGCCGCAGCAGCAGATCCCCCTCCCGGCGCCGGCTACCCGGCAGCAGCATATCCCCCTCCCGGCGCCGGCGCTGCCGCCTGCGGTCCGGCAACGGCAGATGATTCTGCAGCCGGCGCCGGCGCTGCCGCCGCCTGCGGCCCGGCAGCAGAATATCCCGCTGGCGCCGCCGCCTTAGTCCCCAACGCCCCAACACCCGCTTGATTTGACCACACCTGCTTGGCAGCCGCTCGTGTGCCCAAGCCTAGCTCGACCGCACCGACGGGCGGCTTCGATTGCGCGCGTTAAGGCCGACGACGATCGGACACGCCAGGCCCCCACCGGTTGCGAGGGGAAACATCTCGCGAGTGTGGCAGCCGCACCCAATCCAACCTTTTGACCGCACCGCCTCTTCACGGACGGCCGGCTGGTTGATCAAGAGTTTCGGCAGGCTCCCTTCACCACCCGGATCAATCGGTTGTTGTTGTCATAAGATATGACCGAAAGCCAACCGCACTTCTTCCTGCTGGTAGCTGATCAACACGTCAACCACCTCGCCAGCCCTCCCAGCGCTACGGGGATTTTTGGCACTACCCGGTGCCCAGGTTCTTTCGTTGCCCGTCAAAGGCCTCTGCGCATCGGGCCTGGCCGGGGGCTGCAGCGTAGTGCGACAACGGCGGACATCTGCGATCATCATGTCCGCAAAAACATAACCGATTCCCTGTAATTCCGGGCCGACGAGCGGATTGCTGTTCCTCGCCTCGATCGCGAAGCCCGCCGCTGCGGCCGGCCTGGGCACCACGGTGAAAATCTGACGTTTGGTACCCTGTGCCAGGGTCCGTTTTGGGTGGATTCCCGACCTTCGCCGGGGCCGGCTCGGGCGACAAGGTAGCGCCGATTCCAGACCTTCCCACCCGCGCCCCGGCACGGGGCGCTTCGAGTCCCCGGAGCGCCCGCGCTATGGCTTTCGAGACACGTCGCTCCTGCTAACATAGAGCAATGTTAAGAGAGTGACCGCAGCTCCGGTGTCAGTCCAGGGAGGGTCGAATGCCCCACAATGAGAACGTTCTCTGTCTCTGCCGGGCCAACTCGGCGGGCCGCGATCGCGGTCTCGTCGCCGGCCTCGTTCTTGCCGCTGCCCTGCTGCTGTCGGGGACGGCCGCTGCGCAGCAAGAGGTACCGGGAGCCAAGGACTTCCCCCTCATCAAGCGCTACGAGGGATCGCGCCTCATCGGCTATGACATCCGGGCGTTCGATGCATTTAAGCTCCCCCTCGGCAAGCTCAAGCTCGGCGACAGCGGCCAGCCGGTATACGATGCCGTGCAGGAGGTGGAAGGTCGCCACACCAGGCTGCTCTACCTCGCGCCTCCGCAGCGAAGCTCGCTCGAAGAGTTTCGCAACTATGAGGAAGAACTCGCCGCCAAAGGTTTCACTGTTCTCTTCAAATGCTCAGGCGCGGAGGAATGCGAGTCTTTCGGCACCGAGTCTCTACCGGGTGTTGTACCCGCCGACCGGTGCGTTGCAGAACAATGAGTCTCTCCAAGGTGGCCTTCAACGTACCGGCCGAGCCGCGATACCTCGCCGCCACCTTGTCGCGCCCGGAAGGGATGGTCACGGTCTCTCTCTACGTCGCCCTTGAGCGCGGCACTGCTTTCCCGCAGACCAAGGACCGCGTCGCGATCCTGCTCGACGTGGTCGAAGCGAAACCGATGGAAACGAAGATGGTGACGGTAGACGCGGCGACGATGGCCAAAGACATCGCGGAGACCGGGCGGGTCGCGCTTTATGGGCTCTACTTCGATACAGACAAGGCCGAGCTCAAGTCGGAATCAGGGCCATCGCTCGACGAGATCGGCAAGCTTCTCAGGGAGCAACCGAACCTCAAGGTCTATATCGTCGGCCATACCGACAATGTTGGCGGCTTCGACTACAATATGAACCGATCGCAGCGCCGCGCGAAATCGGTGGTCGATCACCTCGTACTAGACTACGGCATCGCGCCGGCCCGACTGAAACCGGTTGGCGCGGGTCTCATCGCCCCGGTCGCGTCGAACGACGACGAGGCAGGTCGTGCCAAGAACAGACGCGTTGAAATCGTCAAGGAGTAGTAAAGGACGAAGAGGACGGCGGCGACCACGAGGAGGATGTTGGGACATCGTACCGTTCATCTGGCGCAACCGGGATAAGAATTACACGGTGGCCAAGGTCATGGGCGGATGGAGCAGGTCAATGGCAGCATCGCGCGTCACCTGAGGGCGCTGGACCAGGCCGACCGCGAAGAGAGCGATATCGCCGAGGCCAAGTCGGGTCGGCTCAAGGAGAAGATTGCCGGCCTGCGCCGACAGATGCAGGCCTTGAAGGCGATGGAGCAGACGGTTCATGACGGCCAGAAGTAACGGAACGCTCAGAATTTACGCATAAGCGGACAAAGCGCGAACTCAGGCGGCCTCGAGAACATCCTCGGGCATGATCCTGAGCGGCCGCAATCCGTCATGGTTTTCCGTGGCTGGCCGCTCGGCGCTCCAGACGTAGTCGCCAGTGAGGTTCACATGCTCCCAGCCGAGGGGTGAGAGGTGAGCGAGGAGCCGGTCCGGAACCTCCTCGGCCTGGCGCAAGGCAGCAACAGCGCGATCGAGGTATCGCGTGTTCCACAGGATGATCGCGGTGACCAGGAGGTTCAGGCCCGAAGCGCGGTATTGCTGGTTCTCGTAGGTGCGGTCGCGGATCTGGCCGAGGCGATGAAAGAAGACCGCTCGCGCCAAGCTGTTGCGTGCTTCACCTTTGTTGAGTTCCTGGCTGGTCTGGCGGCGCAGTTCGGTATCTTCCAGCCAGTCGAGAGTGAACAGCGTCCGTTCCAGTCGTCCCAGCTCGCGCAGCGCGGCGGCGAGGCTGTTCTGTCGCGGGTAGGAGGCTAGCTGCCGCAGGATCAGAGAGGCGGTCACGGTGCCGGTGTGGATCGAGGCGGCGACCCGCAGGATCTCTGACCAATGGGCGCGGATCAGGGCTGGGTTGATGCGCCCGGCGATCAGCGGTTCAAGCGCGGGATAGGCTGTCGCCTTGCCGAAACTGTAGAGGCGCCGGCTTTTCAGGTCCGGGATCCGCGGCGCAAACTGGAACCCAAGCAAGCAGCAAAGCGCGAAGACATGATCGGAATCGCCGCCGCCATCGGTGTGGTGGCGACCGGCCGCAACCGTGCTCTGGTGATAGAGCAGCCCATCGAGCACATGCGCGGCTTCGCTGGCGGTCGCCGCGATCACCTTGGTGTGGAACGGAGCGTAGCGGTCGGAGAGGTGCGTGTAGAACTTGACCCCGGGTTCATCGCCGTAATGGGCATTGATGCTGCTCGCGGCGCGGCCGAAGCCGCCGGCCCGGAAGAACTGGCCGTCCGAGGAGGAGGCGAAGCCGCCGCCGAACATCGCCGCCAGCGGCTCGCGCTGCTGGTGGTCGACCAGACGCTGGAGCGCCAGGGCATGGGTCTCGTCGCGGATATGCCAGTCCGCCGTCCAGGCCAGTTGGCCGAGGCTGGCGATGCTGCACGCCTCGGCCATTCGCGTCAGGCCGAGATTGAGCCCGTCGGCCAGGAGGCTCGCCATAAGGACCTGCGGGTCGGCGGCAGCTTCGCCGGTTCGCAAATGGGTGAAGCAGTCGGTGAACAGCGTCCATTGCGCCACCTCCGACAGGAGATCGGTGATCCGGACGCGCGGCAGCATCGCGTAGAGGCGCGCGGCGAGAGCCTCGGCTTCCGGCGGTGTCGATTTCTCGATCGGGGTGATTGTCAGCACACCCTTGTCGAGCGAGACATCAGGCAACAAGCCGCCTTTCGCCTTGCTGTCGATCGCCGCCAGCTGCTTGTCGAGGAGCGCTCGGCGATCGGCAATAAAGCGTTCGAAGTCGGCGTCGACCGCAATCGGCAAGGTGCCGTCTCGTTCCAGCTCTTTCAGGGTCTCGCGGGAAATCAGGCGGTCCTCGAAGGCGCGATATCGCCGGCTGCCCACTACCCACACGTCGCCGGCGCGCAGACGGTCGCGCAATTCCGACAGCACGCAGAGCTCGTAGTAGCGCCGATCGATGTCCCCGCCGCGAAGCACATGGCGCGCCCAACGCTCCCGGATGAAGCTGATCGGCGCGGATTTCGGCAAGCTGGGCACGGCCTTTCGGTTCATATCGCGCAGCATGTCGATGGCACGCATGAGTGCCGCCGCGGCCGGCACATTCTGAAAGACGAACGCATCAAGGAAAGCCGGAGCCCAACGGCGGATGCCGGCATAGTGCTGGCCAAGCATCTGGTAGGCATCGAATTCCTCCGACCGCGCCAGCGCCTCGGCCTGTGCGACAGTCGCGAGGAAGCGGTCCCACGGGATTACCGCGGTAATCGCGTCAAAAGGGTCCTGCTGGTTGTCGCGCGCGGCAATCAGAGCGGCGCCGACGCGGGCGTAGAGGCGAACCTTCTCGTTGATGGCGCGGCCGTCGGCCTGGAAGGCGCGGGCATGTCGCTCGTCGGCTTTGCGGAACATCATCCCGATCAGCCGGTCGAACAGATCGACAGCCTGGTCCGTCAGGCTGGCAGCGAGATCGAGGGTGACGGCAACCAAGGTGGCGTGCCGCCGCTGGCGCTCATAGCCCGCGATATGCTGCGCCGTGGTGCGGCCGGCTTCACGGGCGAGCTGAGCAAGGCGGGCCTGATGCACACCATGCCCGCGCGCCGGATCAAGGCCCGCTGCGCGGACATGCTCCAGACGCTCGATCAGACCGAGCATCGCAACCGGCTTCGCCGCTTCCGGCATCTGGCGCAGCCAGGCGAGCCAGCTCTGGTTGGTTTCCTTGCGGCGCTGCGTCAGCACATCCAGCCGATGCCGCTGCTCGGCGGAGAGACCATCGGTCAGGCGGCGCTGGACCTCGCGACGCGCCCGATAGCGCGCTTGAGTGCAGAGCCGCTCGAGGGCGACGGGCGCCGGAATGACGATCCGGCGCCGCCGGCATTCCTCCACCACAAGCCCCGCGAGATGGGCGAGCCGATCGTTCTCGATCGCATGCAGCAGCAGCCAGCTGGCCAGATCGGCGGCCGGGCGCGTCCCGAAGGGACGAAACCCGAGACGGTCCTGCAGTTCGGCCGCATGGCGCTGTCGGTTCCGCTCCCCAGCGAGATAATCCTCGATTGCCCCCGGAAGAGCGTCAATCTGCTCGGCGATGAACCAGAGAAGCGATCGCGGCGGCCGCTCCCCCGTCTTAAGCGGACGGCCCGGATAGCGCAGATAGCAAAGCATGAGGGCGTGCCCGAGACGATTATGATCGCCGCGGCAGCGCCGAATCACCGCGAGGTCTGCGGCGGATAATGTGTAGTGGCGCACCAGCTCACGTGGATCCGTAAGCGGATCGAACAGCGCGGCGATCTGGGCTTCGGTCAATGGCTGTCGGCGCATCGCTGATGCCTCCCCGCTTCTTGGTGGTCTGGTAGCATCCGTTCGGAAAGGGAACGATCTCGCCGCGTATCCGAACTCAATCGTAAGTGACACCCCCCATCGTGCCGTTGTCGATGGCAGTGCGGTAGATGGCAATGGCGAAACACGGGTCCTGGGCAACCTGCTCTGCGTCGCCGCGCCGCCAAGCGAACGTGTCGAGTATGACCTCCTCGATCAGGCTACGGTCGACTGGTACGACGACGCCGCAAGTCATTGCGAAGTCCTCAGGCTGCGAGAGCCGCCCGGCGAAGGCCACGCCCTCCGACGCGCTCGCCTCCAGCTGCTCGTCAATCAGCCACGCCTCCGCCTCACGTAATACATCAGTGACAATCAGTCCGGCTGTTGCGTGACGCTGCTCGATGCGCCAGATCGAGAAGCGGGCTGCGCGCATGGCATCGAGCATGCGCACCTCGTCTGAGCCGGACACCAGCCGAGCCGCTCGGGCATAGCGGTCCAACGGCCGCGATCGGCCGTCCTTAGCGGTGTAGAGGGCGAGGTCAAAGGCAAGGATCATCTCCTCCTCGCTCTCCGCCACTAGTGTGATGTCTCTGAAATAGGATTGCAGAGAGAAGAGGCGATGCTATCATCGGCCGGCCAGTGGGGAGGGGATCATGGCTCGGCAGCGCATCGAACTGCAACCGGAAGAGGCTGCGGAGTTGCGGCGCCGGTTTCGCGCCAGCACGATGCCGGTGCGCGACCGTCGGCGCTCGGAGATCATCCTGTTGAGCGCCGAGGGTTTGACCCAGCAGCAAATCGCGCAACGGATGGGCATATCGCGCGTGCAGGTCAGCCGCTGGGTCGGGCGTTTTGCGCGGCACCGGGTGGCCGGATTGAGCGATGCGGCGGGGCGCGGTCGCAAGCCATGGCTGGCGGAAGGCGCGGCTAAGCAAGTGCTCGAGCGCGCGGTGACGCCGCCACCGCATCTGGGGCGGTGGAGTTGCCGCACGATGGCGCGCGCGGTCGGCATTTCGGCGGCGAGCGTGCAGCGGCTGTGGGCCGCCAACGACATCAAGCCGCACCTCTCGCGTACCTTCAAACTGTCGAACGACAAGCAGTTTGAGGAGAAGTTTTGGGACGTGATCGGGCTCTATCTCGACCCGCCGGACAAGGCGCTGCTGCTGTGCTGTGACGAGAAATCACAATGCCAAGCGCTCGAGCGCACGCAGCCCGGCCTGCCCTTGGGCATTGGCCACATCCGTACCAAGACCCATGATTACGTGCGGCATGGCACGCTGACCCTGTTCGCCGCGCTCAATTATCTTGACGGCAAGCTCATCACCCGCCTGGCGGCGCGCCACCGTCATCAGGAGTGGCTCGCCTTTCTCAAACTGATCGACCAACAGAGCCCGGCCGATCTCGACATCCACATTATTGCCGACAATTACGCCACTCATAAACATCCTCAGGTCAAAAAATGGCTGCAACGGCATCCCCGGTTCCGTATGCATTACACGCCGACCTCATCGTCGTGGATGAACTTGGTCGAGCGCTTCTTCGGCGATCTGACGCCGTTCATCGGCGAGAAGAGCTTTTCCTCAACGCGCGAACTGGCCGATGCGATCATCACCTTCCTGGCAGCGCGCAACGACAACCCTCGACGCTACGTCTGGAAGGCCAAGGGCCAAGACATCCTGCGCAAAATCGACAAGGCAAGACGTGCGCTTGCCGCTCAGCGTAATGGTATTTCAGAGACATCACACTAGCGTCCGTCCCACCGCAAGCCTGAGGCGTTTAGCCTGCGCCAGGAGCGCTGGACCACCAAGGAACTTCAGGGCGGCGCTGTGGTGGTCCGTGCTGATCGCTCGCAGGCGACGATAGCGGTCGAGGATTTCCTCTCGGTTCATGGCGTCCTTCCGAGCAGCGATGCAGTGTGGCGATCTGTGTCTTGGTCAGTTGCTGTCGGCGTATCGCTGATGCCCCCCTGCATCTTGAGGCCGGCAGACCAGCCGATCCGGGCCAGCGAGTCGATCAGGGTGCTGCGTTTGATGCCGAAGGTGCGACAGACCGCTGCCTTGGTGGCGCCGCCGTCGAGAGCCGTAATCACCAAACCAAGCTTCTCGGCATCGATGGCGACGGGACGACCGCCGCGGCGCCCGCGACGGCGAGCAGCCGCGAGTCCGGCCTGCACCCGCTCCTGGATCATTGACCGCTCGAACTGCGCGAGTGCGCCGAAGACATGAAACAGGAACTCGCCTTGCGGCGTGGTGGTGTCCATCTGCTCGGTCAACGAACGGAAGGCGATGCCGCGCGTCTTGAGGTCGTTCACTGTCGCCAGGAGGTGTGGCAGCGACCGGCCAAGCCGGTCCAACTTCCAAACCACCAGGCAGTCATCGGGCCGTACGAAAGCGAGCGCCTTGGCCAGGCCGGCGGGTTCACCGCGGCTGCCGCTAGCATGGTCCTTGAATAAGTGACGCTCATCCACACCGACGGCCATGAGGGCATCGCGCTGAAGGTCCAGCACCTGCCGATCACCGTCGCTGGAGACGCGCATGTAGCCGACCAGCATGTGCGGAAAACCTTATAAGAGAAGTTTCCGCTCAGTACCCCATTCCGACAGAGTTTGTCGTATAGATTTCCGGCCTTAGAAGGAACATTTTGCCCGGCCACTCAGAGCTGCCGCACCCATCGTCCCGCAGATCGCCAGAAACCGGCAGCCCCCTTGTTTCCCTTCGGTCCCCGGCTTCGCCCGTTCCGCCTATGTCCGCTTATGCGTAAATTCTGAGCGTTCCGTTACTTCTGGCCGAGAAGATCGCGTCCGCCGCCCGGTGTCACCGCGACAGCGTGTGCGTGGCGATTGCGGCCCTCGAAGCCGCCGAGAGCACGCCGCTCCGCACTGGACACAGCTGTCGGCGTCCGAGCGGGCGGCGTTGATCGCCAGGCTCGACAGCAAGCCTACCAGGGCCGACTGGGCGGCCTGGGAGCGCGATCTCGAGGCGAGACTCGCTTGATCCGCATGCCGACACTAGAGCGGGCGCGTGAAGAGGCCCGCCTGCTCAGTGCGCGAGGGCTCACCGTCTACGTCTATCGGATGGGCGATGGCGGCTACTGGCTCGATCAGCTCCCACCGCGGCTCGTCAAGCTCGAATTCCTCGAGAAGGTCAGCCCCCCGCGGTGAACGGATTGGCGCGGGCTATCAATTCTTTGGCCGGGATTATCAAGCGGAGCGGCGTGCTACCGTCCTAGCTGATCGGCATGGCAGCCGCAGCACATTCCGTGAAGCTCTACGACACCCGCGCCAAAGCGACCCGTGCCGTCAAGGCGCGCAATGCCCGAGCGCACCGGGCGCGGGGCATGTGGGTCGCTGTCGCTGCCGAGGGCGGCGGGTTCACCGTCCGCTGGGTTGGCAAGGCTCGCACCGGTTCGCGGCGCCGCGCTTGAGCCATCACCGGAGCCACCGCCGCCATCACTTCGCTGACGCTGGCGCATACAGGGGGCAATTTTCTGAGGGTTGGCGCGAACTCGCAAGTTTTTGGCCCGGATTATCAAGCGGGGCCGCGCGGCCGAGCCCCACTTTCGCCGGCATGAACCAGAAAACTGCAAATGTCGACAACAGGGTTTCCTGGCGATCCGCCGTGCTGATCATCGTCGGCCTGTCACTGGCCGGGTGGGGGGTGCTCTCCCAATCGTTCCACAGCCTGTAACCGACATCGCCGATCGTCAGCCCGAACCGCCGTCGCCACCAGGGCGGGCGGTCAGCGATTGGCCGCGCCTATCAAGTTTTTGGCCGGAATGATCAAGCGGGGCCGCGCGGCAACGCCCACCTCGCCGGCATGGCAACCGCAGCACATTCCGTGAAGCTTTACGATACCCGTGCCAAAGCGATCCGCGCCACCAACGCGCGCAACGCCCGGTCGCCGCACCGCACGCGCGGCTTTTGGGTCGCCGTCACCGCCGAAGGCGGCGGCTTCACCGTGCGGTGGGTGGGCAGGCCCCGCTCCCGCCCCCGAGGGAAGGCGATGCTGCGCTCGCCCCGGTGATGTGCTAAGCCGGGCGGTGCTGCGGCATTCCCCGCGGGCTCGTGTTTCCCCCGGCTCGCGACGGGCGTGTAGGGCAGCGACCGGCGGCTTTCCCCCGGCCGCCGGACCAGTCGAGGCCGGTTCCTCCGTGAGGGCAGGACGGCCGGGAGGGGGCTATGGCAGCATCGGACATCACGCTTGCGGTGGGCGACGGGGCGCGCCGCATGACCTATGCCGAGCTGGGCGAGGTCCGGGGGACATCACCGGCGTCAGCCAAGCGGCTCGTCCAGCGGCATCGCTGGGGGCGACAGATCGGCAACGACGGTGTCACCCGGGTGACAGTGCCGCTCTCGGCCCTCGCCACGTCCGCGAAACCCGCACAAATCAAGGAAAAGAGTGTCGCCCCCGACAAAGAAGCGATGTCACCGGCGACAGGGGCGCCAGCCCCGGTGACACCCGTTGCTGTCATCGATGACGTCGCCGATGACGTCACCCCCGTTGTCATCCCGGCGACAGATGTGCTCGCTCGAGCCGTCGAGGCGCTGCGAGAGCAGCTCGCGAAGGCCGATCAGCGGGAGGAATTGGAGCGTCGACGGGCAGAGCATCAGCTCGAGATCGCGAGCAGCGCCCTACTTGCCGAGCGCGAACGCGCCGACGAGTTCCAGGCCGCGCTCACGGAAGAGAGGCGCCGGGTCGAGGACGGCCGCAAACGGATCGATGAGTTGCAGCAGCGCGTCGATGAGCTGCAGACCGCCCTTGCCGATGCCGTCACTGCCGAGCGGATCGCCGCCGGCGAGGCCGCCGCTCTGCGCGCCATCGTGACTGGGCGGCGGGCCCGGCCGTGGTGGCGGGGGTTCCGATGACGCTCTGGGCAAGCCGTGGGTATCGCGATGTCCTTCTGGCGGCGATCGCGCTGGTGCAGTGTTACGCGACCCGCACCCAGGACGGCTGCGCGCCGCTGAGCTATCACGCGACGATGGCGGAGTGCCGGGTCCTGGCCGCGGAATACCACCGGTTCGACAGCAAGGCGCTGGAGCGCGCGGGGGTTCCGGCGGTGGTCAGCTACCGGTGTGTTGCGGCCAACCGGTGAGGCGTGTCGATGGCTTTGTTCGGGGAAGCCCGGTGCGGCCCGGAGGTTCAGATGAGTTGGGCGAGCGCCTGATCCCACGATAGCGCAGGTTCCGCCTAGCAGCTTGGTGACTTGTGTCACCAGATCGGCTGGCAATTCCGCTGCGGCGGCGCGCTCGGCGATGGCTTCGGCGTGCTGCGCGATCAGCTCGCCGGTCAGCTTGGTTTCGAGATGGTGGCGGGCGTGCTGCCGGATCACCGCGCCATCGGGGACGAGCTTGTCGACGCGGTAATCGGCGAGGGCTGCTTCGACGAAGTCGACGAGCTGCCGCGAGGTCATCGCGTTCAATTCGACCCGGCGGCAGTCCTGGTCTTCATCCCCGGGTGCCAGAAAGCCGATCTCCGCTGCGGTCGCACCGTGCCGCTTCAGCGTCTCGCGCCGGGCTTCACGGCTCTTGACCTCGACGGTTTCGGCTTCGAGCCCCATTGCTTGGGCGTCGCCGAGGCGCAGCCCGATGTCATGGATCACGTCCGACAGGTCGCTCTCGAAGGTGTAGCGCCGCGAATCGGTGCCGAGCGTGCCGAAGATTGAGAACCCGCTGACATCAAAGTCGTGCAGGACGAAGACGTGGTCGACCAGCTCGGCAATGTTGTCGAGCAGAGCGCGCGCCGCAACGACACTCATCCCCTTGGTCGACATGATCGCGAGGTCATAGCGCTCGGCGAGCTGCACCGCCTCGAACAGCTCGTCGAATCCTTCCTTCTCGACAAACAGCACATTCTTGTAGCGGTGCCTCGGGCCGACCGTCGGATAGAGCCCGTTGGCCTGCAATTGCGGGCGGTTGGGCTGGTTCGCCCGCAGTCCCAGATAGCCGCGCACCTGAACCGTGCCGAGCGGCACGCGCCGGCCGGTGTGCGGCTCGGTGAGGTTGCCGCGGGCGTCGTAGACGACGTCCCAGTTCGCCGTCTCCTCCGGGAAATTCTGCAGATAATCGGGCAGCAGGGTCTGGGTGAAATACGTGTCGGAGAATTTCTTCAGCCCGGTCAGCTCGAGGATCTTGCCGCGCGCCGCATACATGATCTGGCGCGCCTTGGCGGGCAGGGTGCCGTTGTCGGAGGCCTTCAGATAGGCCTCCTCCATGACCGCCATCGCCGCGTCGGCAATGCTGATTTGCACCGCCGGGCGCACCAGATTGCGGTAGGCCGCCCCGGCCGCGCCCTTGATCGCGTTCTCGATCGCCTCGCGGAAATGCCCGAGATAGGGCGCCTTGCCGTCGCCGGTCAGCCGCAGATGCGGTGTGATGATGCTCAGATCGATGTCGTAGTAGGCGCGCTTGGGGCCTTTCACCTTGAAGTCGAGACCGCAACCATAGATGCGCAGCCCGGTCGAGTCGGCGTCGTAGATCAGCCGCGTCAGGGTTGGCGAGCGGTTGAGCAGCGGGCGAAAGGCGGAATAGGTCTCCTGGTCTTTCTCGCCCGCGTCGGCGGTGGCCCAGACCTCGACACAGAACGGGATCAGCGCGCCGTCGAAATCCACCCAGCCGGTGCTTTTGCGGTAGTGGCCGGCGATCGCCTCCTCGCCGATTTCGCCGATGCCGCCGCTCGCTTTGCCGGCCGCGGCCGCATGCTCGGAGAGAAATTGCGCCGCCCAAGCTGTGTCGATCTCGGGCGCGGTACCGGCGATGCCAAAGGCGTCCTCGATGATCTTGGACCATAGCCATTGGAACTATTTCGTTTTCGGAAAGTGATCTACCTCACACTCGAGGAGAACACGCAGGATCTAATCTGGTTGGGCAAAGAGCATCGGCGTCCCGTGATGGCAAGCATCTCGCTGTTCCGACCGGAAGCAGTCGATTTCCAACGTGAGCGGTTCAAATCCGGTGGAGTGCTGCCGGTGGCACCACCTACTGCGGGGCTCACCTCTCTGCTGATGATCCTGGTAGCAGGGCTCGTGGCGTTCCTTCTAACGTGCGACTACGCGCGAAAGGAAACCGCCTTGGGTTTCCTGAGCCCGACACTGGGCGTGGCTCGAGTTTTGCCACCCCGCGCGGGCCTCGTCGTCGCGGTGCATGTCGTCGAAGGCCAAGAAGTGGCAGTCGGGGCGCCGCTGATCACCGTGCAGGTCGGAGCGACCAATGATCGTGGCGGCGACGTGGACGAATCGGTGCTGCAGGCGCTCGCCCGCCAGCGCGGCGCACTGCTCGACCAGATCGCCGAGGAGCGGTCACGAGCCGACGCGGAGAGCCGCCGGCTCCGCGACCGTATCGATGGGCTTGGCGCGGAGATCGCCGAGCTGGAGCGAGAACTGAACGCACAACAGGCGCGCAGCAGGCTCGCTGAGGAGGAGGTGACGGCGGTGCGTGGACTGGTGAGCCGGGGCTACGTATCGGTCCTCGAATTCAAGCGGCGGCAGGATAATTATCTGGCCCAACGCCAGAGCGAGGCGTCGCTGGCCGAGCAGATCGCCGCAAAACGAGGGGAAGCGGCTCAGCAACGGCATGTCCTCGGCGAACTCCCGGGCGACATCGCCGCGAAGATATCGACATTGCAGGCGTCCATCGCTGAACTGGACGGGCGACTGGCGGAAACGGAAGGCCGCCGGGCCTACATGATCAGCGCCCCAATCACCGGACGCGTCTCCGCACTGCAAGCCCGTGTCGGCCTCTCGGCAGACCCCGCGATCCCGCAACTCGCCATCGTTCCCTCGGAAAGCGCTCTACAGGCGGAGCTGCTGGTGCCGGCCAGGGCTATCGGTTTCGTTGAGCCCGATCAGCCGGTACGGTTGGCGTACGACGCGTTCCCGTTTCAGCGCTTCGGTTTCTATGGCGGACACGTCGAAACAGTCTCGCGAACCCTGCTGCGTCCGGCCGAGGTGGTCGGCCCGATTGTGCTGCACGAACCTTCTTACCGCGTGACTGTAGTGCTTGACCGGCAGGCGATCACCGCGTTCGGCCGCGACTTCCCGCTCGCGGCGGACATGGCCCTCAAGGCAGATATCGTGTTTGACCGGCGCTCGCTGATGGAGTGGCTGCTTGAGCCGGTTCTGAGCCTGCGCAGGAGCTGGTCATGAGGGCTGCTACAGAATTGCGGCGCTGCACCTGGCTTCGCAGTGTTCCGGATATTCGCCAGGCTGAGGCGGCGGAATGCGGCCTCGCCTGCCTGGGCATGGTGGCGTCTTATCATGGGCACGAGACCGATCTCGGCAGCCTGAGACGTCGGTACCCGGTTTCTCTGAAAGGCATGACACTGGCAAGCCTGGTGGCGGCCGCGGAGCGGCTGGGTCTGGCAGGCCGGCCGCTCCGCCTGGAGCTAGGTAACCTTAAAGAGCTGCGTCTGCCGGCGATCCTGCACTGGGACATGAGCCATTTCGTCGTGCTCAAGCGGGTGCGTCGGGATGGAAGCATCGTGATCCAGGACCCTGACCGTGGCGAGCGCAAACTGGATCCAATCGAGATATCGAAACATTTCACTGGAGTCGCGCTGGAACTCACCCCGACAACTGAATTCGAGCGCAGCGCGCGGGTCCCCCGCCCACGGCTGGCCGACCTGCTGGGGTCCACGCGCGGGCTCGGGTCGCCCCTACTGCAGACGCTCGTATTGTCGGTGCTTTTGCAGGCCTACGTGCTGGCGAGCCCGTTCTACATACAGCTGGCGGTGGACGAAGCAGTGGTGAAGGACGATCGCGAGCTGCTATCGGTGCTGGCCCTCGGCTTCGGCCTTATCATGGTCGTCAATGCGGTCGCTGGCCTGCTCCGCTCCTGGGTGCTGGTCTACCTCCAGAGCACGCTTGCGTTCGGGATGGGAACCGGTCTGTTCCAACACTTGCTGCGTCTCCCGCTCGCCTTTTTCGAGCAGCGTCACGTCGGCGATCTGGTTTCGCGCTTCGGCTCCCTCGAGCCAGTTCGGAACCTATTCGCCGAAGGCCTGATCTCGGTGCTTGTGGACGGAAGCATGGCGATGCTAACCGCCGGCATGATCTTTATTTACAGTGGACGCCTGGGCGCAGTCGTGCTCGCGGCGCTAGCGATCTACGTCATCCTACGGATTGGCTTTTACCGCCTGTTCTGGCAGCGCTCACTCGATCTCGTGCACGCGCGGGCGCTGGAAAACTCCACCTTTATCGAGACCGTGCGAGCTATCCAGAGCATCAAGATCTTCAACCGGGAGCCCGGGCGTACCGCGCTCTGGTCGAACCGTTATGCCGAGGTCATAACCGCGAACGCAGGGGTGGAGCGCCTCAAGGGCGCCTTCAGGGCGCTGAATGACGTCGTGTTTGGCTGCGAGAACCTGGCCGTCGTCTACCTCGGCGCGCTCGCGGCGCTCGATGGCACCATGACGATCGGCATGCTGTTCGCCTTTATGTCGTACAAGCAGCAGTTCATCGACAAGGCCGTGCGCCTTGTCGAGAAGGGCATCGAGTTCCGCATGCTGGATCTGCATCTTGATCGGCTTGCCGACATCACGCGGGCGGAGCCGGAGCTGAAGCCGCAGACACGGACCGACTACCGCCATCCTCTCGAGGGGCGGATATCGGTTCGCGACCTGGCATTTCGCTACGCGGCCGGGGAGCCCTCCGTGTTCGAGGGCGTGAGCTTCGAGATCCAAGCGGGCGAGTACATTGCGATTACCGGCCCCTCCGGGGGTGGCAAAACGACCCTGCTCAAGGTGATGCTCGGTCTGTTGGAGCCGACCGAGGGAGAGGTGTTCGTGGACGGACTGCCTCTGCGGACCTTCGGCGCACGGGCCTTCCGCGACCAGATCGGGGTCGTCATGCAGGATGACCAGCTGCTCTCCGGCTCGATCGCTGACAACATCTGCTTTTTCGACAGCGAGTTCGACCCAGCGCATATGCAGCACTGCGCGAGGCTCGCCGGCGTGCACGAGGAGATCATGCGCATGCCGATGGCCTATGACAGCCTGATCGGCGATATGGGCTCCTCTCTCTCCGGTGGACAGCGGCAGCGTGTGCTGCTCGCGCGCGCGTTGTATAAGCGGCCGAAGATCCTATTCATGGATGAAGGCACCTCCCACCTCGACACGGCGATCGAAGCCAAGGTGAACGCCGCAATCAAGACGCTCGGCCTCACCCGGGTCATCATCGCGCACCGACCCGAAACTATCGCCTCGGCGGGACGGCGGCTGGTGGTCGACCGTGGCGGTTTACAGGAACTGCCGCTCGGATCCAGCATACGTATACGTGCGCTGGAATCCGCGCCAGTGTGAAGCAGTTCACACGCGTCCAGCGCCCAATGCGGCATGATCATTTACGGTGGCTGTCTGTCGAACGAGGATCTCGGTATCGACGCCACAGTCCACTGCGCATTTTCCTCAGTGCGCGATCTTAACTCAGGAACGCAGGAGAGCGAGACGTGAGTAAAAGGATGAAGCCGGACAGCCGCACGCTGCTGCCGGAGCCCATCGTGCTAACCCCTGAACAATTGAAGGAGGTTGCGACGGTTACCGCAGGCGGTCTGTCCGTCGCAAGTCTTTCCAATATCATCCGGTCTGGTGGCATCCCACCTGCTTTGTTTGTGGGCGCCTTCGGCGGGTTGGCCGAGTAGCGGACGTCGCAGCGCCGGCGGCGGATCCAACGCGCGACTTGCCGCCGGTGCTACGCCCCTTTTGTTTGAAGTGAGTCGGCTAGGAGAGGTCGATGAAACGTGATCCAGTTGAGAAACCGATACTCTGCCCGAGCGCCCAGCCCGAGTGGGAGGCGGCACAAGTGTTCGGCGTGCAAACAGGAACGCAAGCGGAAGGCCTGCGGGTCGGCTACCTTACCGAGGCACAGCTCGTGACGCCGGACGTCCTGGCCGCATCCGCTCCTGCCATGCCTACCGAGGTGATGCGGATTGCAGCACCCTGCATGGGTACTGGCTGCAAGCACTTCGATGGAGCAAACTGTCTGCTCGCGGCGCGGGTAGTTGCAATGCTCGATCCGGTCGTCAGCGGCCTCCCGCGCTGTGCGATTCGACCGACCTGCCGCTGGTTCCGCCAGGAGGGCAAGGCGGCGTGCCTGCGCTGCCCGCAGATCGTTACTGACCTACGCGAAGCAACCGAACTGCAGATCGAGGTCGCCGGAATGGGATGAGCCACGCGAGGTCGTCGTCTGGCTCCGCCGGGGGCGCGATCCTTCGCGCCGAATGACGCAGCACAGTTGATTTTCCGCGAGCCCGCTCTGCCCCAGGAATTGCGGGAAATACTAAGATTGCTACAGTGCCTTAGTGCCTGAAGCTGCATCTGGGCATCTGTTACTTGTATCAGACCAGCAAGATGGCGCACCAGCCGCTAGACGGGGGCGACATAAAGCCAGGCTTAGCCGCTGGCGATGATCACCTCGAAGTCCTTTGTCGGTCATCGGTTGCGGGCCAAACCAGCCGAAGGTTCGCACGACGCTCCGGCACCTTGGCAGCACCTGAAAACCGTTGGCCTGGTCTGATTGCTTGACGATCTCGAGCGCCACTGGCCGTGCCCCGCAAGAGCCGTCTCCAGCTGCTCGCCGGTGGGCATCGGCGAAAACATCGCGTAGCCGACGGAAGAGATGGCAGCTCGAAGCCGGCAGGCCGGGCGCGCTGTCACAATCCTAGATGTCGGGCGGGTGTACCTGCGCGCTAACCAGATGCCCGTTGGGTTCGGTGATGATGTGGCGTTTGCGCTCGTTGACCCTTCTCGCCCGTATCATAATCCCGAGGGCCGCCACTTGCCGTGGTCTTGATCGACTGGCTGCCGATCACGCCAACGGACGGGCTCGGGCGGCGCGGCGGGCGACTTCGGAAACCCGCCGCGCTCGCTCATTCTATGCGAGTACGCAGCGCTCGTCCGCTCGGCTAACACCCCGAATGGCTGGCGGCTGCGTTACGCCCGGCGGCTAGAATAGAACGGGAAGCTGTTTTCCGCCCATCTTACCGCAACCTCCGGAGACCTCCTTCAAGTCTTCCGTTGAGAGTTCCCGGATCTGCTGGACCTCCTGGATCTGCCGCGCTGGCAGAACTTTCTGCTCAACCTTCATGTTGGACTTCATGTCAAGCGCTCCATCTCTTAGGTGATGGCGATATGTGACCCTGGACAATCCATGCGCCACTCGCCATAGTTAATGTTAGAAGACGTTCGGCTCGCCAGGTGTGAGCTGGATCACACTCGACGGATAAAAATGAGCTTAGCTTCGGCTGCGCGGTTGCGGGCTGAAACGGCCAAAATGGCAGCGCACACAAGAGGCCGCTATGTCGGCAAAGCTCGTCTAGAGGAGGATGCACTATGATCGGACGCAATCGGGGGCACCGGCCGCCTGAGGCTGCGGTTACAGTCGCGGACAGCTCCACGCAACGCGCACACAACCGCATCTTGCGACGAGTTGCTTTCGCCGCCGCGGCATTTGCTGCTGGGGCCGGCGTGCCCATTGCGGCGTCTGCTGCGCCAATAGCAGCTACAAACTTCACCATCGACTTCGACTTGGTCAAGGTTACCGCGAGAGCTGGCCCCGCGGGGTCAACAATATTGTCGGCGACTGCGCTCGGAAATGGCCCATTCGCGACGGTGAATGGGCTCGGCCCCGTAGATTTCGACAGCATTGATGCTCAGGGCAACGAAACCAACCTGGACGGCATAACAACCGGGCAAATTGTTGCGAATTTCCTCTCTCCACGGTATTTTGGTTCAGATGCCGCGCCTAACGGATCAATCATACAAAATTTAACCCAATTCCAATTTGCGAGTGACGGTACCGTCGAGCCGGGGCCAGGAGTAGACATCGGGGGATTCCAGATCTCGCTAGCTCAGCCTACGATAGATAGTATCGCAGCAGCCGATGGCGGGAATGCTTTCAACTCCGTCTCTTTTTCGAGCGGCAAACAAAGTGTCACCTTTTCTGGAGGAGATATTCTCGATATCCGTTATCCCATGCCGGGTGAAACGGGAGAATTCTTGTGGTCGGCCATTACGGGCGCGGCTCAACCGCCATCTTCATTAGATGTTTATTTTACGACCCCAACAATTCCTCCGGATCCGAACGGGGAGTTTGCCGATGTGAGACTTATCGGTGTGGCTATAGCTGCTGTGCCCGAACCGCCGGGTGTCTTCAGTCTTCTGGCTGGCCTGTCAGGTCTTGCACTTACCCTTGCCCTGTTTCGGCGGCGGCCCGATCTGCGGGCTTGACCGCGTTGCGAGAGCGCATTCACATTTCTAGGTCATGGCACGAGCCTTTTGAACAGTGGGCGCTGCGTAGATAAGCTGGCACGATGCCGCTCCAGCCGCTGATCGCGGGCCGCATCAATGTCGCACTGATACACCACCAATAGCACAGTGCGCCTCGACAGCTCTGGGTCGTCGGTCGCCATGCGCCCCACTCCCCAGCAGTTGCAACCCGATGCTCGCCCTCCCTCCAACGCCAGGCCAGTCACCAACTACATAATTTACAAGGAGGTCGCGCTTGGCCAAGGGTTTGTTATGACCGGCTGGAAATTTAAAAGCAACGAAGACATCGCGCCATACGACCAGGATTGCTACTATTACCAAGGTAGCTCCGATGATTACAACGCCGCGACGAGATATGATATCGCCCGCAACACCGTCATGGTCACCCCCAGCCGTAAATTTCCAGTGAATTTCCAGCAGGCGTTTGCCAACTGTGTCTGGTGGCAATCTTGACCCAGGAAAAGAAGGACCGGTTGTCAGGCTGCTTCGGGAGCCGGTGCAATTATCGGCGGCGCAATAATTGCGCTCAGCCTTTTGGCCGCCGGGAACACCTGTCGGCTCCACACACAAAAAGACCGCCTCGAGGCGGTCTTTCTGTAGCCGATCGGGGTGATGCGGCTCACGGCCAATCAAACGGGTGTCCGGGCGAGTAAGGCCCTCCATCTTTAACAACTAACCCGCCAATGGCGTTTCCGATTGACCCACCGAAAGTACCATCCGCGCTATTCAGGTCCGCGCGCAGTTTGTTCCCCCTATCCTGGTCCACATTTTGCTGAATTCCACCGGCGACGAGGTGGAGTGCCGTTTCACTCAAAGTTTCGATTGTGCTCCTGATGGTCATCGCTTTCTCCAGTTGTTAGGAAGGGACTGACCCCTCCTTGGTTGGCAGTAAAGCGCTACGGTCCGAAATCCTGTGTGATGCGCATCACACAGGGAGCAAAAAAAGTGTGGGGGGGTCACGCCGCCTCCGCGGTCGTCTGCCATTGCGACCGACCTTTTCGACCACGCTCGCCCCCGCCGCCGGGGGCGCTTGTTGACGCGGGATGCGCTGATTGCGCGGCGGCAGGCGCTCGGGCTGACGCAACTTCAGCTTGCCAAGGAATTTGGCGTGTCGCTGCGGGCCTATGCTCAGTGGGAGCGTGGTGAGCGCTGGCCGGGCTATCTCGCCGAGTTCGGCATGGAGACCATCCTCACGCGGCTCGAAGCCGCACATAGCCTTGCGGCACTGGCCGCGTGATTTCAGGCTCCCGAAGCGGCGCGAAACCGGTCCGCGCAGAAAATCAAAAATAATTCGAGTTTTTATTTTTCCGAGCACTTTCCCAAGCTGCTTGCGAGGCCGCCCAGATCTGCGCGAGTATTTGCGATCACCACTTCATTGGGGGAATCTACCCCCACGAGGCTCGCGCGTCTGGTGGCCGCCAGCGGGCTTCTACGCTACGCCGCCGCGATGCCTCCCGGTTGCCCGCCGGTAAGGTTGCGCCGAAACCGGTCTACGCTGTGGGTGACTTAGGTGGCTCGAAAGGGCGTCGCCGCTTGCGATGCAGGGCGGGGTTACCGCCGCGTCTGGCACCGTGGATCTCCCCGGTCCGAGGGGTGGTTGGAGGGTTAAACCCGCGGGCCGATCAAGGGGGGGTAAGGGGGAAATTGGCTTTGCGCAGCCGAGGAAACATCCTCGCAAATTCGCAGCAGAATTAGGCCAGTCCGCCAGCGACGAAAAATTTTCACGCGAGCCGCCGTATCTGTGATCCAGCTCACATACAGAAAGCAGCGGGAGCCTTAAAATGCAAAGCTCGTTCCTGCCTACCTTGTGCCCGGGCCAGAATACGGGATGGGAGGATCTTATGGCGGACTTTGTCAACCTAGGTGGCCTTGCCGGAACATGTGCACTGATCTGGCAACTCGTTAATTTTTCGATAGAGCAGTATCGAAGACCTCGGCTCAATTCTCTTGGGCATGTAAGCTTTGACGTGCCCAATTATATGGACCGCGGGGATACCTTCCGGTTTATCGGGTTAGAGATAGGGAATGAAGGTCGTAAATCGGCGCTTGGATGCATGGCAAGAGCCGTGGCCGTGCCCGTATCAGGTCAAGGGTCGCCGGGAGACGTGTCGCTACATTGGGCTAATACACCTCATCTTGACCAGGAAGTTGGCACCCCGGTCGATATTCCGCCCAGTGGTAAGCGGCGTCTCGATGTCGTCTTTTCTCGGAGCGGTCTCCCAGGTCGCTGGCTTGCCACCCAGCGCGCCTTATCTGGAAAGTTTTCTCAAGATGCAGAGCTTGGTGAGGGCGAATATACACTTGAGATCTGCGTAACGTGCGACGATGGAAAGAAGGTGAAATCGCGGTTGCACCTGCGTTCATCGCAGGATTGGGAACACCTAGACGCCTCCGAACCGCAACACGGCTACCTCACCCGCAGCCGTCTGCCGGCTAGCGGCCGAAAGGTGGGCCTACTGGGGAAAATCGGTCTCGCGCGGTTCTAATCCCCGCTCACAAATTCGCGGCAGATTTTTGGCCGCCCCCTCTCGGACCACCGGCGGTTAAATGATCAAAGGGATCTCGGCGACGGCATGTCTTGGTAGTTCGATTTCCGGATGCTCCACCTAACTGGCACCCTATTACACCTCACGTCTCGCCAAGAGCCGGAACGCAGTCCTCTCAGTCGGAGATCAAGCATCGTTGTGGCCACGTCGCTGGAACGATTACTTAGCTCGCGCAGAGATTCGGTGCGGATGGCCGGGTTCCACCCGACTCGGCTGAACGCGGTGCGTGGCGGGAATGACGCTTTTGGGCATGTGCCACCATTGCTGCCGGCCCCGCCGAGCGTCCGCCATGGGTCGCGAGCCGCCCTCCGAACCGGGTACCAAGCGTATGATTTGTACGAGCCTTCCGACGCTGCCGCGCCGCTTGCAGCCCATCACCGCCGCCTCCCCGACCAGGCCCGCCTCCGCGCCCGCTCCAGCGCGCGGGCGAGCCCCTCTCGATCAGCATGCTCGGCGCAGGTCAGAGCCCCCAACCGCGCCGCCTGGGCCGCACGTCTTGGGCGGCCTACCCCGAGGCCGGCGGCCGGGCAGCACCGCCCAACAATGATTACCGCGCCCCCACGGCCGGGCAACCAAAGGCTCCGATGCCTCATCGTCAGAGCGCACGCTCACCCCCTTCCATCACTTCAGGAGAAGACTCCTGAAGTGTAAACTAAGTGAAACGATGCTTCTTTTGAAGCATCGACTTTAGTCTCGCAATTTCCCACTGAATATTGTAGGCAGTCGAGATGAAATAAGAATTACTTTTATGGTACCAGCGGAAAGTTTAGGGGGGGCATAGGGGGGGAGAGGGGCACGGCAGTGAGCGCGGCCGCGCGGTTTTTTCTGCCGTTTGTCCGGCAGCCCGGCGGCGAGCGCATCGCCGAGTCTCCGAGCAGCGAGGCCGGAGCGCGGTGCACGCTTCCCAGAGCCCGATCCCAGCGTCTCTGACGCGCAACTAGTGGTGCGAACCTGCGACGCCTTCCCCCGCTTCAGCATCGCCATTAACGAGGAGGGGTGGGCATTGCTGAGGAATGATGGTCTACAATCATCCAGTTCTGCCCCTCTTTGACGAACACGATACTGTATCGAGCTGGAAGGGTCTTGGGTTCCCCATCTTTAGTATACGCGAAGGTATAATAACCCGTGTTGATAGCCGTGTTCCCATAGACACGGATTAATTGCTCGCCGAGCGACACCTTAAGACCAGGCAATACCTTGAATGCGTTAACGAAATAGTCGCGAAGCGCCGCTCGATCTGATCGTACGGTTAGCGATAGTGTTCCCCAGAGAACCGCGTCAGCGGCATAAAGGGCGAGCACCTTGTCAGGGTCGTCCTGCCCGAGCGTTTCGCCCCATTTCGCTGTCGCAGCGGCGACATCCTCTTTCGGCCCGGCAAAGGCATTAGCGGCGATTAGTAACAGAGCGCCGCCAAGGACAAACAAAGATCGGATGTGCATCCTGTCCTCCCCCCATATTCGCCGCAAACGACCTGTTCCGCTTGTTCTTCGATCTCCAGGCGGCGATCAAGAGCTTTGTCGCACAGACCAACGACATCCCCAAACCCTTCGTCTGGACGCCGATCCCGACAAGATCGTCGCCACCGTCAGACCGGGTACCAAACGTTAGATTTGATCCTCTAGCGCCGACCCGCCGCCCACGTCGCTGCGCTCCAGCGCCCGCCACAGCGCCCCGGAAGCGACCACAAACGATGCCGGCACGAGAGGAGACTGCCGCCAATCGGCGGCCGCGGACGGGCGATATGCGTCGGGGTGGGGAGAGCCGGGGGCGCGAATGTTCCGGGCGGGACCGAGGTCGAGAGGCCTGGTGTGCGGCTTGGCACGCGGGGTTGTCGACAGGCGGGTGGGAAGAGGACTCGGCGCGGGAAACGCGCGTCAGCGAGCCTCAGGTGATGTTTTTCGTCGGGAAGGGATTTTTGCGCAGGGCAAAGAGGGGCTCGCTGCGCTCGGCCCTCCGCATCACGGGCGGGCTGATGGTGGGAGTAATCTCTTCCTCGAACACCCCGGCTTTCGGTCCCCCCGGCCGGCGCCGTTTCGCCTTCATCCGGGCTGACTCGGGCTGGTCCAAATTGAGGATGCCGGTTAACGGTCAATCTGGAGTTTGGTGAGGCCCTTCAGCGGTTCGAGATCGGTGAAGTGTGTTCCGATCAGATTGAGCCGCTGAAGTTTGGCGAGGCCCTTCAGCGGCGCGAGATCGGCGACTTGTGTCCAGCTCAGATCGAGCGACTGGAGCGCGGCGAGACCCTTCAGTGGCGCGAGATCGGCGACTTGTGTCCTGCTCAGATCGAGCGACTGGAGCGTTGTGAGACCCTTCAGCGGCGCGAGATCGGTGACGTGTGTCAGGCTCAGATCGAGCGACTGGAGCGTTGTGAGGCCCTTCAGCGGCGCGAGATCGGCGACTTGTGTCCAGCTCAGATTGAGCCGCTGGAGCGCGGCGAGACCCTTCAGCGGCGCGAGATCGGCGACTTGTGTCCTGCTCAGATCGAGCGACTGGAGCGGAGGTAGCTTAGCTAGGAGCGGCGAAATCGAAAGGAAGGTTTTAGGCGTAAGATGAGAGTTGGACTCTGCGGCTAGCCCATTATCTGTGGGTGTAACCGTCAGCCCGAGCTCGGCCAACTTGGACCGAATTTCATAAGGACTGAAGTGCTCCCAGGCAACCACGCCGACAGCACCTAGTAGCATCACTAAAAGTAGCACGGGCGACGCATAGAAGGCGCTTCGTTGAAGCAGCTCGTGCCGCGCACGCCCGAGAAAGCGCGTTACGGCGCGAGCGATAAAGTCGTGCGATAATTCCCAGACGCCATTGACCGCGTCTAACGGGCGGGCGAGCGCGGCTTGGCTGAGAACGTTTAGCACGGCGCGTACTTCCGCTCGGCGAAGGCCAGTCGAGGCCGTGAGCTCTTGCTCCGAGCGCGGTTGTTTGGTGCCCTGCTCGGTCACGAGCCGCTCTAAGACACGTGGCGCGAAATCTCGGATTGCTGGTTGTCCTACGGTCAGCTCGATATAGCGGCGTACTAACTGTCCGGCGTCCGCCGACATCGCGAGCGTCTTACCTGTTGCGAGCACGTACCCGATTACATTCAGTGTGATTGGACGCACCAGCCCAGGGGTTTCGTCCAATTCGGTGGCGCTGTTCAGTAGATGATCGAGCATATCAGCCTGCAAGTTAAGGCCCGATCGCGTCATAAAATTGGTAGCTGCTGCCATCGCAAAGCGACCGATCTGATAGAAATTGTCCCCGTGCCATGGAGGTGGCAATCCGATGTCATCTAGCAAAGTCTGATAATCGCTACGTAGCACTAGCAGTAGGCTAAGGGCCTGGATCGGGGTCGTCCGGAGGCTCGTAATTAGGGAAGCGAATTTCTGTTGTGTTTCGTGTTGGCCCAGGATCAAAAATTCCTCGAACTGGTCGAGGACCAATAGGAGACGTATGCCGGCGGCGCGTGTTGCTGTGGTAAGCAGGTGCCGTAGCTCTTGGCTTTCGGCCTGACGTGACCGGCGAGCGCTGGGGAGTTGTGAGAGTGCGTTACGCAACGCTGTTTCGGGGTCCTGCCAAGCGCGTGCCTGGATGACGATCCATCCCCGATCGCGCAAAGTCGGCAGAACGAAGGCATTTAGCAGCGAGCTTTTGCCTGATCCTGAATCCCCAGTCAGGTATAGTGGCATGCCAGCGGAATGCTCGATCCAGCTCAGGACTCTCTCGTGCGCCCGGTCCGCGCGGTCGAATTTGGTGCGATCCTCAGCGGTGGTAAGATAGGGGCCGATGCGGAAGTAGCCCGATTGTTCGACGCCGGTTTGGACCGCAAGCCGTTGCAACGTGCGCCGACTCCGCTCGGCGCGCAATTCGATGACCAATTGTGAGGCCACAGCAAGCAGGGGCAACCCAAAGAGCAATCCGTAATGGGACGGAGTTGACGATAGGTCGGCGTCTAGTAGTCGCCTCACTCCCTGATCGACCAGGCCGGCCAAGTCCAGGACAAGCACTGCTAGAGCGAACAGCGCCGCAGTGCGGCTAAGGAGCTTGCCGGGCAGGAAGCTACGTACGGCCTTAAGATCTTCTTCGTTGAGCGCCGGTAACTTTGGAAGCTCAATACCGAGCGCTTCAGCCATGTTGTTCACTGCCCCTGCATCATCATGCGCATTGATTTCCACTATGTATTTGGCGAGAAGTCACGGCAGTCGGCGTAACCGCCGCATCAATTCGCCGGTACCGATAGCCCCATCCCAATAGTCGATGATCGTTGCCTCGTTCAGGCTGATCCAGCGGCTAACCGCTTGAAAATCATCCGGTGATAGCTGGCCGACGACAACCCGTGGTGCGGGGCGCATAGCAACGCTCGCGGTGCTCGCCGGCAGCATACGGGAGCTGTGCACCGTGCAAACCTTAACCCGGACATCGTGCGGGGCTCCGGCTCGCTCCGACACCCAGACCGTCATTGGCAATCCGGTATCGGCTGGGCGCAGATTTGCCATCGCGTAGGGATCTTCTTCCCAGGCCTCGTCGGCGGGTGCCGGGTTGTCAACCATCTGGCATTCCTTGCTGGCCGCGCCGAGGCAAAAGCAAATGATTTCCTAGTGGTTCCTCTTGTCCTGCTTGTGCGCTCTCGACCGCGGCGAGTGCTCCGCGTAAGGCGCTCGCAGCGATCGAAAGAACCGGGGCTTGGGGGTATCCGAGGCCATAGCTGACGAGACAAAGTGCTACCACGGCGCGCCATTTGAAAATCAGCGCTGGCACGGGTTTACCCTCCGATAATCACGTGTCGACATGTGTGTCTCTATCCACATGTTCATCTATGCTATTCGGCAACTGTGGGTACGTTGTATTTTTCGAACAACAGGTTGAGGGCCTCCGCGACGAGGTGCTGCAACGGCTTGTCGTGCTTCATCTGCACGGCACGAATGCTAGTCTTGTAGGCCGGGGGCAACACAGCCGCGATATGACAACGGCCCTCACGGCTCGGCGCCTTGTAGCTGCTAGTCCGGCTCGCCGAGGCCTCCGTGGCCAAGGGGCCCGGGGGGGCCGCGGCGGCCGTCGTGCTTTTAAGTCCCTGTTTGAGCGCGGCGAGCTTGCTCCCCTTCATGACGATTTCTCTCCTTCATGATTTGTATCGCAAAGCGATAAAGGCCTCTGATTTCGGACGCGGCCTTATCGCTGTCGATCTCTTGCGGCGCGAGCCCGCGATCCGGCGCGTCGCCATAACTCGCCCGGTGAGACAGATGCACCGGGCAGGACGGCAAGGCGCAGAGCTCCGCGGTCATCGCCTTGAGTTCGGCGGCAATGCGGGTGGCCGATGGGTGGATACCGTTAAACAGCACGAAAGCCGGAGGATTGCCGGCACCGTGCAACAGGTCGCGTGCCGCGGCCAATGTCTCCATATCGAACAGATGGCCGCGGCAGGGAATAAGGACGATGTCGGAAGCTCGCGCGGCCGCAACCGCGGCGCTGTCGTTCTTACCCGGCGTGTCGATGATTGAGAGGTCCGCTCCGGACTTGCGCGCGGTCTCGAGCGTCGGGGCAAGGCGCGCGGCGGGTGCCGCCAACACAACCATGTCGTCGGCCGCGCGGCGGTCTTTCCAGTTCGCGGCGTTTGCCTGCGGGTCGACGTCAATTACCATGACAGCCTGGCCGGCTTTAGCGGCCTGCACGGCTAGGGATATGGCTACGGTGGTCTTACCGGTCCCGCCCTTCTGACCGATGATTGCAATAACGTACATGCGGACATGTGCTGTTGTGTATCTGTCCGCCCGTACACCTTTGTTCTTGTGCGGTCAAGCCTCGGTATCAGCAGCCGCCGGCCATCAGCTCCTCGATCACCTCGATCTGTAGCCGCAGCTCGAGGCTCATCCGGCGCCGGCCGATCTGATGGTCGAGGATTTCGAAAAGGCCTTATCCCTCTGTGTCCGGGGCCACAAAAATGTGGTAGCCCTGGTCCGGCCTCTCCTGGGAGCCTTCGGTCGCTAGGGTCCCCAAGTTAGGAAATTGAAGTGGGAAACTGACATCCGGGTCGGACACGATAGTTATTCTATTGTGGAAAGGAATATCGTTTGGGAATAGCAACACCACGTCGCTGCACCCCACCTTACTCTCGTTAGTGCACGCCCCATTCGAATATCCAAAACCTGGAAATAGCCGCCATTGGAACCGTCAGGTCGATCCATGCGCGGGCCTCCATTTATACCCACCTGAGAGTACGTGAAGTCAGGAAAATTTATCGACATCGTCGGCTCGGCGCCCGGCTCGTTTTCTCCAATAGCGGGGACATACCAAGTACCATTGCCTGCAAAACAAGGGGGAGCTCCTGGTTCGGAGAGATAAACGCAGTTCACTGATATGGCGGGCGCGGCCTCTGTCGATTCCGCAGCAAGCAGACTTACGGCGAGCGTTATAGCCGTAATGATCTCTTCAGCTTGACCTCCTCCCTCACCCGTTTGCGGACCGCGCGTTCGCGCCCGCTGTTTTTGATTAAAGTAACCATCTTTTATAGGCTGTTGAGACGGGTTACAAGGTCGGTCTGGAGGTCGTCACGGAGGGTGCTCTGGGAGATCGCGCGCTAGGACGCCCGCATAGCTACAACGTCGGTTAATGATAGAATAAAACCGGGAAGGGGTTGCCGCCCCGTGCCGATTTTTTAGGTCGGGGCGCGCGGTCAAGCCACGATGCGCGCGGAGGCCGACCGGTTTGCCGCCAACATTCGTCCGATCATCGAGGACGTGCGCAAGGCCGGGGCGGTGAGCCTGCAGCAGATCGCCGGCAAGGCGCAGGGCCTTCGCCTTGTCCTCAAGCTCGGCGATCAGGATGGCGAGTCGCGGAAGGACCGCGCGCTCGCATGGCGAAGTTCAGCGCCTATATTGCGGAGAGCGAAGCGCCGCTTCGTTAGTAGCGAAAGCGGCGCCTCTAACCACCATCGAGAAGAGACCTCGACAATGGCTTTCGATACGATAGACCACCCCCTCGCGCGCAGCGAGGCGACACCGTTAATCCAGCCCACCGCGAAACGCAAAACTGTCGGCAAAATAATCGAATTCCCGACAGTCCGCCGCTCCGGAGCGAGGCAAGCCGCGGCTCCAAGGCCTCTCGCCCAGACCTCGCCAACCACTGAAAAGCCGACAGTTCGCAAGTACCTCACCAGCGCCGAGCTTGAGCGACTGATCAAGGCCGTCAAGCAGGGCCGCTACGGCCAGCGCGATGCGCTCGCGGTTCTGCTGGCGTTCCGCCACGGTCTCAGGGTGAGCGAACTGTGCGGGCTGGCCTGGGCGCAGGTCGATTCACGACCGCGCGGCTGACAGTGATACGCGTCAAGAACGGGCAAGGCGCGCCGCACCCTCTGGCCGGCGACGAAATGCGGGCGCTCCGACAGCTGCGGCGCAGCCAGGAAACGGGCTCACGGTTTCTCTTCGTCAATGAGCGCGGTGCATCGATGAGTCCAGATGGCTTCGCCAGGATGCTGTCCCGCGCGGGGGCGCGATGCGGCCTGCCGAACGTCCATCCGCACATGCTGCGACACGCCTGCGGTTTCGCGCTCGCCGAAAAGGGTCGCGACGTCCGCCAGATCCAGGACTACCTCGGACACCGCAATATCCAGAACACGACGCTCTATACGGCAATGGCGCCCAACCGGCACGACAAGATCTGGCAGTGAGGATCGCCGCCAATGGCTGACGACACGACAGACCAGCGCCTCGAACGCCTCGGCGGAGCTGACACCACGACGAACCTGTGGCCCGAGCCGCTCACCGAAGCCACCCTTAAAGACGCTGCCGAGGCCCGCCTCTGCCGCGCTGTCTGCACTGATCACACGATGACCCTCGAAGCCGGCCAGCGCTTCTTCGCCTCAGGCCAGTGGCGGCACCAGTGAGCGAGCTAGCCTACCGGATGATGCAGGCGATGAAGAAATCGGCTTCGTCCGCGACGCCCAAGCTGGGCGACCTCGTCAGTTTCACCCATCCTGAGTTCGGCACGTGGTCCGGCTACGTCATCATATGATCATCACCGAGGTCGACCAGCCGACGCGCTGCGAAATCGTCGTCCGTCACGGCAACACCGGCTATCCGACGTACCACTGGCGGCGGGCGGACGAGCTGACCCTGCTCGCCAACGCAAAGCCGGAGAACCGCCGCCACCTGCGCTACAGCATCCGGCATCAGGAATGACGGGGAAACGAAGCATCCTGATCGGCTTCGACCTGACGGTCTCCCCGTCACCGCCGGATACGAACCGAAGCAGCCCCCCGAAGGGCCGTGTGCGACCGAAAGAGATCCCTTTCGCGCGCCCATCGCAGGGAAAAAGTCCCCACCCCCGGCAAGGGCCCCCGCGCGCCACGCGGCACTGGGCGCCCCGATGCGGAAAGGGAAAGGGCGCCCGCAGGCGTCCTCGACGTCGGGGGTCAGCCGTAGAGTGCTGCTTTGCTCGCGGCCTGTTGATGGGTAGGCAAAGCGTGGAGCCAAGCAGCGAAGACGGCGAACGCTTCGTCGTAGTCGAGCGCAGCGATTGCCCGCTTGGCCATCTCGACGCGCGGGATCACCGGCTCCTCTTTGAGCGCCGCCAACCCGGATGGGATCGACCCGCCGGCAGGCGAGGTGTCGAGCGTGACGAGCCGGTTGGTGAAGGCGACGACATGCGGCGCTGGCGATGCGTCGGCGATCGTGATCTCGATGGTCACCGGTTCCGGTGATTTTTCGCGTCGCCGGATCTCGTTCTTCAGCTCCCAGACACTGCGGACATCACCGTCTTCCAGGCACCAATCCAGCAGCTCGTCGGCCTCGGCTGGCGGCAGGAAAGCGACTTCGCGGTGATGGCTGAACGACAGACGTTCACGACGTCGTGAAGGTGCAAATCGCCGGCAAACCACGCCGTAGTTTTCACAGGTCTGAAAGCTCGGCCCGCCCCAATCCTCGATCGTTTGCTTGCGCGTGCCGTAGCGGTGCTTACCGTTGATCCACCAATCGCCGATCCACCAAGCGATCTTGTTGCTGGCGCGGCCGAGCTCGGCACCGAGCGCGCACCAGTCATCGTCGCTGAGATTCTCCGGCAGGTCCAGGCTGGTGGCTGTCACCCGGTACTTTTGGGCGATCAAATCGGGCAGTTTCACAGCTACAGCGGCCATCGCCTCCCTCCTCTCAAACCTAACTTCAAAGGTAGCTTTATCGGCCGACGGGCGAAAAGGATTTTTCCGCGTTGGCGGCTTGGGCAGGCAAAGAGGTCCCTTATGCGCGTCGCCCGCAGGCGTTAATGCCCCACCCCCGGCAAGGGGCCCCCGGCGCACGGTACGGCACCCGGGAGAGGCAGTGCAGGCATTTGCTGCTTCCGGGCCGCGCCGTAGCTCGCTGGATGGCCATCTCGCCGCTACGCGCAATGTACCGATCCGTCGAAAGCTGCTGGAAGGCTATTTCGCGCGGGCCTGTCACGCATAAATGCCCCACCCTCGCGCCCCGCGCCGTGCCCTGGCGCACCAGCAAGGTCGATCAGCCGGGTTGCCCGTCGCGAGCGCGTCTCGTCGCAACGCGCGGCGGGCGGCGAACAAGGAGTCGCTTCCGGCGCCTTCGTAGATCCGCAAGCAGCACCCCATCGTCCTGATCCACCTTAAGGCCGCCTGAAGGCAGCCCCCTGCCGAGCGCAGCGAGCTGGCGTTCCGCCGCCAGCAGCGCCTTGCCAAATAGCCGGTTATAGGTCCGGCGATGCATGCCCCGCGGTCGCGGAGGCAGCGGGGCGCTGAGGTTAATACCACCGCCCAGCTTGCGCCGGGCCGCCCGCGCCCGCTCCAGGATGCGATCCTGCCGGCTCTCGGATTGGCTCGCATAGGCTAAGCCCCGGCATTTGCGGCAGCCGAAGGCAACGCGGTCGCCGCTATAGAGCACCGCGACGTGCCTGTCACACAGCGGGCATCGGAACCAGACTCGGCAGCCGCGACGCGAGCACGAGGTCAGGCGGCAGACGGTCCATACGAGCGACAGCCACTGGCAGTCCCGCGTCAGTTCGCTGCCCCCCGGCGGGGCCAAGGTCACCCGCACCGCGTCAACCTCGACGCGGACGTCGCCCCTCGCGAACGGCACGCCATAGTGCGACCATTCGACGGAGAAATGACTGCCGGGGCGCAACAGTTTCGCGCGGCTCCACTGCCGCACGTCGATGGCGAGGCGGTCCTCGACGAGCGACTTCTTCAGCCCGGCGGGAACACGCATCTTGCAGCGCCGCCAACAAACGAAATCATTCGGTAATTTTCGAATTTTTCGTCTAAGGCCTTGATACTACGCGATGTTTGGTTGCCTAGAAACGCTTGCTTCCGACAAGATTGACGGGACAAGCCAACCACAGCGCCGTAACGCATTACTGCCGAAGATACCACTGATCGCCGCCGCCATTGCGCGCGTCATCGTGCGCGACGGCACGGGCTCGCGCGCAAAAGGCACGGAAGGCGGCGGCGACCACGCGGCGGTCATCCCGCTGATCGAAGGGTAGCCAGCCGAAATCGATAAGCGTCACGACGAAGCCGTGGCTGAGGACGGCTGAGATGGGCACATCGCCGCGCTCCCGGCGCTGGCGATGGCGGCGTACGCGCATGGCGCTGGGCGAAGGCGACGGGCGGTGTAACGCGTTACTTTGGCTCATCGGGGTGAGGTTCTGGTGTGCGCCGGTTGTGGGTTTGTGCAGGCGGTCATTTTACCTCGGCCCAGCTGCGCCCGATCTTTGCCGTGGCAACGCCATTCACCGGGGCGCCGGGGAAAGTTTCGGCGAAGGCGGCAATCATCGACTCCTGGAGGATCATCGCGGCCGCCGCAGCCTCGGCGCCGACCGCCTCGACCACCAGCTCGTCATGAATCGTGGCGATCAGCCCGCCGGTGATGCCGAGCTGTCGCAACCTGGCATGGGTCAGTGTGACGGCGCGCAGCATCGCGTCGGCGCAAATCCCCTGGATCGGCAGATCGCAGTGCTGTGCGAAGCTCAGCTCGCGGGAGGCCTCCCATCGCGCCTCGACGGTACGGCCGCAGCCGATACGGACATAACCCTGTCTTTTGCAGCGTTCGTGGTTGTCGAGACGCCACCGCAAGGCCCCCGGGAACGGTGCCCAGAAGGCTTCCTGCATTTGTCTGGCTTCGGCTTCGCTCAGCAGAAGGCCGAGCTCGAGGAAGATCTGCGCGACGAGGGTCTTCGGGCCGCCGCCATAGATCGTCGCAAAGTTGATGGTCTTACCGACCTGGCGCTGTTGCGCGGAGACCTCGCCGATCGCAATGCGATTGATACGAGCGGCGGTGTCCTTGTGTAGATCGACCCCGTCGGCAAAGGCCTGCGTCAGACCCGGATCATTCGACAACCAAGCCAGCGCCCGTAATTCGACAAGCGACCAGTCGCACACGATCAACCTGCAATCGTCTTCGGCGACGATGCATTTCTTGAATTCGGGAGCACGTTTGCCCGGCAGCTGCTGCAGGTTTGGGCCTTGCGACGAGAACCGACCGGCCTTGGTGCCGGCGAGGATGAAGGAGCAGTGGATGCGGCCGGTGGCTGTGCTGACCTTCTCGACCAGCTTGGCGCCGAAATTGTTGAGCAGCTGCTGGTACCGTTTGATCTCGACGACCAGCGGCATGCTCGGAATGTCGGTGAGGTATTTGAGGTCGACCACAGCGACCGAGAGATCGCCTTTCTTACTGGTGCGCGGCCAGCGCTCGAGCTGCTCTCTGCGCAGCACCAGGCGTAGCCAATCCCGTACATCGTTGTCGCAAACCGGCGGCGGCTGCCGCATCATGGTTTCGTAGCCGCGGCGAGCGTCGGTGAGGCGGCGCGTCCACGTCTCGATCTGCCGGTGATGTTCGGCGAGGTCGAGCTTCATGCCGCGCTTCTGCATCGCCGCGACGCTGGGGATCGCGCGGCGCTGTAAGAGATAGGCGTCGTAGCGGTCCTTGCGCTGCAATTCGCCGGCCAGCTCCAGCCACAGCCGGCGGGCGAAAATCGCGTCGAGCGCGGCGTAGGCCAGCTGACCTTGCGACAACCGGGCGGCGCCCCAGTCGGACAGCTGCAGCTCTTTTGGTAAGGTGGTCTTGAGCAGGATCCTGGCAGCGTCGGCCAGCGACCGCCCCAGATCGTATTTGACGCCGATCAGCAGATTGACGAGCTGCTGTGTGCATTCGAGGCGGCCGGGACGTGGCGAGCGGCCGGGAGGCGGGTGATACGGCGGCGCGATGCTGGAGAGAAACAGCGTCTCGAAGGTGGCGTTGTGACTTGCCAGATGCTGCCGGCGCAGCCAGTGCGAACGGACAACGCTGTGCAGCGCCTCACTGCGAAAGACAAAGCTGGCCGAGCCGCCGGCATAGAGCTGCAACGCAGCAATATCGGCGCGATATGGGTCGAGCCCCGCCGGATCCTTATGGACAGCCTGGAGCTCAGCGAGACTGCCGTCGCTGTTGAGACGGACATAAGGCCGCGCGAGTCCCAGACCGGGTTTTGGCGTCGTCTCGATGTCGAGACCGACAACCTCGCCGTAATCGCGTTTGTCCCGCTCGATCTGGCGGATCGCGTCTCTGGCACCACGCCGGGTCTCGACCAGGCGCGCGGTGATGCCGAGCTGGGCGAGCAGCCTGATCGTCGGAGCATCGGCCGCCTCGCCGCCAAGAAAGGCCCACAACCAGCCGTGCTTGTCGTAGTTGAACAGCTGCTCTCTTAGTCTGTGTGGCAGAGCGTCGGCGCCATCGATCACGACGTCGGCGCCACTCAGCCGGGAGCGGACC
>Ga0310912_10000105_pt1 | contig 35993 bp, 30 predicted proteins | sample GREbulkMGOX080_FD_203443 | JGI IMG/M metagenome (GOLD analysis project Ga0310912, IMG submission 203443) | Lab enrichment of tropical soil microbial communities from Luquillo Experimental Forest, Puerto Rico - GRE.bulkMG.OX080 | ecosystem: Environmental > Terrestrial > Soil > Tropical forest >...
CAAAACTCTTCCTTGCCGGATTCGGGCTCGCCCTGATCGTCGGAATGCCGCTTGGCCTGCTCCTCGCCCGCGTCCGCATCCTGCGTGTGGGTGTCGAACCCTACATCATGATCCTCTATGCAACGCCGATGGTGGCATTGATCCCTTTCATCCTCTCGATGATGGGTTTCGGCTTTGCGCCAAAGCTGCTGGTCGTTTTCCTGTTCGCGGTTTTTCCCGTGCTCTACAACACCGTTGAAGGCGCACGCAGCATCAAACCTGAGCTGATCGAAGTTGCGAAGTCGTTCCGCTCGAGCGAGTGGGCGCTGTGGCGCGAGGTCATGTTGCCTTATACCCTGCCGTACACGATGACGGGCGTTCGTCAGGCGATCGGCCGTGCGCTGGTCGGAATGATCGCGGCCGAATTCTTCCTGTCGGCAACCGGCTTCGGTCAACTCATCATGAGCGCCTCGCAGAATTTCGACACGGGCGGCGTATTCGCGTCGATGCTGGTCATCGGGCTGCTCGGTGTCGCTCTGACGCGACTTGGCTTGCTCATCGAGCAGCACTTCGCACGCTGGAGACAGTAGCGTGGCCGAACAAGCTCTCAGCACAGCCGTTGCGGATGGTCAGAAGACGCAGAGTGCGTCGAGCGGATTGTCCGGCGCCTGGTTGCCGCGACTGATCACGGGATTTGTCATTCTGCTCACCTGGGAAATCGTGGTGCGCGCCTCCGCTCCGGCCTACGTGGCGAAGCCGACCACCGTCATTTGGGCCATTCCGAAAGTGCTCACCGAGCCGGCGTTTCTGCAGGCACTCGGTTCGACCCTTGTGGCGGTTGCGGAAGGATTGGTGATGACGATCGTCGTCGGCACGATTCTCGGGCTGCTGATGGGCCGCAGCACCACATTCGATCGCGTATTCCGCGTGTACATCAACTTCTTCAACGCGATGCCGATGATCGTGGTGTTGCCGCTGTTTTCTTTGTGGTTCGGCTATTCGAGCGGCGCCCGCATCGCGACCATCATCTTCGCCGCAATATTCGCTATCACGATGAACGTCGCGGACGGAGCCCGCTCCGTGCCGCGCGACTATCTTGAAGTCTCGCGCTCGTTCAGGTCGGGGCGCCTGCGAACGTTGATTGACATCGTGCTGCCGTCCTCGATGCCCTATCTGCTCGCGGGCTTCCGGCTTGCCGCCGGCCGAGCGCTGATCGGCGCTGTGGTTGCCGAGTTCTTTCTTTCGGTCGGCGGGATCGGCTACTACATCCTTTACAATTCCCGCTCCTATCACCACAACGAGGCGTTCGTCGGCGTGCTTTTGCTCGCGGCGTTCGGCGTCGGCTTCGAGCTGCTGGTGAACTGGTCGACGCGACACTTCATGCCGTGGTATCGCCGGGACGAAAAGTCGACCTAGCGGCTTCATCGAGCTTCACGAGGAAATTTCATATGTCATCCGACCCCTTGCTCAAGGCCGCTATCGCCCATTGGGGACCCCGCTTCGTGGCCAACGGCGTAGTCCTGACCGACTTCGAAGAAGTCACCGGTTCTATTTCCTCGTACAACGGCTGGTGCAGCGCCTGGTCGGCGCGCGCAGCACATCACGAGCAGCTGGGCCGTCAGGCGTTGGCGAAAAAGTATTTCCTCACAGCGGGAGAATGCCTGCAACGCGCCGGCGTCTACTATCATTTTGCCTCCTTCCTGTTCGTGCACGATCAGGCGCAGATGAAAGCCGCGCACAAAAAGCAGATCGAATGTCGACAGGCTGCACTTCCTCACTTGCTGCCGCCCGGCGAACGCGTCGAAATTCCATATGAAGGCAGCACCATGGCCGGCATCCTGCGCAAGCCGGTCGGCGTTGAACGGCCGCCGGTCGTCGTAATGGCAGTCGGCCTCGACTCAACAAAGGAAGAAGGTGACGCTTACGAAGCGCCGTTTCTTGCACGCGGCATTGCAACGCTCATCTTCGAAGGCCCGGGCCAGGGCGAAGCGCAATATGATTTTCCCATTCGCGGCGACTTCGAGGCGCCGGTGAAGGCCGTGATCGATTTTGTGGAGAAGCGGTCCGACCTAGATGCCGGGCGGATCGGCATGTGGGGCGTCAGTCTCGGCGGCTACTACGCGCCACGTGCCGCGGCGTTCGATAAGCGCATCAAGGCCTGCATCGCGCTCGGCGGGCCGTTCAATTGGGGAGCGGCCTGGGACGGATTACCGGAACTGACGCGACAGGCCTTTCGCGTTCGCAGCCACTGCAGGACGCCCGAAGATGCCCGCAAGAATGCCAACACGCTGTCTCTCGAGGGCGTAGCGCAGAACATTACTTGCCCGTTGTTTATCGTGAACGGCCGCCTGGACCGTATCGTTCCGGCCAAGGACGCGGAACGCCTGGCCCGCGAAGCAAAAGGGCCCGTTGAACTCATGATGATCGAGGATGGCAACCACATCGCTACCAACCGCGCCTACCGATGGCGCCCGCAAAGTGCGGATTGGATGAAAGAGCAGCTGGGAGAGCCACACCACCCGCTTATGCCCGCGTAAGCAGGCTGCTAAAGCGCAACAAGCCCGCGTGGCACCGCGTGCATGCGCTCGATGCCGCTTTCGGTGATCACGACCATTTCGCCGGTTTGTACGCCAGCCTTGCCATCGCGCGTGACAACGTTCGGCTGGATCACGACGGTCTGCCCGGCGCGAAACAGATCCTGCGGCACCGGACCCGCTGGGCGGCTCCTGCAACCAAGGATCGGCGGAAGATATCCGCCACCATAACCGTGCAGCAGATCGTCGATGATGGTGAAGCCTGCGTCCTCGATCACGCCGGATGCCTCGATCACCTGCGATGGTGTAGCGCCGGCCTTGAGCACCGCCGCGATTGAATCGAACGCCGCATCCGCTGCCGCGTGAAGTTCGCGATAGAGCTGGTTCGGCTCGCCGAGCGAAAAGCTGCGCAGAACCTGTCCGGGATGATCCCAGAAAGCCGCGCTGATCTCGGCCACAATAACGTCACCCGATCGCAAGCGACGCCGGCGCGGAAACTGACGAGGCACGCCAAGGTCGGGCGCACCCATCGCAGTGACGCCAATGTAATGAATGACGTTGATCGCACCTTGAGACACGTAGGAGCGCTCGACTAAGTCACCCAGCTCGCGTTCGTTCAGACCAGGTTTTGACGCATCGCGCAGCGCCGCCATGCCAAGGTCGCTGAAATACGCACCGACGCGCAGCCAATCAAGCTCCTCGGTCGACTTCACCTGACGCAGCCGGACATAATCGCGGTTAAGGCTTTTCGGCTTGCCGAATTTTGCCGAAAGCGCCGCATGCTGCTCGGCGCTGACAGGTCCCATGGTTGCGACGCGATCCTGTCGCGCGCCGCGCCGCTTGAGCGCTTCCGTCGCCGCAGCGATAGAAGACTCACCGCCCCATTTGACGTCCGCCTTGTCGGCGAGGATCTGCGCCTGTGGGGCATGATTGACATATTGCACGAAAAGAGCGTCGCGCTCACGCGGCGTGAATATCCCAACTGCCTCGGCGGTGACGGGCCATTGCGTGAGCCACTGCACGACCGAACCGAACCGGTTGGCGCCGCAGAAAAGAAGATGGTCGCATTCGGCCTGTGACAGCAGCCTTTCAACAGCTGCACGCCGCTGCGTCATCTCCGCTTCGGAAAAGCGCGGGTATTCGGCCTCAACAATGCGCGCCAAATGAGGAGGGAGAGAAGCCATGATTGTCCGATCGTGTCGCTGGCGCGTGATTAAAAAATCTCAGCCGGACTTCTTCGGCAATGCCACGATCATGTCGAGTTCGATACGTGCTCCCGGTGACGACAGCTGGTTGATGCATACCGTCGTGCTCGCCGGACGCCAGTCGCCGAAATATTTGCCCATGGTCGCGTGCATGGCGTCGGCATCGCGGAAATCCGTCAAATACTTCGTCACCTTCACCACATCGCGCCAGCCGGCGCCAACCTCGTCCAGGATCGACTTGATCGCTTCCATGGCCCGCGTGGTCTGTTCCTCTATCGAGTGCGGGTGCACGTGCTCGGCGTTGACGTGAGGATGCTTGTGATAAAGGGGCGAAGGCGTCGCGCCTGACAGGAACATCAGATCGCACGCCCCGACAATCCGCACCGCCGGGGCATACGGCATGGTGTGCGCCTCCTCGGGTTTCGGGTGTACGGGTTCGAGTCGGACGCTCTGTTGCGGCCTGGTCATCACGGTCATCACGGGCCTCCCATCGGCAAACGAATCCACGCCATTTGGGACCGAAAAGCGCCCTGACGCAACCGCTTCACACGGCGCCTCGCGTGTTGATCGCCGCGCGGGAAACGCTAACGTGCGCCCGACAGGAGAACCGAATGCCTGCCACTATCCTCGATTCCGCGGTGTTCCGCGACATATTCACCACCGAAGCAATGCGGACTGTTTTCTCGGACGAGAACCGCGTGCAGAAATATCTGGACTTCGAGGCAGCACTCGCGCGCGCGCAAGCCAAACTCGGCATCATACCGAAGGAGGCGGCCACCGAAATCGTTCGCCATTGCTCGGTCGATAAGATCGACATGGCGAAGCTCAAGGAGGCAACTGAGCGGATTGGCTACCCGGTCCTGCCTGTCGTCCAGCAACTGGTAAACCTGTGCAAGGACGGACTCGGCGAATGGTCGCATTGGGGTGCCACCACTCAGGACATCACCGACACGGCAACCATCATGCAGATCCGGGAGGCGCTGGCCCTCGTCGAGAAGGACATTGACGGCATTTGCGAGGGTCTGGCGACCCTTGCCAAAAAATACCGCGACACGCCAATGGCTGGGCGCAGCAACCTTCAGCAGGCCGTGCCAATCACTTTCGGATACAAAATGGCGACAATGCTCGCTGCCTTCGAGCGCCATAGGCAGCGTCTCAAGGAATTGAAGCCCCGCGTTCTGGTTGGCGAATTCGGCGGCGCCGCCGGCACCCTTTCCTCGCTCGGCAAGGACGGGCTGGAGGTTCAGGAGGAGCTGATGAAAGAGCTCAAGCTAGGACAGCCGGAGATTTCATGGCACACGGTGCGCGATCGCATCGCAGAGGTCGGCTGCTTCCTCGGCCTCGTCACCGGAAGCTGTGGCAAGATCGCCTTCGACATCAAACTGTTGATGCAGACCGAAGTCGAGGAGGTCTACGAACCATTCCACGCGGGTCGCGGGTCGTCCTCGACCATGCCGCAGAAGCGTAATCCGATTTCATCGGTCTACATCACTGCGCAGACCGCAATGGTGCGCCAGCTGGTTGCCGCATTGCTGGATGCACAGGTGGAAGATCACGAACGGTCTACGGGCCCGTGGGAAATCGAGTGGATCGCACTGCCGGAAATTTTCATGTTATCCGCGGGCGCTCTCTCGCAGACGCGGTTCCTCGTCGAGGGCCTGCAGGTCAACGAGAAGAAAATGCGTGAGAACCTTGACATCACCAAGGGATTGATCATGTCGGAAGCGGTGATGATGGGGCTTGGTGCCGAAATCGGTCGCAACAAGGCGCACGATCTGGTCTACGACATTTGCCGCGATGTGGTGAAAACCGGCCGTCCGCTGATCGACCTGCTCGCCGAAGACAAGGAGATCAGCAAGCACGCCGATCGCAAGAAACTCGAACGCCTGGTCGATCCAGCCAACTATCTTGGCGTTGCCGGCGAGATGGTCGACCGCGTGCTGAAGATGCGAAAGTAATACTCAGGCCTTCGGCATCGTTCGCCAAATCGCAAACGCCACGGCGAGCGTCGCCGCGCCGACCAGCAGGAACAGCGCCGGCACCGTCGCGCCAAGTTTCTGCATGACTGCCACAACAATCGTCGCGCCAGTCATGAACGCCGCGTTCAAAATATTGACGGCGGCAATTGTACGCGCCCGGCGATCCGCGCCACTCCAGGCCTGGACCGCGGCAAAGGCCGGTACAATGAACAGGCCGCCCGCGATTGCAAGGCCGCACAGGTCGATCGCGGCACGGAGCCCGAGTGTCGATGCAAATACAACGGCGGGACCTTGCGGCGTAGTCGCCGGAGTTGCGCCAAAAGTGGCAAAGCCGAGGTCGAGCGCAAACGCGCCCAACAGAAGGGCACCCACGAGCGTTGTCCCGAGAACGATGCGTCCACGCGCGATTGCCGCCGCCAGACCGGAGCCGACACCCACCGCAATCGAGAACAGCGCGAGATAGGCGGTGATAGTCTCCTCGTTTCCACCGATCAGCGTCTTGACCAGTGGAGGCAGCAATGACAGCACCACAATACCGACAAGCCAGAACCAGCTGACGACCAACGCGCCCCACCACAACCTCGAGTCGGCATGCAAATGCCGCATCATGGCGACGGTAGAAGCAGCAATGTTGGCATCGATTTTCAGCTGGGGCGCGCCATCGCCCGTCGCAGGGATGAGCAAAGCGGACATCCAGCAGGCAAGCGCGAAGCTTATGACAAGAACCGCAAAGGTTCCGGTCTCACCTCCGCGTGACGCGAAGCCTGCGGCGATCGTGCCCAGAAGAATGGCGACAAAGGTCGCGCCTTCGATCAGCGCATTGCCGGATGGCAATTGCTCGCGTCGCAGATGGTCCGGCAGAATGCCGTACTTGATCGGCCCGAACAGCGCCGCAAGAACTCCGAATGCGAACAATGCAACAAAGAGAATTGGCAACGACGATCGCGCATATCCGAGCACGGCAAACGCGGCGATGAATATCTCGGCGAACTTCAACCGTTGAGCAACCTTCGCCTTGTCGTAGCGATCCGCCAGTTGGCCACCGAGCGCAGACAGAATGAAGAAAGGCGCAATGAAAGCCGCGCTCGCAAGCGTGATCAGCGCTTCCGAGTCGGCCCTGTCCGACTGGAACAGGATGACGAAGACCAGCGCAGTCTTGAGAAAATTGTCGTTGAATGCCGCGAAGAACTGGCACCAGAACAGCGGAGCAAACCGCCTCGACAACAGCAGGGGCGATGGCATGCCATCCCATTATTGCAAAGTTCCCTACGGACTGCTCCCGGAAAAAATCAGGCGGCCTTATGGCCGCCCGATTGAGTTTGGAACCAGCCCGTAACTCAGAAACGAGCATTTCCCTCATGTGATTCGAGGGTCATCGCAGCCAGAGCGAAGCACGCCGAGATGCCGATAACGATCATGAACAATGTGATCCACATAGCGCGCCTCCTCTTCCATGGGCGCAAAAGGTTTTGCGCGGGGGCAGTCCGGCCAAGGAAACGCGTGAGATGAGTTCCGGTTCCAAGGATCTGCGTCAGTAGCCAAACCGGATCGAGGATGTCAGGTCGGCCAGCAATATACGGAGATCGAGTTCCCGAAACTCCAGATAAATCCGGCGTAACCAACGCTGAATCTCGGCATGCGCGCTGACGGGCACGTCGACAGCGTCGGCCAATTGCGAGTTGGCAAATGAAAACGGGGGCGTCTCGATGTATCTGCGCAGGCCCGGCGCTAAAACCGGGATCCGCACCACGGGGCTGCCGCTCGCCAGCGGATATTTGTCCCGGTGCTGCGCCGGCCCGAGCATTTCATTGTGAACCGGCGCGAGCGTCGCGTGAGAGAACCGGGTGCGCAGATTGCGATAAGCATCGACCGACGTCTTGTCGGGCGTCATTGTGAAAAGGATCGCCACCCCAATGGACCGACTGCGGGCCTCTTCGATGAAGCCGATCTGATGCGTTACGGCGAAAAAGGATTCGAAGGATTCGTGACCGAGATCGATGATCTTCGTCGTATCTTCGTCCGCGACAAGACGATCGAACAGCGCGATCTGTCCGCCGATGTCGCGAATCGACGCCGTCGTGGTCTGTTCCGGCAGAAAGTGCTCAAGGGTTTTGTCGCCGGCATTGAGATCGAAAGTCGCGACAATACGGCCTTGCTGCTGATGAAAATCAGCAAGCAGACGTGCCAACAAAGTCTTGCCGACGCGGGGACGCGGTGATGCGACAATGGTGATGGAACTGCGGAATGACATCGCCGGACCGGACGCCGTCGCTCAATCGGCGCATTCGAGAAAGGGCTAACCGGCAGCCTGACGGACGTTGCTTTCCATCTTCGGCGCCACAAGGTCGACCAGCTTTACGCGATCGTACTCACCCCAAACATTGCCAAGCCAGTGACGAACATAGCCGCGCAGAACGAAGGAATAATTTGCGGCTTCGTTCTTGGCGCCCTTGTTGCCGACAAACGAGACGAACGGCACGCTGGCCACTTCCACTTGCTCGTACGCCATCTCGTTCAACTTCGGAATGCTGATTTCTTCGGCGCCTTTGATCCGCTTGAAGTACGCATTGTAGGTTGCGGGATCCCAGTCGAAGAACGTGGTGTTGTTGATGAAGTTCTTGACAAGGAAGTAGTTGGCGTCGCCCATCACGCGCGCCGTTTCGGCGATCTCCTCGAGCGAAGCGATTGACGGCCCAAGGATATGAAAAACCGCGAACGTGATCTGGCCTTTCTTGGCCGACTCCAGAAATCCGATGTCGGTCAGCGCTTGCAGGGTTGAAGACAGCAACCCGGCGCGCACGTCGATCACCGTCACCTTCGCATCGGCGCTGCCAAGAGTGTCGAAGATCTTCATTTGATCGGAGACCGACGTCACATCCACGACTTCGGTCAGTTCTGGATGAAACCGCTTGAGCGTCCCGCGTGGTGACTCCGTGTCGAAGGCGCGGGTCGGCGTTTGATGTGCGCCGAAATAATCGATCAGGGTGCGCGCGACGGTCGTCTTGCCGACGCCCCCTTTATCAGCACCGACGAGAATCACAGCAGGTTTGGCCATAGTACGACTCTACCGTATTGCCCAATCTTACGTTACTGGCGCGGGAGAATGACAGATCTTATTCGTCGAGTCGGTCCTCACGCCCCTACCTAGCCTCAAGTGCGATCATAAATTATAGCGCTATATCAAGCAATTGAATGAAGGCCCGCGCGCGGGGCCTGTGTACGACTTACTACAGGGTTGTGACGACCGGATTGAGCGGCTGGTGCCGGCGGAGGGATTTGAACCCCCGACCACCCGCTTACGAAGCGGATGCTCTACCGCTGAGCTACGCCGGCTGAAACCGCGCCACTGATATCGGCGCAGGTCCCCGTTGGCAAGCAATACGGCCTTTTCGAGCCTAGCGGAACAGTTGGCGCAGGCGTTGCCACGCATCGCTGGCTGGAGGTGTCGAAGTTTCGGGCACGGGATCACGGTCGAGGCTCGAATCAAGGCCAGGATCGTCGGGTGCATGCACCAAGGGGATAACAGGCTCAACCGGCTTGAATTTTTCTGGCGGCCGGGGTCTTGCGATCCTGCGCGGCTTTTCGGGCGGCGGCTCAGGCGGTGGCTCAGCTTTCGACCCCGGCGGGGTGATCGGGATCGATTCGGCGGCCGGCGGCGAGGCCTCAATGACAGGACGTGCGACACCGATTTCCGCGAGTGGAACCTTCCACTCGAACCCGTCGAGCCGTCCGTTCGGCGACACGGGTAGCCAGCGATCGGACACAACGCCTTCCGCGGTCCAAACCGGATCACCCGACGCACGCATGGCGCGCATCATCCATTCGCGCACGCGCCCTTCGTCGCCGTGTTCGGCTTCCTCGATTTCCGCCATCAAAGTCGCGACGCGACGCGTTGGTGTCGACAGATGCGGAGCGAGCGCCGCGCGCGCCGTTGCAAACTCACGCGCATCCAGTGCAGCCCGTGCGACCGCCAATGCTCCTTCGAGCTGATCAGGGACCTTACCGGCAAGCTTTTGCATCCGGGCAAGCCGCTCTCTCGCGCTGTCGCCAAGCCGCAGGTCGGCGTAGCTCTCGGCGAGATCGGGATGCGGATTGATCGCCCACGCCGCTTCCAGGATTTTTCGTGCCTTGCGCATATCGCCGGCCTCCGCAAGGCGCCGGCCCGCCAGTGCCGCCGCCGGTACCAGATCCGGTGCGAGCTTGACCGACTCGAGCACCAAGGCGCGTGACGCGTCGCGATCCGTGTCCTCAAGCTCATGCGCACGGGCGGCGAGCAGAACCGCACGCTTGCGCCGATAGTCCGGCTTTGCGAGCGCGCCTTTCATGGAATCGAGCGCATCGAGCGCCCCGGCCCAGTCGGCGGCCGCGCAGCGATATTCGAGGACGGCCTGCCCCGCCCAGGCGACCGGTGGCTGCAGCTTGGCGGCTTCTTCGGCCGCGCGCCGCGCCGCCTCCAGATCGTTGCGCCGCTGCGCCTCGATATAAAGTCCGCGAAGTCCCAGCGCACGCGTGTCCTCGCGCACGGTCATTGCCCGGAAGGCACGTTCCGCGCCGCTGCGGTCGCCGGCCAGTTGCGCCGACTGCGCGCCCAACAGCAATGCTAACGGATCGCGCGGCGAAAGTCGCGCGGCCTCATCGGCCGCTTTGCGCGCAACCCTCAAATCGCCAGCGCCAATCGCAATCAAGCCGCGCGTAACCGCGAGATAACCTTTCGTCGCGCGGCGATGCTTGAAAAAGAGCGATGCATATTCGGGCGAGTGCAAAATGACGCTGACGATCCACCAGACGGTCATCAGCACGACCACCAGCGCAACGACGGCGAAGAAGGCCACCATCAGCGAGGTTTCAATGCGATAGCCCATCCACGTGACGGAAACCTCGCCCGGGCGATCGGCGATCCAACCAACGCCGGCGGCGATCACCGCGAGCGACACCAGGAAAAGGATGATACGGATCATCCCGGTCTCATCGCTTGCCAAGTGCATGGGTGGTTTCGCTCGCGAACTGGCGCGCCGCGGCGAACGCAGCCTGCCGGGCCTGAGCTTTTCTGATCCAATCCTGCGCCGGTGCGCGCGTCGCAGCATCGAGCTTGCCAAGATCGATGATGGCGTCATCGATTGCGGCTTGTGCCGCTTCAACCTCGACGCGCGCCAGCACGGCAGACGCATCATCGCCAGCCGGCGCATCGACGGGACGGATACGCACGAGCTTGCCGGCGTTGGCTTCCAGACGCTCCAGGAAACCGGTCGGTGCCTGGGAAGATTTCATCAACGCCGGAAGCAGCGCCCGCAGTTCTTGCGCCAGCGCCACACTTGTCGGCGTGCCGCTGTTCGCAAAGGATATCAGCGGCGCCAGAACTTTTTCGTCGGCGCCAAGAGACTTCACTTCATCAAGTTCTGCGACAAATGGCACGCCGCTCAAGACCGCATCGCGCAATGCAGCAGCGCTCAGCGCGAGTCTCGCGGCATTGTCGGTCGGTGGTGCTTTGGCGACCTGCTCAAGCGCAGCAATACGTTTTTGAACGACATCGACCTCGCCGGGTGACAGACCACCCGCGGTATCCTTCGTGACGTCTTGAATGTTGGCACGCATTTGCGAGACCGCCTTCTCGGCGGCATCCGCCCGGGCGCGGGCTTCCGCCGCTCCGCCAGCGGTTTCATCGTTGCGTTTGGTGAGTGCTGTGAGCGCGATACCGAGCGACTTTATGGCGTTGTCGGCGGCAGACAGCCGTTCCGACACACTCGGATCAAGTGTCTGCGGTCGCGCGGCCGCGGCTTCGATTCTTGCGATGCGATCGTTAAATGCCGCGGTCGCGGTCGACTCCACGCGGTCCATTTCCCCGTTTTGGACCGGCAGGAATCCGCCGAACCAAAGAGCGAGAAGCACTCCTGTCATGGTCGCCGCGCCCGCACAGCCCGCTGCCAGCATTTGCCACAGCGCCGCTCCGCCCTGCGGAGATCCAGCATCAGTGCCCGCGGGATGGGGCTCGCGCTGACTTTCGGTCTGCGTTTCGGCAGACGATGCCCGAGAGGTCTGCTCAGGCTTTTCGCCTGTTTCGGCCTCCGGTGCCTGCGAGATCGTCGGTACTTCGGTCGCTTTCAGATCGATCGTCGGCGCCGCGCGCTTACGGCGGCCGCCCCCAGCGCGATTCGGTGTCGTTGGCTTATCGGCCATGCGCGTTTACCTCGGCGAATCGGCTCAACCCCGCAGGCAGGAAATAACGCAAATAACGCATATGTACCAGTAATCACGCGGACCCTGCCGCCAGCAATTCGATCAGCGTGGCTTCGTCCGGACGGGCAGCAATCATAACGTGAGTGGCGCCGGCCAGCGGTTCGGCAACCTGCGCCGACAGGCAAAAATGCTGTACCGCAAGCGCCGGACCTACAACACCGGCGCTCTTTGCCCCAGCCACATAGTTCTCTGCACTGCGACGCGAAAAATGTAGCACGGCATCGACCTCGCCGGCCTTGAGCGCATCGATCAGTGACTCCGGCAGTGGCGTGGTGACCGCGCGGTACACCACACGCATTTCAACGGCCATTCCCCGTTCCAGCAATTCCGCAACCAGGTCGCTGGCACGATCTTCTCCGGCGAGATAGAGCACGGGCCCTTCACCTTTGCGGCGGCTCGCTTCGATCAGTCGGACCAGTTCACGCACATCGCCACCGGCCGACGTGACGTCCGTGAACCCGGCTTTTCCTGCCGCCTCCGCACTCCGCCTGCCGACGGCAAGCAATGGGAGCCTGACCAGCGTGTCGCGCGCCGGATTGCCGGCAATTGCGTTGAGCGCGTTCGCGCTGGTGATGGCGAGCGCACTCCATTGTCCATCAAGATCAACCGCAATCGGTTCCACGCGCATCAATGGCGTGACCAGCACGTCGTAACCGCGCGCGCGCAGAGCGGCGGCGGTGCGTTCGGCGTCAGCCTGTGGGCGAGTCACGACGACACGCATGGTTCAATCAAAAAATCCGGGTCCGGCGCGATGCTTGAGCTCGCGTCCGGCCTCGCGGCCGATGATAATCGCATCTTTGCGGTGCCCGGTGCCGGCAATGTCGTGCGCGGCGCTGCCATCCGGTCGCGCGATCAATCCACGAAACTGCACCGCGTCGCCGGCAATCGTCGCGTGACCCGCAATCGGAGTCTTGCAGGAGCCGTCGAGCGCTTCGAGGAATGACCTTTCGCAAGCAACGGCCGTCGATGTGTTGGCGTGATCGATACCCGCGAGGGTATCACGAACGCGTTTGTTATCCGTGCGCGTCTCGATGCCGATTGCGCCTTGTGCGACGGCCGGAAGAAATTCGTCGGCACTCATGACATGCGTCGCGTGTTCGGTCAGTCCAAGGCGTCTGAGCCCGGCGAGCGCAAGAAGCGTGGCATCGACTTCTCCGGCATCGAGCTTGCGCAACCTAGTCTCGACATTGCCCCGCAGCGGCGTCACACGCAGGTCCGGGCGCGCGCGCATGGCGATCGCCTGACGACGCAGCGATGCGGTGCCGAGACTTGCCGCTTTCGGCAATTCGGCAAGCGAACGTGCCTTGCGGCTGATGAACACATCGCGCGGATCCTCACGTTCGAGACACGCCGCCAAAATCAGCCCGCCCGGCAGCACCGTCGGCATGTCCTTCGCCGAATGCACCGCGAGGTCGACGCGACCGTCCAGCAATGCCTCCTCGATCTCTTTGGTGAATAGGCCTTTGCCGCCCTCTTCCGCCAAGGTGCGATCCTGAATGATGTCGCCGGTCGTCCGGATTACAACGAGTTCAATCCCGTCCTCTTCCACACCCATCGCCGCGGCCAATCGAGCCCGCACCGCACGCGCCTGGACCAGGGCGAGCGGACTGCCGCGCGTACCGATGCGCAGGAAGGCTGTGGATTGCGCCATATAACCTCGCGATGCTAGGCGAACCGGGGGTCGGCCCAGCGGTCAGGACTAGCTATTATTTCGGCCGCCGTCACCTCGCCCGACCGGGCAAGGAATGAGGGATTTGATGATCGTCCTCGGCATCGAGACGACATGCGACGAGACCGCCGCCGCGGTCGCTGAACGATTGGAGGATGGTCGCGGCAGAATCCTGTCCAACGTCGTGTTGTCGCAAGTCAGCGAGCACGCCGCGTTTGGCGGGGTAGTGCCGGAGATTGCGGCGCGCGCCCACGTGGAAGCTCTCGACGTGGTGATTGCCGACGCCATGGCGCAAGCCGGCCGCGACTATGATGCGGTCGATGGAATTGCTGCAGCCGCGGGACCCGGGCTTATCGGCGGCGTAATCGTCGGCCTGACCACGGCCAAGGCGATCGCGCTTGTGAAAAACAAACCTTTGATTGCCGTCAATCATCTCGAAGCGCACGCGTTGACGGCGCGGCTGACGAACGGAACGGCTTTCCCATATTGTCTGTTCCTCGCTTCCGGGGGGCATACCCAGATCGTGGCTGTGCGCGGCGTCGGCGATTATGTTCGGCTTGGCACGACGCAGGATGACGCCATTGGCGAGGCCTTCGACAAGACCGCCAAGCTGCTTGGCCTTGGTTTTCCGGGCGGACCGCAGGTCGAAAAAGAAGCTACCCGCGGCGATGCAACGCGTTTTCGTTTGCCGCGTCCAATGCATGGTCGCAAGGATGCCGATTTTTCGCTCTCGGGACTGAAGACCGCGCTGCGCTTGGAAGCGGAAAAAATCGCTCCGCTCAGTGATCAGGATGTCGCCGATCTTTGCGCGGGGTTTCAGCAAGCGATCGTCGACGTCGTCTTCGACCGGCTGCGCGCGGGCCTGATACTGTTCCGTGCGCGCTTCGGAGCACCGACTGCGCTGGTTGCGGCCGGTGGCGTTGCCGCAAATCAGGCGATCCGCAAGGTCCTCAACCGTCTTGCCTTCGAGGTCGGGGCAACTTTGGTCGTACCGCCACCGGAGCTTTGTACTGACAACGGTGCGATGATCGCCTGGGCCGGATGCGAGCGACTGGTGCTCGGCTTGAGCGATCCTCTCGATACCGCGCCGCGCGCGCGCTGGCCGCTCGACGAAATCGCCGCCGCCGAGGGGACGCTGCGACGCACAGCAGCATACAAATAGGCGGACGGCAGCAACGCATGACCATTCAACGCATCGCGGTGCTCGGTGGAGGCGCTTGGGGAACGGCACTGGCCCTCACTTGCGCCCGCGCGGGACGAGACGTCGTGCTTTGGGAGCACGACGCGGACAATGCCGCGAGCCTCACACAGAAGCGCGAAAGCCGGTTCCTGCCCGGTGTACCGCTGAACGACATTATCAAGGTTACGCGTAACCTTTGCGAGACAGCCGGCAGCGAGGCGATTCTCGTCGTGGTCCCCGCGCAGGCCATGCGATCAGTGATCACATCGCTGGCACCCTCGCTGTCGAAAAACACCCCACTGATTGCCTGCGCGAAAGGCATCGAGCACGGCACGCACAAATTCATGACCGAGATCATCGCCGAGTGCGCGCCGCGCTCTCTGCCGGCAATTTTGTCGGGACCCAGTTTCGCCGCCGATGTCGCGCGTGGTCTGCCGACAGCTGTCACCATCGCTGCAGGCGACGGAAAAATCGCTCTCGCGCTGGCACATGCATTGAACGCCGGTACCTTCCGTCCCTACCATTCAACCGATGTCCGCGGCGTGGAACTTGGCGGCGCGACAAAAAATGTTCTTGCCATTGCCGCGGGCATCGTCACCGGAAAAGCGCTTGGCGCGAGCGCGCTTGCCGCTTTGACCACGCGTGGGTTTGCCGAGCTGGTGCGCTTCGGAAAGGCCTGCGGTGCGAAGACCGAAACCATGATGGGCCTGTCGGGCCTCGGCGATCTTATTCTCACGTGCGGAACGCCACAGTCGCGCAACTTCTCCTGTGGTGTCGCGTTGGGCAAAGGCGAGAAGCCAGAAACCGCTGCGCATGGTAAGTTGGCGGAGGGCGTTTTCACCGCACCTGTGTTGCTGGAAATGGCGCGCGAGAAGAACGTGGAAATGCCGATCGCGGGCGCCGTTGCCGCAGTGCTGTCTGGAAAAATGAACGTCGATGACGCGATCGAGTCCTTGCTTGCACGTCCGCTCAAATCGGAATGAAAGCCATGGCCTATTGGTTGCTTAAGACCGAACCCGACGAATATTCCTGGGATGACCAGCTCAAGCGTGGCGCCAAGGGAGAAGCCTGGACCGGCGTGCGAAATTTCACGGCGCGTCGGTACCTCAAGGAGATGAAAAAGGGCGACAAGTTCTTTTTCTATCACACCGGTGACGAGAAGCAGGTTGTCGGCATCGGCGAAGTGATCCGTGAATCGTTTGCCGATCCTGGCGCCAGAAAGGGCGAACCATGGGTCGCCGTTACGACCATCGCCGACAAGCCACTGCCGAAACCCGTCACGCTCGCAAGCATAAAGGCGGAGCCGAAGCTCAAGGACATGGCGCTCGTCAAATATGCACGTCTGTCGGTGCAACCGGTCACCGATGCGGAGTGGAAACTCGTCTGTAAAATGGGTGGCTTGAAATAAGGGGGTGGCAATGGGCTTTTCACACGCCAATCTCATTTCGATCCTGATCGCCGCGGTGGCTGCCTGGATTTTCGGGGGTGCCTACTATACGGCGCTCGGCAAGCCCTGGATGGCTGCGCAAGGCAAAACCCTTGAACAATGTAAAGCCGAACAGGACGGCAAATCCGGCTTCGCCAAGGGTGCCCCGTTTGTCATTGTATTTGTCAGCGAGATCATCATCGCCTGGGTACTTTACGGCATCCTTCTGCACTTGAATGTGTTTACGCTACGCGCCGGCATTATCTCGGCCCTCTTCTGCTGGTTCGGCTTTGTGCTGACCACGATCGCGACCAACAACGCTTTTCAGGGTCGTCGCGTCATGCTCACGGTCATCGACAGCGTCGGCTGGCTTGGTGCCTTCGTCATCATCGGCGCCATAGTCGGTTGGTGGGGTCAGTAAGAGCCCGGGAATACCGCGAAAGTAGGGGCAATCCGCGCCTTGTCGGTCGCGCAGGCACCGTCGCATAATGCAGCCAGAACGCGGAAACGAATAAAGCGCCCTCCGCGTAGTGGATGGGCCGGGAGGAAGTTCTATGTCCGACAAGATCTATGACGTTCCGGCCGATTGGCGGAAACGCGCCTACGTGGATGAAGCCAAGTACAAGGAAATGTACGCACGCTCGGTCAAGGATCCGAACGGTTTCTGGGGCGAGCAGGCCAAGTGCATCGACTGGATCAAGCCGTTCAGCAAGGTCAAGAACACCTCCTACGATCCCGGCGACGTGTCGATCAAATGGTTCGAGGACGGCACGCTGAACGTCTGCCAAAACTGCGTCGACCGCCATCTTGCCAAGCGCGGTGACCAGACGGCCATCCTGTGGGAGGGCGACGATCCGAAGGACGACAAAAAGCTTACCTACAAGCAGTTGCACGCCGAAGTATGCCGCTTCGCCAATGTGCTGAAGTCGCGCGGCGTCAAGAAGGGCGACCGCGTCACCATTTACCTGCCCATGATTCCCGAGGCGGCGATTTCCATGCTCGCCTGCGCCCGCATCGGCGCCGTCCATTCAGTCGTATTCGGCGGCTTCTCGCCAGACTCCCTTGCCGGACGCATCGAGGACTGCAAATCGAATGTGGTTGTCACCGCAGATGAAGGCGTCCGCGGCGGCCGCAAGATTCCGCTGAAAGCAAACGCTGACGCAGCCTGCGACAAGGCCGGCGGCGTAAACTCCGTGATCGTCGTCAAACGCACCAATGCGCCGGTCAACATGAAGTCCGGTCGCGACATTTATTACGACGAGATCGCGAAGACTGTGGGCGCCGATTGTCCTTGCGAAGAAATGAATGCGGAAGATCCGCTTTTCATTCTCTACACGTCGGGATCGACAGGCAAACCCAAGGGCGTGCTGCACACCTCCGGCGGATATCTCGTCTACACATCGATCACGCACCAATACGTGTTCGATTATCACGACGGCGATATCTATTGGTGCACCGCCGACGTCGGCTGGGTCACCGGCCACAGCTATATCCTCTACGGTCCGCTATCCAACGGCGCCATTTCGATGATGTTCGAAGGCGTGCCGAATTATCCGACTAACTCCCGCTTCTGGGACGTTTGCGACAAACACAAGGTCAACATTATCTACACGGCGCCGACGGCCATCCGCGCCCTGATGCAGGGTGGTGATGATCCGGTGAAGAAGACGTCGCGCAAGTCGTTGCGTCTGCTCGGCACCGTCGGTGAACCGATCAACCCGGAAGCCTGGGAGTGGTACTACCACGTGGTCGGCGATGATCGTTGTCCGATTGTCGACACCTGGTGGCAGACCGAAACCGGCGGCATCCTCATCACGCCGCTGCCAGGTGCAACCAGACTCAAGCCAGGTTCCGCAACGCGTCCGTTCTTCGGTGTGCAGCCGGAAATCGTCGACGCCGAAGGGAAGGTTCAGAGCGGCGCAACGAGCGGCAATCTCTGCATCATCGATGCGTGGCCCGGACAGATGCGCACTGTCTATGGCGACCACCAACGTTTCATCGATACGTACTTCAAGACCTATCCCGGCAAATATTTCACGGGTGACGGCTGCCGTCGCGACGAAGATGGCTACTACTGGATCACCGGACGCGTTGACGATGTCATCAACGTCGCTGGACACCGCCTCGGCACCGCCGAAGTCGAGAGCGCACTCGTTGCGCATCCGAAAGTTTCGGAAGCCGCGGTCGTCGGTTACCCGCACGACATCAAAGGTCAGGGCATCTACGCCTATGTCACCTTGATGGCCGGCGAAAAGCCGACCGAAGACCTGCGCAAGGAATTGGTGGGATGGGTGCGCAAGGAGATCGGACCGATTGCCTCGCCAGATCTGATCCAGTTCGCGCCGGGCCTGCCAAAAACGCGCTCCGGCAAAATCATGCGAAGAATCCTGCGCAAGATCGCCGAAGATGAGTACGGCAACCTCGGCGACACCTCGACTTTGGCCGATCCGGCCGTGGTCGATGACCTCGTCAGCAACCGGCAAAACAAAAAGACGGCAAAAGCGGGGGCTTGAGGTCGCCCAACCCGGGCGCAAGACGAAATCAGGGTGCGAACCGACCTAAATCTGTGAGTTACAAAGTTATTTTCGGGACAGTTCGCGGCGCGGACACAATTTTTCTGCAACTATCCGGGTATGGTGCGTCCGCGCACTTCCCCGCAGCCGGAAGTTCCCGGCCTCGCCGCTCGACGAATTGCCGCCGATATCCTCGACGGCGTTCTGCGGCGGCGAACTGCCCTCGACGAACTTCTTTCGGGCAAAAACGCACATCCGGGCTTAGCCGGACTTGCCGAACGCGACCGCGCCCTGATGCGCCGGCTCGTCGCAACCGTTTTGCGGCGGCTTGGCACGCTGCGACACTTGGTCGGAGGATTTCTCGAAAAGGGGTTTCCTTCCGATGCTCCGCGAGTCGAAACGATTCTGTTGCTCGGCGCGGCGCAGATTCTCTGGCTTGAGGTTCCTGATCACGCAGCGGTCGATTTGTCAGTGCGGCTTGCGCAGGCCGACCGACGCGCAGCGCGTTATGCGGGTCTTGTCAACGCCGTGTTACGAAAGGTGACGCAAAGCGCCGCGACAAGGTCTGTCGATGGCAGCACCCGCGATACGCCGGAATGGCTGCTCAAACGTTGGAAACAAGCTTACGGTCCGGACACCGCGCGGGCGATCGCGACCGCCAACGGACACGAACCCGCACTTGATCTCACTGTAAAGCAGGATGCCGAATACTGGGCCGAGCGCTTGCGCGGTCGCGTATTGCCGACCGGAACCGTGCGCACATTGGCCCATGGCGCGATCTCGCTCCTGCCGGGATTTTCCGAAGGTGCATGGTGGGTGCAGGACGCGGCCGCGGCGCTACCGGTCCGATTGCTCGGCGACGTCCAGGGGAAACGCATCGCCGAATTGTGCGCGGCGCCCGGCGGCAAGACTGCACAACTGGCTTTGGCTGGCGCGAAAGTCAGCGCCATCGATCGGTCGCCCGCGCGCCTCAATCGCATGCGGGAAAATCTTGTGCGGCTATCTCTCAACGCCGAAACCGTTGTAGCCGACGCACTGGATTGGAAAGGCGGACCGTTCGACGGCGTGTTGCTCGATGCGCCCTGTTCGGCTACCGGCACGATCCGTCGCCATCCCGACATCCCCTGGCTCAAGAACGAAGCGGACCTCCCGGTGCTCACATCCCTGCAGCAACGGCTGATCGATCGTGCAATCGAACTGACGAGGCCGGGAGGGACATTCGTCTATTGCGTGTGTTCACTGGAGCCGGAGGAGGGTCAAAATCACATCGAAATGCTGCTTGCGCGCGATCCCCGCGTGATGCGGAGTCCCATTTCGGCACAGGAGGTGTTCGGCCACGCTGAATTCATTACCACCGACGGCGATTTGCGTACGCTACCGCAGCAATTGCCCGATCCAGACCCACGCTGGGCTGGACTCGACGGCTTCTATGCCGCACGGCTTACACGACGCGAGGTTTGATCGGCGGTCCTGATGCATATTGGCCCTTTACAGGCCCTTCGGTATCGTGTGGTTCGTGCGTGCGGATTCGCACGCGCGACAGGAGACAAACGCTTGACGATGCGGGTTTCGGTGGCGGAGCGGGCCAGGCTCTCCGTGCTCATCGGACGCCGTGCATTTCACAGCGTTGTTGGCGGGCTCAACGCACATCCACTGTTTCGCTGGCGGTTTGCCTCGACCAAAACCGACCGCCTGCTGATCGCGCCGCAGGATTTGCGCACCGCTGACGCAACCCGCGCCAGCGAGATTTATGCCGGTCGTTTCGCCTTTGCCGGCAAGGTGGTGATCAGCGACCGCAGGTCGCCCTTTGAGATGACGCCGCCTTCGGATGAGTGGGCGGTCACCTTGCTCAGCTTTGTGTGGCTGCGGCACCTCCGCGCCGCCGACTCGGCGATCACACGTTCCAACGCGCGTTCATTGATCGATGAATGGATCAATGTGCAGGGTGGCGGACATTCCACTGGCTGGCGCATCGACATCCTGTCGCGCCGCATCATCTGCTGGCTCAGCCAGGCGCCTTTTGTGCTGCAGGATGCGGACGCGCGATTTTATCGGCGATTCATCCGCAGCCTGTCGCGCCAGGTGCGTTACCTGCGCCACAACATCAGGGACTCGCGCGAAGGATTGCCACGCCTGCAGGGGATCATTGCACTCAACTATGCGACGCTTTGCATGCAGGGACAGTCCGGGTACCTGCGCGGCAATGTGCGCCGTCTCATCGAAGAATTGCGCAAGCAGGTCCTGCCCGACGGCGGGCACATGAGTCGCAATCCAGGCGCGCTGATCGAATTGCTGGCCGATCTGTTACCGCTGCGACAATTGTTTTCCGCGCGACAGCTGCAGCCACCGCAAGCATTGAACAACGCAATCGATCGCACCATGCCGATGCTGCGCTTCTTCCGGCACGCTGATGGAAACTTCGCGCAGTTCAATGGAATGGGGCCGACGCCGGTCGACCTTCTTGCCACGGTGCTCGCCTATGACGATGCGCGCGGAACGCCGGTGTCGAATGCACCGCACTCCGGCTACCAGCGCATCGACGCCGGGCAGACTGCGCTGCTGATGGACACCGGACCGCCGCCGCCGATGGAAATGAGCCAGGAGGCGCACGCCGGCTGTCTGTCATTCGAACTGTCGTGGAAACAGCACCGGTTGGTCGTCAATTGCGGCCTGCCCGCCGTCAACAAAGAGAACTGGCGACAGGTCGCGCGGGCAACGCCTGCGCATTCGACGGTTACGCTCAACGATCGATCTTCGTGCCGCTTCCTTGAATCGCTTTCAATCCGACAAATGTTCGGAGGCACGCCCATCATTTCCGGCCCTCGCGATGTGCGCATTGAAAGAGAACCCGGTACACCAACGTTGCGTGCGTCGCATGATGGATATGTCGGCGACTGCGGTGTCCTGCACACGCGCGCCATCAGGCTCAGCCCCGACGGCCGCGCGCTCGAAGGTGAAGACAGTTTCACGAGGCCCGACGGCCAACCCCTTCCCGCAGATGCCCCGGATGAATTCGCCATTCGCTTTCATCTGCACCCCGCGATCAAGGCAAGCCGGCTGGCCGACGGACGAGGCGTGATACTTCTGCTGCACGACCGCGACCTATGGACTTTCGCGACCCTGGCCGACACAGTCGAGCTTGAGGAAAGCGTGTTCCTGGCCGGCACCGACGGTCCTCGGCGAACCGTGCAGATCGTGATCTACGGACGGGTGGGCCAATCGTCGGCCGTACGCTGGACTTTCCGCCATACGCCGCCCGCCGCGCCGGGGGCCCGTCCTGACCGGGCGCAGGAGCCGGAACTGCCACTTTAGACGATGGCTGTGGATGCCCGGTGATGGGTCGCGGTCGCGAATACACTTTCGCCCGCCTGATGTGCTAGCTCGTGCGTCATGAGTAGCCATCCGCGGCGTATCACGAGAGCCCTGCTGTCAGTCTCCGACAAGGCTGGTCTGATCCCATTCGCCCGCGAGCTCGCGCTCTTCAATGTTGAGCTGGTCTCGACCGGCGGTACCGCAAAGGCGCTCGGCGAAGCCGGCCTCTTGGTCGTTGACGTCGCCGAACTCACCGGCTCGCCCGAAATGATGGACGGCCGCGTCAAGACGCTGCACCCGAAAGTGCACGGCGGACTGCTCGCGATCCGCGGGAATAAAGAACACCTCGCCGCGATGGAAGAGCACCACATCAAGCCGATCGATCTGCTGGTGGTGACGCTGTATCCATTCGAAGCGACCGTCGCGAAAGGGGCTTCGTTCGACGATTGCATCGAAAACATCGACATCGGCGGTCCCGCAATGATCCGCGCCGCCGCGAAGAACCACATGGACGTGACCGTGGTCGTCGATCCGGCCGACTACGAAAAAGTCCTTGGAGAAATGGCGAGCCACAGCGGCATGGTTTCGCTCGAGCTGCGGAAAAAGCTGGCGGCGAAGGCCTATGCGCGGACAGCGGCCTACGATGCCGCGATTTCCAATTGGTTTGCCGACACACTGCACGACGATGCGCCGGACTACCGTGCCTTCGGCGGAAAGTTGATCCAGGCGCTACGCTATGGCGAGAACCCGCATCAGAGCGCGGCGTTGTATCGCTCGCCCGGCGAACGCTTTAGTGTGACGACCGCACGCCAGCTGCAAGGCAAACAGCTTTCCTACAACAACATCAACGACACCGATGCCGCCTACGAATGCGTCGCTGAATTCGATCCGGAGCGCACGGCGGCGTGTGTGATCGTCAAACATGCGAACCCGTGCGGGGTTGCAGAAGCGGACACTCTCCTCGACGCCTATCGCAAAGCGCTTGCCTGCGACAGGACCTCTGCCTTCGGCGGCATCGTCGCGCTCAACCGCAAGCTCGATGCCGAGGCGGCAAAAGCCATCACCGAGATTTTCACCGAGGTGATCATCGCCCCGGACGCCACTGACGAAGCGATCGAGATCGTCGCGGCGAAGAAGAACCTGCGCCTGCTGGTGGCTGGCGGTCTGCCCGACGCACGCGCCAAAGGTGTGACCGTGAAGTCCGTCGCCGGCGGGCTGCTCGTGCAATCGCGCGACAATGCAGTGGTCGACGAGATGCAACTGAAGACCGTCACCAAACGTGCACCAAGCAAAGACGAGCTTGCCGATCTGCGTTTTGCGTTCCGGGTCGCCAAGCATGTCAAGTCGAATACGATCGTCTATGCAAAGGGCCGCGCGACGGTCGGAATCGGCGCGGGACAGATGAGCCGTGTCGACGCCGCGCGCATCGCAGCGAGAAAGGCCGAGGACGCGGCAAAGGAGCTCAAGCTTCCCGCACCGCTCACCAAGGGTTCGGTGGTCGCATCCGACGCTTTCTTTCCGTTTGCCGACGGGCTTTTGGTGGCGATCGAAGCTGGCGCAACGGCGGTCATTCAGCCCGGCGGCTCTATGCGCGACGACGAAGTCATCGCGGCTGCCAACGCCCACAACATTGCGATGGTCTTCACCGGCACGCGCCATTTCAGGCACTAGCGTGCCCCGCGGGCGGATCAGTCTTTCGCCAGATCGCCCAGCAAGCTCGCCGCGACCGACAGCTTGGATAGCGTGAGGCCCGAGCCCGCGATTTCGTGGATCGCCGAACGGATGCGCTCGACTTCGGCCTGGCGCGGACGAACCCATTCCTCGACCGCGCCGGCACCGGCATGCCCGTTGCCGACCATGGCGGCGGTGAGCCGGCGCTCTGCGTCGCCGATCGAATCGAGGGCACGATCGAGCGCCAGCCGATCGAAATAATCGGACACCACGATATTCGGAACCGCATTGGTGACGCGATCGAGCTGGAAGAATGCCTCGGTCGCAAAATAGGTCGCGGCCACCTCGGCCACCGGTTTGCCGGCGCGATCCGCCACCAGCGCTATATCGGGCGCGGCCTTGAGAACGCCCAGGCTGCCGATCCGCCGCGCCAGCGTGTCGGGGACGCCGGCGTTGACGAGTTCGGCCACGCGCGCATCACGCGCATTCGTCGCCGATTTCGACAGCGCGCCGTCAAGCGCGGTTGCGACCTGCGCAATACCTTCGCGGTAGTGTCCGATGATCTTCTCGAGACCCTGCGTGAGATCGACGTTGCGCAGAAACCAGACCAGGCGATCGAGCAGGAGGTCCTGCACGGCGCCGTAAAGGTCGAGCTGGACCTTTCCCGATATCTTGTTGTCGAGGCCATCGATCTGGCTGTTGAGCTCGATCAGATCGTAGCTGTTGCGGACCGCGGCAAAGGCGGCAGCGATGGCCGGAGGCGACGCCCCGGTCTGATCGGCAATGCGCACGATCAGCGTTGCGCCCCCGCGGTTGATCATCGAATTCGTCAATTGGGTCGCGATGATTTCGCGGCGCAGCCGGTGTGCGTGCAGCGCATCCGGATAACGCTTCGACATTTCGTTCGGGAAATAGCGCTCGAGCTCGCGGCCGAGATAGGGATCGTCAGGCACCGGACTGTCGAGCAACTCCGTGTAGAGCGATAGTTTCGCATAGGCGAGCAGAACCGCCAGTTCAGGCCGCGTCAGGCCCATATTGCGTTTGCGTCTTTCGGCAATGGCCACTTCGTCCGGCAGAAACTCAACGGCACGATCGAGCTCGCCGCGCACTTCAAGCGTCTGCATCAGCCGCTGCTGGAAACCGAGGTCTTCAAGACCACGGCGCTGTGCCAGGGAGAGAGCGAGCGTCTGCTGATAATTGTTGCGCAGGACGAGTTGCGCCACCTCGTCGGTCATCTGTGCAAGAAACGCATTGCGCGCGTCCATCGTCAGCTTGCCGGCGCGCACCGGGCCGCTCAGCGCGATCTTGATGTTGACCTCGAGGTCTGACGTGTTGACGCCGGCGGAATTGTCGATCGCATCGGTGTTGAGCCTGATGCCGCGCTGAGCCGCTTCGATGCGACCGCGCTGGGTCATGCCGAGATTGGCGCCCTCGCCGATCACCTTGCACTGGATCTCGCCGCCGGTGACGCGAATGGCATCGTTGGCGCGATCGCCGACGGCTTCGTCGCTCTCGTTCGACGCCCGGATATAAGTGCCGATGCCGCCGAAGAACAGAAGATCGGCCGGCGCCTTGAGGATGGCTTTCATTAGCTCCTGTGGCGTCACGAACTCTGCGACACCGAAGAGCTTGCGCGCTTCCGCGCTCAGCTTGATCTGTTTCGAGGATCGCGGATAGACGCCGCCGCCTTTGGAAATCAGGCTCTTGTCGTAGTCCTGCCAGCTCGAGCGCGGCAGCGCGAACATGCGCTTGCGCTCGGCAAAGCTTCTCTTCGGATCTGGATCCGGATCGATGAAGATATCGCGGTGGTCGAATGCGGCGAGCAGTCTGATCGTATCCTCGCGCAGCATGCCGTTCCCGAAGACATCGCCCGACATGTCGCCGACACCGACCACGTCGAACGGTGTCTTGCCGATATTGACATCCATTTCGCGGAAATGGCGCTTCACCGATTCCCAGGCGCCGCGCGCAGTGATGCCCATGGCCTTGTGGTCGTAGCCGGCGGAGCCCCCCGAGGCGAACGCGTCGCCGAGCCAGTAGTCGTGTTCGACCGAAATCGCGTTGGCGATATCCGAGAACGTGGCTGTGCCCTTGTCGGCGGCGACTACGAGATAAGGATCGTCGCCTTCGTGCCGCACCACGTCGACGGGCGGAACTAGCTTGCCGTCAGCGCCGATATTGTCGGTGATGTCGAGCAGCGTCGAAATGAAGATCTTGTATGTAGCGACACCCTCGGCTTGCACGACATCGCGCGATGCTCCCTTCGGCATCAGCTTGGGCACGAAGCCGCCTTTGGCGCCGACCGGCACGATGACGGCGTTCTTGACCTGCTGCGCTTTCACCAGTCCGAGAATTTCTGTGCGGAAATCTTGCGGCCGGTCGGACCAGCGGATGCCGCCACGCGCCACTTTGCCGAAGCGCATGTGCACGCCTTCCACGCGCGGCGAATAGACGAAGATCTCGAAGAGCGGGCGCGGAAGCGGGAGATCGGTGAGCTTGCGGCTCTCGAACTTGATGGAGATCACCGGTTTGAGCTGGCCGTCTTTCTCCGTCTGGAAAAAATTCGTGCGGATTGCCGATTGCACCGCGTTGACGAATTGACGAAGGATCCGATCTTCGTCGAGACTCTCGACCTTCTGAAGTTGTTCCTCGATGCGCGTAATCATTGCGCCCTGCTCGGCGCGGCGTGCGGGATCGGCACGCGGATCGAAACGCGCGTGGAACAGCTCGACAATCTCGGCGGCAATGCCGGCATGTTTCACCAGCGTGGCCCACATATAATCCTGCGAATAAGGCACGCGAATCTGACGCAGGAAGCGTGATACCGCCCTGATCAGCGCGACATCGCGCCAGGCGAGACCGCCCTGCAGCGTCAGCGCGTTGTAGCCGTCGTTCTCGGCGATGCCGCGCATCACCATGAGAAACGCCGCTTCTAACCGCCCCTTGCTGCTGTCGAGATCGATCATGCCGCCGTCGGCACGTTCGAGCAGCATGTCGTGCAGCCAGGCACCGGCCTCGCCTTGCGGCTCGATGTGATAGGTTCGCTCGTCTACGACGCGAAAACCCATGTTTTCCAGCACCGGCACGCGTTCGGACAGCGGCAGGGGCAGCGCGAAACTCCATACTTTCAGGCCGACCGAGCGTTGCTCTTCCTCGAGCCGATGGTGGAAATCGACGCCGAGCGGTCGCTGTTCCGACAGCCCCTCGATCACGCGAATGTCGCCGGCCGCAACCGTCGGCGCATAGGCCTCGTGGAATCCTTCCGAGAACGCATCGCGATAGTGGTTGAAAATCTCGCGCGCCTTCTCCGATGGATAGAGCAGTTCGAGCGCGCGGCTCAGTCCATCGGTCCAGGTGCGGATGATCGCCGACACTTCGCGCTCGAGCGTCGCGCGATCGACGTCCGGCGATGTCCCGCTGCCGGAGCGGCCGATGATGAAGTGCACGCGCACCAGCGACCCTTCGCCGGGGAAATATGGATAGAACGCCGACACGCGGCCGATGAAGGCGCGCGCCAGATAGGCGCCGATCTTCGCGCGGATATCGCTGTCGTAACGTTCGCGCGGCACGAACACCAGCACCGAAACGAAACGATCGAAGCGGTCATGCCGCGCAAGCACGCGCACGCGCGGGCGCTCGTCGAGCTGCAGGATTGCCAGTGCGAAGCTGTAGAGCGTGTCTTCGTCGATCTGGAAGAGCTCGTCGCGCGGGTAGTGCTCGAGCACGTTCGCCAGCGCCTTTCCGGAATGGCTGCTCGGATCGAAGCCGGCGCGCGCCTCGACGGCCGCGATCTTGCGCCGCAGGTAGGGGATGCTGTGCGCCGAGCGCGTATAGGCGGTGGACGTAAAAAGTCCAATGATCCGATGCTCGCCGATCAGATTGCCGGAGGCATCGAAACGCTTCACGCCGATATAGTCGAGATAAGCGCGCCGGTGCACGCGCGAATGAATGTTCGCCTTGGCGACGATCAGCGGTCGCGGCTCCTTCAGGAAGGCCATGATCTCCGGCGTGAATTCGAGAAGCTCGGTGCCGCGCTTGAGCACGCGCAATTCGCGCGAGCGCATGATGCCGAGCGCGCTTTTGAAATCCGGTTCCAGCGCCTGCCCGTCCACGCGGTAGTCGCGCAGACCGAGGAAGGTGAAATTGTCGGCGAGAAGCCATTGCAGGAATTGAATGGCCTCCGCGATCTCATCGACCCGCAGCGGCGGTGGATTGCTTTTCAGTTCGCTGATGATGGCGTCCACGCGTTCGCGCATCGTCTTCCAGTCGTGCACCGCCACGCGCACTTCACCGAGCACGACCTCGAGCGCGCGCACCACCTCCTCGCGCGCGGCATCATTGATGACCGAAGCCAGATGAATATGAATAAAACTCTCGCGCTTGCTTTGCGTATCAGGCGCGCCGAGCGCAACCAGTTTGCCGTTGTCGCGCTTCACCGCGAACATTGGATGCGCCACTAGGCACACGTCGAGTCGTCGTTCGGCAAGTTCGCCCATCACCGAGTCGACGAGGAAAGGCATGTCGTCGTTGACGATCTCGATCACCGAAATCGCCTTGCGCCCGCCTGAAGCCATGAGCGGCACGGTCTCGCACCGGATTTTCGGCGTGCCCGGCGTGCGTTCCGACAGAAAATCATAGGCGCGCTCAGCGAGCGCGACGATGTCGTCAGCGCCGTAGCGCACGACATCCTCCGGCACGCATCGCCCGAGAAGTTGCGCGACGAATGTGCCCGGGATATCGCGGCGACGGCGGGCCAATGCCGCGCCCGCCAGTTCGATCACGTTGCGGGCGGCTTTTTCCTCGTCACTGGCGGGAAGCTCAACGGCCATGGAACCTCGTGCTTCTTCGGGGAATCGGTCGAGGCGCATTGGAAGTTTTCACCTTCTGCCGAGGAACGTCGAGAGCAACACACCATTTGGTGACGCGTCGGTGACAGGCGTCGACAGCGTTGCACGCACGGCGTTTAACTCTCTGAAGGGAAAGACAAAATGCTGCTCGCCCGGTCGTATCGCGGCCATCCGGAACCATGTAGTCTTCCGGCCGATCCTCGGAAATTCAAAGGACGGGAAATGCCCAACAATAAATTGTCCGATAAATCAGCCAAAGCCGGGGCCAAGGCGGCCAGCGCCAAACACCAGCCGGTGCTGCGTGCTATCAAAGGGGGCAAAGGCGCCACAAAAACACCGCCGGCCAGGCACGATTCCGCTAAAGCGCATCCGGCGCCCGACGATGCGCCGATCATCGCCCTCAAGCTCGAGGCGGCGAAGCTATCGCCAGCGATAGCTGCCTATTTCAAGAAATGCCAGGACAAGCTCGGTTTCGTGCCGAACGTGCTGCTTGCCTACGCTTTCGACATGGCAAAGCTGGAAACCTTCGTTGCCATGTACAACGACCTGATGCTGGGCGATTCCGGTCTCTCGAAACTCGAGCGTGAGATGATCGCGGTGGCGGTGTCCTCGCAGAACCGCTGCTACTACTGCCTGACCGCGCATGGCGCCGCCGTTCGCCAATATTCCAGCAATCCGTTGCTCGGCGAGCATCTCGTGATGAACTATCGCGTCGCGCGGTTGAGCAAACGCCAGCGGGCGATGCTCGACTTCGCGGTGAAGCTCACCGCCTCGCCCTGGAGCGTGGAGGAAGGCGACCGCGAGCGGCTGCGCCGCGTCGGCTTCAGCGACCGCGACATCTGGGACATTTCCGCGGTGGCGGGTTTTTTCAACATGTCGAACCGCGTGGCATCGGCCACCGACATGCGTCCCAACGTGGTCTATCACGGGCAGGCGCGATAACCCCGCGTCTAAATTCTGCAGCTTTTGATGGGTTAGTGACCCTTACGTCCCCGCCACGGGGATGACAACAGAAGGCCCGTAATGCTCGTTCGCACCGTAACCGTCCTGATCGCGCTGACGTTCGGCGCTACAGCTTACGCGCAGGTCGCGCCGGTCACGCGTCCGTCGGTCATAACACCGGCGCAGACGATCATGGCCGGCAACGGCATGGTGGTGGCGCAGGAGCAGCGTGCCGCCCGCATCGGGATTGAAATTCTTGACCGCGGCGGCAACGCGGTGGACGCGGCGGTGGCCGTCGGCTTTGCGCTTGCGGTGACTTACCCGCGCGCCGGCAATATCGGTGGCGGCGGCTTCATGGTCATCCATCTCGGCAAGACGGGCGAAGATGCCGCGATCGACTATCGCGAAACCGCGCCGGCTGCCGCGACCGAGAAGATGTTTCTTGATGCGAACGGCGAAGCCGATCCGAAAAAATCGCGCGACTCGGCCTTGTCGGTCGGCGTGCCGGGCACTGTCGCGGGTCTTGCGCTTGCGCACGAAAAATACGGTTCCGGCAAACTGACGCTCGCCGAATTGATCGAGCCGGCGATCACGCTCGCCCGCAACGGGGTGGAGATCGTCGACGACGTCGCCGACACATTGCCACTGGCGCAACCGCGCATCGCACGCTGGCAATCGAGCGCCCCGGTTTTTCTCAACAGCGACGGTACCGTGCTGATGCCGGGGCAGGATCTGTTGCAGCCCGATCTTGCGATCACGTTCCGCGCCATCGCTAGCGACGGGCCGAAAGGATTTTACGAAGGCCCGGTCGCGGAGAAGATCGTCGCCGCCGTGCGCAAGGCCGGCGGCATCATGACCACCGATGACATGAAAAATTATCGCGCCATCCTGCGCGAGCCGGTGCGGGGGACCTATCGCGGCTACGACATTGTCTCGATGCCGCCGCCCTCCTCTGGCGGCGTGCACCTGATCGAGATGCTCAACATCCTCGAGGGCTATGATCTTGCAAAACTCAGCCGCGAGGAGTCGCTGTACATCGTTGCCGAGGCGATGAAGCGCGCTTACGCCGATCGCGCGACATTCATGGGTGATCCGGACGCCGTGAAGATGCCGGTCGCCGGGCTGACATCGAAGAAATACGCAGCCGCGTTGCGCGCGCAGATCGGCCAGCGCGCCACGCCGTCAACCGAGATCCGTTCCGGAAACCCGGCCGATTTCGAGGGCCAGAACACCACGCATTTTTCCGTCATCGATCGCGACGGCAACGCCGTGTCGAACACCTATACGTTGAACTTTTCGTACGGCCTCGGGCTGGTCGCCGAAGGCACCGGCGTCTTGCTCAACAACGAACTCGACGACTTCACATCGAAGCCCGGAACGGCGAACGCCTATGGTCTCGTCGGCTACAACGCCAATCTGCCCGGGCCCAACAGGCGACCGCTGTCGTCGATGACGCCGACCATCATGATGAAGGACGGCAAGCCTTTCCTGATCACAGGCTCGCCCGGCGGCAGCCGGATCATCAGCACGGTGCTGCAGATCATCGTCAACGTGATCGACTTCAATCTGGCGATTGATCAGGCGGTCAGCGCGCCGCGCGTGCACCACCAATGGCAACCTGACGAGCTTTACGTCGAGCCGGGCATCAGCCCCGAGATCCTCGAAGGCCTGGTAAAGCGCGGCTTCAAGGTGGTGCCGACGCCGCCGCAGACGTCGGCGAACTCAATAGAAATCACCGCCGACGGTTACGTTGGCGCGGCCGATAGACGCACGCGCGGCTCGCTCGCCGCCGGATATTGAACGCGCTGTCGCCCCTAAGGCTTTTGGCGTCCACGCGAATAAAAATCTGCCCAGGCCAAACTCCCGGCAAAGAGCGCAAAGATTGCTGAAATCGCGATGACAATCGCGAGTGTTTCTGTCGGCATCGATAGCCCCCTCTTTCGAGCATTCTGGGGCCAAGAAGGAATTTTGCATTGACGGGGATCAAACTTGCGCGAAGGCCCTGGGAGCATCGCTGCGACAGCTGCGCATTTTAAACGTGCCTCTGAAAAGAGGTAACTCTTAAAAAACGAACAGTCGAAATAGGGCGAGGATCCATGGGCTTCTTTATTCGTGCGCTGCTGCTTGGTGTGTTAGCTCTCGCAGCCGCGGCCGCGCCAGATGTGGCATCGGCACAAGGTGCTTTTCCGACGCGGCAGATCACACTCGTCATCCCGGCGGCTGCCGGCGGCCCCACGGACACGATTGCACGCCTGATTGCTGAATCGATGAGCCGCACGCTCGGTCAGACTGTGATCGTTGAGAATGTCGGCGGCGCCGGTGGCACGATCGGCATGGCGCGCGTCGCCAAGGCCGCGAGATCAAAGGCTACGCGGTGACGACGAAGTTCAGGGTGCTGTCGGTTCCGCAGTTGCCGACGCTCGATAGCGGAGCCATCCCCGGTTTCGATGTGTCGGCATGGCATGCCATGTGGACGCCGAAAGGTCTGCCGAAAGATGTGTCCGACAAATTCGTCGCCGCACTGCAGACGGCGCTCAAGGATCCGAAAGTGGTCGAGCGCTTCGCCAGTCTCGGCACCGAGCCCGCCGCACCCGCGTTCGCAACTCCCGGAGCGCTCAAGTCGCATCTCGCCGCCGAGGTGAAGCGGTGGGACGTATTGATCAAGGCGGCAGGCATTAAGGGGAATTAGTCAACCTATGGCGGACGCATCCGGCGCATGCCGGATACCGCAGTCGTTTCTTCTATTGCTGTCGTGAAATTGGAGCGGGCGAAGGGATTCGAACCCTCGACCCCGACCTTGGCAAGGTCGTGCTCTACCCCTGAGCTACACCCGCGTCCGTTGGATATATGACCGAGCGATGTCGGCCGCCAAGGCCGAACCTATAGCCAAAAGCCTGGCCCCAATGCAACCGTGGCAAAAGGCGCACAATCAGTAGGGAACGGCGCGCCTGCTCCGCGTGCGGCGATCCGGCGGGGGGCCGACCCAGCGGGGGTTCAGGTTACAGAAACCGCGATTTCCGGCCAAAACATGCGGCCGGCATGCCTCGAACGAGTAGTACTGGCAGTCTTCGTAGACATTGCCGGTGCCGAATGTTTGCGCACCAGGGCCCCTCGGCGGCCTGCGTCGGGCCTGCATGAAATGACACGGCGGCAGTGACGAGCGCCGCGATCGATAGGATGCGCATCATCTTTTACCTCTTCTGTTCTCTGCGATAATAACAATCCGCCCGCCGGATTATTGCCCGCAATGCCAGCCACGCCCGAACAGCTCTTTACCGCGCTTGATGATCTCGGCATCGGGCATTCAACGGTGAAGCACCTTCCTCTGTTCACGGTGGAGCAATCACGAAATCTGCGCGGCCAGATTCCCGGCGGCCATACCAAGAACTTGTTTTTGCGCGACAAGAAGTACGCCATCTATCTGGTGGTCACCCTGGAAGATGCCGAGATCGATCTGAAGGGCCTGCACCGTCGGCTCGGCGCCAATGGACGCTTCTCGTTCGGTTCTTCGGATCTCATGCGCGAGGTGCTGGGCGTGGAGCCGGGTTCGGTCACCCCTTTCGGCGTTATCAACGATACCCAAGGCCGCGTGACCGTGGTGCTCGACGCCGCGATGATGGAGCACAAGACGCTGAACTATCACCCGCTGGTCAACACCATGACCACGTCGATCGGACGTGACGATCTCATGAAATTCCTCGAATCCACTGGGCATATCCCGCGAATCGAGCGTCTTTCCGGGGGTGCCTCGACCCCGCCTTGATGATTGCATTAGCTTCCCGGATAACCCATCTAATGCGACAGGAACTCTGGTAGTGCGGCCGCGGATGGCCGGATAGGGCGAGATACGATGCTGCAAGACGGCGGGACAATGACGGCGACTGCGACGGCAGTCGATGTGGTCAAGGATACGACCACGCAAGGCTTCATGAAGGACGTGATCGAGGAATCCAAGCGCCAGCCCGTCTTGGTGGATTTCTGGGCGCCGTGGTGCGGCCCCTGCAAGCAGCTCACGCCGGTCCTGGAAAAAGCGGTGAAGGCCGCCAAGGGCAAGGTCAAGCTCGCCAAGATGAACATCGATGAGCATCCGGCCATTCCCGGCCAGATGGGCATCCAGTCGATCCCCGCGGTGATCGCATTTTCCAACGGCCAGCCGGTCGACGGCTTTATGGGCGCATTGCCGGAAAGCCAGGTGTCCGCGTTCCTCGAACGCATTACCAAGGGTGCCGTCGGCGCCGAGGAAAAGGATTTGCTGAAAGCGGCCGATGCCGCGCTTGCCGAAGGCAACGCCACAGGCGCCGCTGAGATGTATGCGCAGCTGCTCGCCGAGGACAGTACCAACGCGCCGGCGCTTGCCGGCCTCGCACGTTGCTATGTCGAGACTGGCGCACTCGAACAGGCGAAACAGACGCTCGCTCTGATCCCCGAAGCCAAGCGCAACGAGGCGGCGGCTGCCGCCGCCCGCGCAGCGCTCGAGATCGCCGAACAGGCGAAGTCGATCGAACCGCTGGGCGATCTTGAAAAGAAGCTGCTTGCCGATCCACTCGATCATCAGGCACGCTTCGACCTTGCCGTCGCGCTCAATGCAAAAGGCAAGCGGGAAGATGCGGTCAGGCATCTGATCGATATCGTCAAGCGCGACCGCAAATGGAATGATGACGGCGCGCGCAAGCAGCTCGTGCAGTTTTTCGAGGCCTGGGGCGCGACCGATCCGGCGACCGTCGAAGGACGCAAGCGTCTGTCTTCGATTTTGTTTTCGTAAGCTTTACGCCCCGGCGGCGGCACCGCGCGGCGCAGTAGTGAAACGAAGATGCCGATGAATGCTCAGTATCGCGGGCCCATCGAAATGCCGGGAGTCATCCCGGTCTTTCCGCTGCCGGGTGCGCTCCTGTTGCCGCGCGGGCAGATGCCGCTGAATATTTTCGAGCCGCGTTACATTGCAATGATCGACGACTCTCTGCGTGACGGTCACCGGCTGATCGGCATGATCCAGCCCGACGTCGCGCACACGGGATCGGCCGAAAAGCCGCCGCTTTACAAGATCGGCTGCGCCGGACGCATCACGCAACTCGCCGAGAGCGGCGACGGCCGCTATCTGATCGAGCTCACCGGTGTGGCGCGTTTCCGCATCGAGGAGGAGCTCAAGGTCGCAACGACTTACCGGCAATGCCGCGTGACCTACGCGCCCTTTGCCGATGACTTCACGGCGCGCAAGGGTGAAAATGCCGTCGACCGCGCGGCGTTGCTTGTGGCGCTCACGGATTTTCTTAAAGCCAATGATCTGAACGCCGACTGGGAAGGCATCGAAAAGGCGCCGAACGAAGCTCTGGTCAATGCCCTGTCGATGATGTCGCCCTACGGCACCGCAGAGAAACAGGCGCTGCTCGAAGCGCCGGATCTGAAGACCCGGGCTGAGATCCTCATTGCCATCACCGAAATCGAGCTGGCGAAGAAAAATACCGAGGGCGAACCGCAATTGCAGTAGCGGTAGGCCGGCACGCTGCATGCCACCGCGTCATGGCCGGGCTAGTGTCGGCCATCCACGTATTTACTTCATGAAACCATCGAAGACGTGGATGCCCGGCACATGGCGTGCGAAAGCACGCCGTCCTTTTGGACGGCTATGGCCGGGCAGACGAATAGAATTTGCGCAACGGTGGCCTGCCCAATTATTCTATCAACCTGCTGAAGATGCCCATGAACGAGGGGCCTCATGTCCACCGTCCCGCCTACCGAACGGCCGCCGGATAGCGTCGATCCGAAACTGCTGGAAATTCTCGTCTGCCCTTTGACAAAAGGGCCGCTCGAGTACGACGCCGAACGTCACGAATTGATTTCGCGCAAGGCCAAGCTCGCCTATCCGATCCGCGACGGCATACCGATCATGTTGCCGGAAGAAGCGCGTCGGCTCGAATAAAGTCGGCGTGCCGGTTTCCACCTGATCGCCGGGCGTGTCCCGGCGATGCTTCGCTGCGCCGCAAGCCAAGGAATATCAGGGAGTGAATCGCAATGATCAAAATCTGGGGCCGCAATTCATCGTCCAACGTGCAGAAGGCGATGTGGGCCGTCGGCGAACTCAAGCTCGAACATGAGCGCATCGACGTCGGCGGCGCGTTCGGCAAAAACAGAGAGCCTGCCTATCTGGCAATGAATCCGAACGGTCTCGTCCCTACCCTCGAGGAGGAAGACGGCTTCCTGCTCTGGGAATCAAATTCGATCGTCCGTTATCTCGCCGGCAAGCACGACAAAAGCGGTGCGCTCGAACCCAGGGACCCGAAGCAGCGTGCGATCGCGAGCCAGTGGATGGACTGGCAGCTGTCGGTGCTGGGACCAGCCATCGGGCCGGCCTTCTGGGGTTTGATCCGAACGCCGGTGGAAAAACGCGACATGGCCGCGATCAAGATGTCGCAGGAAAAAACCACCGACGCGATGAAAATGCTCGATGCACGATTGGGCAAGACCGAATATGTCGCGGCCCCCTCGTTCTCCTACGGCGACATTC
>Ga0310912_10000108_pt1 | contig 35449 bp, 35 predicted proteins | sample GREbulkMGOX080_FD_203443 | JGI IMG/M metagenome (GOLD analysis project Ga0310912, IMG submission 203443) | Lab enrichment of tropical soil microbial communities from Luquillo Experimental Forest, Puerto Rico - GRE.bulkMG.OX080 | ecosystem: Environmental > Terrestrial > Soil > Tropical forest >...
ATATCGGTGTGCGTCGATGCTCGGAACGCCGGACCCCGCGACGACGGGCTGGGATTTCTCACGGTGCTTTCGGACCGGCTGCGACGAACCAATCGGCGATTTGCGCGCCGGTCCAGAACAGCACGTCGGGTTTTTTGCGGATCACTTCGAAAATGCGGCGCAGATATTTCAGGCGGTGCGGCGCGCCCATGATGTAGGGATGCATCGACACCGCCATCACGCGAGCAGAGCGCGCCGAGTCGGCATAAATCTGCTCGAACTGGTCGAGTGCGCGCTCGCAATATTCCGACGCCTTGTGGTGCTGGATCAGCATCATGGCGACGTCGTTGCACTCCTGCGTATAGGGCAGGTTGAGGATCGGCTTGCCGCGGGTCTTCAGCCATACCGGCTGATCATCAAGCACCCAGTCGGCGACGTAGTCATAACCTTCCTCCGCCAGCACATCCGGCGTTTGCCAGGTCTCGGTCAGGCCTGGGCCGAGCCACCCGCGCGGCCGCTTGCCGGTTGATTTAGTGATGACCTCGCGCACTTTGCGAATGTCGGCGCGCTCGTCGGGCACCTTCTGCAAGTTGCGTTGCGTGAAGCCGTGGCCCATGAACTCCCAATCGCGCTCGATCGCGGCGCGCACGATTGCCGGATAGGCGGCCAGCGCCGAGCCATTGATGGCAAGCACGCCCGGAATGGCGAATTCGTCGAACACTTCGACAAAGCGCCAAAACCCGACGCGATTGCCATATTCGTGCCAGGCCCAGTTCGGCACGTCCGGCATCGGCGAACCGCCGGCCGGCGGCGTAATGACGGTGCGCGGCATCGGCTGGGTCGAATCCCATTCCTCGACATTGATGACCACCCAAACCGCCATGCGGGCGCCGTTGGGCAATTTCAGCGGCGCACGGTCGATGATCGGCGAATAGGCGATCCGATCGCTGGGCAGCAGCTTTGGTCTTGCATTTGATTTTGGGGAAGCCGATTTGCGAGTGGTGGATTTTGCCGGACGTTTGACCATTGTCGTTGCTGCCTTTCCGCGGCCGGTGATAGCAGGACGCCCCTGAGCTGTCTTGATTTGGCGGCTCAAAGCCGGCCGTCGTTTTTGCCTTGGCGCGGTGGTTCTGCACAGCTGCCCGTTGTTGCACCGCATTGGGCTTCATGTTAGCAACCGCCGACCTTCCGGACGTGGTTGAGGCTGCGCCCGGGCACTAGCCGTCCCGGTTGAATTCCGCGTTGAGTCCCAGTGACTTGTGCCGCAGCGCCGGTTGCGGGTCCTTGCGGAAAAACTCAAGAACGCCACCCAAGAAGACTGGCCAGAACACCGCACCGAGTACGCGCAGCGAGCACAGATTTTGGCAGCTGAAGAACCCATCCTCGCCGGCGTCGCCGGCCGATATGCCACCGCGCTATTCGATCTCGCCCGGGAAGCGAATGCGATCGAGGCGGTGAAAAGCGAGCTCGACCGTTTCGATGCGCTCGTCGCCGGGAGTCCGGACCTGATGCGGCTGGTGCGCAGCCCGGTGTTCTCCGCCGATGAGCAATTGCAGGCATTGTCGGCAGTGCTCGAGCGCGCCGGCATCGGTGGGCTGCCCGCGAATTTTCTCAAGCTGGTCGTGGCAAACCGACGGCTGTTCGCGGTGCGCGACATGATCAAGGCATTCCGCGACCTGGTCGCCAAACACAAAGGCGAAGTCACCGCCGAGGTCACGGTGGCCGAACAGCTTAAGTCGCAACATGTCGATACGCTGCGTGCTGCGCTCAAATCGGTCACCGGCAAGGACGTCGACCTCGACATCAAGGTCGATCCGGCCATCATCGGCGGACTGGTCGTCAAGCTCGGCAGCCGCATGGTCGATAGTTCCTTGCGCACCAAACTCAATGCCATCAAGCATGCGATGAAAGAGGCTCGCTAATGGATATCCGCGCCGCGGAAATTTCCGCAATCCTCAAAGAGCAGATCAAGAATTTCGGCCAGGAAGCCGAGGTTTCCGAAGTCGGCCAGGTGTTGTCGGTCGGCGACGGCATCGCCCACGTCTACGGGCTCGACAACGTCCAGGCCGGCGAAATGGTCGAGTTCGAGAGCGGCGAGCGCGGCATGACGCTCAATCTGGCGAATGACAATGTCGGCATCGTCATTTTCGGCGACGACCGACCGATCAAAGAGGGCCAGACCGTCAAACGCACGCGCGCCATCGTCGAAGTCCCGGTCGGCAAAGGCCTGCTCGGCCGCGTCGTCGATGCACTCGGCGAGCCGATCGACGGCAAGGGCCCGATCAAGGCCGATCACCGCTCGCGCGTCGACATCAAGGCGCCCGGGATCATTCCGCGCCGGTCAGTCCACGAAACGATGGCGACCGGGTTGAAGGCCATCGACGCGCTGATCCCGATCGGCCGCGGCCAGCGCGAATTGATCATCGGCGACCGCCAGACCGGCAAGACCGCGATCGCGCTCGACACCATCCTCAATCAAAAATCTCTCAACGCCTCGGGCGACGAGAAGATCAAGCTCTACTGCGTCTATGTCGCGGTCGGACAGAAGCGTTCGACCGTCGCCCAGTTCGTCAAGGTGTTGGAGGAAAACGGCGCGCTTGATTATTCGATCGTCATTGCCGCGACTGCATCGGACCCGGCGCCGATGCAATATCTGGCGCCATTCTCCGGTTGCGCCATGGGCGAATATTTCCGCGACAACGGCATGCATGCCGTCATCGTCTATGACGACCTGTCCAAGCAGGCAGTCGCCTACCGGCAGATGTCGCTGTTGCTGCGCCGCCCGCCGGGCCGCGAGGCCTATCCCGGCGATGTGTTCTATTTGCATTCGCGGCTGCTGGAACGCGCCGCCAAGATGAACGATGAGTACAAAGCCGGCTCGCTCACCGCGCTGCCGGTGATCGAGACCCAGGCCAATGACGTGTCGGCCTATATTCCGACCAACGTCATTTCCATCACCGACGGTCAGATCTTTCTCGAGACCGACCTGTTCTATCAAGGCATTCGGCCGGCGGTGAATGTCGGGCTTTCGGTGTCGCGGGTTGGCTCTGCCGCGCAGACCAAGGCGATGAAAAAGGTCGCCGGGCGCATCAAGGGCGAGCTCGCGCAATATCGCGAAATGGCGGCGTTCGCGCAGTTCGGCTCCGACCTCGACGCCACCACGCAGCGGTTGCTCAATCGGGGGTCGCGGCTCACCGAACTACTCAAGCAGCCGCAATTCTCGCCGCTGCGCATGGAGGAGCAGGTCTGCGTCATCTATGCCGGCGTCAATGGCTATCTCGATCCGATGCCGGTCGATCGCGTTCGCGCCTTCGAGGAGGGACTGCTGGGGCTGTTGCGCAACCAGCACACTGACGTTCTCAACGCCATCCGCGATACACGAGACCTCGACGACGCGACCGCAGGCAAGCTCAAGACTATTGTTGATAGTTACGCCAGGACGTTCACCTGATCGCAAGGTTGTGCGCTGAACCAAGGTTGTGCGCTAAACAATGGCTTCGCTCAAAGACCTGCGCAGTCGGATCGCCGCCACCAAGGCGACCCAGAAGATCACCAAGGCCATGCAAATGGTCGCAGCGTCAAAGCTGCGCCGGGCGCAGGCCGCGGCAGAGGCGGCGCGTCCTTATGCCAGCCGTATGGACGCGGTGCTCGGCAATATCGCCGCCTCGGTTGCCGGGCAGGAAAATGCGCCGCAGCTGCTGCGCGGCAGCGGCGGCGATCAGAAACATCTGCTGCTGGTCTGTACCGCCGAACGCGGCCTGTGCGGCCCGTTCAATTCCGCCATCGTGCGGCTGGCGCGCGATCGCGCCAGCACGCTCGCCGCCGAGGGCAAGGAGGTCGAGTTCTTCTGCGTCGGCCGCAAGGGTTACGATCAGCTCCGCCGCATTTTTCCCAAGCAGATCGTCGAATTGGTCGACCTGCGCTCGGTCCGCGTCTTGCATTTCGAAAACGCCGAAAAAATCGCGGAGAAGATTGTCGCGCTGTTCGCCAAATCTGAGTTCGACATCTGCACGCTGTTCTTTTCGCGGTTCCGCTCGGTCGTTGCCCAAGTGCCGACCGCGCATCAAATCATTCCCCCGGTATTTGAACAGAAATCCGCCGATGCGCTCGGCGGGGCGATCTACGAGTTCGAACCGGAAGCCGAGGACATCCTCAATGATCTGTTGCCGCGCAACGTCGCGGTGCAGATCTTCCGCGCGCTGTTGGAAAATGCCGCTTCGTTCTACGGCGCGCAAATGTCGGCGATGGACAATGCAACGCGCAATGCCGGCGACATGATCCGCCGCCAAACCCTGTTCTACAACCGCACGCGCCAGGCGATGATCACCAAGGAATTGATCGAGATCATATCTGGCGCCGAAGCGCTGTAATTACAGCCCTCCCATTGAAGTAGGAACGAACTATGGCTCAACCCGTCGGACGCATCACTCAAGTTACCGGCCCGGTCGTCGACGTGCATTTCGAGGATCACCTGCCGGCGATTCTCAATGCGCTGGAAACCAAGAATCAAGGCAACCGCCTGGTGCTCGAAGTCGCCCAGCAACTCGGCGAGTCGACGGTGCGTACCGTCGCCATGGATTCAAGCGATGGTCTGGTCCGTGGCCAGGAAGTCACCGATACCGGCCGGCCGATCTCAGTCCCAGTCGGCCCCGGTACGCTCGGCCGCATCATGAACGTGATCGGCGAACCGGTTGACGAGGCCGGTCCGATCAAGGGCGCCGAGCTGCGCCCGATCCATCAACCGACGCCGAGCTTCACCGAACAGTCGACCGAGGCGCAAGTCCTCGTCACCGGAATCAAGGTGGTCGATCTTCTGGCGCCCTATGCCAGAGGCGGCAAGGTCGGTCTGTTCGGCGGCGCCGGCGTCGGCAAGACCGTGATCATTCAAGAGCTGATCAACAACATCGCCAAGGCCCACGGCGGTTATTCGGTGTTCGCCGGCGTCGGCGAGCGCACGCGCGAGGGCAACGATCTCTATCACGAAATGATCGAGTCCAAGGTCAACAAGGACCCGCACGAAGGCTCTGTCGAAGGCTCCAAATGCGCGCTGGTCTTCGGCCAGATGAACGAGCCGCCTGGCGCCCGAGCCCGCGTCGGCCTCACCGGCCTCACAGTCGCCGAATACTTTCGCGATCAGGGCCAGGACGTGCTGTTCTTCGTCGACAACATCTTCCGCTTCACGCAGGCAGGTTCGGAAGTCTCAGCGCTGCTCGGCCGCATTCCTTCCGCGGTTGGCTATCAGCCGACCTTGGCGACCGATATGGGCGCGCTTCAGGAACGCATCACAACGACGACCAAGGGCTCCGTGACGTCTGTGCAGGCGATCTACGTTCCCGCCGACGATCTCACCGATCCGGCGCCGGCGACGTCGTTCGCCCATCTCGACGCCACCACCGTGCTGTCGCGATCGATTGCGGAAAAGGGCATCTATCCGGCGGTCGATCCGCTCGATTCCACCTCGCGCATGCTCTCGCCACTGATCGTCGGCGAACAGCATTATCAGGTGGCGCGGCGCGTGCAGCAGATCCTGCAACGCTATAAGGCGCTCCAGGATATCATCGCCATTTTGGGCATGGACGAGCTGTCCGAAGAGGACAAGCTAACGGTCGCGCGAGCGCGCAAGATCGAGCGGTTCTTGTCACAGCCGTTCCACGTCGCCGAAGTCTTCACCGGCTCTCCCGGCGTCTTTGTCGAACTTGCTGATACGATCCGCGGCTTCCAGGAGCTGTGCGAGGGCAAATACGATCACCTGCCCGAGCAGGCTTTCTACATGGTTGGCACCATCGAACAGGCGGTGGAAAAGGGCAAGAAGCTCGCCGCAGCGGCGTAAGGGAAGCGAGTTAGTAGGAAGCGGTAGCGGATAGGCGGAATGGCTGGATTACACTTTGAATTCGTATCGCCGGAAACGGTGCTGTTCTCCGGCGACGTCGATCAGGTCGATCTGCCGGGCAGCGAAGGCGACCTCGGCGTGCTGCCCGGGCATGCGCCGATGGTGACGACATTACGACCAGGCATCGTAACGATCATGCGCGAGGGCACCCGGGAGTCCGTCGTTGTCGTCGGCGGCTTTGCCGAAATGGGTCCCGCCGGATTGACTGTGCTCGCCGATCGCGCCGGCACGCGTGAGGATTTCGATCTCGAGCTGCTGGCGAGCGATATCAGGGACATCGAAGAAGACGTCGCGGACAGCAAGGACGATGCCGAGCGCGACAAGCTCGCTCGCCGCCTTGAGCAACTGCGCGCATTGCAGGCGGCATTGGCGCGATAGTGCAGCCGTCATTTCGCTGGCGCCGCATGGCCGGCGAATTCGGCCACCACGCGTTCGTAGACCGCTCGTTTGAACGGCACGATCAGCCGCGGAATCTTGTCGAGCCGTTCCCAGCGCCAGTCGGCGAACTCCGCTTCGTGACCGGCGGGATGGTCGACATCGATTTCGCTGTCCGCTCCGGTAAAGCGCATGGCGAACCATTTTTGCGTTTGCCCGCGATATTTTCCTTTCCAGGCCTGGCCGACGAGATCGCGCGGAATGTCGTAGCGCAGCCATTCCGCGATCTCGCCAAGCCGCTTGACCGAGCGGACATTGGTTTCCTCGCGCAGCTCTCGGAGCGCCGCTCGCCACGGATCTTCGTCCGCATCGATGCCCCCCTGTGGCATCTGCCAGGCATGTTGGAGATCGACATGTTCCGGCCCATCGATGCGCCGGCCAATGAAGACGCGACCCTCGCGATTGAACAATGTCACGCCGACGCAGGGGCGATAGGGAAGATCTTCAAAGCGCATCTTAGAAAAACGCTCGCAGCGGCAAACAAGGATGAGCAATGATCCTCGTTTTATGCAGCCCTGTCACGAGCCCCGCGTCGCACGCAACGCTATCGGCTTGCCGGTTGCGCTCACCGCGTTGGCACGAAGCCAACTGGTCGTTTGGATCGATCGGCGCGGCTCGCGTGGCACCCCCTGTGGCACGTCGATAATCTGCGGTCCCTTTTTAACGATGTGCAGATCCGCCGGCACCACGGCCATCGACCCGACGCCGGATGGGTTGTCGGCGACCACCGCCCATAAGACGAACAGTCCGAGGAACAGACCGAGCGCCGCCGCGATGATCTAAGCGGTCGGATTTCGATGAGAAGCTGCCGCTTCTTGGGGGCCAGAACGAGCGGCGTCGTCAGATCGTTCACAGCCATGCGTTGAGAGCCATGTATTTGGAAACGATGGGTTTGGAAACAATGCGTGATCCCGTTGCCCGCTTGCCGCCCGGAGGGCGAATCACAGGTCAGCATATCACCCAGCCAAAAAAATCGGGGTGGCCGTGGGCCGCCCCGGGGTTTCGATCAGCAATCGGCCCAGTTCAGTTGGGGACCGCCGCTTTCGGATTCGGCGGGAAGGCGGCATTGCTTGCGGTGCCGCGCAGCAGGTCAAGCGCCATCCTGATCGCCTTGTCGTCCGACTCGTTGGGCGGCACATATGACTGCGAGCCGGTCTCTTCGGCGCCTTCGGCCTTGAGATGGCCGCGCAGCGATGCCTCGCCTTTCGAATCGGTCTGCGATTTGAGATTGTCGGGAACGTCCTGCAATACCTCGATGTCGGGCGAGATGCCTTTTGCCTGGATCGAACGTCCCGACGGCGTGTAGTAACGCGCCGTGGTCAAGCGCAGCGCGCCGTTGCCGGCGCCGAGCGGGATGATGGTCTGCACCGAGCCTTTGCCGAACGACCGGGTGCCGATCAACGTCGCGCGCTTATGGTCCTGTAACGCGCCCGCGACGATCTCAGAGGCCGACGCCGAGCCGCCGTTGATCAGGACGATCAGCGGTTTGTTCTTGATCAGGTCGCCCGGCCGCGCATTGAACCGTTGCGTCTCTTCCGGATTGCGGCCGCGGGTCGATACGATCTCGCCCTTTTCCAGGAAGGTATCAGAGACCGAGATCGCCTGATCGAGCAAGCCGCCCGGATTGTTGCGCAGGTCGAGCACATATCCTTTGATCTTGTCGGCGCCGAGCTGCGCGTTGAGTTCGGTGATCGCTTGCTTGAGACCGTCGGTGGTCTGTTCGTTGAATTGCGTGACGCGGATGTAGCCGACATCGCTGCCTTGCGGACGCCAGCGCACCGATTTGACCCGAATGATGTCGCGGACAATCGTGACCTCGATCGGCTTGTCGGCGCCCTTGCGCATGATGGTGAGCTTGATCTTGGTGTTCACCGGCCCACGCATCTTGTCGACGGCCTGATTGAGCGTGAGGCCTTGCACGGCTTCGTTGTCGAGGTGGGTGATAATGTCGTTGGCCATTACGCCGGCCTTCGCCGCAGGCGTCTCATCGATCGGCGCGACGACCTTGACCAAGCCGTCTTCCATCGTGACCTCGATGCCGAGTCCGCCGAATTCGCCTCGGGTCTGCACCTGCATATCGCGGAAACTCTTCGGATCCATATAGCTCGAATGTGGATCGAGCCCGGCGAGCATGCCGTTGATTGCCGATTCGACGAGTTTGCTGTCGTCGGGTTTTTCGACGTAGTCGGCGCGCACGCGCTCGAAGACATCGCCGAACAGATTGAGCTCCCGGTAGGTGTCGGAAACCGCGGCTCGCGCCGCCGAGCCGGCCAGCAAAACGCGCGGCTGAGTGAGGATCAGCGTGGCGGCGACGCCGGCCAGTGCACCGAGCAGGATCAGAGAGGTTTTGCGCATCATCCGCGGACCTTTTCGCTTTCGTCAGTCGCCCACCAAGGGCTGGGATCGATAGGAGCGCCGTCCTTGCGGAACTCCACGTAGAGTACGGATTGCTTGGGACCGGACGCGCCGGCCGGGGAAGCTTGTGATCCGCCACCCATCGTCGCTACCGGTTCGCCGGTCAATACAAATTGACCGAGATCGACGGAAATCCGCTCCATCCCCGCTAGCAGCACATGATAACCGCCGCCGGCATTGAGGATCAAGAGTTGGCCATAGCTGCGAAACCGGCCAGCGTAAACAACCCAACCGTCGCAGGGCGCGGTAATCGAGCCGCCGGGCCGGGCCGCAATCGAAAGACCTTTTTGAGTTCCGCCCGCGCCATCGGGGCCGCCGAATTCGTGAATACGAGTGCCGTTGACCGGCAGGCGCAGCCGCCCACGCAGGTCGGCAAAAGCGATTGCCGGGACCAGGCGGCCCGGATCGCTAAGCGCAGCGAGTTCCGGCTGCGTTGCGTCTTTGACAACCCCGCGGTCCGCGTCACGCACGGTGCGCTCGGTGCGGTCCAGGCCGGGTTCGAGTTTGGCAATCAGATCCTTGATCGTCTCGACTTGATGGGCGAGGTCGGTGGCGCGCTGCCGCTCGCCACTGAGCGCCTGCTCGGTGCTCGCTTGTTTCTTTTGTCTCTGGTCAACCAACAATGTCACGCGCAATTGTTCGCGGCCCAACAGATCGAGTTCGTTGGCGAGCTGGTCGCGTTGCGAACCGATCTCCTTGCGCACGCTCACCAGGGCGGCGATGTCGGTAGCCAAAGTGTCGGCCTGCACGCGCATTTCCGGCACGACGGCGCCGAGGGTGATCGCCGCGCGCAGCGCACGCAAAGCGTCTTCGGGACTGACCAGCAAAGCCGGCGGCGGCTGGCGTCCGACACGCTGGAGAGCCGCGATGATTTCGACGATGACGGCTTGGCGCCGCTCGAGCGATTTGCGCAGCAATGCTTCCTGTTGGTTGAGCGCATCAAGCCGGGCCTGGGTCGTATTGATCCCGGCCTCGACGTCGCGCACGCGGGCGGCGGTCTCGATCAGTTGGGCATTGAACTTGCGGCGATCCTGACTGAGCGCCTCGATTTCGCTGCGCAGTTTGGCTTGCGCTTCAGCGGAATCGCGCTGCCGCGCCAAGGCCGCATCCAGTTCCTGATCGTGCTGCTTGAGGACGTCCGCTGGGTTCGGCGCCGGTGCTGAGGCTGGCGGCTGTGACGGCGCCGATTGCGGCCGCGTCTGGGCGCCGGCAATAGAACTCGCCGCTAGTGAACTGGCGACCAATGCCGCGCCGAGCGGCAGCCTGAGGTGCAGCCCAAGCGGCAGCGCACGTGCAGTCGCCGAACCGAGCACCAAGCGTGGACCGGTTCGGTACGACGATCGGAGAATCATCATTTCCAAGGTAGAAGGGGCCCTAAGGAACACAAGTAAATCAGGCAAAGTCGGCCAGGTTGCGACCGGATTGTGGCGTTAACCGCGTCAGGCCCGGTGATAGGGATGGCCGGCGAGAATCGTGCCGGCCCGATAAAGCTGTTCGAGCAGCATGATGCGCACGAGCTGATACGGCCAGGTGGCCGCGCCGAAGGCCAGCACGTAGTTGGCCCGTCCGCGCAGGCTCGCCGTCATGCCGTCGGCGCCGCCGATGATGAAGCAAACGGCGGAACGGTTGTCTTGCCGGTATTTTTGCAGCAAGGCGGCCAATCCCGGGCTGTCGATATTCGCTCCGCCGGAATCGAAAACGACGATCACCGCGCCTTCCGGAATAACGTTGGCGATGGCGATCGATTCCTCGGTGCGCCGCCGCTCCGCATCGCGGGCGCGGCTTTCACGGATTTCGATGATTTCGATTTGGCGAAGGCCCGACGTGCGACCGACTGTTTCGGCACGCTTGCGGTAGGCGGCGGCAAGTTCGCGCTCCGCGCCTTGCTTGAGACGTCCGACCGCGGCAATAACAACCCGCATGAACCGGACCCCCCTCTCGTCGGTCAGTTCAGGCGCGGCCGCGACTAACCATCGTGTAATGACTAACTGGCGCGGCGGGCCGGCCGGCCGGCCATCCACATCTTCTCAAGATTATAAAAATCGCGAACTTCAGGACGGAACACGTGAACAATCACGTCGCCGGCGTCGATCAGCACCCAATCGCAATGCGGCGTGCCCTCGACCTGAGCGCGAACGCCGACGTTGCGCAAATCTTCGACGACCCGGTCGGCGACTGACCCGACATGGCGGTGCGACCGGCCGGAGGATACGACCATGTAGTCGCCGATGGAGGATTTGTTTCGAAGATCGATTGTGAGGGTGTCCTCGGCCTTCATTTCGTCGAGGCGGTGGAGGACCAAGCGGAGGATCTCCTCGGCGTCAACACGCATTCTGGAGACCGCTTCGGGCACGCGACGTTCGGCCCGAGAGATTTCGACTGGTGACAGGGTTTCTAATCCTTTCGCTCCGGAGTTCCCTTTCGCCGGACCGACAGCTGCTTGGCGAACGCTTTGCTGCTGCCGGCGAATCCCAACCTGCCCTAACATAGGCACGCGACGTTAACAGTTTCAACCTCCACGCTTCAAAGAACTGTCACTTATGGCGGTGCAAGCCGCGCGCCGCGCGCAAAGCCGTGGAAGACAACGGCGATTTAAGGCCGTGAAGATAGATCCAAGCCGGCGGCTTGCGGTCGGGCAGGCTCCGCGCTGCCGATTCGGGCAGCCGCGCCCGCGCCAATGCTTGACCCGCGACGCTCGCTATCGAGTAAAGGCTAGGCCCGAGCCGATCGACGACCGCAATCGGCACCAGCCGCGCAATATCGCACCAGCGCTGCCAGCGATGGAAACTGCGCAGATTGTCGGCGCCCATGATCCAGACAAAGCGCACGCCCGGACAACGGCGGACCAGGTAGGTAAGAATCGCAAACGTATAGGTGATGCCGAGATCGGCCTCGAGATCGGTGACGTCGATGCGGGCATGTTGCGCGAGCTTGCGCGCAGCAGCGACGCGTTCACTTAATGGAGCAAGGCCCCTTGTGTCCTTGAGTGGATTGCCCGGAGTGACAAGCCACCAGACGCGATCGAGCCCGATCCGCCGCATCGCCAACAGGCACGCTGCGCGATGCGCGGCGTGCGGCGGATCGAACGTGCCACCGAACAATCCAATGCGCATACCGCGGGCGTGGGGAGGCAGAACCGGGCGATCGCGCCGGCCGAGCCGATTGATCGCCGGGCGGAAAGAAAGCGACTCACCACTCATTGTTGTTGGAAACGAGGCCCCTCCCCACGCATTGCTGCCGGCCCGGCCGTCAAGCGAGCGTTGACCTTGATCAAGGCCGCGTCTGCCCACTGCCGCGGATGCGGTATTTGAAGCTAGTCAACTGTTCGACGCCAACCGGTCCGCGCGCATGAAGCCGTCCGGTGGCAATGCCGATTTCGGCGCCGAAGCCAAACTCGCCGCCATCGGCGAACTGCGTCGACGCATTATGCAGCACAATGGCCGAGTCCACTTCGCGCAGGAATTTTTCCGCCACTTTGCGGTCTTCGGTCACGATCGCGTCGGTGTGATGGGAGCCGTAACGTTCGATATGCGCGATCGCTGCGTCGACGCCGTCGACCACGCCTGCCGTCAGAATCGCATCGAGATATTCGGTGCTCCAGTCCGCCTCGCTGGCCGGCTTGACGCGCCGATCTACCGACATGACCTCGGCATCGCCGCGGACCTCGCAACCTGCCTCGATCAGCATCGTGATCAGCGGCTTAAGCAGCTTGTCGGCTCCAGCGCGATCAACCAAGAGCGTCTCAGCCGCGCCGCACACGCCGGTGCGGCGCATTTTGGCGTTAAGCACGATAGCTTTCGCCATGGCGAGCTTGGCTTTGCGGTCGACATAGACATGACAGACGCCTTCGAGATGCGCGAACACCGGCACCCGCGCCTCGGTCTGCACCCGCCCGACCAGATCCTTGCCGCCACGCGGCACAATGACATCGATGGCGCCGTCGAGGCCGGCCAGCATCATGCCAACGGCTTCGCGCTCGCGGGTTGGGACTAGCCCGATGGCTGCGGTGGGCAGTCCGGCTGCGGCGAGCCCCACCGACAAAGCGGCATGAATGGCGCGGCACGAGCGGAAGCTCTCGGAGCCACCGCGCAGAATGGCGGCGTTCCCAGCCTTCAGGCACAGCGCCGCCGCGTCGGCGGTCACGTTCGGGCGGCTTTCATAAACCACCCCGACGACGCCAAGGGGCCCACGCACCCGCTCGATCCGCATGCCGTTCGGGCGCCGCCATGCGGCCATGATCGATCCAACTGGGTCCTTGAGCTTGCGGATCACCTCAATGCCGACGGCGATGGCCTCGACCCGTTGCCGGTCGAGCGTGAGCCGGTCCAGGAACGCCGAGGTCGCGCCGGCGGCTTTCGCTTCGGCCCGGTCCTCTTCATTGGCCGCGAGGATGGCGGCCCGAGCGGCGCGGATCGCTTTGGCCATGCCGGCCAAGGCGCGGTTCTTCTGCGCTGCGGGGGCGAGGGCCAAAACGCGCGCTGCGGCCCTGGCGTCGCGGCCGATCTGGGCCATGGTCGCGGCCAGCGCGACGCCACCCTTGCCGTCGGCGGCTTTGATCTCGCCGTCTTTGATCTCACCCTTGGCGGCGGCGCCGGGGGCGGCGGAACCTGGCAGGGCTGTGAGCGGGGCGTTCATGGGGGTCAGGTTATAGTTTCAGGGCTTTGATCTGTCTTGCATTCGCCCGTTTTTAGCATGCCGGTTTGGAGCCGGCGAGGCGGCCTTCGCCGGCGAAAATACCCACACCAATTCACAGCATTCTTGGGCGTGTCATGGAATTTCCGGAACCTCGATGAAATAGGCGGCGTTCAGCTCTTGGGTCTTACTTGGGTCGTGGGTTTTACTTGGAGAGGGGACATGCCTTTGTCATTACGTCACAAGTTCAGCCGTTTTCCGAAACGCCTGCCGGTTGGCAGCACCTTTGTGATCGAAGGCCGCGCGGTCGCGGGCGATGGCGAAAAGAACCGTCATCTCCAGGTATTTTCGCGCTTTATCGTGCTCCCCGGCGGCCGCCGCATTGAGCTTGGCGGCGATTCCAGTAGCTCTGCACGCAACCGCCGGGCTCGGGAACGCAACCGGCCAGCACAGCCGCAACGCCGCTCGGGGGGGACGAAAAAAATAATCGCGGAGCGAGGAACAACCCTCAGGCAGTGCCGTTAATGGTCAGGCGCCGGGCGAAGCCCCCCAGCCCCTCACCCTCAATCACCCGGCGTCGAACCCCGGCTGCATTAGCAGTCGGGGTTCCTCTTTTGGGCCCCTAAAGACACCGATTTTAGGCTGGCCAAGCCGAGGCTTAGTCGCGGCCGACGACCAGATCGTCGCGGTGCACCATTTCCGCCCGTCCCGAAAAGCCGAGGATCGTGTCGATATCGGCCGACGAACGGCCGCGTATCCTTTGCGCATCCTCCGCGTCATAGGCGCACAGCCCGCGGCCGATCTCGACACCGTCGGGACCACGAATGATCACGGCATCGCCGCGGGCAAATTCGCCGTCGATCCGCACCACCCCGACCGGCAAGAGGCTGTTGCCGCGTCGAAGCGCAGCGACCGCACCGGCGTCGATGGTCAGCGTCCCTTTGGGTTCGAGCGCGCCGGCGATCCATTTTTTCCGTGCCGTCACCGGATTGCCGGACGTGAGAAACCACGTGCATCGCGCGCCGTCTTCAATGGCGCGAAGCGGATGCTCGACGCGGCCCGACGCGATCACCATGTGGGTGCCGGCGGCGGTCGCAATCTTGGCGGCTTCGACCTTGGTTTGCATGCCGCCACGGGACAACCCCGAGCCGGCTGCTCCAGCCATAGCTTCGATCTCCGGGGTCACGCGTTCGACGCGCGGCAGGTGGCGCGACTGCGCGCTGCTGCCCGGGGGCGCATCGTAGAGTCCATCGACGTCCGACAGCAGCACCAGAACTTCGGCACTCATCATGGTGGCGACCCGCGCCGCCAGGCGGTCGTTGTCGCCATAACGAATCTCGTTGGTCGCAACCGTGTCGTTCTCATTGATGACGGGCACCGCGCGCCATTGCAGCAAGCGGTCGATGGTCGAGCGGGCGTTGAGATAGCGCCGCCGTTCCTCGGTGTCGCCGAGCGTCACCAGAATCTGGCCGGCGGTGATGCCATGGCGCGACAGCGCCCCCGTCCAGGTGCGGGCCAGCGCGATCTGCCCGACCGCGGCAGCGGCCTGGCTATCCTCAAGCGCGAGCGCGCCGGCGGCCAATTTGAGCACGCTGCGGCCGAGCGCAATCGCTCCTGAAGACACGACCAGAAGGTCGCGTCCGTCAGCGTGCAGCGCCGCAATATCGGCGCAGAGCGCGGCCAGCCATTTTTCATTGAGCCGGCCGGCTCTGGCGTCGACCAAAAGCGAGGAGCCGATCTTGACGACGATGCGCCGAAAATCGGCAAGCCGAGGCGTATCCATGGCGGAGTTTTACAGCATGATCCCGAAAAGTGGGTACCGGTTTTCGGGAAGGATCATGCGCGAGTAATACTTATGATCCCGAAAAGTGGGTACCAGTTTTCCTGCGCAAAGTCTTGGGATCAGGCGCAGCTGCGCTCGGCCGTTGGCGCGAGCCTAAAGTTCAGCTTCGCGCTGGAGCAGCGCCTTGTTTTCGAGGCAATAGTAGCCGGACAGCCGGCTCACGAGCTTGCGCCGCTTCCAGTCATTAAGGATACGGCTGACGTTTTCGCGGGCGATGCCGGCCATGGCGGCGAGATCGCTTTGTCCGATCTTCTGCCGGATGACGATGCGACCCGAGCCGACGTCCTGGCCGAAGTCCTGCGCCAGTTCGAGAAGCGTACAGGCCACGCGGCCGCGCAGCGGTAGAAAACTTCCCGCGGCGACGGTCGCATCGGTCTCGCGCAAGCGCGCCGCAAGCAGTGCCAACAGCGACTTGTAGACTTCCGGATGCTTGCCGGCGAATTCCTCGAAGGCGTTGCGGCTGAGGAAGCTCAAAAGCGCAGGGCGGACAGCGACCACCGAGGCCGACCGCGGCAGTCCGTCGATCAGCGACAATTCGCCGACGATCGCACCGGGACCCAGGAACGCGAGAATGCGCTCGCTGCCGGCGCGCGACACCATCGTGACTTTGAGTAGTCCGTCTTCGACGCGATAGCAGCCGTCGCCGGCATCGCCGGCGAGAAACAAGACCTCGTCGGCCTTGAGCCGCACCGGCGTCGTATTGCCGAACAGGCTCGCCGCCAGATGCTCAGGTAGCGCCGTCAGCAGGCTTGTATTGGTGCGCGGGAGAGCCATCGCCTCGATCCCAGCCCCTTGATACGTTTTTTGCGCGTTCAGGATGCGGCAGAATTGCAGAAAGGAAAAGCCCGCCCGGACGGTCAGTCCTGGGCGGGCGAGGTGAACCCGTGGCAGGGTTCGTGGGGTGTATGGGGGACGTGCATCACCCCTTGGACATCAAGCGGGCCTTGGAGGTTTGGGGACGGGGGTTGACCCGCTGACATCGAAGCCGAATTGCAAACCAACGTTGGATGCAATTTATCGCGCCGCGGAAAGCGCGAAGTGACCGAGGTCACATAAAGTCGCTTTGCTGTTAAACCACTGAGATTGTGAGATTATTTCTCAGACAAAAGTCGTGTCCCGGCGACCTTTCCACCGTGATCAGGTGCTTGGTGCGCGCACCTCGACGCCGGCGCGCTGCTCGAGCGGTTGCACGATCTGGGTGATGTCCTTGTCGGGGCCGAGTTCGTCGCAGGTGAGCTTGAGGATCGCCGCCACCGCTTCGATCACCTGGATCGGGATGCCGAGCGTTTTGGCTTCGGCGATGAAGAGGTTGACGTCTTTGAGCATCAAGCCGGCCGTGAATCCTTGATTGAATTTGCGGGGCACGACCACTTCGGGAAATTTTTGCTCGGTCGCGGTGCTCCGGCCGGAACTGGCATTGATCACGTCCAACATGATGCGCGGGTCGAGGCCGGCTTTGACGCCCATGATCATCGATTCCGATGTCGCCGCCATGGCTGCCGCGGACAGCACGTTGTTGCACAGCTTCATCGTCTGGCCGGCGCCGGGGCGCTCGCCGATGTAAAAGAACTTGCCGATCACTTTGAGCGCAGGCTCGACCGCCTCGACATCGGCGCGTGGTCCCGACGCCATCACCGCGACGGTGCCTTTCTCGGCGCCACGCACGCCGCCCGACACCGGCGCGTCGATCTGCACGATGCCGCGGACGCCGAGCGCCTTGAAGACGCGCTGCGCCATGACGGCGCCGGTGGTGGAAAGATCGACAAAGCGTTTGACGCGTTTGCCTTCGATCACGCCGTGGCTGCCGGTCGCGACTTTAAGCACGATGTCAGGCGTCGGCAGGCTAGCCATGACCGTCTCCACCGCATCGGCGACTTCCTTCGGCGAGCGCGCGGCGATGGCGCCGAGCGCAGCGATATTGCCGATGGCTTCTTGGCGGGTGTCGTAGACGATGACTTTGTGGCCGGCCTCGACCAGCCGCCGCGCCATATGCGCTCCCATATTGCCAAGACCGATGAAGCCGATGTCCATGAAGCTACCCCCTTCCACTTCTCGTCACTTGACGGGCGCACCCAAAAATTCCGCACGTACTTCCTCAGAGTGTTCGCCGACGGAGGGCACCGCACCGTAGCGGCGCGGCGCACCGTCGTCGCGCCGCGGCGGCGCCGGATACGATACCGGCCCGCTCGGCGTGTTGACAGTGACACGGCGCAGATGCGGGTGGTGCGTCAAGTCCCCGGGGCTATTGACGCGTGCAAAGGCAATATCGGCGGCGGCGAGCCTTTCTTCCAGCGCATCGGCATCAAGACTGGCGAAGGTGTTCGCGACCTTGCCGTCGGTTTCGGCGCGGCGTTTGACGCGCTCGACATTGGTGGCGAAGTTCGGATCGGCTGCGAGCGCGGCGTCGCCAAGGACTTTGTCAGCGAGCACGCGCCATTCGCGATCGCTCTGAATCGATATGAGAATGTCGATCCCGTCGCGGCTGCGAAACGCGCCATAGGGCGAGATTGAGGTGTGGGCAAGCCCGATCCGCCGCGGCGGTGCGCCCGCCTCCTGCTGGAGCAGCGGCACCGTCATCCATTCGGCCATGGCATCGAACATCGAGATCGACAGCGCGGCGCCCTGGCCGGTGCGCTGGCGTGCGATCAGCGCTTCGAGGATGGCCTCATAGGCGTTCATCCCGGCGGCAATATCGACCACCGACACGCCGACGCGTGACGGCTCGTTCGTGCCGGTGATCGAGGCGAGACCCGATTCCGCCTGGATCAGCATGTCATAGGCTTTCCGCTGCGCCAGCGGGCCGCTCTCGCCGAACCCCGAAATCGAGCAACAGATCAGGCGCGGGTGTTGCCGCCGCAGTCGATCGATCGCAAAACCGAGCTTGCCAACTGCGCCTGGTTTCAGATTCTGCACGAACACGTCGGCGCGCGCGATCATCGCCGCCAGCAGCGCCTTGTCCGTCGCCTTGGTGAGATCGAGGACCAGGGATTCCTTGCCGCGATTGAGCCAGACGAAATAAGTCGCTTCGCCGTGCACGAGATCGTCGTAGCCGCGCGCGAAGTCGCCCTCCGGGCGCTCAATCTTGATCACCCGCGCGCCGGCGTCGGCAAGGCGGCAGGTGCACATCGGCGCCGCTACCGCCTGTTCGAGCGACACGACGAGGAGACCGGAGAGGGGCAGGGTCATGTTTCAATACGACCGCGGCAAGCCGAGCACGTGCTCGGCGATATAGGACAGCACCAGGTTGGTCGAGATCGGCGCCACGGTGTAAAGCCGGGTCTCGCGGAACTTGCGCTCGATGTCGAATTCCTCGGCGAAGCCGAAGCCGCCGTGGGTTTGCACGCACATGTCGGCGGCGGCCCAGGACGCTTCGGCGGCGAGGTGTTTCGCCATGTTGGCCTCCGCGCCGCAGTCGCGGCCGGCTTCATACAGGGCGGCCGCTTCGCGCACCATCAGCGCGGCGGCGCGCATGCCGATGTAAGCGCGTGCGATCGGGAACTGGACGCCCTGATTCTGTCCGATCGGTCGGCCGAACACGACACGCTCGCCGGCATAGGCCGTCGCCTTTTCGATGAACCATTTGGCGTCGCCGATGCATTCAGCCGCGATCAGGATGCGCTCGGCATTCATCCCGGAAAGGATGTAGCGGAAGCCGTCGCCTTCCTTGCCGACCACGGCGTCGGCCGGCACCCGCAAATTCTCGATGAACACTTCGGTTGTTGCGTGATTCATCATGGTGCGGATCGGCCGGATGGTGAGCCCCTGACCGCGCGCCTCGCGCATGTCGACAAGAAACACGGTCAGGCCCGCCGTACGCGATTTCGCCTGCTCGCGCGGCGTGGTGCGGGCGAGAAGCAGCATGAGATCGGAATGCTCGGCACGCGAAGTCCAGATCTTCTGGCCGTTGACGACGTAAGTGTCGCCATCGCGCACGGCCGTGGTGCGCAGACTAAGCGTGTCGGTGCCCGATGTCGGCTCGGTGACGCCAAACGCCTGAAGGCGCAACTCGCCGCGTGCGATCCCCGGTAGATAGCGTTTCTTCTGTTCGCTGCTGCCGTGCCGAAGCAGCGTGCCCATCGTGTACATCTGCGCGTGGCAGGCCGCACCGTTGCAGCCGGATGCCTGAATCTCTTCCATGATCGCGGCCGCCGCGGTCATCATCAGCCCGCTGCCGCCATACTCTTCCGGGATGAGGACCGCGAGAAAGCCGGCCGTGGTGAGCGCCGCGACGAACTCATCGGGATAAGCGCGCTCGCGGTCGAGCCGGCGCCAGTATTCGCCGGGAAAATCCGCGCACAGCGCCCGTACCGATTCACGGATCGGCGTCAGATCGTCGTTGAGGCCTTGGACCGCGTCCTGCGTCGCCTTCGGCGTCATTGGTTTCCAACAATCACGGCCGCAGCTCGGCACGGCCGTTATTAACCGCGATCACCTCGCGCTCGACCACGCGCGAGCGGAAGCTCACGACATTCCCGTCACGCCACATTTCGGTGCGCAGCGCCTCGCTGGGAAATACCGGCGCGGAGAAGCGGCAGGCCAGCGCAACGAGCTTATTCGGATCATAGCCGCAGAACGTGCGCAGCACAGCATGGCCGGCGATGCCGAAATTGCCGAGCCCGTGCATGATCGGCCGCGGATAGCCGGCCTGTTTCGCCACCGCCGGATCGATGTGCAGCGGATTGAGATCGCCGCTCAAACGATAGATCAGCGCGGCTTCGGGCCGCGTGCCGAGATCGCAAACTGCATCGGGCGCGCGCGATGGAATCGGATGCGGCTCCTGCGCTTGACGCGGTGGCCCGCCGAAGCCGCCGTCGCCGCGGCAGAACGTCGTCTGCGTCACGGTGGCGATCGGTTCGCCGGTCGCTTTGTCGGTCACTTTGCGTTCGCTGAGCACGAGCGCGCCTTTGCCGGGGCCCTTGTCGATCACCTCGACAATGCGCAGCCGTCCGACCACGGTTCCCTTGGGCGGCAATGGGCGATGCAGCGTGATGCCTTGCTCGCCATTGACGATTTTGACCCAGTCGATTCCGGTGTCGCGCTCGCGCGCCCAGAATCCGGGATGGCCGAGCACCGTCCCCATGGACGGCAGAACTTTTAAATTCTTTTCGTAAACGAAGGCGAGCTCGTCCTCGTTCATCGGGTCGTGGCCAAACCCAAGCCCGAGCGCATAAAGAATGCAGTCCTTCGGCCCATAGGTTTGTTCTTTCGGCGGAACTTCGAGCGCCATCAGCTTGTCGTAGACGATCGTCATCGCAACTGGATCCCGATCACACCGGATCCCAAGAAAACACGTCGCCGGAACGCTCCAGCGGCGTGAACGAGGCGGCGAACGCGCCCTTGAGCTGCGCATCGAGCTTTTCCGGCGTCCAGCCATCGGAGCGATGCACGGTCCGGATCGGGCGGTTCTGGCTGAACAAATAGATTTCGTTGTTGCGCACCGAAAAGATCTGGCCGGTGATTCCCTCGGCACGGTCGGAGCCAAGATAAACCGCAAGGGGCGCGATCTTCTCCGGCGTCATCTCGCGAATGCGCGCCACTCGCTCTTTTTCCGCTTCGGTCTCCGCCGGAATTGAATCGATCATCCGAGTCCAGGCGAAAGGCGCGATGCAATTGGAGCGGACGTTGAACCGCGCCATGTCGAGCGCGATCCCGCGCGACAATCCAACGATGCCCATCTTCGCCGCCATGTAATTGGCCTGGCCGAAATTGCCCACCAGTCCCGAAGTCGAGGTCATGTGCACGAAACTGCCGGAATTCTGCTCGCGGAAATGTGTGGCGCAAGCGCGGCTCATGGCGAAGCTGCCATGCAGATGCACGGTGATGACGTCGGACCAGTCGGACCAGCTCATGCGATGAAAGATACGGTCGCGCAGGATGCCGGCATTATTGACCAGGATGTCGACGCGGCCGAAGCGCTCGAGCGCCGCTGCGACGATCTTTTCGGCGTTGCCGGGTTCGCTGATCGAGGCCGTGGAGGCGATCGCTTGACCGCCGGCTCTTTTGATCTCGTCGACGACTGCCTGGGCCGGGCCGGTATCGATGCCGGCGCCATCGAGGCTCGCGCCGATGTCGCAGACGACGACGCGGGCGCCTTCCTGCGCCAGCAAGAGCGCGATGCCACGCCCGATGCCGCGACCCGCCCCGGTGACAATCGCGACTTTGCCTGCAACGATGTTCGGCATTCGAAAAAGCCCCCTTTGGAGAATAGGATTTATCAGTGCCAAACTTCGCGCGCGATCTCGCCGATCATACGCAGCTTCGCCCATTGTTCATCCTCGGAGAGAATATTGCCTTCCTCGGTCGAGGCGAAGCCGCATTGCGGCGACAGGCAGAGCCGATCGAGATCGGCGAAGCGGGCCGCCTCGTCGATGCGCCGCTTGATGGTGTCCTTGGATTCCAGCGCGCCCGTCTTGGTCGTGACAGTGCCGAGCACCGCGAGACGGCCCTTCTGCAAGCGCTTGAGCGGCTCGAAGCCGCCGGCGCGCTCGGTGTCGTATTCCATGAAATAGCCGTGCACCTTGATGCGGTCGAACAGCACTTCCTGCATCGTGTCGTAGCCGCCCGTGCCCATGAAGGTCGATTTGTAGTTGCCGCGGCATAGATGCATGGTCACTGTCATGTCCGGCGGAATGTCGGAAATCGCCACGTTGATCAGGTCGCCATAGATCGTGCCGAGCGCCTGCGGATCGTCGCCGCGATCCTTCATCTGCTGGCGATATTTCGGATCGCACAGCATGGCGATGAACACTTCATCGAGCTGCAAATAGCGGCAGCCGGCATCGGCAAAGGCGCGCACCGCTTTGCGATAGGCCTGGCCGAGATCGTCAAAGAAGCCGTCGAGTTTAGGATAGACCGATTTGTCGATCGGGGTCGGAAGCGGGCGACCGTACAACGCCGACGGCGCGGGAATGGTCATCTTCGGCGTGCGGATGGTATTCGCTTTGACGAACTTAAAATGCTCGATCATCGGATGCCTGGAGAAGCCGATCTTGCCGGTGACCTTGACGCCGTCGTTGCGCGTTGTCACGCCGGTAAAGGCGATACCGGTCTCCATTGCATAGCGTTCGACGCCGTCGAGACCCCAGAGAAAATCGAGATGCCACCACGAACGGCGGAATTCGCCGTCGGTGATCGATTGCAGTCCGACGCTTTCCTGTTTTTTGATGACGTCCTTGATCTCGCGGTCCTCGACCGCTTTGAGTTCATTGGCGTCGATTTCGCCTTTGGCGCGCCGCTCGCGCGCCGTTTTGAGCGCCGCCGGCCGCAACAGGCTGCCGACATGATCGGCGCGAAACGGCGGCTTGGTGCGTTGGGTCATTGGTTTTGCTCTCCTTATTCACCTCTCCCTGTGTACGGGGGAGGGTAACTACCCCCACACCTCATCCGCGATCTCAACGATGAGCCGCAGCTTCGCCCATTGTTCGTCGTCGGCGAGAATATTGCCTTCCTCGGTCGAGGCGAAGCCGCATTGCGGCGACAGGCAAAGCTGATCGAGATCGACGAATTTGGCGGCCTTGTCCACGCGGCGTTTGATGTCGTCCTTGCTTTCCAGCGCGCCGCTTTTGCTCGTTACGAGGCCGAGCACGACGGCCTTGCCCTTGGGCACGAAGCGCAGCGGCTCGAAGCCGCCGGCGCGCTCGGTATCGTATTCCATGAAATAGCCGTGCACGTTGATCGTGTTGAACAGGAGCTCGGCGACCGGCTCGTAGCCGCCGCTGGCGACGAAATTGGAACGGAAATTGCCACGGCACAGATGCATGGTTATGGTCATATCGGAAGGTATGTCTGCGACTGCCGCATTTATCATGCCGGCATAGACGTCCGGCAAGCGTGCCGGATCTTCGCCGCGTTCGGCGATCACCTGGCGCAGCGCCGGATCGCACAAATAAGCGAGGTTGACCTCGTCGAATTGCAGATAGCGACAGCTCGCTTCGGCGAAGGCGTGCACTACCTTGCGATAGGATTCGCCGAGGTCGCGATAAAAATCATCCATCGCCGGATAGATCGCCGCCGGCACTGCGTCGCGGCCGTAGCGAAAATGCAATGACGACGGCGACGGAATGGTCACCTTCGGCGTGCTGCGAGTATGCGCGCGCAAGAACTTGAAGTGCTCGATCATCGGATGCGGCCGATAACCGCCGAGCTTGCCGAGGATGCGTAGCAGTCTCGGCCGCGGCTGCGGCCCGCGCGTTTGAAATTTTATTTTCCGTTCGCCGGCATAGGACTCGACATTGTCGAGGCATTCGAGGAAGTCGATATTCCAGGCGGTGCGCCTGTATTCGCCGTCGGTGATCGATTGCAGGCCGGCGGCTTCCTGCTTGGCGATCACGCCCGCCACTTCGCGATCTTCGATCTCCTTGAATGCCGCCTCGCCAATGGCGCCGCGCCCGCGCGCCTCGCGCGCCGCCTTGAGCGCGGCAGAACGAAGGAGGCTGCCGACATGATCGGCGCGAAATGGTGGGGCAGTGCGTTGGGGCATAGCGTTACCCCCACACTTCCTCGGCGATCTCCACGATCAGCCGCAGCTTCGCCCATTGTTCGTCCTCGGCGAGGATGTTGCCCTCCTCTGTGGAAGCAAAGCCGCATTGCGGCGACAAGCAAAGCTGATCGAGCGCGACGTATTTTGTCGCCTCGTCGATGCGGCGCTTGATATCGTCTTTATTCTCAAGCTTGCCGCTTTTTGAGGTGACGAGGCCGAGCACGAGCTGCTTCTTGCCCTTCGGGAAAAACCGCAGTGGCTCGAAGCCGCCGGCGCGCTCGCTGTCATATTCGAGGAAATAGCCGTTGAAATTGGTATGGCCGAGCAACTGCTCGGCGACAAAATCGTAAGCCCCCGATGCGATGAAGGTGGAGCGGAAATTGCCGCGACAGGAATGCATGGTGATCGCCATATCGGCGGGCTTGCCTTCGAGCGCCGCGTTGGTGAGCTGCGCATAGCGTTGAGGCAAGCTGTCTGGGTCGTCACCGCGCTTCTTGGATTGCGCACGCTCATTCGGGTCGCACAGCATCGCCCAGGCGGTGTCGTCGAGCTGCAAATAGCGGCAGCCGGCGCCGTAAAAGGCGCGGATCGCGGCGCGATAAGCGCCGGCAAGATCATCGAAGAAAACATCCAGGTCGGGGTAGACCTCTTTGCTGATGGCGGCGCGGCCTTGCCGGAAATGAAATGTGCTCGGCGCCGGGATGGTCATTTTCGCCGCAACGCGCGTATGGGCTTTCAAGAACTTGAAATGGTCCAGCATATGATGGCCCGAAAAACCGATCTTGCCATCGATCCTGATCGCCTCGGCCTTGGTCTGCACGCCATGGAACTGGATGCCGTGATCGCTGGTGTAGAAGGTCACCCCGTCGAGGCCGCGGAAGAAATCGAAGTGCCACCAGGAGCGGCGAAACTCGCCGTCAGTGGCGAGCCCGAGCCCGATCTCTTCCTGTTTCTTGATCGCCTTTTCGATCTCGCGGTCTTCGATGGCGCGCAACGCCTCGGCACTGATTTCGTTGCGCTCGCGTTTGGCGCGGGCCTGCTTGAGCGCAGGTGGTCGCAGCAGGCTGCCGACGTGATCGGCGCGAAATGGTGGCGTGGCGCGCTGCATTTTCGTGATTTAACGGTCGCGCGGCGAATGTGTAAAGCTGGCGTGGTTGGAGGGGAAAATAATGCGCCCGGTGCTTCGGTTGTGCGAGGACGTGTTGTCGAGCGGCGGCGCGATCGAACTGACGGCGCTGCCGCGGATGATCTTTGTCGTGCACGGAGCCGTTGCGCTCGGCGATCGCGTCTTGCGCGATGAAGAGGCGTTTGGCGGGCAAACCGCCATCATGCTCAAGGCCGGCAATGCCGGCGCGACGCTGTGGCGTTGGGAATTCATCACCAGTGAAGCCGAGTTCGGACGGCCGCCTCCGGGCGTGGGGATCGTCTCGCACGAAAAGCTGGCGGTGGCGCTGACGAGCTCGCCGGACGGCGCGCTGCTCTTGCGCGGCGACAGCGTCGCCTTCCCGCCGGGCGGCTGCGCCTATTTGCACCGCCATCAAGGTCCGGGCATCCGCTGCCTGATCGAAGGCGGCATTCGCATCGATACGCAAGTTGATACCCAAGCCCGCTCCACGTCCTACGGCCCCGGCGGTGCCTGGTACGAGACCGGGCCGGACGGCGTGTTCGCCCAAGCAGCGGAGCGGCCGACGCGGTTCATCCGCGTCATGATCCTGCCGCGCGCTTGCCTCGGCAAAAGCTCGATCGAATATCTCAACGCTGAGGACAAAGCGAAGCCGAAGTCGCAGAGCTACAAGATCTACGTCGATATGCCGATCGGCGATTAGAGATCACACCGGCTTGTAATTGCGGTCGACCGGTATGTCGATCAAAAGCGGCGCGTGGCTCTTTAAGCCCTTCGTCACCAGGTCCGTCACGTCATGCACGCTGGTCGCGCGTTCGGCGGCAACGCCGAGCGAACGGGCCAGCCCGACATAGTCGATCGCCGGATCGGTCAGCTCCATGCCGACGAAGCGATCGGCCTGGGCGGCGAGCCCGCGCTGCGCAACCAGCCGCTGCTTGAGGATGCGATAGGAACTGTTGTTGAAAATGACGAACACTGCGGCGATGCGGTCGTGCGCCGCCGTCCACAGCGCCTGGCAGGTATACATGGCGCTGCCATCGCCGACGAGCGCCACGACCGGCCGCTCGGGCAGCGCGAGCTTGACGCCGAGCGCCGCCGGCAAGCCCCAGCCTATGCCGCCGCCGCGCAACCCATAGAAGCTTTGCGGATCTTCGCTGCGAATGAGCGAGCGGATGCCGGCGCCCGAGGAAATGGTCTCGTCGATGACCACCGCATCTTTGGGCAGCGTCTCGCCGATGGCGTTGAGGAGCGATAGCGGCTGCACCGGCGTCTGCTTTGCCAGCTCGCGCGCCCGCGCTTTAAGTGCTTCGCGTTCGGCGAGCGTCGCGGCTTTGGCTGCATCAAGCCGCTCGCGCGCCGCGCCGCGCGCGCCGCTCGACATGCGCTCGCGCAGGCTCGCGGTGATATCCGGCAGCGTGGTCTTTGGATCGCCAAGAATGGCGACCTGCGGCGGATAATTTTTTCCGAGCTCCCACGGGTCGGTATCGAGGTGGATGAGGGTGAGGCCGTGGGGTATCGGCTCGATGTCGGACGGCAGCGACAACGTGAATAGATCGCCGCCGACCGAGAACAGCACGTCGTATTGTTCAAGGATTTTCCGGATCGGCCCCTGCATGCGCGTCATGGCGCCGCGAAACAGCAGATGCGAGGCCGGGAACGACGCTGTCGAAGGAACGAGCTCGCTATAGACCGGCGCACCGACGAGTTCGGCAAGCTCGATGAGTTCGGCATGCGCTTTTGAGCGCGCCACCGCATCGCCCGCGACGATCAGTGGGCGTTTGGCTTGCGCGAGGATCGCGGCCGCTTGCTGGACCGCCGCCGGATCGCCGCGCATCAGCGCCGCAAGGCGGGTCGGCGCCAAGAGATCGACGTCGCCCTCTGCTTTAAGAATGTCGCCGGGCAGCGATAGAAAAACCGGCCCGGTCGGCGGGGCGAGCGCGGTCTTCGCCGCGCGGTGCACGAGGCGCGGCAGATCGGCGAGGCGATGCACTTCGGCCGACCATTTGACCAGCGGCCGCGCGATCGGCGGCAAATCGGCCCACAGAATTGGTTCGGTCGTGTTGAAATCCTGATCGTGCTGTCCGGCGGTGACCAGGATCGGGCTGCCGGCCTTTTGCGCATCGTAGAGCATGCCCATGGCATTGCCGAGGCCGGGCGTGACGTGGAGGTTGACGACAGCGAGCTTGCCCGAGGCCTGCGCGTAGCCGTCGGCCATGCCGATCACGGTTGCTTCTTGGAGCCCAAGAACGTAGCGCAGCTCCTTCTCGACCGCGAGCGCGTCCATCAGCGGCAATTCGGTGGTGCCAGGATTTCCGAACAGGATCTCGACGCCTTCCTGCTTGAGAAGTTCCAGGAAAGCGCGCTTTCCATTCATTGCAGGCAAGGTTGTTTCCTCCAGTGCGTCATTGCGGGGCGCGCCAAGAGCGCGAACCCGGAATCCATGCAACGATACTCGCAGATTTTTGGTGTATTTAGCTATGCTGGATTTGCGAGCGCCTCTGCAACTTCGCACAAGCCTCGCCGTTTGGTTTACAAGCCGGGACCCGCTGGCTTAGCATACTCGTGCATCAGCGCGCCGAGCGGATCCGTGAAGACCTACCAAGGATCGCGAGAGATCGACGGTATCAAAGTCACGGTGGATGGCCGTCCGCTCGATGAGCACTACGAGGTCAAGCAATTCACCAAGTGGGGGTTTGAATGGACCTACGAGGGAGCGAGCCCGCGGCAACTGGCGCTGGCGATTCTTTACGATCACCTCGGCGACAAAGATCGCGCCATCCACCTTTGCGATCCATTCATGAAGAAGGTCATCGCTGATCTCGATAATGACTGGACGCTGACCGAAGACGATATCGAACACGCTATCGAGGACCTGCGCTGAACATTAAAAAGGTTGCAAAGCTGTCGCCACAATGATGTGACGCTCAAGGGAGAGCGACATGATCACCGAACGACAAAAGGCATTTCGCCGCGAATACCGGTCGCGCATCGTCGGTTGGTATGACGGCTACGTGCATATCCTGATCATCTACGCGATCGGCGCTGCGGCGTTTTACATTTATGTCCAACACATCAGCAACGTGGCCTGGCTTGAATGGCTGACCGTGCCGCTGACGTTCCTGTTCACCAACATCTTCGAATGGGCGGTGCACAGGTTTGTTATGCATCGGCCGGTCAACATCAAAGGCTTGCGCGCCATCTATGAGCGCCACACGCTTAATCATCATCAGTTCTTTACCGACGAGGAGATGCGTTTCCGCGACACGAAGGATTGGCGCGTGACGGTTTTCCCGCCCTACGCTCTTGTCGTATTCATCCTGATGTCGATCCCTGTTGCCGTCGCGCTCGGCCTACTGCTGACGCCAAATGTTGGCTGGCTGTTCATGTGCGTGACCACAGGCATGTATCTCATTTACGAGTTCATGCATTTCTGTTGTCACGTCGATGAGAATTGGTTCGTGCGCCATTGTCCATTCGTCAATACGCTGCGCCGGCATCACACCGCTCACCACAACGCGCGGCTGATGATGGAAGTGAACATGAACCTGACTTTCCCGATCGCCGATTGGCTGTTTGGCACGTCGGACCTGGATCGCGGCATCGTGGGGACCTTGCTCAATGGCTATGACACGCGTCACCTGAAGAAAAACCTGCGCGGCGAACCAAAGCAGCCGGACCGAGCGGCAGCGGCGCCGGTGGGGAATTATTGAGGTAGTTTTCGGTGCGCCGCAGCTGGCTGTCGAGGATTACATGCCAAACGACGTCAAAGCCGCTGTTTCGGCCGTAGTCGCGATCGTCGCGATCGTCCTCGCCTATTGGAGCCACTCGCCGGTGCGGCCGGAATTCGGAAATTTCGTGCTCGTTACGGCGGCCTTCATGATTGTCGCCATGTGGATTTTTCCAGAAGCTGGCGGCAAAAAGCGAGCGTCTAAAAACGATTAGCTGCGCGCGGGGGCGAGGCCATCCTGACAAGAAACGATGACGTGGTGCCGCGGAGAGGATTCGAACCTCCGACCCACGCATTACGAATGCGTTGCTCTACCGGCTGAGCTACCGCGGCTGACCTTTGATAGTGCTGCGCTTTTTATCTCGCAGCGGCGGCGGCTGCAACGGTTTGCTACCGAATTGCTACCCTTTTGCGCCGCCGCGTTGATTGTCTAACGCTTGCCGCAATGCCTGGTCAACGCGCGATGCTGCCTCTTCCTGCATTCCCGGCAGAACGTGTGAATACAGATCTAAGGTAATCGCTACGGTCGCGTGCCCAAGCCGCTCCTGCGCAATCTTTGGGTGGATGCCGCTTGCCAAAAACTGCGTCGCGTGGCTGTGCCGAAGATCATGGAAGCGGACCTTTGGCAGGTCGGTACTCGCAATGAACCGAACAAACTCATGTGTGAGGCTATTCGGCTTCAGTGGATGTCCGTCGGCTTGGGCGACGACATACATGTCATCCGATTGCCGCAGACCGAGCCGTAGAAGTTCTTCGGCCTGTCGAATCTTGTGCCGGCGCAATTCCTCGACGGCAAGCGCAGTCAGCGACACAGTGCGAGCACGACCGCTTTTGGGTTCTTTCTCGCGGATACCCGCTTTGGTCTGCTCGGTGCTACTGATTACGGCAAGCTGTGCCGCTTTTGACAAGTCAACGCTACGCTAACGCAACGAGCAAATCTCACCACGCCGGAGGCCACTAGTAACGGCGAGCAAGACTGGAATAAAAAGGCGATATGGCCGAACCGCCTCCAGCAGTGCTGCCGACTCCGCTGCATTAAGCGCACGCACAGCCTTTCGCCTGACCTTGGGCGCCTTAATCGGATCGGCTGGATTCCACGGCAACAGCCGCCACTCGCTAACGGCGACTGCCAAGGCAGCCTTCAGAATCCGGTGTATGTAGAGAACGCTGGCTGGCGAAAGGCCGCCGCTCTTCCCGTCCCTGCGGCCTCCGTGAAGAGCTTTGGCGTACATCTCGGAAATCTGTGCCGGTTGAAGCTTGGTGATTGGCACCGCGCCCAATGCTGGCAAGATGTTGCCGCGCACCACCCCGCAGTATCGTTCAAATGTCTTGGGCGAGACTTGTGATCGTGCGTGTTCTAGCCATCGCTCCATGTATTCGGCGACTGTGACCTTGATTGGTTCGAGGTAGGTGCCACCCTTTATTGACGAAATCAGTGCCGCGCACTCGATCTGGGCCTCGCGTTTTCCCTTCGCTTTGAGGCTATGCCATTTCCGCTTTCGCTTTCCCGTTTTTGGATCGCGCGCATCAATAACAGCGTACCAGTTTCCCTTGCCGCGCTCTCGAACGTGTCCCTTCATTTGGACCCCCTATCGTCGTCGTGTGCAGCTGCTTGACCGAAGATCGATTTGAAAAACAGGTTATCGTCGCGTGCTGCTCGATCGCGGGCCCATTTGCGGAACATTTCCAGCAGGACCTCATCGTCAAGGTCTTTCAACAACGAATCGGCGATCAACTTTGCCCTGCCGTAATTCTTAAACGACTCGGTAAGTCGCCGGACAATCTCTGTATTCATCGAGTGGCCGGCCTCGGCCGCAGCGCCCTCAAGATCGCGCCGAAGCGGCTCTGGAAGCCTGACCTTGAGCTGAGCAACGCGCCGTAGCGGATCACCGACGCGCCCGTGCCCGACCCCAGCCAGCCGCTCACCCAGGCTTAAGGGCCTTCGGATTGACGAGTGCTTCTTTCGCGTCGTGACCATAAAGGACCCCCAATAAAAACGAGGTGGGATGACATAGCAGGGACAACGTGGTTCCACAAGTGGCACCATTGACAAAGCCCCGCCGCTACGCCATGTAAAGCAATAGAACCACAATGTGGTTCCACTGGGTGAGGCGGGAGAATGGCAAACGATACTGAACTGACGATCTCGGTCCCCGAGGCCGGTGCTCGATATTTCGGATTGAGCCGCAACGGCGCCTACGACGCGGCGCGGAGGGGCGAAATTCCGGTGATTAAGGTCGGCCGACTAAAGCGCGTGCCGGTCAGGGCAATGGAAGCGAAGCTGGACAAGCTTTGCCGCCAAGGCATGCCAACGGTGGAGGTCGCGTGATGCGCGCCGCTTGTGCAGACGGCGATCAGGCGCTTGCTTCGGGTGCCAGTGCGCGCAGAAGAAGGGCCGGCGCTGGGTTTGCTCCCGCGCCGCCCTGTTGCGCGAACTTGGCGCAGCGTGACGCCATGAGCTGGCGCGATCATCTCAAGATACACCCAGCCGCCGAACTGTTCCCTCTGATGTCGGAATCAGAACTACGCGAGCTTGGCGAGAACATCAAAGCAAATGGGCTGTTCTCGCGCATCGCTTTATACAAAGGCAAGTTACTCGATGGCCGCAACCGACTTGATGCTGCGGAATTGGTTGGCGGCGGCAAGGCCGTGGAAACGATTCGCGCCGCACTCGAATCATCGGATGGCAGCATATTCCAAATTGTCTCTAACGATGTTGATCCTTACGAATATGCTGTCGCCGCCAATCTCCACCGTCGCCACCTCACCCCCAAGAAGAAACGCGAGCTGATCGCCAAGGTGTTGAAGGCGAAACCGGAGGCGTCCAACGCCGCGGTGGCAAAGCAGGTCAAGGCAGACGACAAGACGGTCGCCAAGGTGCGGGGCGAACTGGAGTCACGTTCGGAAATTCCGAACGTCAATATCAGGACAGACAGCAAGGGCCGGAAGCAACCAGCCAAGCGCAAGCGCCGCATTGGCAAGGAAGAAAAAGAGTTTCACGAAAAGTATGAGGCGCGCAAAGCAAAGATGCAAGCAGACTGGCTTGCTGACCATCCGGGTAGGAGCGAGGATGCCGACATCGCCGGTAGCTGCGGCGACACCCCAGAAGGCGAAGCCGCGTGGCGTGAGTGGTCGCAAAAGCGATACTCCGGGCGCGATGCCCTCGATACGCCAGCGGGGCCGATGCTCGCCTCAGCGGCGAGCGCCGAAGTCTCCGCCGAGGACCGCCGGGCATATTATGAGGCGACCGAAAATCCGGCGTATTCGAAACCGGACGACGGTTCTGAAGCGGAAGATCGAGATACAGAGATCGCTGACCCCGCAGTAATTGAGGACAACGTCTTATACAGGCTCCAAAGGGTGAACGAACACGCGCGCGTATTCAAAAAGCTCTTCAAGGCTTCGACCTTTGACCGTGAGGCGAAGGAGAGGATCAACATTGCAATCGACAGGACGATCCAAAAGTTGCGGTCAACTCAAGCAGCCCTTTGGCTTGTCCCGGATTCCACTGGCGCGGGTGGAAGGCCTCGATGAAGCAGCGCCAACCCAAGGCGGTGCCCGATGCGGCCCGTCCCGGCATGTGGCGGGTGCAATGGCCAGATGGCCGGCTGTCGGACATGACGAACCTCACGCGGGCTAAAGACGCCGTCACCTTTTTCATAGAGACCGAAGAGCGTCGCCAGCGCGGGCGGCACAGGTCATCAGAAGGCCGCCTGTGCGTCAAAACCGGAGAGCTAGGGGCGAGGCACCGATGAAGAATGCGGCTGAGGCGGACGCTACACGAGATCCCCCGACTTCTTTGCGATAGATCGGCGGCGCACGGACAATAAACGAAATGACGTTCATTGAGGAAAAAATAATTGGAAGAATCAGCGCCCAGCTCACTAGGGCTGTCGAAGAAGCCAATCAAGCTTATGAGTTCGCGCCAGGCTCTTACACTGCCGGGGCACTCAACGCTTTACTCTCCGCGCAACGGTTGGTTCGCGAATTAGCCAGCGGGTGTCATCGTGATTAAGCGCCGCAACAGTATCGATGGCCAATTCGCCCCACATACAATTGAGATGATCAAATCACCAGCGTGGTCCGTACTGAGTCTATCAGCAAGGCGCGTTCTCGACCGCATCGAGATCGAGCACGCCGATCACGGTGGCAATGATAACGGCAGGCTGCCGGTCACCTATGACGACTTCGAGCGTTACGGCATCCATCGCCACGCGATTGGGCCGGCTATTCGGGAGACAGTGGCGCTTGGCTTTGCGGAAATCACTGAACGTGGCCGCGCCGGTAACGCCGAGTTTAGGTCACCGCATAAATTTCGGCTGACTTATTTCCGCGTGGGGCGGGCCCCGCCGACAAACGAATGGCAGCGCATTAAGACCGTCGAAGAGGCCCAACTGGCGAGGGCTGCTCGTCGAGAGGCCCCGCAAAAAACAAAACTCCAGTGGCGGAAAACGCCAAATCTTAGTGGCGGAAACCGACACCGAAAACGCCGATTCCATAGTGCGGAAATTACCACTACTAGGCTCAGTGCGGATTCCACCACTACTTCTATATCTCGGGGAGGGAGGGCGTCGCAGGCCGACCGGCGGTGCTCTGCCTTTACGGCGATGTCGGAATATCTTTCTGGGCTGGCACCCGAGTTGGCGAGGGGCTTGGCGGCGTAAGCCTGCTTCAACTCATGGAGAGTGACAAACGTGGCGCAGGTCGTGCGATTTCAGTCCGTTCAAACGTGAGCACTGCGCGACAGCCGCGGCTGCGTCGGTCCTGCGCAGCGCCGGCCCTCGCGGCTTTCAGGCTTACGACGCCGCCGGCCAGCCCCTTGGCTTATTCCAGGACAAGCATGCAGCGATCGAAGCGATTACGGCCGCGAGTACCTAAACGCGACGGGAGATTTGGGCAGGTTTGGTTGCACGTTTTACTGTCAATCTGAGGCGGTAGATGGCACCCGCATTTGAAACCTACGACGCGCTGGTGCAGGCGCTGCGCAATCGCATTGTCGAATTAGGCCAGTAGCTTGGTGTCTAGTAGAGGGAAGCCGCAGTGCTGATAAAAAAACCAGGGGCTGATGGAGTGAAATATGGCTGACATGAAAGTTGCAGAAAACGTCGAACCATTAAAAAAATGGGACAAATTGGTGAAGCGTAACGCCAATGGCCAGTTTGAGCGTGGCAGCAAGGCTCTTGCGGGGTCAGGTCGTCCCCCTGGTTCGCTGAACAAGACAACACTGAGGCTCAAAGAGGCTATCTTGGGCGCCCTCGATAAGGTTGGAGGGGAAGATTACCTCGCGAGACTGGCTGTCGAAAATTCCAGCGCGTTCGCCAGTTTATTGAAAAGTGTGCTGCCAACGACGCTCGCTGCCTCTGAATCCAACGGCGGCGTTGGCGTGGAGCTAAAGTTTGTCCGCGAGATCGTTTGGCCAGATGGCCGGCGCGAGATCGAGGGGGTGACACCAAAGGCGCTGCCGGCGCCTGACGGTGGGTGACGCCGAAGGCGCTGCCGGCGCCTGACGCTTCCCATGCGCTTCCCGGACCGACTGATCCGACAGACGACACTAACGAGGGGGCGGTGCGATGAAACGCGAGAGACAGATTTACAACGCGCTAATGAAAGCGGTCAAAGAGGGCTGCGATGCAGTCGTTTAATGGTGGCAAAGTCGGCTGTTCGTCACCATGTAAGTAATGTGCCCCACATCGCAGGGTCTGAAAGCGCCACCGCAGCCGCGTGGCTGCGCGCCTGCCTGGGCGGGAGCGAGGGAAAGGGGGAATCAGATGACAGGATTAGTCACAGTTCTGAGGGCAGCTGATGCCGCTGCACGTTGGCACGTTAATCAGCGTCGAAAAGGTGCCGCGCAGGAGCCCTATATTACTCACCTGCTTGAGGTTGCGCGGTTAGTCGGCGAAGCGACCAACGGTGCCGATCACAATCTGATCGTGGCGGCGCTGCTGCACGACACGATTGAGGATCAGGGCGTCACTCGCGAGGAAATCGCCGCACAGTTCAACGACGACGTTGCAGCCCTGGTTGTCGAGGTGACAGACGACAAGAAGTTGCCGAAGGCAGAACGCAAGCGGCTTCAAATCAAACACGCACCAAATCTGACCCCGCGCGCCAAAATCCTCAAGCTGGCCGACAAGATCAGCAACCTGCGGTCATTAGCTACCAGCCCGCCAGCCGATTGGCCCATGCAGCGCCGTGCCGACTATGTGATCTGGACCAGTGAAGTTGTGCAGGGTCTCAGGGGCGCGTCCAGCTTACTCGAACAGGAGTTTGATCGGGCGGCGGCGGATGCTGAGCGGACAATTCCCCTGGCGGCAGAAAGTGACTGACCTGGACAGTTTGCTCACTGACCGGAAAAGGCGCATTATCCGGTAAGTCGTCATTGGGATGGAGGGGAAAATGCTGATGGTGCCGAACCTGCGGCTGGTCGAGCCAAACAACATTTATCGGAAAGTACCGACACGAAGGCCAAACGCTGAGATGCGTACCCGCGAATACCTGACCCCGGCCGAGGTCGAGAAGCTGATCGCCGCCGCCAAGCTGGGGCGCCACGGCCAACGAGACGCTACGCTGATCCTGGTTGCCTTCCGCCACGGCTTGCGGGCTGTCGAGATCGCCGATCTGGAGTGGTCGCAGGTTGAGTGGGGCCGCAATCCGGCGCTGCACGTCCGCAGGGCGAAGAACGGCAAGCCCGCAGTCCACCCTATCCGCGGCGATGAATTGCGCATGCTGCGCGAGCTGCAACGCAATACGACGGGTGCTTTCGTCTTTGAGACCGAGCGCGGCGGCCCATTTACGGCTGACGCCGTCAACCGCCTCGTGAAGACCATTGGCGAGCGCGCCAAGCTGCCGTTTCGGGTCCACGCCCACATGCTGCGCCACGCCTGCGGCTACGCCTTGGCCAATGCCGGCCATGACACGCGGCTGAT
>Ga0310912_10000114_pt1 | contig 34934 bp, 34 predicted proteins | sample GREbulkMGOX080_FD_203443 | JGI IMG/M metagenome (GOLD analysis project Ga0310912, IMG submission 203443) | Lab enrichment of tropical soil microbial communities from Luquillo Experimental Forest, Puerto Rico - GRE.bulkMG.OX080 | ecosystem: Environmental > Terrestrial > Soil > Tropical forest >...
CCGAGTAACGTGATGAAATCGCGCCGTCGCATTCCCTCACCCCAGGTTCAGGAGGGGCATAGTAGCGGGTCAGACCGGTATGCTGAAAGTGACTTGAATGGAAGCTCGGCGAATGTCCGCTTTGGGTCAAAAGCAGACATTGAATTACACCCGCGCCATGTCCGCTTTACTCCCAAAAGCGGACATTGCCGGGTGACAGCTCGATGTCCGCTTTGTGCCAACAGCAGACATGAATGAATCGGTCCTTCGTAAGAGAACAGGGCTGATAAATGCTGTAAAATGTAGCGACCGAATTTGGAGTGAGGCTGCCATCGCCGGTTTAGGCAAGCTCGCTGAGCAGAGCCTTCGCCTCTTTTAGGTCGGTAGTGTCAAAACCCTGGGTGAACCAGCCGTAAACCGGTGCCAAAAGTTCGCGTGCTTCGACTCGTCGACCCTGTTCGCCCCACAACCGAGCGAGGCTCGTCGCGGCGCGTAGTTCATAGGCCTTTGCCTGTTGCTTTCGCGCGATACGCATCGCCTCTGCAAGGGCGTTTTCACCCTCTAGAGACCTGTTGAGACTGGACAACGCGATGCCTTCAAAGCGGCGAAGCTCCGCTTCCCATTGGCGGTGGCCCGTATTCTCGGCCGTAACGATCCCGTCTCTCGCCGCCGCAACAGCTGCGCTATGGTCACCCTGCCGAGTCAAAGCGTCGGCCAGCCTAGCGAGACCATAGCACCGCACCCGCATCGCGCTGGGCCGCGCGAGTCCCTCATGTAAACAAACAATAGCCTCCTTGAACGCTCCTTGCGCCGTCAGGGCAGCGCCACGCAAGACCTGCGGATCTACTACGAAGCTCAGTCGTTGCTCAGTGACGAGCGCCTCGGCCGTTTCGAGTAATTGCAGTGCCAATTTCGGCTCACCCCGATCGAGATGAATCATTGAGTTGTATTGCAAGGCAAGTGCGAAACTGAACGGATGAGATATCCGCTCAGCCAAGGCCAATGCGTCGCGTCCGAGAGCAAGACCCTTATCGGGATACCCGAGCAACCAATAGACCTGTGCACCAAAGTAGCGAGCACACATGCCGGGGTCGTGTCCGCCATATAGTTGATGGTGAAGGCTATGGCGCTCGGGATCATAAAGGCGACGGCCGGCTTCGCTGTGCATGCGCGACACCGTCGGCTCGCCTGCAAATAAATAGGTCGCCCAGGCGCTGTGATGTGCCTGGAGACGCAATTCGTTGTCGTCTGCGGTAAGTTGCTGTAATCGGTTCGACAAGCTGCGGCAGTCGAGGATTCTAGCGGCACCATTGGCCGATTGCCAAAGTCCATAGATTGCCATGAAAAGCTGGCGTGGATAGCCTCGCTGCTCAGCCATCTCGCGGGCGCGCGTGTAAGCCCGGGCTGCCTCGGCCGACTGAAACCCCTCGGTGGTCAGAAGCGATAGGCCTCGGGCCAGGTGCAGCTCGATTTCGCGGCTGTCCCGTCTCGGACCTTCAGCCAACGCCGCCAATGCTGCCAACCCGCGTTCGAAATGACCGACCGCTTCAAGATGGGCCGAGCGGGCCGCAGCATGCTGGCCAGCCTTGAGCCATTCATCGATCGCGCGCTCGATATCGCCGGCCCCGGTCAGATGATGCGCCAGCAGTTCAGGCTGGCGCTCGACCAGTTCTGGGAAGGTTGTCTCCAGTAATGCCGCGACCCGCGCGTGCAGATTCTGGCGTCGTCCGCGCAACAGCGTGCCGTAGGCAGCGTCCTGGACCAACGCGTGTTTAAAAAGATACGAGGAATGCGGCGGGACACCATGGCAAAACAACAATCCCGCATTGCTGAGCTGACCCAACGCGGCTTGCAGCTCTCGATCCTCACGCTGCACTAACGGCTCGATTAGTTCATAGGGAAACTCACGGCCCAGCACTGCGCCGATTTGGGCTACCTCCTTAGGAATCGGCCCAAGCCGGTCCAGGCGGGCCATCAATGACGCTTGTAATGTCGTCGGGACCAATTGTGCGGCAAACGACTTCGTCGCTACCGCGCCGGTAATCCGATCTGCGCTTTCCAGCACCGCCTTGGTGAGCTCCTCAACAAACAGCGGCACTCCGTCGGTGCGCTCAACGATCGTGGCGATGATATCGGCAGTCAGCACGAAATTCCCGGCTAGTTTTTGCGCCAGCATTGCGCCATCACGTTCGCCGAGTCGGTTGAGCGTCAAACTGGTGACGTGAGAGCGACCGATCCAAGGTGGCTGAAATTCAGGGCGAAACGTAATCGCCAGCAGAACCGGTAAGCGTCGCACCCGATCGACCGTCAAATCTAGCAGCTCACGCGAGGTTGGATCGATCCAGTGGACGTCCTCGAATACCATCAGCACCGGTCGGCGCCGTGCTTCGGCTTCGAGCTGATTCAACAGCACTTCGAACAGCTTCTCACGTTTGCGCTGAGGGCTAAGGTTGAGGTTCGCGGTGGAACTCGGCAACGACAGCAATTCAATCAACAGCGAAATATCGTCGTCATCGTGCGTCCCTGATGCGAGCAGCGTCCGAAGTTTGCCGAGCTTGGCTTCGACAGCATCATCGCGGGCGAAACCTGCGGCTCGTTCGAGTTGGACGATAAACGGATAAAGTGCGCTGTCCTGATAATGCGGCAAGCAGAAATAGCGCAGGCGCGTATGGGGATGGGTTCGGATGCGTTCGGAGAGTGCAGCCGCGAGTCGCGACTTGCCAATGCCGGGCTCTCCCGAAATAACCACCACCCGCCCTTCGCCCATTTTCGCCTGGTCCCACCGGCGTAAGAGCAGTTCGACTTCTTCGTCGCGCGCGACAAGCGGCGTCGCCCCAGAGCGCAGAGCCTCGAACCGGCTAACCTCACGACTTTCACCCAAGACCCGCCAAGCGCGTTGTGGCTCGGCGAAACCGGGTAGTTCTTGCGGCCCGAGCGCCTCCAGATCGAACAGTTCCCCTATCTGCTGCCGTGTGCTGGCGGCAATTACCGGGTTGGCTGGCGAAGCGAGCGCTTGGAGTCGCGCGGCCAAATTAGGTGTCTCGCCGACGATGCCGCGCTCCTGCGCGTCTCCTGATCCAATCAGGTCCCCGACGACGACCAGCCCAGTCGCGATGCCAACACGGGTTTGCAGAACTGCACTCGTTTTGAGTCCGCCAACCGCTGCGATCAGCTCCAACCCCGCCCGGACCGCTCGTTCGACATCGTCCTCATGGGCCTCTGGATAGCCGAAATACACAAGAATGCCGTCACCTAGATATTTCGCTACAAACCCCCCAAACCGACGCACGGTTTCGGCAACGGATTTCTGATAGAGCGAAATAACCTCGCGCAAGTCCTCCGGGTCCATTTGCGCGGAGAGCGCCGTCGAGCCGACCAAGTCCGAGAACAGCACTGTGACTTGGCGTCGCTCGGCAGTGTCGCCAGAAGGGCTATCGATTGTCGACTGGCTTTCGGCTGGCGTGGCTTTCGCTTTGGTAGTGGCGCGCAATATCTCGATGGCGTCGAGTAACTTGCGGCGATGCCCGACGATGACGACGCCCAAGTCCTTTAGGTCCTCCGCCGTTAAATTCGGCAGGAGCGTCTCGTCGATTGCGTTATCGCGGAATGCCGCTTCGTATTGTTCGAGTCCCAGGCCCCGCAGCCAACCTCCGAGATCCATAACGGCGCCCTAACTTCGGCCCCGTCCCATGATGGTAAAGGAGCGGCACCCTGTCCAGTGTATGTGCTGGGAATGATGTCCGCTTTGGGTCAAAAGCAACATGGCGCATTGAAACCGCGATGTCCGCTTTACCCCCAAAAGCAGACATCGGCGAGCGCGATCACCATGTCCGCTTTGTGCCATAAGCGGACATTCTGCGCTGCGGCAAAGAACGTCGTTATTCGATAACCTCGTCTGCGCGGGCAAGCAGACCAGGCGGCACCGTAAGACCGAGCAGTTTGGCTGTTCTTAGATTAATCGATAGCAGGACACTTGTCGGGAATTCCACCGGCAAGTCACCTGGCGCACTGCCGTGCAAAATTTTGACCACTAAAGCCGCAGCCCGCTGATAGCACCAACGCAAATCGACGCCATAGCTGATCAAGCCACCGTCTACGACGTGCTCTCGATAGCCATAGACCGTGGGAAGCCGTTTCGCGAGTGCGAATTCCGCGATTGGTCGAGTCTGGCTTATCAACATCGAAGTCTGCAGTACGATAACGACGTCAGCTTTCTGCTCAGCTAGAAACTGCAATGCACCTTCGACTTCGTTGGGGTGGTTGGCATCCTTGGCAACCAGCTTGATCTCGAACCCTTGGCTGGCGGCCTCTATTTCCTTCAATTGTGGTGGGGCCTTTGGATCAACCAAGTTGGTTAGCAATCCTAACGTGCGTGCTTCCGGGACAATTTCTCGCGCGACTTCCAGTTGCTTGGCAGGCAGACCCGCCACATATGGCTCAATGCCCGTGACATTGCCCCCCGGTCGCGCCTCGCTAGCGATGACGCCGAGGTGGAATGCATCAGCGAGTGCCGCAGATACAATCGGGATTGTGGATGTTAGCTTCTTTGCCGAATGACAGCTGCGATCGCACAGGCAAGTATAACGTCTGGCTTGAGTTGAACCAATTCCTCGGCAAGCGCGGGCAATCGATCCTGATTGCCACCGGAAGAACGATATACAATATCAAAGTTTTTACCTTCTACATAACCGAGTTCTCGCAGCGCTTGCAGAAATACGGCCGCCTTCGAATCCGAGTACGCTTGTGTATGGGGTGACAGCCAGCCAATGAGGGGACGTGTGCGTTGTTGCGCGCGTGCGGCGGATGGCAAAGCCAACGTTGCAGCACCAAGTGCCGTAACAAACTCGCGTCGCCTCATAGGCTCCTCCCGCGTCGAGGACCGTTCAAAAGGGCTAGCACGGTTTTGTTGTGCATCACAGCAAATTTGGGGGCCAATGTCCGCTTTGGGTCAAAAGCGGACATCGCACTTAGTCCGCGTCATGTCCGCTTTACCCCCGAAAGCGGCATTGATCCGTCTGCTTCTGATGTCCGCTAAGTGCCACAAGCGGACATGTCAATGTTGCCAACGGCCGTCGAAATTACAGCCAGTCTAAGGTCGCGCATCCAGGAAATTCGGGACTGCAATCCAATCGAGGATACCCCTGGGGCTCTGTAGTAATTTGGCGAACGCGCGATCTTCGTTGGTCTGTGTGCCGACGCCAAGTTGCATTCCGAGCTTCCGGCCGTGCGCAACAATGCGCTCACTAAGTGGCTGGCGCACCGAATTGTATGCGGTAAGTGCCCGGTCGACGTCGTCGTAATTGGAAAGTGCTTCTGCGAGCGCCTGCGCCTCCGCTCCAGCCTTAGATACGCCGAAACCAATGTGGGGGCGCGGTGTCGAGGCCGCATCGCCTACCAGCGCCACGCGGCCGTACACCAAGCTGGGTGAGCAGAAATCATAGACCGGTGTGAAAAATGGCTGGTCGATGTGCCGCAAGCAGTCGAGGTACTGCGGTGGCAGGAGCGTCTCAGCTTCGGCGCGCATTTGTGCAATCAAATCCTTGCGCACGAGTGGCGGTGGCACGCCGAATTCATATTCACGTCCATCGTCGTCAAGGCACATCTGTTTCAACTTGGTGGCGTCTGCAACGCGATACCAACCAAAATTGTAGCGCCTATGGCCGGCGCGCAATTCGTCGTCTGCGCCTGAGATCGGATAGCCGAGAGCTTGAAGCTGATCGTCTAAGAAGAATGAGTAATAGGGAAACATCGACTTGCGGGTTTCCGGGGAGAGATCAGACTCGTTCGGTGCGCCCCGCCAAATGTAATAACCGGAATAAATTGGTTGTACCTCTGGCGCCAAGCGGGCGCGCACGCTAGAGCGAAACCCATCACATCCGATGACTAGATCAGCCTTTTCACTACGGCCATTGGCGAAATGAACGCGAACGCCGCTGCCGTCTTGCTCTACGCGGTCAAATGGATATCCGAAATGATAACGTTGGCGATCGATGGCCTTTAACAGTACTTGCCGCAATCGGTCCCAGGATGTGACGATCTGAAGTTGTGGCTTTTCGGCTATCACGTTGCCTTTGCGGTCGAACGTGATGCGTTTGTAGACGATGACGCCGATGTCGACGGTACCGGCGCCGCATTTGTCCAGAGCTTCAAACAATTCCAGATGCGTGGCAAAAGTTCCGACACCGCGGCCGATTAGCTCTATTGATGAGCGTTCATAGATATCGACGCGCCAACCAATCCGACGAAGGAATGCACCAATGAACAGGCCAGCGATGGAACCACCGATGACAATCGCCCGGCGTTCGTTGGATTTTGCAGCCATTTCATAGGCCCCAACATTCCGCTCCGCAGGCTGCGCAGCGTATGGATTTTATACGTCAAGGCAATGGAGCTTGTGTGGTGCGCATATAGAGGAGGTCGAATGTCCGCTTTGGGTCAAAAGCGGACGTCGGATTACCGCCCGGTGATGTCTGCTTTACCCCCGAAAGCGGACATTGCTCAGCACAGCAATAATATCCGCTAAGTGCCACAAGCGGACTCATGCATTACAGCAAATGTCGTGTCGCTTGGTTCCCTGGAACTTCGTCGTTTTAAATGTACAGCGATGCAGAAATCGGGTGGGTCCTGGGACCGGTGTCCTCCCATATCCGGGTTGTCGTTGCGAAGAAGGATTCGACAGCCATGCACTCGGTTCCGCCAACGAGATCGGCGAAACTCTTCACACTTGCCGCGATGAGCCTCGGTTACGGCGTCGTCCAGCTTGATGTCACCATCGTCAATACGGCGCTCGACAGCATTGGCACTTCGCTTGGCGGCGACGTGTCCGAACTGCAATGGGTAGTCAGCACCTATACGATCGCGTTTGCGGCGTTCATCCTGACTGCTGGCACCTTGGGCGACCGACTCGGCGCCAAGAACATCTTCATGGCTGGTTTTGTAATTTTCACCGCCGCGTCGCTGGGCTGCGCCGTGGCGCCGACGTCCGGCGTTCTGATCGCCGCGCGTGCCATGCAGGGGGTGGGCGCGGCGATCCTGGTGCCGAATTCGCTTGCGCTTCTCAACCATGCCTACGGCAATGAAACCGAACGCGGTCGCGCCGTTGGCGTTTGGGCGGCCGGTGCCAGCCTCGCATTAACCGCAGGACCGCTGATTGGCGGCGGTCTGATCGAGATCGCGGGATGGCGCAGCATATTTTTGGTTAATCTGCCGATCGGACTCGGTGCGTTGTGGCTGACTTGGCGCTATGCGACCGACACGACCCAAACGCAGCACCGGCTCGATCTGCCAGGGCAGGTAGCTGCGATCGGAATGCTGGGCGTGCTCGCCGGCGCGATCATCGAGGGAGGCCGGCTTGGCTGGACCAACGCTTGGGTCGTCGCCGGCTTCGGTGCCTTTGCGACGCTTGCCGCACTATTCCTCGTGCAGGAGCGGCGCGCGCCACAGCCGATGCTGCCACTGTCGTTGTTCGCGCATCGGATGTTCGCGCTCACTTCGTTGGTCGGTCTGTTGGTGAACATCGCTTTCTACGGATTGATCTTCGTTTTCAGTCTGTACTTTCAACAGATAAATCACTGGTCGCCCTTTGCGACGGGGCTAGCCTTTGTTCCGATGATGGGCGCGGTGCTGCCGGTTAATCTTGTGGCTCCGCGTCTGGCAGAGCGGATTGGCGCACCGGCCGTCATCGCACTCGGCGCCGTGATCGCAGCTACGGGTTGCCTTGGCCTGCTCGGGCTCGAGGGCGGCACCCCTTACTGGCGATCTGCGGCCAGCTGCTGGCGATGGGCGGCGGACTTGGTCTGTTGGTCCCGCCCCTGACGTCGACGCTGCTGGGCAGCGTGGAAAAAGCGCGCTCCGGCGTGGCTGCTGGCGTGCTCAACTCGACACGGCAAACTGGTAGCGTGCTCGGCGTCGCCGTGTTCGGTTCATTGATCGCACAGGCAGACGCTTTCCTGTTCGGGGCCCGTATCGCGCTGATCATCTCGGCGGCGCTGTTGATCGCTGCCGCGTCGGCCATCATGAGCAGCGAGTTTAGCCTCGCTCATCGACGGCCCGCACGCGTAGCGCAACGATCTCGTTGATTTCGAAAAAGTCTCGGAAGTTTGGCGCGATGTCCGCTTCACCCCCGAAAGCGGACATTGCTGGGCACGACCGGGATGTCCGCTTTGTGCCAAAAGCGGACGTCGCGCCGTAATCAGATGAGTGGAATTGATTGTTCAGTCCGACGCGCGCACGATGATCGTATCTCGCCAACGGTGTTATCGCCTCATCAGAAGCGCTAGGGACCGGCAATGCCGAACGGTGCAAACTCAGCTGTGGCGGCAGCGTTGAGCGTGACGGGGTGTTTTACGATGTACATACCCTGCACGGCGGCCAGTAGGAAAACGATGGCCGATGCGGTGACCAATTCACTGATCGCAAGACGATGCTTTTGCGATCCAGAGATTTTAGTGAGGTCGGTCATTTCAATTCTCCTTTGTGGCCGCCAGAGTCACGTCGTGAGTGTGACGATAACGAAAGAGACGATCGTTCAGATGAGTGCCAGGCTTAACCCAAACTGTCCGGCAACCATGATGAGATAGCTTGCAAGCAAAACTCGAACCGCCGCTTGGAAATACGATGCGCGGCGCGCGCGCCGAGCCTCGCAGTGAGAAAGCTCGTTGGCATCAGAGCCAACACAGCGGCGACCGAAACGAATCCCACGGAAAATGGCGGCAGGCCCGTCTGATCCCAGCCGGCCGCCATGTATCCGAGCGCTCCCGGGATGGAAACCATCACGCCCACTCCGGCTGATGTCGCGACCGACTCATGGATTGCGCGCCCATGGAACGTCATGATCATGTTTGACAGGATGCCGCCGCCAATTCCGATCAGCGACGCCGACAAACCGATGGTCAACCCGTAGGGCAGCCCGAGACGCCGAGGGACGTCCTGTCCGAACGTCGGAAATCGATCGTGGAATATCAGCCGAACCGCTGTGAGCAGCGCGACCAGCACGAACACGGCTTTGAATACTGCTGCCGGCGCGTAGCGCGCCAGCACCGTGCCGCCGATCACGCCGACGATGATCGGAACACTCCAGAGTCTCAACAAATCGAAATTGACAGCATTCGTTTTGCGATGACTGGTAAACGATGCGATCGACGTCGGGATGATCAGCGCCAATGACGTCCCGGCGCAAAGGGGCATTCGCAAATCGTCAGGCACGCCAAGCACGACGAAGACCTCATAGAGGACAGGAACCACAACCGTCCCTCCTCCGACGCCGAAAACACCCGCGAGGAACCCCGACAGGCCGCCCGCGGCAACGAGCAGGAGCGCCAGGAGTATCAAATTACTCATGACGATTGGCGAGCAGGAGATCAAACAGCAGAATCAGTCTACGGGAATGTCGCGAAATGTCTTGGCGTAGAGCGCATTAAGTCTTTGCAATTTGCGAACTGGCAGTCCCACCATCAATCTCGTTACACCGTCATTGGCAGCTAAGCACTGTGACGAGCGTCACAGACATCATGCCTGAAAATTGTTTGGATGCGATATCAGCACGTTATTGAGGGGGCGATCATGTTCATTGCTTTTGCAGATGCGGCTTCGCGTAACCGGATTTGGAGCGTGATGCCGCATGCTCACCGCCGCTGATTTCGCACCGGTTCGCTTCTCGACCTGGGACTTGCCCGAACGGGAGCGGTTAGATCGCTGGCGCGAGGAGTTCGGTCGCCGCATCATCGGCGTCGAAATTGAGCCTCGCGCGTCGGCTGCTCCGTTCTACGCGGAGGCAACCCTGCAAGCGTTACCGGGGTGTCGCATTGCCTTCTGCGCCGGCTCGCCTGGGCGATTCAATCGCACGCCCGCGCGCGCCGCTGACGGGGACGACTCGATCGGGCTAATCGTGAATCTCGGCCCAAAGGTCGTTATGTCCCAGCGCGGTCGAGAAGTGCCGTTGCAGCAGGGCGAAGCCACCTTGGTTCAAGAAACAGCTGCGCTCACCCATGGTAACGTGCGCTATTACGGTCTCGCGCTTGCGCGGCCCGTCCTCGCTGCGCGGATGAGTGACCTGGATGCCTCAATGATGCGCACAATCCCGCGGTCGGGCGGTCCTTTGGGGCTGCTCGTGAACTATCTCGATCTCATTCGCAAGGAGGCAGACCTGTCACTGCCGGAAGTTCGCCGCATCGTGGTCGGACACATTCACGATCTTACCGCGCTCGCTTTCGGAGCCAACCGGAATGCGAAGAAAGAGGGCTTGAGTGCGGTTGCGGCTGCGCACCTTGCTGCAGCGCTCGCGCACATCGCGGAAGGCTTCGCGGAGCCGGGCCTTATGGTAGAGACCGTCGCGCGTCGGCAAGGCATTTCCTCGCGCTATTTACAGCAGCTGTTGGAAACATCGGGGAAATCATTCACAGCGCGCGTGAATGAATTGCGCCTACAGAAGGTGTTCGCCCTGCTAACGAATGAGCAGCACGGGAAGCGCCGGATTTCCGATATCGCGCTGGAGGCTGGATTTTCCGATATCTCGCACTTCAACCGGCTCTTTCGCGCGCGCTTCGGGGACACTCCGCGGGGGGTGCGCGGCAGCTGGGACGCCGGCTTCGGCCCTTAACCCCTGGTGACATCCGCTCAGAGAGAAGGAGCCAGATGCGGGCTGGTCGAGATTGGGGTCGCTGGCCGCTCAATGTCCGGTTTGGGTCAAAAGCAGACATGGGATTGGCGGCCGTTGATGTCCGCTATTCGCCCAAAAGCGGACATGGGCTCACGCACTTTAAGAAACGGAAACAGCACGGCTCGCGCACCCGAAAACAGGTGAACAGGTGGGGTTGCGGTGGTATATGGCGGAAGGGGGGTCATGGTGCTCTTAAAGGTACGACCACCCTCTATTAAGCCGCCACCCCCGGCCGCTTGGGAGTGCTGGACAGGACGCTGATTATGCGAGCCGGCGGCTGGCTCATTTATGGGCCTTCGATTTCAAGCGGCGGCCGCGGCGTCGAAAGGGCCGGACATCTCGTCCTTAATGCGCTGCACGGTGCCGGTGCCAACGCCAAACTCGCGGGCAACTTTCAAGATGCCCTTGCCGGCACGTAATTGAGTCTGGATTCGTTTTTCCAGGGCCTCCGCAATCTTCGGCCGCCCGAGCTGCTTACCCTGTTCTACGGCCCGCTTAAGCCCGGCATGGACTCGCTGCCGAATCATGCTGCGCTCGAATTCGGCAAAGGCGCCCGTCACCTGAAACATGAGCTTGCCGGCGGGTGTGGTCGTGTCGATTGATTGCTGGTCGAGGTATAGATCAACGCCGCAAGCCTCTAAGGTCTGGATTGTGCCGAGCAGATCGATAAGCGAGCGGCCAAGCCGGTCGATCGCCCAAGCCATTACAACGTCAAAGCGGCGCTTACTGGCGTCCTTAAGCATCTGATCTAGGCCAGGGCGATTTTCGCGCTCCTTGGCCCCGCTAATGCCGGCGTCGCGGTATTCACCCGACACCCGCACGTAAATTACAGCCCGTTTTCTCATGACAGCATCCATTGCCAGCCAACAATATGGCTAAAAGTGTATACTGAAAACAACTGTTTTATGTATGGGCTAAAACCGATTTTTGCAGCCTTGATTTGACTCGGTTTTTTCCAGCATTGCCAGAGAGGGTTTTCTGTATGGCAGGACAGTCGGCCCCCGCTCCCCGCGCTCCCACCTCGGCCAGCCTGTTACCGCCTGTTATTTGCCTGTTACCAGGTGCCGTCCTGCGCCGCCTGTTATTCCGTATGGGGCGATTTGTTTGCGTGAGAACCCCAATTGGCACAGGTCTCTGTCTGCCCAGCAGGGGTGGGCGTGGAAACACGACCACATTCACTAGCCTTACTGTCCAGTGACTTCTCTTGCACAAGTGCAATCTCAGCCTTTAATAGATTTACTTGGCGCGGACTTGTGCAACGGCCGTTCTCGATCCGGTAGTAGTATGTTCTCCGGCTGATACCGAGCGCCAGCCAAGGCTTGGTTTGAGATAAATTGGCGGTCGCCAAATATTCGGCCTGCCGCTTTTTTTGCTTTCGGATTACTGCCATTCCAGCCTCCGTCATGTCGCATGGGCCAATTGTCCGCAGTCCTAATCGGGCACGCTCGCCGTAGGGCACTTGCAGCCTCTCCCCTAGCGTCCTCGCCTTCGGCTTGCGCTGCCACGGCGGCATGAGATTGATCTCGTCAATGAGCGTCTGCGCCTCGTCGTCAGTCATCCACGGCGCCCACAGCTCAATCTCGCGGCGCATCCTATTGGCCGGTCCCCATACCTCGATTGCTCGAGCTCGCTTAACCGCCTCATTAGGCCCGAGCGAAATCGGCAATAACAACTCTTTCAGATACTCGCGGCCGGCGTCGTCATCCGGTAGAATCGCGCCACGACAGCGGTCGCCCACCAATCTGCGCAAGTCACCTAATCGCAGCCGTCGCATTCTTTCGTCCTTAGATAGCTTGACGCGAGGCCGACGCCCCACTAATAACTTCGTCATTGCAATTCCTTTTCCTCGGTCGAAACAGCCGGGGATTTTTTTGTTCAAAAACTCACCACCCAGCCGTTAGCCAGTGCGGCGAAAAGCCTTTACGACTCAATGTCTGCGTTTGGGGGTGTTAGCCGCGCTAACTAGTTGCGGTATTTGACTGACCGCAGTTCCAGTTCGTTGTGCGCCATGCTACGTCAGCCCGGCCGGTCGGGAATACGCGGGTGGCCGGCGACGGTGAAGTCAAACACATCGCCGGCCGATATTGTCTTGATACTGCCGTCCTTGAGTTCAAGCACGAGACGGCCCGATTGATCGAGCCCAACAAAGCGCCCCTGCACTTCAGCTGCGCCGTTGCGCACTCTTATCTGCTCGCCGATGCCGCGCGCATGGGCGAGCCAGTCGCCGAGGATGGCCGGCAATCCGCGACCGCGATCCCACTGCGCTAGGCGCGCGCACATGGTGGCCGACAGCCGCTGAAACAATTGCTTCGGCGTTATTGCCGCGCCGTGCGCCTGCAGGTTAGTTGCCAGAAATCCATTACTGTCATCCGGGGGCGGATGATTAACGCAATTGACGCCGATGCCGACGATGACGATGAAGTGTTTTTCCGCCGCGGCACCGTCCGACGCTGCTTCACCTTCGATAAGGATGCCGGCGCATTTTCGCCCGTCGAGCAGAAGGTCGTTTGGCCATTTGAATGCCAGTTGCGGCACCAGCGACGCCGCTTCGAGAGCGACGGCGTCGCGCAGCGCCAAAGCGGCGACAAAGGCGAGCTGCGGCGCCTGTTCGAACGGCGCCGGATCACGCAGCAACAGGCTGGCATGGAGATTGCCCGGTGGTGAAATCCAACTGCGGCCATGGCGGCCGCGGCCTTCAGTCTGCGTGATTGCGGTGATCCAGAGCGGCCCGGTTGCGCCCGCGCTTGCTCTTAGCCGCGCTTGCGTATTGGTCGATCCTGTCGTTCCAAGGACCTCGACCCGCACCCCTGCTGCAACCGCAATGGGATCAAGCTGCATCAGAACAAGGAATGCGCCGCGGCGCTGGCTATGCCGACGAGCGGGGCCGGGTAAAGGAAGAAGAAAATGTTGAACAAGCCGCAAATCGCCAGTACCACGCGCAACTCATATGGCATCTGCTCGAACTTTCCGGCCGGCTCGTCGAAATACATCACTTTGACGATGGCGAGATAATAATAGGCACCCACGACGCTAGTAACGACGCCGATCACCGCGAGCAGATACAGTCCCGCTTTGATGGCGGCGAGGAAGACATAGAACTTGGCGAAAAACCCGGCGAGTGGCGGTACGCCGGCCATCGAGAACAACAGCATCGCGAGAAAGAACGCCGTGGTGGGCTGGGTGCGGGCGAGCCCGGCAAGTTGATCGATCGATTCCACCATGCTGGCGCCGCGCCGCATGGACAGGATCACGGCAAAAACCCCGAGCGTCATCGTGACGTAGATGGCGACGTAGACGAGGACGCCCTGCACGCCCTCGCTGGTCCCGGCGGCGAGGCCGACCAGCGCGAATCCCATATGGCCGATCGACGAATAGGCCATCAGCCGCTTGAAATTGCGCTGCCCGATTGCGGCGAACGAGCCGAGCGCCATCGAAGCGATTGAGACGAAGACGACGATCTGTTGCCACTGCGACGTAATTCCCGGAAATGCCATCACGGCCGTGCGTACAAACATGGCCATACCGGCGACTTTGGGCGCCGCGGCGAAGAATGCCGTAACCGGCGTCGGTGCACCCTCGTAGACGTCCGGCGTCCACATGTGAAACGGCACAGCGGAGACCTTGAAGCAGAAGCCGGCAAACAGGAACACGATCCCGAAGATCAACCCTATTCCGCCCTGCGCTGCCGCATGTGCGATTCCGGCGAAGCTGACGGTGCCGGTGAAGCCGTAGGTTAGGGAAGCGCCGTAGAGCAGCATGCCGGAGGACAGCGCGCCGAGTACGAAATATTTCAGGCCGGCTTCGGTCGAGCGCAGCGAGTTACGATGACTTGCCGCCACCACGTAGAGCGGCAGGCTCATCAATTCGAGGCCGAGGTAGAGCGCGATCAAGTCAGCGGCCGAAATAAGCATCAGCATGCCGAGCGTCGAGAGCAGGATCAGAACAGAATATTCAAAACGCTGCTGTGCTTCGTGCTTGGCGTAATCGACCGACATCGCAATCGCAGCGGCCGAGCCAAAAAGAGCTAGAATTTTCATAAAGCGAGCGAATTCATCGACAATGAAACTGCCGCCGAAGGTGATCAGCCTGCCTGACGGCAAGAGTGCGACGATGACGCCGGCAATGGCGAGAAGCACAATAGCCGCTGCGTCGACGAAACGGCCGAGCGTGGCTGGGCGGTACACTCCGGCGAGCAGAAGCGCCATGGCGCCAATGCCGAGCACGAATTCCGGCAATAGCGGAACAAGATAAGGAAGCTGCGTGGCGGCGTTCATCGCGTCGTCACCGTCCTAAAGCCGCTGCGTGAACCGCGCCGACGGCGTGCTGATAATTGTCGATCAATTGCGCCACCGAAGCCGAGGAAATATCGAGAACCAGTTTCGGATAGACCCCGAACGTGATCGTGAGAACGACGAGCGGCGCCATGATCGCGATTTCGCGCCAGCTGATGTCTTTGATGCGGAGCAGGCTCGGCTTTTCAAGCTTGCCGAAGATGATCTTGCGATAAAGCCACAGCGCGTAAGCCGCCGAGAGGATGGTGCCGACCGCCGCCAGCGTTGCGACCCAATTGTTGACCCGGAACGTGCCGATCAAAGTTAAGAATTCGCCGACGAAACCCGTCGTGCCAGGCAGACCGATATTGGCCAGCGTGAAAACCATGAATACGAACGCGTAAAGCGGCATGCGATTGACGAGGCCGCCATAGGCGGCGATCTCACGCGTATGCATGCGGTCGTAGACGATGCCAACGCAAAGGAACAAGGCGGCCGAAACGATGCCGTGCGACACCATTTGGAAAATGCCGCCGGCGACTCCCTGGGCCGTCATCGCGAAGATTCCCATGGTGACGAAGCCCATATGCGCCACTGATGAATAAGCGATGAGCTTCTTCATATCCTCCTGCACCAGCGCGACCAGCGAGGTGTAAATGATCGCCACCACCGAGAGCGCGTAGATCAGCGGCGCAAGCTGCGCCGAGGCGTCGGGAAACATCGGCAGCGAGAAGCGCAAAAAGCCGTAGCCGCCCATCTTCAAGAGAATTGCGGCAAGGATCACCGAGCCGGCGGTGGGCGCTTCCACATGCGCATCGGGCAACCAGGTATGGACCGGCCACATCGGCAGCTTGACCGCGAACGAGGCAAGGAACGCGAACCAGGCCCATTTCTGCAGGGTCAAAGGGAACGAATGATGCAACAGCGTGGATATGTCGGTAGTGCCGGCTTCCCAATACATCGCCATGATGGCCAGGAGCATCAGCACCGAGCCGAGGAACGTGTAGAGAAAGAACTTGAAGCTTGCATAGACACGGCGCGGACCGCCCCAGACGCCAATGATCAGGAACATCGGGATCAGGCCGCCTTCGAAGAATAGATAGAACAGCACGAGGTCGAGTGCGCAAAAAGTGCCAACCATCAGCGTTTCGAGGATCAAAAACGCGACCATGTAATCGCGCACTCGAAACTGGATCGCAGTCCAACTCGCCAGGATCGAGATCGGCATCAGCGCCGTGGTCAAAATCACGAATGGCAGTGAGATACCGTCGACGCCCATCGCATAAGTGATGGCGCCGCCGAGCCACGGCCGCTTCTCGAGGAACTGGAAGTCCGCTGAAGCCGGATCGAAACGCCAGACCAGGATCAGCGAAATGAGGAAGGTGATGAGCGTCGTCCACAGTGCCGTCCAGCGCGCATTGCGGAAGCCGGCTTCGTCCTCCGGCAACAACGCAATGAAAAACGCGCCGACGAGCGGCAAGAACGTAACGACGGAAAGGATCGGCCAGCTCGTCATCAGTGCGGTCCTGCGAACATGAACCAGGTGATCGCCGCGGCAACGCCGATCAGCATGGCGAAGGCATAGTGGTAGAGGTATCCGGTCTGCAGGCGGATGACGTTGCGGGTCACATCGAGCACGCGTGCGGATACGCCGTCAGGCCCGAAGCCGTCAATGATGAAGCCGTCACCGCCTTTCCAGAACAGACGTCCGAGCCATAATGCCGGCCGCACTAGCAGAAAGTCGTAGATTTCGTCGAAGTACCATTTGTTCAGCAAAAATTCGTAGAGGGGCCTTTGATCGCGCGCCAAGGCTACGGGGATATCGGGCCGGCGAATGTAGAATTGATACGCCACCAGAACGCCGGCGATCATCATCACCGTCGGCAGCAGCGAGAGAATAAGCGGCAGGTTCTCGGCGCTCTCGAACAGTTTTTCGGCCGGACCTAAGGTCAGCGCCTGGCGGAAAAACTCGCTGGCGCCGTGGCCGGTGAAAACCGCCAACGCCGGGTACCCGACCGTGATCGAGCCAATGGCAAGAATCGCAAGCGGCACCAGCATGCTTTTCGCGGTCTCGTGTGCCGCCTCGTAATGCTCGCGCTCGTGCGGCTCGCCGTGGAAGGTCTTGAAGATCAGCCGCCAGGAGTAAAAGGCGGTCAGCGCCGCAGCGCCGAGCGTCATGGCAAAGCCGTAGCTCGCCATGGCGCTGTTGCTCACCAGCGCCGATTCGATGATCGCGTCCTTGGAGAAATAGCCGGCGGTAAACGGAAAACCGGTCAATGCCAGCGTGCCGATCACCATCGTCGCATACGTGAACGGCAGCTTGCGCCAAAGCCCACCCATTCTCCGGATGTCCTGTTCGTGATGCATGGCGATGATCACCGAGCCGGAGCACAGGAACAGCAGTGCCTTAAAGAACGCGTGGGTGAAGAGATGAAACATGCCAACCGAATAGGCGCCTACGCCCATCGCGACAAACATGTAACCAAGTTGCGAACAGGTCGAATAGGCGATGATGCGTTTGATGTCGTTCTGAACCAGCGCAATCGTAGCGGCGAACATCGCGGTCGTCGCACCAATGAAGGTCACAAAATTCGAAGCGGCCGGCGAGAGCGAGAACAGCGGCGATAGCCGCGCCACCATAAACACCCCGGCAGTGACCATGGTGGCGGCGTGGATCAGCGCCGACACTGGCGTCGGTCCTTCCATCGCGTCGGGCAACCAGGTGTGCAGCAGAAACTGCGCCGATTTGCCCATCGCGCCCATGAACAGCAACAGACACACGGCCGTGAGCGCGTCGACGTTCCAGCTCAGGAAATGAAAGCTCTTGCCAACAAGCGCCGGCGCCTGGGCAAAAATGGTATCGAGGTCGACGGCGCCGGTGAGATAGAACACGGCAAAGATGCCGAGCGAAAAGCCGAAGTCGCCGACGCGATTGACGATGAACGCTTTGATCGCAGCGGCATTGGCTTCCGGCTTGTAATACCAGAACCCAATCAAGAGATAGCTTGCAAGACCAACGCCTTCCCAGCCGAAAAACAGCTGCACGAGATTATCCGCCGTCACCAGCATGAGCATGGCGAAGGTGAAGAACGACAGATAGGAAAAGAACCGCGGCTTGTACGGATCCTCTTCCATATAGCCGATGGAATAGATGTGGACGAGCGACGAAATGGTCGTGACCACGACCAGCATTACGGCTGTCAATGCATCGATGCGCAGCATCCATTCGGAGTGCAGGTCGGCGAAGGTGATAAACGAAAACAGCGGAACGCGCGCCTCATGGCCAGCGATGCCGACGTCAAAGAAAGCAAACCAAGAAAGGACGCAGGAGATCACGAGAAAAGTCGACGTGGTGAGCTCGGCAAGGAGTGATCCGGCGGCCGACGGCTCGTGTTCGGGGTCCTCAGTGTGTGTATTACCAACGGCGGCGTGCTCCGCTTCAGCCGGAGGTGCACCGCGCGGATGGCCCTCGGCAACCGCCGCGGCGGCGTGATCGTGCGCCGGAACTGGCGGCTCACCGCCCGGGAAACGGTTGCGCGCGCCGACAAGGCAGATGATGCCGGCAATCACGGCGCCGAGCAGCGGCAACAGAACAATAGCTTCGTACATGCCCCTTTAGACCTCGTGAAATTTCCCGGGCTATTCCGGACGCCTCAGCCCTTCAGCAAATCGATATCTTCGACCCCGATCGAGCCGCGATTGCGGAAATAAGCGACAAGGATTGCCAAGCCGATCGCGGCCTCTGCGGCCGCAACCGTCAGTACAATCAGCGCATAGACCTGCCCGACGATGTCGCCAAGAAAACTCGAGAACGCGACTAGGTTGATATTGACCGAAAGCAAAATGAGCTCGATTGACATCAAAATGATGATCACGTTTTTGCGGTTGAGAAAGATTCCCAGCACGCCAAGCGTGAACACGATCGCCGCAACCGAGAGATAGTGGCCGAGCCCGATGATCATGGCAGTCCCTGCCCCGGCTTGACCTTGACGATCTCGATCGCGCTTGTTCTGCGCCGCGCAACTTGCTCGGCAATGATCTGACGGCGCACGTTCGGTTTGTGCTGGAGCGTGAGCACGATCGCGCCGATCATCGCCACCAGGAGAATGACGCCGGCGGCCTGGAAGAAGTAGATGTATTGCGTATAGAGAACGAGGCCGAGCGCCTCAGTATTTGGAATATTGTTGGGCGGCGGAATCGGCGCGGTGATCGCCTTGACGACATCTGGTCCGATCGCCCAGGCGCCGACAATGGTGAGGAGCTCCGCCAGGAGGACGGCGCCGATGAGCACTCCGATCGGCAAGTAGGACAGCACGCCGCGCTTTAATTCGGCAAAGTCAACGTCGAGCATCATTACGACGAACAGGAACAGCACGGCGACGGCGCCGACATAAACGACGATGAGGATCATCGCCAAGAACTCGGCACCCATCAGCACGAACAACCCGGCCGCGTTGACAAAAGCGAGAATGAGAAACAGCACCGAGTGCACCGGATTGCGCGCGGCGATGACCATAACGGCGGAAGCGACCGTTATTCCGGCAAACAGATAGAAGAAGATGGCGTGCAAGGTCATTGTCAAACGAACTCAGCGGTAAGGTGCGTCGAGCGCGATGCTTGTGGCGATTTCGCGCTCCCAGCGATCGCCGTTCGCCAGCAGGCGTTCCTTGTCGTAATAAAGTTCTTCGCGGGTTTCGGTTGCGAACTCGAAATTCGGTCCCTCGACAATGGCGTCGACGGGACACGCTTCCTGGCACATCCCGCAATAGATGCATTTGACCATATCGATGTCATAGCGGGTGGTGCGCCGCGTGCCGTCATTGCGGCGCGGCCCGGCCTCGATCGTAATCGCCTGAGCCGGGCAAATCGCCTCGCACAGCTTGCAGGCGATACAGCGCTCCTCTCCGTTCGGATAACGGCGCAGCGCGTGCTCGCCGCGGAAGCGTGGCGAGATCGGATTTTTCTCGAACGGATAATTCACCGTCGCCTTGGGCTTGAAGAAATAGCGCATCGACAGCACCAGGGCTTGCCAGAATTCGACGAGAAACACCGAGCGCGCGGCTTGGTCCAATCTCATATCAACCTCTCACGCCGGCGACCACGTTGCCGATCCAATAACCAGCGACGGCCAGCGCGGCCATGTCGAGACCCAAAATCCCGCGGCGCACAACCGAGAGCTTTTGCTCGAAGCGCAAATGCTGCTCCAGCGTTTTCGCGCCGCTCGACGCGCGCAGCCGTCGCTCCACGATCCGAATTCCCGGAACGTAGATCGCAGCCGCCACGATCATTCCGCAAAACGCGCCGAGCCAGGCCGGCAGCGATAATTCCATGCCGTGCTCCTTCCCTCATTTCGGCGCCCATCCGGTGATCTGTAGTACGCCCGCCACGATCGCAACCATTGCGAGCGAGGTCGGCAAAAATACTTTCCAGCCAAGCCGCATCAACTGGTCATAGCGGTAGCGCGGCACGAAAGCCTTCACCATCGCGAACATAAAAAACACAAAGCCGGCCTTGAGCACGAACCAGACGATGCCCGGCACCCAGGTGAACGGCACGACCGGGAACGGCGGCAGCCAGCCGCCGAGAAACAAAATAGTTAACATCGCGCACATGGTGCAGATCGCGACGTATTCGCCGAGCATGAACATCATGTAAGGCGTGGAGCCGTATTCGACCATGTAGCCGGCGACCAGTTCCGATTCCGCCTCGAGCAGATCGAATGGCGGCCGGTTGGTTTCGGCAAGCGCCGAGACGAAGAAGATGATCAACATGGGGAACAGCGGCAACCAATACCAGCCGAACAGGCCCCAGCGCGAATTCTGCGCCTCGACAATCGTGGTGAGATTAAGCGAGCCGACGCAGAGCAGCACGGTGATGATGACAAAGCCGATCGAGACTTCGTATGAGACCATCTGCGCCGCCGAGCGCAGTGCGGCGAGGAAGGGATATTTCGAGTTCGACGCCCAGCCGGCCATGATCACGCCGTATACGCCGAGCGATGAGATCGCGAAGATATAAAGTATCCCGACATTGATGTCGGAAATCACCCAACCAGCGTTCACCGGAATGACCGCCCAGGCGGCAAGCGCGAGCACGCAGGTGACGAGCGGCGCTAAGAGAAACACGCCCTTATTGGCGCCGGCGGGAATGACCGGTTCCTTGAGCACGAACTTGATCAGGTCGGCGAACGATTGAAACAAGCCCCATGGCCCAACCACGTTCGGCCCGCGACGGATCTGCACGGCCGCCCAGATTTTGCGGTCCGCCAACAGTACGTAAGCCACCGTGATAAGGAGGACGATGAGCAGAAGGAGGCTTTGGGCCACCATAAGCGCGAACGGCAAGACGTAATCGGAGAAGAATGCAGCCATTGGTGAACTCGCTACTCTGCTGCCGTTGCCGCGGCGCGGCCTTGCGCCAGCGTCGAGCATTCGCCCATGACCGGCGAGGCGCGCGCGATCGGATTGGTCAAATAGAAATCGTCGACGATCGATTTGAACGGTGCTTTGTCCGCGCTGCCGCCGAGCGCGGCGAGTTTGCGGATATCAGCGGGATCGCCCGGCGTAATCTGGCCAAGCCGCAGCAAATGCGGATAGGTCTTAAAGATCGCCTGCCGCAAAACGCGCAGTGAATCATAGGGCAGCCGATGTTTGAGTACATCCGATAAAGCGCGCAGGATGGCCCAGTCTTCGCGCGCATCGCCCGGCGGGAACGAGGCGCGCGCCGCCATCTGCACCCGGCCTTCGGCGTTGACATAGATTGCGGATTTTTCCGGATAGGCAGCGCCCGGTAGCACCACGTCGGCGCGCAACGCGCCGCGATCGCCGTGCGTGCCGATATAGATGACGAACGCGCCAGGCGCGATCTCGATCTCATCGGCTCCGAGAAGGAAGAGAACGTCGAGCGTGCCGTAGACCGCCATCTGCCTGGCGGTCAGCCCCCCCGGCCCCGGCACAGAACCAACGTCGAGCGCACCGACGCGCGCCGCGGCGTTATGCAAGACGCAATAGCCATTCCAGCCGTCTTTGACCGCGCCAAGCTCGACTGCCGCTTTGGCGGCAAGCGAGGCGACTGCGGCGCCGTCGCCGCGCGCGAAGGCGCCCGCGCCAACTAGCACCATCGGCCGCTCGGCCTTGCGCAATACATCGGCGAATGAATGCCGCGTGATGGCGGCAAGCGTCTCCGGCCCCGCGCCGACATAGTCGTAAGCGTAGGTGAGATCGGCCTTCGGCCCGATCATGCCGATCGGGAATTTTCCGGAACGCCAGCGCTTGCGGATACGCGCGTTGAGGATCGCCGCTTCCATGCGCGGATTGGAACCCACGATCAACAGCGCATCGGCGCTATCGACCCCAGCAATCGCAGCATTGAATAAATAAGTGGCGCGGCCCCAAGCCGGATCGAGCGTCGAGCCGTCTTGCCGGCAATCGAAATTGACGACTTGCAGGCGCGTCATCAGGTCTTTGAGCGCACAGATCTCCTCGACCGCGGCGAGATCGCCGACGAGTGCGCCGATGCGTTTGGGATTGGACTTCGAGACCTTATCAGCGATGGCCGCGAATGCCTCGCTCCAGCTCGCTGGACGCAGCCTGCCATTTTCGCGCAGGTAAGGCTGATCGAGGCGTTGCATGCGCAAGCCATCGACGACGTGCCGCGTCTTGTCGGAAATCCACTCTTCATTGATCTCGTCATTGATGCGCGGCAGGATGCGCATGACTTCGCGGCCGCGGGTGTCGACGCGGATGGCGCAACCGAGCCCGTCCATGACATCGATGGTTTCGGTCTTGGTGAGCTCCCACGACCGGGCGACGAACGCATAAGGTTTCGAGGTCAGCGCGCCGACCGGGCAGATATCGACAACATTGCCTTGCAGTTCGGAGCGCATGGCGGTTTCGAGATAGGTCGTGATCTCCATGTCCTCGCCACGGCCGATCGCGCCGAGCTCGGGCACGCCCGCCACCTCGGTGGCGAAGCGTACGCAACGGGTGCACTGGATGCAGCGGTTCATCGAGGTCTTGACCAGGGCACCAAGATATTTGTCTTCGACCGCGCGCTTGTTCTCGATGAAGCGGGTGGAATCGATCCCGTAGGCCATGGACTGATCTTGCAGGTCGCATTCCCCGCCCTGATCGCAGATCGGGCAGTCGAGCGGGTGGTTGATCAGCAGGAATTCCATTACGCCTTCGCGCGCCTTGCGCACCATCGGCGAGCGTGTCCTCACTTCGGGTGGTTCGCCTTTCGGCCCCGGCCGGCAGTCGCGCACGCCCCAGGCGCAGCTCGCCACTGGCTTGGGCGAGCCGACGAGCTCGACCAGGCACATGCGGCAATTGCCGGCGATCGACAGCCGCTCGTGGAAGCAGAAACGCGGAATTTCAGCGCCGGCGGCTTCGCAGGCCTGGAGCAGCGTGTACTCCGGCGGAACGTCGATCTCTTTGTTGTCGACAACGAGCTTGGTCATGCCGGCTGTCCATCTGGCGCGTATCGCGCCTGCGTCCTCGATCGCGCAGCCGGCATGCGCTCCCAGCCGAAGGCGTAGTCCGATGGACCGTGCGTTGCCAGATGGGCGAGCCGCTCCTTCGCCTCCGTCAAACTCGGCAGGTGCCCTTTGGGAATCCACCACATGACGAAGTGCGGCGCTTCGATCTTATCAAACCATTCCAGCCGGCGGTCGTAGATGCGCTTGTGCGCCGTTTGCCACACGAACCGCTGGAGCGTCTCGACATTTTCCCACACTGAGAGGTTCACCAACATGTTTGGATCGGTGAAGGGTCTAAAATTGGTTGCGTTGCCGCTGTCATCCTTCAGCCGCCAGACGAAGCCCTTGCTGCGCTCCGCAATGGCATTGACGACATCGAGATTGTTCATGAAATCGGCCACTCGAGAATCGCTGGTCGGATAACGGAGCCGACCGATTTTGAGTTGGGCGAGATGTTGGGTTTCGCTCATCCCGGTCACTCCGCCGCCTGTGCGACCCGCAGTTCAAGCACACCGGCGCGATCGGCGTTCGCAGTGTATTGATCGATGCGTCGTTCAATCTCCGGGCGGAAATGCCGCAATAGCCCTTGCACCGGCCAAGCCGCGCCGTCGCCGAACGCGCAAATGGTGTGGCCCTCAATCTGGGTCGTGACATCCCACAGCAAGTCGATTTCGCTGCGATGTGCGCGGCCTTCGGCCATGCGCGTGAGCACGCGCCACATCCAGCCCATGCCTTCGCGGCATGGCGTGCACTGGCCACAGCTCTCGTGTTTATAGAAATACGAGATGCGCGCCATCGCACGGACAATGTCCGTCGTCTTATCCATGACGATGACGGCGGCGGTGCCAAGCGCGGATTGCTTTTCGCGGCAGCCGTCGAAATCCATCAATAATGTGTCGGCCTGGTTGGGACCCGCCGGGATAAGCGGCATTGACGAGCCGCCCGGGATAACCGCGAGCAGATTGTCCCAGCCGCCGCGGACGCCGCCAGCATGCCGCTCTATCAGCTCGCGCAATGGAATGCCCATCGTCTCTTCGACATTACAGGGTCGCTCGACATGGCCGGAAATGCAGAACAGCTTTGTGCCGGTATTGTTCGGCCTGCCGATGCCGGCGAACCAAGCGGCGCCACGGCGCATGATGTCCGGCACCTGCGCGATGGTCTCGACATTATTTACCGTGGTCGGGCAGCCATAGAGGCCCATATTGGCCGGGAACGGCGGCTTGAGCCGCGGCATGCCCTTCTTACCTTCGAGGCTTTCCAACAGCGCGGTTTCCTCGCCGCAAATATAAGCGCCGGCGCCGTGATGGACGATGATGTCGAAGTCGAAGCCGTTGATATTGTTCTTGCCGATCAGCTTGGCGTCGTAGGCCTGTTGGACCGCAGCTTCGAGCCGCTCGCGTTCGCGAATAAATTCGCCGCGCACGTAAATGTAGCACGTGTCCGCTGCCATGGCGCAGCCGGCGATCAGGCAGCCCTCGACGAGAAGATGCGGATCGTGCCGCATGATCTCGCGATCCTTGCAGGTGCCCGGCTCGGACTCGTCGGCATTGACCACCAGGTAATGGGCACGGCCGTCGGACTGCTTGGGCATGAACGACCATTTCAGTCCGGTCGCAAATCCCGCCCCGCCGCGGCCGCGCTGCCCCGACGCTTTGACCTCATTGATGATGGCGTCGCGCCCGCGCTCCAAAATCGCCTTGGTGCCATCCCAGGCGCCGCGTCGGCGCGCGCCATCGAGGCCCCAATCGTGCTGGCCGTAGAGATTCTTGAAGATGCGGTCCTTGTCGGCGAGCATTAGTTACGCCTCGGATCGGTTGCGTCGCCTTCCGGCGGTTTGGGCATCGGTGCGTCGCGAAGATTAGCGGCCTCGCCCGGCTTTTTCGCCTCGTCATCAGGACTGGACGAAGCGCCCTTAGCGCCTTTGCCGTTTGCGGCGAATAACGCAGGATCGGTGAGCGTCGTCGGTCCGCCGATCGGCGCGGAATTGATGCGGTCGATTTGCGGCCCCGGCTTCGGCGATTTGCCCACCGAAAGATCGTTGATGATCCGCGTCAATATTTCCGGCGTCAGATCTTCATAGTAATCGGCGTTGACCTGAACCATTGGCGCATTCACACAGGCGCCGAGGCACTCCACTTCGATCCACGAAAATGCGCCGTCGGCAGTCACTACGTTCTCCTCGCCGATCATGCGGCGGCACACTTTTTTCAGATCATCCGCGCCGCGGAGCATGCAGGGCGTGGTACCGCAGAGCTGGACGTGAAAGCGGCCGACCGGCGCCAGATTGAACATGGTGTAGAAGGTCGCGATTTCGAGCACGCGGATCTTGGCCATGCCGAGCAAGTCCGCCGTCGCCTCGATCGCTTTTTGCGGCAGCCAGCCGCCGCATTGTTCTTGTGCCCGCCACAGAATCAGGATCACTGCGGATTGCTGGCGGCCTTGCGGATATTTCGCGATCTGCGCTTTCGCCCAGGCCAGGTTGTCGGGCGTAAAGGCAAAGTTTGCCGGCTGCTTTTCAGCCAATCGGCGTACGCTCATCGATCCACCTCGCCAAACACAATATCGATCGAGCCGAGCACGGCCGAAACGTCGGCCAGCATGTGACCGCGGCAGAGGAAATCCATCGCCTGCAAATGCGGAAAGCCTGACGAACGAATCTTGCACTTGTACGGTTTGTTGGTGCCGTCGGCGACGAGGTAGACGCCGAATTCACCTTTCGGCGCCTCGACGGCGGCATAAACTTCGCCGGCCGGCACCTTGAAACCCTCGGTGTAGAGCTTGAAATGATGGATGAGGGCTTCCATCGAACGCTTCATCTCTTCGCGCCGCGGCGGGACAATCTTGTGATCATTAACGCTGACCGGCCCTTGCCCTTCAGGTGAATCCAGCTTTTCCAGGCATTGCTTCATGATCCGAACGGACTGGCGCATTTCTTCCATGCGAATGCAGTAGCGGTCGTAATTGTCGCCGTTCTTGCCGATCGGAATGTCGAAATCGAGCTCGGCGTAGCATTCGTAGGGTTGCGCCTTGCGCAGATCCCAGACCGCACCGGAACCGCGCACCATCACGCCAGAGAATCCGCGCGCCCAAGCGTCAGCGAGGCTCACCACGCCGATATCGACATTGCGTTGCTTGAAGATACGGTTCTCGGTGAGCAACTCTTCCAAATCGTCGCATACTTTTAGGAACGGATCACAGAACGCGCCAATATCGGCGATAAGCTTTGGCGGCAAATCCCGATGCACGCCACCCGGCCGGTAATAATTCGCATGCAGGCGGCTACCTGACGCGCGCTCGTAGAACATCATCAGCTTTTCACGCTCTTCGAAGCCCCATAACGGCGGCGTAAGTGCGCCAATATCCATCGCCTGCGTCGTGACGTTGAGCATGTGGGATAGCAAACGACTGATCTCGTGATAGAGCACGCGGATGATCTGCCCGCGCTTTGGCACTTCAAGGCCCAAGAGCCGCTCGATCGCGAGACAGAATGCGTGCTCCTGGCTCATCGGGGCGACATAATCCAACCGGTCGAAATAGGGCACCGCCTGCAAATAGGTCTTGTGCTCGATCAGCTTTTCGGTACCGCGGTGCAAAAGCCCGATATGCGGGTCGACCCGCTCGACCACTTCCCCATCAAGCTCCAGCACGAGGCGGAGAACGCCATGCGCCGCCGGATGTTGCGGCCCGAAATTGATCGTGAAGTTGCGGGGTGCAGCGTCAGCCATCACGCCACCTCCGCCACTTTCGCAATTTTCTGGGCCAGCCGCGCATTGAACTTGTCCCAAGTTACGACAAAGCGCTCGTGCCGCCCCTCGCCGATCAAATCGAGACCGTCATGCGCCTTAATCTTGAACGTGACGCGCGGTCCGGCAACCGCGATGCATTCCACGTCGACCGTCACGGTCATGCCGGGCGGCGTCGCCGCCAGATGACTCACATCGACATGTACGCCGAGGCTGCCTTCACCGGGATCCAGATGCGGCGCCAGCAATTGCGTGCACGCCCACTCCATCAGCACAATCATGAAGCCGGTAGCGAAGACTCTCGGCATCGCCGAAATCTCGGGCGATTCTGGATAAGTGTAGGGAACGGTCTTGTTCTCCGGCACCTTGTAGGAAAAACGATGCGTCATTCCAGCCTTGAGCGTCGGCTTCATGTCAGGAGCCCTTCCCGCTCGCTTTCTCGTCGCCGGGCAGCACGTATTCGGTGCCTTCCCAAGGCGAGAGAAAATCGAAATTGCGAAATTCCTGCGTAAGCCGCACCGGTTCATAAACGACGCGCTTGAGCTCGTCGTCGTAGCGCACTTCGACAAAGCCGGTCAGCGGAAAATCCTTGCGCAGCGGATGACCCTCGAAACCGTAATCGGTAAGGATCCTGCGCATGTCGGGATGGCCGGTGAATACCACGCCATAAAGATCGTAGGTTTCCCGCTCGTACCAATCCGCATTAGGGAAAACCTCGATGACCGAAGGCACCGGCGTCGTCTCGTCGGTCTCGATCTTGACGCGAATGCGCGCATTGTGTTTGGGCGAAAGCAGGTGATAGACGACGTCAAAGCGTCGTTCGCGGCTCGGCCAATCGATTGCGGTGACGTCGATCAAACACCAGAACAGACAACGGGCGTCGTCGCGCAAGAATCGCAAGATCGGGACGATGTCGGCGGCTTGTGCGGTCAGCGTCAATTCACGGTACGCAACCGCGTAGCCGGTCACCGAAGCGCCAAGCGCGCCGGTGACAGTCTTGCCGAGCGTGTCGAGCGTCTCATCCATTTTTAACGTTCAATCGTCGCGGTCCGGCGGATTTTTTTCTGCAGCAACAACACACCGTACAGGAGAGCTTCTGCGGTCGGCGGACAGCCCGGCACGTAAATATCGACCGGCACGATACGATCGCAACCACGCACCACCGAGTAGGAATAATGGTAATAGCCCCCGCCATTGGCGCATGAACCCATGGAAATTACGTAGCGGGGTTCGGGCATCTGGTCATAGACCTTGCGCAGCGCCGGAGCCATTTTGTTGGTGAGCGTGCCGGCCACGATCATCACATCGGATTGCCGCGGCGACGCACGCGGAGCGAAACCAAATCGCTCCACGTCATAGCGCGGCATTGACACCTGCATCATCTCGATTGCGCAGCAGGCGAGCCCGAAGGTCATCCACATCAATGAGCCGGTGCGCGCCCAAGCGATAAGATCGTCCGCGGCGGCGACCAGAAAACCCTTATCGGCAAGCTCGCCATCGACGTGGGCGAAAAACGCCTCAGCGTCGCCAGCGGGCTTTCCCGTGCGCGGATCGAGAATTTGACCTCGCGTCGCGACGCCTGCGGGTTCGCTCAATCCCATTCGAGCGCTCCCTTCTTCCACTCGTAGATAAATCCGACAGCGAGGACGGCGAGGAAGACCATCATCGACCAGAAGCCGTACCCGCCGAGTTGACCGAAGGCCGCCGCCCAGGGAAACAGGAAACTGACTTCGAGATCGAAAATGATGAATAGTATGGCGACGAGATAAAAGCGCACATCGAATTTCATGCGTGCGTCATCGAAGGCGTTAAAGCCGCACTCGTAGGCCGACAATTTCTCCGGATCGGGCTGCTTGTAAGCCACCAGAAAGGCGACGACGAGTAGCGCGAGGCCGATCACCGCCGCCACGCCGATAAACACAATGAGCGGCAGATAGGCGAGCAGCAGTTGAGTCAGGGATTGACTCATATTGAACCCTTCTGACGGGCAAACTCGGACACCCCACATATAGGAAAGGTGTCCCCTGCGGCGCTATCCCGCGTGCGACGGACGTGCGCCGATTTGCCCCAAAATCAAGCGGATTAGCGCTGCAGGCCGAATGCCGCGACCCTTAGCGCAGTGCACAAAAAGGTGCAAGGCAGACAGTGCATAGCGACTGCGAAACACGATCCGACCCCTCGAAATTGTATTACGTCGTATTCCGCCGTCACGCATGTTAGCTTCGCGCCGGCCCCTCGCGGCTGTGACAATCAAGTCCGCTACGATCCCGGCGTGGCCGCCTGTTCCAACAGGTGAATGATGAATGACGTATCGCCCGCTGCGGCCATCCGCGGCCAAGAGCATTGGACCAGCAAAGACGGCGATGTGAAGCTTTTCATGTTCGAGAAATGCGGCGGCGATCCCAAAAGCGCCGCCGGCACGATCCTGTTCGTGCACGGCTCGTCCATGGCGTCACAGCCGACCTTCGACTTGCAGGTCGAGGGCCGGCCCGATTCGTCGGTCATGGACTGGTTTGCCCGCCGCGGTTTCGATTGCTGGTGCGTCGATATGGAAGGCTATGGGCGCTCGACCAAGGACCGCGACAACAACGCTCCGATTGCGCAAGGCGCGGACGATTGTTTCGCGGCCGCGACCTATATCCAGCGTCTCCGCGGCGAGCGGCCGCTGCTCGTCTATGGCATTTCCTCGGGCGCGCTGCGCGCGGCGCTTTTCGCCCAGCGTCACCCACAGCTCGTTGCCAGGCTCGCGCTCGACGCCATGGTATGGACCGGCGAAGGCTCGCCAACGCTTGCCGAGCGGAAAAAGAAACTCACCGAGTTTAGGGCCAAAAACCGCAGGCCGATTGATAAAGCGTTCATTCACTCGATCTTCGATCGTGATCACCCGGGCACGGCGGAAGAGAAAATCATCGACGCCTTCGCCGACGCCGTCACCGCGCTCGACAGTTCCGTGCCGACCGGCACCTATGTCGATATGTGCAGCAAACTCCCGGTCGTCGACCCGGAGAAGATCACCGTGCCGACGCTGATCATGCGCGGCCAGTGGGACGGTATCGCAAGCTTCGAGGACCTGCTTGCGTTTTTCGCCCGGTTGCCGAATCCCGACAAGCAGTTCGCGGTGATGCCGGGCATTTCGCACGCGAGCTTTCAGCAGAAGAATTTCGCCCTGGTTTATCACATCCTGTGGAGCTTTTTCGCCCAGCCGGCGCCGATCTATCGCGGCTGAATATGCACTGAATGTCGGGGGTGAAACTTTGCCGATGCGCTTTTGTTGGTTTGGTGCGCCCTCGGCGAGACGGCCAAATTCGCGCTTAGGCCATCAAGCAAGCTGATGTGATCATCTCTCCGCGGGCGTTGTGCCGCCGCGGTAGGCGGCAACAAGTTCGCTTCGCGGCAAGATTGAAATGGCCGCGCGATAAACAGGATCGTGGCGAGACCGATAACCAGCAAGCGCGCCGCCGTGGGCAGAAAGAATGAGAGGCGGAGTCATGCAATGGCACAATACTGCCCTGCATTAGCGTGCTGGAATTTGCGGCAAGAAATCCGACCTTTTGCGCGTCGATAATAAAGTCATCGTCTTGTTCACCTGAAGGCAGACGGGCCAAATCATCGCAAATATCGCAAAGCTGATCTTTGGCGCTGCAATTGCAGCCGTGAGCGTCGCCTCCCCAGCATTGGCTCGGTATGCTTTTCAAAGCGGTCTGCCAATTTCTGCTCAGCACAGGCAACATCTCAGATTAAGCAGTCGCCCAATCGACTCTCCCGCTTTCGCCTCGCCCGTTAGGGACCCCAAGTCTTGGGTTGGTGATCCGGCGAGCCGACCGTATGTTTATGTTCCAGGACAAGCATCGGGCGGCGGTGGATTTTGACTTCCCGTTGTCGTTCTATCGACGGCCCGTCCTCATACAGCAGCGCGCCTCGCCGGCGTTGCCAGTTCACTGCCTTGCCTCGTAGAGGAAGTGCCGCGATCGCGACCGGGGGGACAACGAACGTCGCCTAAAAAATCGAAGCGGCGCGAACAAACCCAGCTAAGTCATTGATTTCTGGCGGGAGCGACGGGGCTCGAACCCGCGACCTTCGGCGTGACAGGCCGACGTCGACCGCTGAATTCTTTACTATTTTTGGCCCTATGTTGCAGCCTTGTCGCAGATACCCATTCCGCACCGGAACATCCATGGGCCTGCTAAGGCCCCTGTTGCGGTATCGCGCTTCGCGGGCGCATACAGGGGCGCTCCAGGAACACGCTGCGCTTCTCCACTGGCAGGCTGCCAGCCGCGACCATGACGATCTCGAGTTGGGAATTCGGACAGCGTCAACATGTCGCTGCCCGGCTGCAGCTGCGTGGTCCTCGCTTCACCGACACAAGTCGCATTGACGGGATTAATCCAATCGGCAGCATGGGCAATGCGCTAGCCTGATCGGGAGATTCCACGGGGGAATTCCAAATGGTCGCAGGTGCCGACAAACCCGTCGCCAAGGAAAGCGCACCGCTCCCGAGTTTTCTGTCCGAAAGCATGAAGATCAGCAGGATGGTTGAAGTCCTCGAAGGGTTGCCTTTCGATTCGCGCGAGCAAGGCAAGCTCGTGATCGATCACGTGACCCGAAACTATCTCGTCCTCGCGAGCCGCACCCTTGCTGCTGATCCTGAACAAACAATTCACCAAGCGTTAGCTCAACGTGGGCCGGTCCGACGATGAACGGTCGCCGCTTCCCGCCGCGGTGGACGGTCGAGGAACAGCCCGCCTGCTTCGTAGTGCGCGATCACAACGGACAGCAGCTCGCTTACGTCCTACTTCGAGAATGAGCCTAGGCGGCGGTCGGCTGCGAAGTTGCTCACGAAGGACGAGGCAAGACGCATCGCGGCGAACATTGCTAAACTCCCCGACATGCTGCGCAAGTGATTGTCTACGGTGGCGTGGCCCTCGGCGCATGCTCACATGAGGACCGGGAAGTTTCTCCCCCTCCATCTCCTGAATATCGATCGCTCTATGTGCAAGGCTGTTTTATTCGTGTAAAAAAACGTCGGGAAGTTTTAGCCCCCCGGACGAGAAGTTACGGAATGTCCGTAGCGTCGCTGATGTCCGCTGCTTGATCGTTTTTCTTCAACCATTGGGCGATCCTTCGCGCTGTCGGCCGAAGATAACCACACAAATCAATGACCGACCGCCGCTTCCCCCACCATGGACGATTGAAGAACTGGACCCAATGACTGCCGACCCGCTAATGACTGCCGAGCAGGCTGCAACGCTTAAGCGATTGGCGGAAGCTGCTTATGAGCTAGACGCATTTAAGCCGAACCTCGCGCGCGCCGAGGCGGATGTGCGTATCGCGATGTTGACCGCCAAGCTCAAACTGCTTGACGAGCCACCGCATACTCTCTGAGACGCGCATAGGTCTATTACGAGGAAGAGCCAGGGCGGCGATCAGCGGGTAGACGTGTACGCACAAGCCGAGCAACACCAGTCCCGCCACAGCGAACGTAGCCGCGATCATCGCGACGAACATCCATACATCGGGTCCGACGGCCCTGGTGATTTCGTCGGTAAGGTCTTTGTCAAATCCATCCATGAACTATGCTTTTGCACGTTCCCCGACGACCTCGCGTTGACCCAGATCAATTGATCTAGATCAAGAGATCGCGTTGACCCTCTTTACTGATCCTGCGCGGCGATCAGCGGCGAAATTGCTCACGCGGGATGAGGCGCGAAGGATTGCAGTGAATGTTGCCAAGTTGCCGGAGCTACTGAGGTCGCAACCCCAATGGCGTTAGCGCGGGATTACAAGTCACTTTTCATCTTTGATTGAGATCAAAGAACTCTTGCACAAACTGCGAGACGTTTAGCTTTGGGAGACAATCAATGATGAAAAATTTAAACAAGAAAATTATGCAAAGGAGCGTTCGCTATGGTGCCATCACGATCATTCCGGCGTGCCTTGTCTCTGTTGCCATCCTAATTTCTGCCGACAATGTTGCTCAAGCGAAAAGCAGAACAGTTGCGGTAGCTTGCGGCAAAGAACTTCAACAACAATGCAGCCGTGTGCCAGTGGCCGCGAACAACATGCTCGAGTGCCTCCAAAAAGCAAAGCTTTCCGCAAGATGTGCAGCATTGGCGCACAACATTGTGCGTATGTGTGATAGAGACGCAGTGCAGCTTTGCCAAGGCGTCCTCGCGGGTCAGGGCAACGTTCTTGGATGTCTGACGACCGCCAAAGGGTCAGTTTCGCCGCCATGCAATGCGGCTCTTAATGCGGCTTATCTCCGCTAGTGAACTGATTTCGAGGCGCGGCGGATCGCGGCGAATATTGCCAAGTTGCCGGAGCTTCTATGAGGCAGACGGCGCTTATCGCAGCAACTGCAACGTGAAATTGACCGCGATAGATAGGCTAAAGCCGAGCAGGAGTGCGAAAAGCCACGTCGGTAGCATCCGGGTTACTTGCTGCTCTTTGCAGTCAAGCACAATGCGACCGAATGCGTCAGGTGCAACCGAGCGCGTTTACGTCCGCTCAAGTCGCGGTGCGATCATCCCCCACACTACCAGGACTATGATCGCACCAACGATTGCGCCAATGAAACCAGCGTTTTCGTCAGCTTGATACCATCCGACCGCCTGGCCAAGGTATGTTGCTACAACAGCTCCAACTATCCCGAGCACGGCCGTCAAAATAAACCCCTTGGGCTCGTACTTGTTGCCAGGATGGAAGAATCTCGCGATCACCCCCGCCACAAACCCAATTATGATCGTCCAAATAATATGCATTGCGTCCTCCCGTTTGTCGTGCGCCTCGTCGAGCAAATTCCTTAACGCGCCACTATCCGCGACACAGGGGCATTCGCAACCCTCGTGTCGTGTGCCTCGTAAGCAATCACCACAGCAACGACTATGATGGCGAAGGCGACGGCCGAAAACACCCACCCCACAGCGTCAATTCCTGCATTGGGGTCCGGATTACGCGTCTGGCGCAAGTCTGCCACTGAGACCTCACACGCCGCCGCCAGCCCTTCAATCAATAAAATAGCACGATTCGTTTTTAATTCCTTGTAACAACCTGGTGGAAGCCGCGCCCGGCGTACATCCGGCCTGATGAAGCCGCTTCCCGCCGCCGCGGTCAGTCGAGGAACGCCCGCGTGCTTTGTCGGCTCAGTCAAACAACGCGCCGTGGTCGACCACCGTCTATGATCGGCCACGACTTGGCACCGTAGCGTGATGGAGGGCGCTACGATGACCCATTCGTCAAACTACGCACTCGGCATCATCGCTGGGGCGAAAGTCGTCACAGCATGATGCTCTGGTCGGCTCTTTAGTAGCGCCAATCACTGAGCTGGGCGGTTCCCAAAAGCAAAGCCATAACCCGGGCAAAATTGGTTCCAGCCGGTCGAATAGTCAAAGGTCGGGTAGCAGAAGGCACCGCCCAAACCGAAACCATAGCCGCCCATACCGGGGGCTGCACCGGCGTAGGAATAGAGACCGCCGTATCCGCCGCCCCAACCTCCCCAGGCCGCCGCCCCAATCTCCCCAGCCGCCGCCCCAAGCTGCGCTGTAGAGAGGACGATTAAAGCCCCAACCTCCCCAGCCGCCGCCCCAACCGGTGGCCGCACCGGCGACGGCCGCGCCGGCGACAGCTGCACGAGCAACGGGGTGATAGCCGAGATTGGCACCGACGCCATAGGTGCGGCGCATCGCGCGGCGATGAACGCCAGCAACGCTGCGCGACCGTGATCGGCGCTGTGGTCCTTTCGGCTTCCCCAATTTCGGTCAAGTGGTCGGCAGACAGAAATCTGTCCGTGTCTCAGGACAAGGCTGCCG
>Ga0310912_10000115_pt1 | contig 34888 bp, 57 predicted proteins | sample GREbulkMGOX080_FD_203443 | JGI IMG/M metagenome (GOLD analysis project Ga0310912, IMG submission 203443) | Lab enrichment of tropical soil microbial communities from Luquillo Experimental Forest, Puerto Rico - GRE.bulkMG.OX080 | ecosystem: Environmental > Terrestrial > Soil > Tropical forest >...
CAACTCGGCTGGCTTCAGGTTGCCCAGCGGCGTGCCCTTCAGGGTCTTGACCGCCTTGGCTTCCGCGAACTCCGGCGACTCGCCTTCGGCAGCGGCAGGGGCCTGAGTCTTATCGACCCGGCGCATCGGCATCCGGCTATGCTGGAGTCCACCGCTTTGCTGGTCGTTGCGGGCGGGGCTGAGCTTCGTGGGCATGGGCCCATCGTGTGCGCTGGCCTCGCCCTTCGCAGGGTCGGGCTGGCGCTGCTCCTTCACGGGCTCTTCCTCAACGGGCGAGCCGTCATCACGGAAGCCGCCGCGTGGCACTTCATCCGCCGGGGTGGTTTCCAGTCCGGCCTTCATGAGCACGACGACGTGGCTGAACGCAGTGCGGCAGACGCGGCTGATGGCGCGAGTCTGGGCCATCGCGCGGATGGCATACATGGCGCGCGGCTTGATCTTCTTGAGCACGTAGCAACGCTGGCGCTTGTCCCAACGCTCGGCTTCGCCGCCGAACCAGTCGGGCTCATCGTGGCCCACGAAGCCTTCGGCTGTGGACAGGACCACGCCATCGCTGAGACGGCGGAGTTGGCCGATGGCTCGGACGCCACCGGCAGTTTCCTCCACGTCGAGGGACGCGGCCACGCAACCGTGAGCGGTGGCAAGGGACATCCAGCCCTCCACCTTCACGTACTTCTTGCCATCGATTTCGATGGACGACGCCACCACAATGTCCTTGCACAGGGAGGCGATGTCCGTGGACACACGCACCAGTTCCTTTGCGGACTGATGCTGGACGGTCAAGGCAACCGAGTCGGGGATGGGCGGCGGGATCACTTCAACAGGTGCTTCTTCTTTCATAGCTTTCGAGGTAGGCATAACTTACAGAGGGATGGGAGGCTGTCAACTGTATTTTAGTTGGCAACTACTCCACCTGCGGTGTCGGTGGCAGGACCGTCGCCACGCAGTTGGTTGAGCACGTCGAGCAGGCCGGGTGCGGTGAGCGTCTTGTCGTAGCTGAACGGGTCATTGGCCGGTGCGGGCACCGGGTCGGGCGGCATGGGGATGGGCTTGGTCGGCGCCTGCGGGACGTGCGGCTCGGCATCCTTGTCGTCCAACTCAAGGACGCGGCGGATGGTCTTGGCAGATTCCTCCAGCGTCATGCCGAGGCACTTCACGGAGATGACAAGGTCGGCCATGCCGGCGAAGCTGAAGCCCTTGGATTCCTCCACCCACGGGCCCACCTCGTGCTGGTTCAGGCGCAGCTTGCGCACAAAGTATTGCTCGCGCACCTCGGGGCCGGGCATGTGGACATGCTGCACCACGTCGAAGCGGCGCGGTCGGCAGATGATTCGCTTGGGCAGCTTCTTCAGGTAGTTGGTGGTCGCGATAAAGAGCGCGCCATCAGGGCTGTGCTCGCCGTCAAGGAAGGCCAGAAGGCATGCCTCGCCCATGTGGTCGATGTACTCCTCGATATCCTCGAAGACGAAGATGACAAGTGCGCCGGGCTGCTTGGACTGGATCAGTTCCACCGCCTGCTTGAGCTTGAGCGGGTGGTCGCTCTCGCCCACCAGCAGGACGTAGCCCCCGTTGGTGACGTGCTCCTGCATGAATTGGTTCAGAAGGCAGGTCTTGCCGGAACCAGGGGCACCGTGCAGCAGGACACCGCGCTTATGGATGAAGCCATAGTCGTGGTAAAGCTCACCGGCATCCCAGAAGGAACGGACCTGAGCCCTCAGCTTGTCGGCTCGGGGGTCTGTCATCACGAGCAGGTCATCGGTCTTGATGGCCAGCCGCTTGAAGAACAGACCCAGTTCCTGCGACTGCTGGATCGCATACACGCCGGGCTCGAGATCCTCTACGGGGATGCGGTCGATCTTTTCGGGGATGAAGAAATTGCTGTGGCCCAGAGGTTGGAACCACCGTGGATTTTTTGGAGTCATGCTTAGTTGTTCGAGGGATTTGAGGGTTTGATTTTGAATGCGGTCGGGACCGTGAGGCCGTGCTTCTTGGCGTGCATTTCCATCAGGCGCTTGAGCACCTGCGCCTTGATCTCGTCCGGCAGGTCAAGGCCGGTGACCGCTGGAGCCCACGTATGCGGGTTGTCCAGTTCGATGGTGGCAGTCTTCTCGGTGGCAAGCGCGGCGTTACCGTCGTGGAGCATCATCTCGGCGATGGGATCTTTGATCTCCTTCTCCTTGTGCTCGGCCTGTAGCTTGCGCAGCAGGCTCATGACGTGGGCGTGACCCTCGGGCGGTATGGTCGATGCCTTCAGGGTTGCCTCCCACGTCTCGGGCTTGGTGATGTCCAGCTTCAGGGTCTTGATGGAAGCGCCCCCGGAGCCGGTCAGCTTCTGGATGATGTTATCGACGATGCCTTCTGGACTGGAGGTATGCTCCACCGTGAGCGTGGCATCGCCCATGTCGATCTTCTGCGTCTTCACCTTGTCTCGCTTCATGATGCGGTTGAGCGTGCAGGTCGGGCAGTCGCAGCCGCCTCCCTGATTCCACTCGGGGTCCACCATGCGATTCATGGCGGTGATCTCCGGCTCGATCTCGTCGATCATCTTCTCCAGCGAGTCGAGCATCTGCTGGATGCGCGGGTTCTTGGACGTGGCTTCCGGCCACAGTTCGAGAATCGTCTCGGCGAAGCCCTTGAGGGCAGCGCAGATGACGCGGCCCGTGGCGCACTCGGCCACCAGCTTGGAAACGAGCGGCAGGTAGGTGCCGATGATGCCATCGCGGACATGCTCAGGCATGGCGGCGGCGAGCGCCTTCACATGCTTGGGCTCCACGAGGATGGCGTTCCCATCGGTCAGCTCCTTGGGCCACGTCTCATGTATCTTCTGGGCAACAGAAGCGAGCATGACGGCGGTGGCCAGCCCGGAGCTGCCGCCGGCCAGGTTGGCATAGGCTGTCTTCTGGAATGCACTGAACAGCTCATCGATGTTAGAGTACGGGGCGATGAGCGGCGCGATTGTTTTGGGTGTCTTGTTCATGGATGAGGATGATTAGGCTGGGCGCAGCAGGTCGTGGACGTTGTAGGTTTTGCCCGCGCCATCGGCCACTTCGTACATGATGGTGGCCTCCGTCCGGTGGTCCGTGTCGGGCACGACGATGACGAGGGTGCCAAGCTCGGGGTCAGCCCCAAGCAGCAGGCGGCGCATCATGAAGTGGCGGGTGAGGCTGGAGCACGACGGGTGATTGGTGGCATGCTGGAGCATGGACGACATGAAGCAGGTGCGCAGGAACTGCTCGTCAGGTTCATCGGGGACCACGACGTCGTTCTCCACCACGGCGCACATTGCCTTCAGGACATCAGGGTGCTCGCGTTTGATTTGCTCCAAGCCCCGGTCAAGCAGGGCGATGAAGTCCTTGTGATAAAGGAACTCGGGGGGCTGGAGGTAGCCTGTGTTCAGGGCCATCTCCTTCTGCTCCCGGTCGGTGCGCAGGATGGCGTCCGAGAAGTAGGCGCGGTCGTTGCAGGAGATCAGGTCGCCTGAGTTGATCAGGGTCTGCACCGTCTCCAAGGTGGGAGCGGTGTTGTTGAGGATGACGGCATCAGTGATGTCGTCAGGAGTCATGTGATACGGAGGGGTGAGGTTCAAGGCAATAGGGTCTGGAGTAGTTGCCAACTATCGTTTAGCTGGAGGGTTTGTCAAGTGCGGGGAATTCAACGTGGGTACACTCGCGGTCGGTGCGCTCCACCACGCGGAAGGTGTAGGCCGGAGACGTGGTATGCAGGTGGACGAGGTGCTCCTTGCAGCGGGTGTACTTGCCGATGCCACGGAAGCGCCCGCAGTCCTTCCAGTCGCCGTCAGAGTCGAGGCGCTGGATGCAGTAGTAGGTTTCGTCAGGCATTGGGATTTGGGTGTTCTTCTGGGAGCACGAGGTTGCGGAAGTGCCCGTGGCGATCCGTGTCCGCAAGGCCAAGGTGCTTGGCTTCGCTGGCGATCTCGTCGAGCGTGTCGGCGTTCCACTCGCGGTGCGAGTCGAGAATCTCCAGCACGGCTTCGCCGAAGGACATGATGTCGTCGAGGCAGTGGGTGTCACCGCCCAACGTGTACCTGTAGACAGGCGGGGTTTCGGCTTTGTTCTTGGGTCTGCTCATAGGTCTTCTTCAACAAGGTGGGTGTGGATAACTTCGCAGAGCAGGCGCCACTGGTGCTCCATGCAGTTGCCCCGGTAGTTGCGGTAGATTTCTTTCGCATAGACAGGGTCTTCCTCGATGGTTTCCTGCGTGGTCCACTTCGCGTCGGGCACGCCCGTCTCGCGATACTGGATGAGGTAGTTGGTGGTGATGTGGATGGCTTCAGTTGGGTCCATAATTATCTGTGGTTAGCGGCCACGACTCGGAAGCCGCCTGCCCCAAGTTCCTTCTCTAGCTTGCGCAACGCCCGCACGGCGGATGACTTGGAGGCATACAGGTATGTGCCTCGGTCCCACCATTGGAGGTTGCCTTTGTACTGGATTTTGTAGTGCATAATTATCTGTGGATGATGACTGCGAAGAGGTGGCCGAAGAGCACGGCAGTGCCGCCAAGGGTGCAGCACACGGAGCAGAAGGCAGCCAGAAGGGAGCCGTGCACCGTGAGGGCAACCCTGGCGACGTGGCCAAGGACGATGGCCGCCACCAGAAGGCAGAGGCCGCCGATGAGTGAGCCCGTGGGCATCAGGTCAGGGGATGGGTGGGTCATGTTTAGTAAGGTGTGACGTGCACGGTCACGTCCTGCGACTGCGACCCGAGGATCTGCATCATGCGCAGGATGTCTTCCTGCTTCTGGCGCCAGTAGCGCACCTGCTCAGCCGGCGGGAGCTTGGCCACAAGGCGTGCCTCTTCGGCGCGCTCGGCTTCACGCTGGGCGGCATAGGGATTCTGGTATGGGGTGGCGCAGCCTGCCAGAAGACAGGCCGCAAGGATGGTTGCTAGTTTGGTTTTCATATTAGCTCTCGATGGAGATGGTGCCTTCGTCGGTGTCGATGTGCAGGCGGCAGGAGTACATCGTGCCGTTGGTGTCGAACTCGTTAATCAGGTCTTGCACTTCCTCGGAGCACTTGAGCGTGTGACGCTGGTGGTCGTGGCAGTGCAGGTAGACGCGCTGTAGATGGACGGGTGAGTGCGGATACCCAGCGTCGGCCAAGGCAAGTGCGACCGGGCAAAGCATGGCGCTGCCAGCGATGCCAAGCTCGATGTTCTCGTCAGTGAGTGGGATGGTTGTCTTCATATAGGCTTGGTGGCGTCGAGCAGCATCACGAGGGTGCGCTGCTTGGAGAGCAGGGTCTGGTAGTAGTCGTCGTGCTCCAGATGGTCTGTGTTGTAGGCATAGTCTTCCTCCATGCCTTGGATTTTGTACTCAATGAGGATCAGGAAGTCGCCCACCTGATCGCGGAGGGCGGCGTGCGCTCGGTAGCGCATCAGAATTTTGCGGAGTAATTTCATGGGTTCAATACACTGGTGGCTGGTAAGTAAGCAGGTCTACAATTTCAAAGTTGCGCCTGATGCGGATGAAGTGTTCGCAGCGATACACGCCCACTGTGGGCAGGGCGGTGCCCCACGCGCCGGCGGGCTGGTCGCGCACGACTCCCCAATCCAGAAGGTTGCCAGAAGGAAACTCCAGCCTGCCGGAGTCCAGAAGACGGAACCAATCAGACCGCTTGTTCCGCCTTCGGCTGTCGGGGTTGCCGCCATACAATCCCTGCTGGAGCCGCCCGCAATACAGGGTGCTCCATGTGCTCAGCCGCTCTTGGGCGCCGATGATCACGCAGATGGGCTGGAGGCGGAGCGATTCCAATAGCTCCAGCTTTGCTGCAATGAGGTGGTCGTGGATGGTGACGGGGATTGGCATGCTCATTTTCAGAAGTAAGGCTCGGGTGTGAACGGCCAGTTGGGGCTGCGCCCCACCAGACCGGGGCTGATGCGCAGGTCGGCTTCGCCGTGCATGGAGTCAGGGCTCCAGTCCACCAGTTCGCTGGTGACGAAGCGCATCTCGCCTTCGGAGACGCGGAAGTATTCGCAGCCGTGCTCAACTATTAGCTCCAGCGTGCCGTGCTCGGTCCAGTCGTCGCCTTCACCTTCAAGGTAGAGGCAGACGTGGGAACCGAGCAGGCCGCGAAGCAGGTCCGCTTTGGCGTCAGCGATTTGGTCGTCGAGGGATTTCATTCTTCCTTCTCATAGCCGTCGAACCACGGCCCCATCTTCTGGGTGCGTTCGACAGCGGTGGGATGGGTCGCGGTGGTGCTGGAGGTGTGCGGGCTGGAGCAATGCTCCTGCGCCTGCTCCAGCGTCAGGTTGTCACCGAGGCACTCGCGCCGTTGCGGATGGTCGCGGTAGTAGCGGATGATGCGGTAGGTCATAGGCAAAGCAGGCGGATGGAGCGCGCCTCCGCTTGGTTGAGGCGCTCCTTGTACTTGGCAATGGCTTCATCCAAGCGGATGACTTCGTTGGCGCAGACCGCCTCGTTGCGCTTGCGCTCAAGGGCGGCGATGTGCTTCAGGATATCGTGTACTTCGTCGGGCATTCTAGTGAGGTTGGTGAGGTGGTGCGCTCCACTAGGGAGGCCCACCATTGGTCGGGGCCGAAGATCATGCAGTCCTGTCCTTCAGGCCATTGGATGCGCAGGTAACCGGGCACGTTCAGGAAGTCCGGCGTCCATAGCTTGATGGGGATTTCCACCAGCGGAATGCGCAGGGAGAAATCGCCTCGTGTCTTCAGGGCTTGGGCTTGGTCCCACCAGCCTTCGTCAACGTGAGGGTCGAAGCCCTCGGCATAGACCACCCGGCTGTGCCCTTTAGGGGCACCGGGCCTGCGCAGCGTGGACGTGCTGCCGGACATCAGGTAGATGCCAGCGTCACGCACAAGGTACAGGCGGGGTCGCGGGTCGTAGTGCTCGGGGCCGAGCATGTCTTCGTAGTAGGGCGTCATCTTCGGATGCTTGTCCGTGTGCGCCATCAGCTGGGCTACTTCGTGGGCTTTGAAGTGGAGTTTGTGCATGCTGTCTTCTGGTCGATATGGGTGGCGATGGCGGTCTTGCGTGCCTCGCCGTTGTACTTGGTGATCAGCGCCTCCAATGCTGCGCTGATCTGCTTCACGTCGCGGGAGCGCAAGGCTGCCACGATGGCTGGGTCTACAGTGGGGGCGATCATCAGGAGTAATTCACCTTCTTCTTGCCGAGCTTGCGCAACACGGCGATGGCGCGGCGCTCGATCTTCTCCATGCTGGCCTCGGCTGCGACAAAGTCGCCAGCACGGACGTCATGCATGAACCGGATGCCATGCTTCTTCAGGAGCGGGTCCACCGGGCAGCTGTTGGCGTCCTTGATGCGCGGGATGGCCCGGCACAGGCTGCCACAGGAGCAGAGCGGCCAGTTGGAAGCGGCATCGTCAGCCTCGCGCATTGCTTCCATGTAGCCTCGGGCGTTGTGGCTTTCGGGGTCGGTGATGCCGTACTTCGTACTAATGTTGGCCTTCATGTCGGCCAGTCTGGCGAGTGTCTGCGGCCAATGGATGACGGCGCGGTCGTCGCGCACTGTGCGAATGAGGTTCGGGTAATTGTTCTCAAGGAACAAAAGCTCGTTGGTGATGCGGATTTGTTTCTGTACTTTGGATTCTCTCATGGGATGGGATTGGGTTGTCTTCTGGGTGTCTTCTGGAGTAATGCTCCGGGTTGGGAGCTAAAGGGCGATGGAAACGGAGTAGTCGAGGCCGCCGTTGAACTCGTAGGCGACGAGCTTGAACACGTCCGAAGGCGAGAAGGCACAGGTGCCGGTCACGCCGGGGAAGCTGACTTCGAAGACGACCTTGCCGTCTCTGGGTCCGTTCTGGTAGTTGAGGCGGGTGGTGCCGCTGTGGAGCGGCTTGCCGCCGTGGTAGACGTGGAAGCCTGCGGTGACGCCCGTGATCACGAGCTGGTGCAGCAGGTCAGTGCGGTCGGAGCCGCGAATCTCAGTTGCTTTTTTCATGGTGGCTGTCTTCTGTTGGTTAGTGGCGGAGTACGATCAGGGTGCGCTTGCGGAGGTGCTCGGGGTAGACGTGCATGACGTCGCGGCGGGTGAAGACAATGCAGGTGGACTTGCCACCGTCGCTGCCGATTTGATATGCGCCCCACGGCAGGTAGCGCAGGCGCCCAACGATTCTGCCGCTGGCGATTTCGACGATGACTTCCTTGCCGACATTGGCGGCGAGGCGCTCGCAGTTTGTCTTCAGGATTTCGATGGCTTGCTCGTCGTGGCGGGCAATCACTTGCTTCCATGTCCGAGGCTTGGAGGATTTGGTTTTCATAGATAGAGTCGGGGAATTTGTTGGACGCCCCCCGTGGCGTGCCTGGAGACGCAGGCTCCGATCATGCGTCCCGCAGAATGGTCTTCAGTTGCTGGTCCACGAAGGCGATCATCTCGTCGTCACTGGAGCACGGCACCGTTTCGAGATTCACCGCGCCTTCAATGGGCATGAAGGCAGGCATGCCGTAGCCGTCAGGCACAGGACGACCGGATTCCTTCGAGGCGGTTTCACACATGGCGAAGCCAAGTCGGCGGACAAAGGCAGTGTGAGCGATGGCGAAGGCCACCATGTGGGGATGCAGCTTGTCACCGGCATCCTTCACCTGCACCAGCCCAACGTACCACCCGTTGCCCGGAAGCTCCGAGCCGCAATCGCATGTCTTCTGGACGAGAATCTGGCAGCGGACCCTGCGGCGCTCCAGACACTTCACCAGTGCGCAGATGGCCACGCCTCGCCGCATTGCGTGCTCCGCGCTGACCGCGCAGGAGATGCTCAGGCTGACGTTCAGGGTAATCGTTTTCACGGTGGCAGCTTCCCGCTTTAGCGTCAGGAAGTGCAGCGGCTGACCTGCCAAGAAGGCAGGAACCGAGACGCGACCGCCGGCAATGGCCGGACGCAACCGCTGCCGCTGGTCGGGCAGCGTGGCGTTGATGACGCTTTCCACCTTGTCCACAAGCTGGTCCACCATCTGGGCGCCTTCAGGCCACCCGACTTCGGCCATCTTCAGGGCTCCAGTGTAACTGACGCCCAGCGACCATGACATGGTGGCTTCATTGCTGCGGCTGTTGTCGCGGCTTGCGCCTTGGCTCGCCTTGTCCACGTAGGAGACGAAGTCTGCAATCGTGGGGAAGAATTTGTGTGTTCTGGCGTCCTTCTCAGCGAAGCTGGGATGCCAGTTAGCATCGCCCGGACTTGGGCGGCTTTCCGCTGGTGCGGGCTGGTTGAGCGTCGAAGGATGCGGGAGCGTGTAGCTCGGCACGTTTCGGCGTCGTCTGCGGCGTGGTGATGGCATAGTTTCGGAGTGCTATGTGATGGAGTTTTGCGGTTGAAATTGGCGCTTACTTCTACCCGCTGACCCCTCCGCATTATGCGAAGGGCGCGGGCAGACTGTGAGCGTCAGGCCCACACGAGGCCGGTCTTGTCCTTCACTCGATTGCGGACCTGATTGATTTTCTCAGGTGGCAGAATGCCATCGCCCCAGAGGCAGATTTCCTCGATTCGGGGTCGCGGCAGCGTGCCGTCCGCAAGGTAGTCTTCCCCGGCGCAGATATTGCGGGAGCAAACCACGTAGGGGATTTTCAGGTCATCGATGGCCTCGCGGCAAGCCTGAACGTATTTCCTCCAGTCTCCGACTGAGGGGTAAAGCTCAGCCTCGAAGGCTTCGTCGTTGCCCCAGAAGAGCGGGACGAACCTGCTTCGCAGAGCCTGATCCATCTCATAGCGCGCTCCGTACCTTGCATCCGCGCCATTCATCGTGTTGGCCGTCGCCACGATGATCAGGTTCTTGGGTCGCGGCAAGCACCCTACAGGGTGAGGGAAGCAAGCCTCGTCGCCATTGGTGATGGAGTTGAGCACAAGGCCCACGCCCGGATCCGATGAATCGATTTCATCGATGCAGAGCACCGCTCCCTCTTCGCCGCACTGGAACGCAAGCCACGTCGGCGTGGGCAGGTAATTGCCGTTGGCGTCAGTGTGGCCCCAGAAGTGAAACTCCTGAGTGCCGGGACCGCAGCTTTGCAGGTAGAACTTCACGCCCAACAACTCAGCCAGCTTGCGGGCGGCATACGACTTGCCAGTTCCTGCCGGACCCCAGAGAAGCAGATTCTGCTTGCCGGGCTTTCTGGCTAAAGCCAGCGTGGTGAACTCCTTGAACCGTTTGTGCTGTCCTTTCAGGACATTCTTGATGCGGCCCTCGCGGTCAACGGCCACGATCTCGGTGATCGGGCGCAACTCGTCCAGCTTCTGCTGGACCCGGTCGCCAAGGGTGGCGATTTCGGCATTCACCCGAGCTTCCAGCTCGGTGATGTCCACCTTCTGCTGCGCAAGGTGCGGTTGAATGAGCCCCGCCAGAAGCTGGCCAAGGCCAGACATCGGGTCTTGCAGCGTCTGGGTGACGATGGGCGGCTCCGGTGCCTTCTGGGGCTCTGGAGTGGCAGGGATTGCCGGAATTGCCGGAGACGGCTTTGCCGGAGTTTGCGGAGCCGGTACGGGCTCAACCGGGTCCGTTACGTTGAGCGGATAGCGGTCAGCCTTCAGGCTTGCCTTGAGCACCCGTGGCGTTTCGAAGCGGAGCTTAGGGGCGAAAGTGCCATCCCAACCGGGACGGCCTTCGGCCATTCGCTTTTGCGCTTCTTCCCGCATTTGGGTGCAGGTCATGTTGTCGATGTCCATGTTCGGAGCGTTCTGTCTTCTGTCGGGGCAGCCCGTTTTGAGCCGCTCAATTTGGCCGACACTTCACTCGCTGACGCCTCCGCATAATGCCCTCGAGCGGGCAGACGGCGCGGATGACGTAGCGAGTGACGTGAGGGTCAGTCGGTGACGATGTTGACGTAGTCACGGTCAAATTCCGGGCTGGACGGAACGTCCAGATCGTCGTGGCACTCAACGCCGGAGCGAGGGTCCACGCCGCGATGGCAGTAGGCGGCCATTTCGGCTTTCAACGGAGTTGAAGCGGTGACAATGAACCATTTCAAATCTCCCGAAGGGAGGGTTACTGCAACGAAGTATCTGCGTTTCATGGTTTTACGTAGTAAAGGGCGGAGTGGAGTAGTTGCCAACTATACTATAGCGGACAACGGTTGTCAAGTGCGGGTTGGTTGTGAGCGCCCGGTTTCAGGGAATCCCATGATTCCCTGCCGGTTTCGCTGTCTTCAGTTGCGACCGTTGAATTGGCTGAACGGGTCGCTGTCTTCTGGAGGCTGCTGCTTCATCCTTTGGATGGCAGGGCTGTTGTCGGACACCCAAGCCGGGAAGCCTGTTGCGTCCGAGATGACGACGACACAGAGCATTCCAGCCTCTGTGACAGTCTGGAGCGAGGCGAGCAGGACTTGCCTGACTTTGTCAGGGTTGTCGATCTCGGACGGAAGGCGCTTGATGAGCGGCGGCTTCGCCGTGTTGCCCACGGCGTGAATCAGGAGGGTGAATGGGGCTTGTGGTTCGGACATACTTTGTATGGTTCTGAGCGTTTTGGTTCGGGTTATCTGAAGACGGTGAGGATGCCACCTTTGGTGAGCTTGGCGATGACGGGTCTGCCTTGGGTGCAACGGGCGAGGTAGCAGTCGTGTTGCGTGGAGACGAAGACCCGGCGATAGCCTTGGCGAAGCAGAGCTTCGTGGGTGAGTTTTGCGGTGGTGATTCCGATGGGAGCTTTCATGGGTTTGGAGCTTTGCTCCAGATGGTCAGGGATTGAGGAGGATTTTGCCGTTGAAGGCCACGGTCCAATTGCTCAGGCCCAAGGAGCGGAGCGTGATGAGGCGATCGACGGCGAAGTGGACGCGATTCGGAGCGAAGCTCTCGCAGACTGGGCTGGCCTTCAGATAGCCCAGAAGGAAAATGCGAGGTTTCGGAGGAGCTGGGTGAGTGTGAACGACGGTTCCGTCGTTGCAGATGTAGGTGGACATAATGGGCGGGTTGGGTGTGTTACTTGGAGGCTTCGACGGCGGCATTCATCTTGCCGAAGGCAATCATCATGAGGTTGGCCTTGGCTTCGCCAAACTCGGCGATAAGGGCGGCATGGAGCGGAGTGACGGTCGGAGTCAGCGGAGCCTTCGGCTCAGACGCAACCCGGACCTTGTAGGCGATCTGGAGCCCAAGGCGGGAGGCGAGCTTGTTTCGTTCCCTACGGGAATTCTGGAAGGAATCGATGAGTTTGCCGGTTTTAGAGCGAAGCTCTATGCGGTCGAATCCGACTTCAGGAAGCACATTGTGCTTCTCATAGGCTGAGCGTTGCAACGCAAGGCGAGTGACGGAAGCCGACAGCTTGAAAACGCCATAGGCAGCTGACTTCGTCAGCTTAACCGTATCGACATGAACGAAGCGACCTTCGGTCGGATTGTACCTAGAGCGCACAACGCTGAAGAGTCGGGATTTTGCGGCGGGATTTTTCGGAGCGGATTTTTGCATACCCTTCACAACCCCCGCCTCCGCATTATGCGCCTCCCGCGCCTAGACAGCGCGAGCGCACAGCACGGGTCACAAGAGAACCGACAACACCTCATCCCATAGGGATGGGACGGAACCACCGGAAACAGGGCGGCTTTTACGCTCCCAACCGTAGGTTGGAGTAATCTGCCAGTTTTCCAGCCCTTCCCAGCCCTTGACCCTTCGGGTCATTTTCAGATTCGGTCAGCCCCTCAGAGCCAAAAAGGCCCAGACGAAGTCTGCCGCTCAGTCCAAGTCCGCTGCCCTTCTGCTTACAAGCTACTTCGTAGCTAGTAAGCTGAAGGGGCCGTCCTGTCAAGCGCCCACGCGATGAAAAAGCATGCTTTTTCTGCGCCCAAGGCTCGGGTATGCCCGCGTGCGGGGGTACGGGCGTGGCGCGGATTCGATTGCCCCCCACCAAAATCATACCCACAAAGTTTTACCGGGGTGGAGTATCGCTCCGGCCCGAAGGACCGTTATTGGGGTAGTAGGGAACGGCTTCTTTGAGGAGGGCGGCGGAGACGAAGGCGCGAGCTTCCTCAACGATGGCTTCGTCTTTGAGGTGGGACCAGCGGCGGGTCATGACGATGGCGAGGAGTGGGGAGTCTGGGGAGTGGCGGCGGACGTGGCGCCAGGCATAAGCGACGATGTGATTGTGGATGAGGCCGACTTTCAGTCGCCAGCGGAAGGCGGGATTGTCGTGGTGACGGTTGAGTTCGGCGAGGGAGGCGAGGATGTAGGTTTCGAGGAGGTCAGCGTTTTGCTTGAGGAGGCGGTGGTCGATTTCGTCGGAGAATTCACGGCGGAGGACGAAGCGAAGGAAGAGCCAGATGCCGGCGATGATGCCCATGAAGGCGAGGTAGAAGGAGAAATCCACGGCATGGTAAGATAGCAAAAATTTTTTATGGGGATGGGGTTGACATCGACTATAGGATAGTTGAGGGTGGGGGATGGGAAATTTATGGCGGAGTTTGTATGTGGCATTTTGGCTGGCGTGGGCCATCACGTTTTATCGGTGGCTGCTCACTGACCACAGCCCCTTGCGCATGGAGCGCGGGTTTTATGCGTTGGGGATAATCGTGTGCGTGGTGATGCTCAACGTGGGGGTGATGGTGTATCTGCATAACCACAACAAGCTATGAGCACCGACAAGAAGAAGACCAAGGCGCAGGCGGCGCTGGCATACTGGCTGAAGGCGAATCCTGGATGGGAGCAGGGCTCGCATTTGGCCCCCGGCTGGATTGATCTTCTGCGCGCCATCATTGACGCGCTGCCCGATGACCCTGAGCCGCCAAAGCCGAGGGTGATTTGGGCAATCCCCGAGGATGGGCGAAGCTGGCTCAGCGAGGAGTCCATCGGCGATCACTTCAAGCCCATGGCGCGCAAGTTTGTGGAGGTGCTCGAGTGAAAGCCAAGGACTGCATCAGTAAGGAAGCCATCAACAATCGGTTCCTCGCGACGAGCGACAAGATCACCGGCCTGTATCTGAAGAGCCTCTTCGGCAACATCGAGAAGGAGGCCCTGGCCCGGCTGCGCAGGCTTCATCCCAGAGCCAGCGATCGGGAGATTAAGAAGCTGCGCCGCCAGGAGCGCAAGGCGCTGGAAAAAGAGTGGAACAGCCCCCTGGCCAAGGCCGAGCGGCGCATCCGGGAACTGGAGACTCACCTGGAGCAAATCAAGGCGGTGGTCAATGACCCGCACTATATTGATAACCTATGCCCGTAATGGAAAAATGTACCAAGTGGCGATATAGCAAAAGGCAGGCTGAAACCGTGCGCAACTCGAGGCTCCGCGCCCGGCATGGCCGCCCCGACCAACTGCGCATCTACCACTGCCCCGTGTGCAACCACTGGCACCTCACCCACACCCCCAGATGAAGCGGCATGGACGCACGCCCGCCCAGGTGCAGGCTGCCATCATCCGCAAACGCAAGACCGCCGCCAAACGCCAGAAACTGGCCGCCTCCGGCTGGTGGCTTCGCAGAAAAGGCTATGACCAGAAAACCGCCGCCCACTGGCTCGGGGTAAATCCCCGGATCTTAAAGGAAGCGATGGATCAATATCCCCCATGAAAAAGACCCGAGAGAAATTGTTCGACCCCATCGTCATCCCCCGCAAAACGAAGGATGATGAATTGGTTGCGTCGATGTCGTGGCCACCAGACTTCACTAAATGTGATACTGCCACCCTGGTCAAGGACTTGGGCGAGTTGCATTTGAGGGTGAAGGAGGCCATTGAACAGGCTCCGAAGGATTTCCGGGTGCCGCAGTGGGAGGAGAATGTGGCCCTCCTTGAGGCAGTCATCCTGCGGCTGGAGCATTACTCCAAGCATGACAAGCCTGTCCTGGGCACGGATCCCAACCAGCAGTGGATCACCGTCTCTCCCGGCTTCAACCCCTTCCAGTTCCAGGCCAAGGGATTTGGTCAGGCCACCAGGAGCGAGTGGAACGAGCAGCTGAGCGAGCCGAAGACCATGATGGAAACGCTGCTGGAGCTGCGCTGCCACGCCAGCCTGAAGGTTCCCAGCCCGGAGGAAGTCAGATACCGGCTGGGCAACGCCGACTTCAACAAGCTGACGGAGGAAATCCACCAGCATCACGTCCTCAAGTATCACTACAAGCCCACCCACACCACGGAGTACAACGGGGTGCCCATTTTTCTGGTGGCCGATCCTGCCTTTGCGGCCATCACCTTTCGCAGCGGGTATGAAAACTGGACCATCAAGTACATGGGCGGGGGCAATTATCACTTCCTGAAAGAATAGAATGATCATCTGGGCCACCCACACCTCCGACCCATCCTGGAAGGCGCTCTCTGCCGTCACGGTGCCCCTGTGGCGGGAGTTCTCCGACACGGTGGGCCACGACCTGCACATCGACATCTCCGACCACGACCCGGCCTACCACCACAGCTTCCATAAGATGGACAAGCTGCGCCGCTTCCTGGCAGCCAACCCAGCGGAGCTGGTCATGGCCATCGACCTGGACATCATCCCCACCTTCATCAAGAAGGGCGCCTACTGGACCGGATACCTGAACGGGGAAAACACCGGCATCCCCACCAACGGAAAGCTGGTCTACCAAAAGGACATCAACGGGATCAACTCCGGGGTCATGATGCTGGGCTACGGGCCCAAGGAGATGATGTGGCTGCGGGCCATTCATGCGCTCAGGAGCGTCTGCTCCTCGGAGCAGCATGCCATGTGGCTGCTGCATGAGGCGTTCTGGGCCGATGGCAACATCATCCCGCAGCCGTTTTTCAACTCCATCCCCTATGACGAGTACCCCGACTACGGGGAGAAGAGCGAGTTCGAGGGCCAGTGGAAACCGGGGCATTTCACCTGCCACCTGCCTGGCATGACCAACGAGCGGCGCATCGAGCTTTTCACCCAGAAGTACATCCCGCAAATCGTCCGATGAAACTCAAGGCTTACTACATCGGCAAGGGGCCGAAGCTCACGAGCGAGCACAAGGCCAAGATGCGCAGCATCCAGAAGCAGCTCGATATCGCCACCCAGGACGTCTACGACGCCAAGGAGCTGCGTGACAACCTGCGCGCCGAACTGCAAGCCCTCACCCCAGTCGTCTACCGCACCAAGGCCGAGGCCATCGCGGCGGAGAAGATGGACAAGATGTACGTGGACGCGATGCTCAAGACCAACCCGTGGATTACTCTGTTCAGCAAGCCCCTGCCGAAGGGGGCCGGCGGCGCGGCGGTCAAATTCTTCAAGAACCAAGCCCCATGAGCTACCACCTCTACCTTCACGCCCACCTCACCGAGGAGGAACGCGACGAGTACCTCAAGCTGGAGGATCAGCGCCATGACCTGATCTGCTTGCTGAACAAAATTGACAGCCGGATCAAGTGCCTGCTCAACGCGGCGGAAGGCCGGCTGCACGCGCAGCAGATGTCCACGCTCAAGCGGTGGTGCAAATACTGCAACGCCGAAACCCTGGGCCAGATGCAATGCCAGCAATGCGGAGCACCCAAATGATTTTCCACCGCAACAGATGGTTCGAATGGTGGGTGCTGCGTCCAATTATCAGCCCCATCTTTTCGATCCTCTGCCTCATCCGCACCGGCCACTGGCCCCAGCAGCTGTTCAAGGCGGAGCTGCGCGTCGGCTGGGATTTCCCCTTCAAGGAATACGGATACTTCATCATATTCAAACGTCATGAACGAAACATCGAAAGCCACCAATCGCCGCCGCCTTTGCCCAGCAGCCTGGGACCACCGCTTCCGGGGCCTGGGCATCGACGTCGGGGCCGGGGACGACCCATTGCAGAAGGATGACTGGCCCTTCGTCACGAACCTCATCCTCTTCGACAAGGAGCAGGGGGACGCCAACCACCTGGAGCAGCATTTCAAGGAGGGGGAATTCGATTTCGTGCACGGAAGCCAGGTGCTCGAGCATCTGCACAACCCCCACGACGTCATCCGCCAGATGCTGCGCATTGTTAAGCCCGGCGGCTGGGTCATCCTCACGGTGCCTGATTACGACCTTTACGAGCAGAGGATTTTCCCCAGCCGCTGGAACGGCGACCACAAGACCACCTGGAGCCTGTGGCGGGAGATTCCGCCATCCCCGAAGTACACCCACGTCTTCGTGCCGGACCTTAAAACCCGGCTTTTGCCCCACGAGGTGCAGGCTGACCTGATTCATTCCAACTACGACTTCATGAAGCTGGGCGTCGATCAGACCTTCGTGTTCGAGGATCTGGTGGAAGCCTACATCGAAATCCTCATCCTCAAATCCACCAATGCCTAAACCCCTTGGACACGGAGGCCACGGCCTTCCCACCCCGCCGCCGGCGGGATTCATCGCCCACACCCGCCCGCAGGGCGCCTTGCAGCAGCAGCGCGCCCGCATCTCCGGGCAGGTGCAGGCGCAGGGCGGCAGGCAATCGACCATCTCGATTGGCAAGAAGCTGACGACGCCCCATCACATCGGCAGCGCCATCCTCCGGGCTCAACACGGCCAGTCGGCCATCGACCCGAAGGTGCTCAACTACCGGGGATTTTCCACGGCCACCATGCGGAGGGCGGTCAACAACATCCTGGCCGTGGAGCACAAGGTCATCTACCTGGAGGCAGGAGCCTACTGCGGCGCCACGGCCTGCGCGGCGGTCAGCAACCGGCCCAACGTGACGGCGTTCGCCTACGAGGATTTCTCCCAGCCCTTCGCCCCGGAGGGAGTGGACGTGGCAGCCGAGCTGGCCAACAACGTGAAAAAGACGGTCGGGGGCCACCTCACGGTCATCACGCGGGATTTCTTCATGAGCGAAAAGCCGGGCGGGGTGGACGTGTATTTTTATGACGGCAAGCACGACGAGGATGACCAGGCCCTGGCGCTGCCGGCGATGGTCGATCTCCTGAGCCCCAAGAGCATCTTCATGGTGGACGACTTCAACTGGGAGTCGGTGGCCAAGGGCACCAAGCGCGGCTTCGCGGCGGTGGAGGACAAGGTGAAGATTCTGGCCAAGTGGATCCTGCGCGGGGCCAAGGACCAGGACGACCCGATATGGCATAACGGTTTTGCCATCTACCTTCTGGGACGCAAGTGATCAGAACCCTGCATAACGGCGACCTTGGCGATGCCATCGCCTCCATGCCGGCCATCCGGCAGCTGGGTGGGGGCATAGCGATTTTCACCCAGAAACCCAATCCCCGGACCTTCCAGGCCAGGGAGCTTTTAATCCCACTGTATGAAGCGCAAGACTACATCGAAGCCGCCTACTGGATGGACGTCCCCCAAGGCATCGACTACAACTTTTGTACCTTTCGGAAGCAGTGGATCGGGGGATGCAATCTGGCTCAGATGCAGGCTCGCTGGGTCGGACTCGCGGATCCAGATATGCGACCGTGGATCCGTGCCACCCCAAGTGCTGATTCAAAAGGCCGTGTCGTGGTTGCTCGATCTGAGCGATACCATGCCCAAACGCGCCCGTTCCCGTGGACGAAGGTGGCCGAAAGGTACGGAGATAGACTACTCTTTGTTGGCACACATCCTGAGCACATGCTCTTCCAAGAAGTGGCGCAAAGGCCCGTTGGCCGAAGCATCATCGAGAACTACCAGCAGCTCGCCGAGCTTATCGCGGGATCTGATCTCTTTATTGGAAATCAGTCTTCTCCGTGCTGGGTGGCTATGGGACTAGGCCATCCCCTGGTGCAGGAAACCCACGACCATATCCGGGACTCGATCGTCCCACGGGACAACGCCCAGTTCGTCCTGGCCGGCCAAATCGACTGGAGCAAACTGCCACCATGAAAATCTACATAGACACCACGGATGCCAATGGGTGGACGGACGGGGTGACCCACGGCCAGCTTTTCTCGAAGCTGCCCGGACTGACCACCCAGCTCGGGGCGGCGGACGTGGCAATCATAGAATCCGTGTGCCATCCGAAGTACCAGTTCAATCACACGCTCAACCGGCTCAAGCACACGAGGAAGCCCTGGGTGCACATCGACTACACGGAGTGGGGTTGGAACTGGGACTTCACCAAGGACAACGTCCTTGGGCGCACCGACTGCTATCCCTGCACCCAGTTCGACAACCATGACTGGGGCACCCTCAAGCAATTCATCCAGGATTACCCGCCCATCCTCACCTTCCAGCGGGATCTCATGCAGCGGGACGTGGGCGAGCGGCTTATCCCGATCGATTTCCTGGCTTACATGGACCGGGAGCCTGTGGCCACGCTGGAGGAATACTCCAGCCGGCCCTATGACGTGACCTATGTGTGGGGCTACTCCCATCCGCTGAGGCCCAAGATGCACTCGGAAATCTTCGAGGCGATGGGCACCCAGAACGTGGAGGTGCTTAGCTCCTTCGAAATGCTCGGGGGTCACGCCAAGAGCCAGGTGGTGGACGGCCATCAGACCTGGGTTTCCATCTTCAGCCCGCACTGGGTCCGCAAACCCATGTCGGAAGTCTTCGCGGTTCAGCGCAAGGGAAGGTGTTCCATCTGCCTGCCGGGGGCCGGGTTCAAGTGCTTCCGGGAACAGGAGGCGCCGAACAATGCGCTGATGTTCATGCTGGAGAATGACCTGGCGCGGGCCTACCCGTGGCGGGACGGGGAGAACTGCATCACCATCCGCTCGGACCACCTGTTCTTTGACGTCTTCATGGCGACCCAGACGATCCCCATGAACGAGCTGCACGAGCTTTACGTGGAGGGCCAGGCCACCCTCGACCGTTACCGGGCCCACAACTACATCCCCAACTACGTGATTCGGAACATAGAAAAGCGCCTTTAATGCACACCATACTCTGGAAAGACATCGACGAGCACACCCAGGCGGTGCTGGGCCCACGGGCCAAGCCGGGGGTGGCCTACCTGGCTGAGGATGACGTGACGGGCTCCTACATGCACGCCTACTCGAACACCATCCAGGTGAACAAGTGGGGCGGCTACACCCAGCTCCTGCCCGACACCGATTACAACGGCAAGAAGGTGATGGTCATGCGCGCCGGCGGGATTGGCGACATCCTCTTTTTGACCCCCGCAATGGCTGCCTTCAAGAGGCGGAACCCGCAGGCGGAGCTTTTCTTTGCCTCGATGGCGCATTGCCCGCTGCTCCTTTACAACAACCCGGCCCTGACGGGATTTCTTCCCTACCCGTGCCCGCTGGAGCAGGTGCCCGAGCACGTCGTGTGCGTGGAGTCGATGATTGAGTTTTCACCCCAGGGCAAGCTGATGCACGCGGTGGATCTGTTCGCGACCGGGTTCGGGCTCGAGCTGGGTCCGGACGAGAAGAAGATGCTGATGTACCTGAGCGAGGAGGAGACGGACAGCGCCAAGAAATTTCTGCCACCTCCCGGCAAGGGCAAGTATCGCTTCGGAATTCAAGTAGTAGCGAACCTGCCGGTGCGAACCTACCCGCACATGGCGCGCGTGGCCAAAAGCCTCATGAAGCAGGGCCACCAGGTCATCGCCTTTGGCGCCCCCGGCCAACCCCCAATCCAAGGAGCCATCAACACACATGGACAAACCCCGCCGCTCAACATCCGACAATCTGCCTCTCTGGTTTCGGTTTGCGATTGCATTATTGCTCCCGACTCCGCCATTACTCACATCGCGGGGGCCCTTGATGTTCCCTGCGTGGCAGTCTACGGGAGTTTCCCCTCACTACTTAGGACCGCCTACCAGCCCAAAACCATCGCCATCCAGGGGGAAGGAAAGTGCGCCCCCTGCATGCACCACGGGCGAATGAGCAACTTCCCGCTCAACTGCCCCAGCCAGCAGGAAGGAATGTGCCAGGTGCTCGAACGGATCAGCGTGGAGGCGGTCAGAGATCAGGCCCTTCGCTGGGCGTTTGAGTGGAAGAAAGATTAGTTTTTCGTGTTGACAGTTAGCTTGTTAGATTTTACTGTTACCGAATGAAGCCGAACTATGCCGAAAAATACAGAGATCCTCGCTGGCAGATGAAAAGGCTCCGAATTATGGAGCGAGACAACGCGACATGCCAGGAGTGTTGCGAGCCGGGCAAGCATCTTAACGTCCACCACCTTTACTACGTGAAGAACCGGGAGGTGTGGGACTACCCGGACTGGGCACTGCTCACGCTCTGCGAGGATTGCCATAAACAAGCCAACCCGGAGCGCGACGAGGAAGAGGAGAGCGCCCAGTCGCAGTGGGAGCAAACGATCGATAGGCTTGTCGGGGTAGTTGGGTTCGGGTGGGAATGCGAACTAGTTGATCTCGCCTACGAAATCCATCTCACTAAAGAAGCGACCGGGATGACGGGGAATCAGGTTATTGGCAAACTAGTCCATCTTATGGGCGATCTGCGCAAGGAGGTGTCCAATGTATGCTAAGGTCTTCAGTCGGATAGTTGAGTCGTCGCTGATGGAGACGCCGCTCGAGGTGCGCTACACCTTCGTATTCCTGCTGGCCATCGCCGACCCGAAGGGCTACGTCATCGGCACCGACATCGCCATCGCCCGCCGGCTGAACATGCCCTTAGACGAGTTCGAGCGGTGTGTTAGCGCGTTAAAACAACCGGACCCTAACTCCAACTCCAAGGAGGAAGAAGGTCGCCGAGTCATCGACAGCGACATCGAACGTGGTTACAAAATCGTGAACTACGTCACCTACCGCGATCTGCGAAATGCAGAGGAGCGGAGGGAGTACATGCGGGGGTACATGCGTCGTCGCCGTGCTAACAAAGCTAACGGAGTTGACGAGTCAGAAAATGTTAGCGAGTTAGCCGAAGAAGGAAGCAGGAAGCAGGAAGCAGCCCCCAAACCCCCAGAGGGGTTCGACGAGTTTTACCAACTCTATCCGAACAAAAAGGCACCAAAGAAGGCAAGGCAGTCATGGAACAGTCTCAAGCCAAATGCGGCTCTCGTTGCCACCATCATGGATGACGTCGCCCGGAAAAAGATTTCCTACGATTGGACAAAGGAAAATGGCCGGTTCATCCCAATGCCAGCCACATACCTCAACCAGCGCCGGTGGGAAGACCAGGCCACCACAATCTCCGGCTCACCCGTCATCGCCAAGGTGGCGCGCTATGACCGCACCCGGAACACCGCCGTGCTCACGGCCTGGATGAAGAGGATGTCGGCGGAGGGTTACGACGACGGGGATATCACGAGGGCGTGCAACGAAATCTACAACACGGCTGAGGAGGATTTGACCGTGGAGGAAATCGACCGCATGAGTCACTCGTGTGCCCACCCAAGGAAAAAGTGGAAGGGGATCGCCAATTCCAACTTAACCTTCCCGTGATTTCGGTCCTGCCACGGAACCCATCCAAGTCATTCATCGCCGCCAACCCGCACCTCTATGGCCGAACCACTGCCCATGATCCCAAAGCGCCGGCATCGGCGCTCGAGGAGCGATTCCTTGCGGCCTGGAATGCAGGTGCGCTTCGTCCTGTTCCCCGAAGGGAGTTTCGATTTGCAGCTCCTCGACGATGGAAAATGGACTTCGCTTGGCCCGCTGCACGAGTTGCCGTTGAGTGCGAAGGAGGCGTCTACAATCGGGGACGCCATACTCGCGCAGGCGGATTTATTTCGGACTGTGAAAAATACAATGAGGCTGCTCTGCGAGGCTGGCTGGTCCTTCGAATTCCCACTGGCGGTATCAAAGAAAGTCTCCTAACCCGAATCCATGCCATCATCACCCAACGAATCCGAAGTGGAGCAATCCTCCAGTCCGGGCCCCAAAATCTCTGAAGAGTTGTCGGTGGCCCAGATGACGCTGGCCAATCGCAAGACGATCCTGGCGGAGCTGAACGACATCGCAGAGGAGATTGGGCTGCCGAAGTTCGGCGACTTCACCGAGGAGGCCATCACGCCCGAGCTGATAAAGGCGGCGGCGGACGAGCAAATCTGGAACGCCGAGAACCGGGTGATGCTGCTCAACAAGAAGGGCACCCTCGTGGGCTGGGAGAACCGGGGCAAGACGGTGCTGCCAATCTGGTTCCACCTGCCGCAGGGCAAGGACGTGATTCGCCGGCTGGTTTCCTGCAACCGCTTCACCCTGCCCGAGATTGCCTCGATGCTGGGGATCAAGAAGGTGCAGCTCGACGACGTGGTCAAGGACATGGGCCTCTCCAAGGACATCCTCCGGCTAAAGACGAGCCAGAAGATGCGGGAGTACCGGGAGAAGATCGCGGAGCTGTGCACCGAGGCCAAGCTCAAGACGATGGTGACCGTGCTCAACATGGTGGAGGAATACACCGGCGAGCGCCCCACCCGCACGAGTGTGAAGGATTTGCTGATGCTCAACAAGATCACGATCGCCAGCGAAGCACCCCCTGACGTGGGCCAGCCCCCCAACGGGGTGACCCCCTCCGTGGCCATCGGGGTCAAGGTGCTCCAGGTCAACAAGACCGCCAAAGGGGGCGGTGAGGAATTTGAGGATTGACGCTGGAGCAGTTGCCAAGTATAGTTTAGTAGGTCCACCATAACACCCACAGTTCCAAGTACATGAACCCTCCACAAAGATCCTCAGTCACAGCCCCTCTCCCCGGTGAAACCGTTTCCCTTGATCCCAACAACATCGCTGCCGTCTCAGAATTCACCCAAAGGGGACGTCCCGGCCAGCAGCAGCAGGCCCAGCGTCCCGTGGTCCCAAGGATTCAGCAGGTTGGCGGCACACCTCCTCCCAAACCATTTCGCACCCGCTTCGACCAGAACGCGCACACGAAAGCCCCCGACACCGCCGGCGGCACGCCCGAGCTGAGGATGGGCGTCATCCTCTGGTGCTCCGGCTGGTGGAATGAAACCCTGGAGATGCTGAAGGCATTCGCCTCGATGGACGGCATCCAGATGCGCCGCATCGTCATCACGGACACGGAGCAGAACCCGATTCCACGCGAAGTGGTGGCAGCCGCCCAGCAGGCATTCAAGGAAGTCTGGGCCTACCGCACCCAGTTCGTCAACGAGCGCGGCTTCTCCGCTCCACGAGCCCTGATGGGCGCCGCCGGGTTCATCAACGAAAGGCTGCGCCATCAAGGCCCGCTCTTCTTCACGCTGCCCATGATCCCGGTGGGACCGGGTTCCCTGGACCGGCTGGAGTACGAGCACCAGGAAGGCGTGCGGGCAGGCCGCAAGATTCTGGGCCAGGTGGTGGGCGAAGGAGACAACCGCCAGCCCTACGGCTCGTTTGTGACCCACCGGGAATGGATCTACGATCCCAACTTCCCGCTGGCGCTGTCCGTTGGCCTGAGCCCCGAGTCGATGAGCCCGATGAAGTTCATGCGTTTGGAGATGCTGCGCAGCTTTAGGATGACCAATTCGCTCCTCTGCGTGCCGGGCTTGGCGCCCGATCGCGCCACCATGCTCAAGGCTTTCAACCTGACGAGCGCCAACCGGGAGCTTCCCCTGGCCGGCAAGGATCCCACGCCCTCGACTGGTGACCCGCTCATCGACGAGATCAGCCGCCTGATTACCGAGGCCAACGAGCCGCTGCCAGAGGAAGGCTTGGGAGTGATCGAGCCCCAGGAGCACCTCACGCTCGAACCCATGCAGCAGGATCCACTGGACATCGCGGCCCTGTGCGGGGCGATCCGCCGTGGCGGGTGGAAGGAAATTCCAGGGGCCACCGCGTGGCTGGCCGAAACCTTCGGGTTCGACCACCTGACGGACATGATCACGGCGTTGCAGGACCATGAGATGAAGGACGCACAGCAGCCAGCAAGTATCCCAGAAGCGGCGAGCGCGCCGGCCACGGCCCCACAGAGTGGAACGAAAAAGAAGCGCGCACCGCGCACGCCCCAAAAAGCCGAAGTCAGCTTTCCGTAGCAGTGCGATGGTAAGCGATGCCGGAAGTCCTGCCATCCCCCACTGAAGCGGAGCCGCTTGAACCCGAGCCAAGGGTAAAGGCGCCGTACCAGCTCCGCGCAGTCTACGGGGATCTGTACCAAGCCGACCGGGTGCCCAACGAGGATCGAGCCACGATCCTGGACGGGCTCTCCGGTGGGCGCCCGTGGGACGAGGGAGAGGCCCAGATCATGGGCCGACCGGACCTGATAAACTTCAACTGGGGCGAAGGCGAAGCGCAGCTCAACGCCCAGATTTCGCTCTACAACCGGCTGCTCCAAGGCGCCCCGTGGATTGCCCGCTTTGTCCTTCGTTCGGACCTGAAGATAACGCCGGACGCCAAGGCGATGTACGAAGACATCCTGGCGGAGGAGTTCCACAAGCTCAACGTGCGCCGCTGGCCCCGGTGGTTCTGGACCAACCTCCAGCTCCTTCGGGAATATGTAACTTTCGGAGTTGCATTCGGGTACTTCGGCGACGACATGGATTGGCGCTGGCATCCGGCGGGGCTGAACCATGTGAAGATCCAGCGGATGCAGAAGTTCTTCGGGGCCGACTGCACGGAGGTGGCCTTCATCCAGCAGGACTGGACCGCCGCCGACCTGGTGGCGCCACTGCGGGACGGAGACAAGGCCGCGATTGCGCAGGGCTGGGATGCCGATGCGCTCAAGCGCGCCATCAACTACATCCGGCAACGCACCGGCTTCCAGAACAACCTGGAGCAGTTCATCCACGAGATTAAGAACAACGAGCTTTTCTACCGCTCGGGCCGCGCGGCCACCATCTCGGTCCTGTACTCCTTCGTGGAGGAATTCGACGGGATGATTTCGTGGTACATCATGACCGAGGATGCAGCCACCACGGGGAGCAACAAGGACGACAACTTCGAAGCCTTCCTCTTCAAGCGCCTGAATGCCTTCAAGACGGCGAAGGAAGTCTTCATCCCGCACTGCATGGCCGTGAGCACCGGCGAGCTGCACAGCGTGCGCGGGCTGGGGTGGAAGATTTTCGAGCCGGACGTGCAGAGGAACCGGGCCAACTGCATGATGCTCACCAACCTGCTCGAGGCCGGCAGCCCGATGTTCCAGGCCCAGAGCGAGGAGGCGGAGGAGAACTTTGAAATCTTCCGCTACGGAGGCTCGACGGTCATCCCGCCGGGCATGACCTACATCGACCGAAAGGTGGAGAACCTGGCGCCGAACCTGGGGATGGCGAGTGCCTTGATGCAGAAGATTTCCGAGAACGTGGCCGGAGTCATTTTCGACCGGGGCACCAGCCCCACAGGCGGGGAGGAGACGGCCACCCAGTTCAAGGGGGTCACGGACAACAACATCGTCATCAATGATTCGGAGCGGCTCAACTTCCTGGAGTCCCGAGGGTGGATCTACCAGGCCCAGTGGAACCGGATCAAGGTGGCCAAGAAGACATACCCAGGAGGCAGCGATGCCCTGGAGATGCTCAAGCGGTGCCGGGAGCGCGGCGTGCCCCAGCACATCATCGACAACGGGGTGGATTACGTGGAGCCGATGGTGAGCATGATTGCGCCGGGGCAGGGCGTGAGCACCGACGATCAGATCCAGGCCATGACCCAGGTGATGGACAAGCTCCAGCCGCAGGGGCGCAACATGGTCTTGCGTGCCTTGGTCGGCCACATGGCTGGCTGGCAGAACGCGGACGCGATTATCCCGGCCTCCGGCAACTTCGGCCCCGACCCGCAGGCGCAGATGGCGATTCTGGAGAACGGCATCTTCTCGGGGGGTGGCGGACCCCTTCCGGTGCTGGTCAACCAGGACCACCTGGCCCATGCCATCCAGCACGCCATCGTGGGCAACAACATGGAGGGGATGGCAGCCCAGGCGCTCAACACGCGGGACAACGAGACGATGGCCAAGGCCATCAAGAATTTCGGGGATTTCGTCCACCACTACATGGGCCACACGGGATACCTGGCCCAGATGCCGGTCATGCCGCCGGAAGCCCCGCAGCTCATCAAGCTGGGCAAGAACTGGCTCAACGCCTTCACCCAGCTTTCCAAGGCCATCGACAAGATCATCCTGGCCAATCAAAGGAACGAGGCTGGCAATCCGGGCAACCCGCAGGGCGACCCGAACGCCGGCCACGACATCACGGACGCGCAGGTCAAGATGATGAAGGCCAACCAGGAAATGGCCATCACCCAGCAGCAGGCCGACCAGGAGGCGCAAATCAAGCAGAACCGGGCCGACCAGATCCTGGAGTCGTCCAAGATCAAGACCGCCCAGAAGATTCAGATGAACGACCTGGTGGCCTCCTCCAAGATGGCAGGAACGGTGGCCCAGCATGCCCCTCCCCCGGTGGAAGCCGCCCCATCCGAGGCCGGGGTGCCGACTCCGCCCAACCCGGTCAATCCGAACGCGGCCTCCGGCGCGCTGGGATTTTAGCAAAACATCAACTAAAATTAGTTGACAGGGCCCTACGGGCGCGTCAGGATGTAGCCTCATGAAGCTATTGCGCGCCCTCCTACTCTGTTGCCTGGCAGTTTGCTCCAGTTTTGCAACAGACACCCTGACGATCAACTCCGCCCAGTTCAACGATGGGACGGAGTACCTGGCCCCCTACAATTCCACGTTGGCGATAGGAGACGCGCTGGTCATCCCGGAGCAGACCTTCTGCATCGACCTTTACTCGACGGTTGGCTTCGGGCAGGCGTTCGACGTCACGGTGCTGAACCTGCAAAACTACCAGGGCAACGAGCGGATTTCATTCTGGGAAGCGGGCTGGCTGGCCTTGCAGACGGCCAAGTATGACCAGCCGGGCAACGTCAACCTGAACACCCTTTCACTCATCAACCGGGCCATCTGGTACATCACCTCACCGAACCCGACCCAGAACCCCTACCTGAACACGCCGGACGTGGCCATGTGGGTTCAGCTGGCCAGCGTCAGTTACACCCAAATCCCCCAAAACGACATCACGCTGTACCTCAAGGACGGTGATGTGGGCCAGAGCCAGATTAGCGTGGTGCCGGAGCCAAGTGTCTTCGCCATCTCCTGCATCGGGTTCCTTGCCCTGATTGCGTTTCGCCGTTATGGACGAGCCTCCGCGCTTAACTGAGCACGCCCGCCTTATCTTTGAGCTGGCCATCGTAACGGTCGGGCTCATCATCATCGCCCTCATCTTCATGAACCTGCCGTGGCAAACGACGTAAAAGCTGTACCGGCGGATCAACAGCGGACGGAGATTACTCCGACTCCGTTCAGCGCGATGGATGACTGGGCGCTGAACACGAATGACCAGGAAATGTTGAGCAATCTGCTCAACGGGACGAGTGGCAGGTTCCTGGCGGCCATCCGGGAATTCGCCCTTGGGCTGGCCAGATCCAACGGAGCCAGCGGGGACTTCATGGCCGGGGTGCAGGAGGGTGCGCGCTCCTTGGTGGAGGAGATTTTGAACATGACGAAGGAACGCGCGTCGATTCATCGCGCGAATTTGTTGAAACGCCAAGCCCAGCGTGTAGGAATCGGCATGCCGAAGAGCCGCAGGCTGCGGGAAGTCCCGCCCCTACAGGTGACCCGGCTGAGCGGTCCCCCGACTCGAGCAGAGCTGGAAGCGATAGGCGAGGCCCCACCCTTAGAACCACAATAAAATGCCACCCGACGCACCTGCCGCCCCTCCCGCTCCCGCCCCCGAGAAGACCACCGTGGGCTCGATGTTCGCCGACATGATCACGGCGCCTCCCAAGCAGGAGGAACTGGCTCCGGGGCAGACAATGCCGGAATCAACACCACCCCCGGCTGCTCCGCCGCCCCCGCCCGCCGCGCCGCCTGCGCCGCCTCCAAAAAGCGACACGCCCCAGCTTGAAAAGCAGGAGACTCCGAAGCTGGAGGTGCCCCCGAAGACCGCTGCCACGCAGACGAAGAAGGAGGAGCCAAAAACGGAAGCGGCTGCCGAGAAGGACGAGGAGCTGGATCTGCCGGAAGAGGAGTTTGAAGCCCGGCTGGCAGGGATGAACAAGTCGGACGCGCATAAATTGGCGCGGCGCGCATTCAAGCAGCGCACCTTCTTCCAGCAGCGGGGCGACAAGCTGGAAAAGGACGCCAAGAAAGTGGTCGAGGCGGAGAAGAAGGTGATCGAGCTGGAGAAGAAAATCATCGACCTTCAGGAGGCGCCCGAGACGAAGGCGAACCTGGCCCGGATCGAAAAGGCGGAAGCCGATCTGAAGAAAGCCAACGAGGATCTGGCCGGCAGGGAGGCGAAGCTGGAAGAGGGGCGCAAGTACGTGGACGGCCTTCAGCTTGCACATGACGTGCGCAAGACCCCGGAGTGGGCCCAATACGTGGAGTCGCCCTCCAACGAGCTGATCAACGACATCCACATGCTGGCAGTGGGCATCGGGGCGAACGAGGATCAGACCCACGAGATCGAGGAGGGCATCAAGGCGGCCCTGCGCATCGCCGGAGACGACCAACGCTGGAAGGCGCTCAAGGAAGCCGGGGCTGAACTGAGCCCGGCAGACCAGGCGAGGCTGGCCGACATCTTCAAGGCCCACAAAATCATCGCCCGCAACCGCGACTTCCTCACCGGGAAGAGCGACGAGGCGAGGAAGGCCCTGGAGGAAAGCCGCACGCGCGCGGAGGCCGACAAGAAGAACGCCCGCACGAAGGAATTCAATGATGGAGCCGTGGCCGGCAGGGAAGCCTTTGCCAAGGATCTGCCGTGGGTGAACGACAACTTCGACCAGTCCAAGTACCCGGAAAACTTCAAGGCGGTCATCGCGGACGCCAAGAGCTTTGCCGACAAGATGCTCACCTTGGACATGACCCCCGCGCAGGAGGCCAAGATGCGGGTGGGTTATGCCTACTACCAGGGCTCAACCATCCTGGCGAAGATGTATGCAGTGGCGCTGGAGAACGAGAACATCGAGCTGAGAAAGAACCTGGAGGAGCTGACCAAGTTCAAGGCCGACACCGAAGCGGCGGCAGTGGCTGCCGAGCAGAAAAAGGAGGAGGAGAAGGGATCGCTTACCCCCAGTTCCGCCCCACGCCGCCCAGCCAACTCGAGCCCGGCCCCGCGCAACCCGCCGCCCCAGGCCGGGAGGGGGAATGGAGCCCCGGCCATCATCGAGCGCCCGCGCACTGCGGGTGAAGGATTTGCCAAATTGGTGGTTGCACCACCCAACCCGTAGCTTCAAACTATATTCCCATGTGTGTGATTTCGGAAATCAGCTCACGGGCCAGGGAGTTTGCTCATGCTCTCCTGACAGGCGGCTACATCACCGCCGAGCAATACCCAATGGTGTATGGGCAAATCAAGGAGCAGATGGCCTTGGCCGTCACCGCCATGATGGCCGAGATCCGGTTAAGGGTGAACGCCATCGTCAGCGAGCGAGCAGCCGTGGACCAGATAACCAGGGAGACGATGATGTTCATTGCAGGCCGGCAGCAGGAGGAAAGACGTCGCAGGAGCCGAAGCCAGCAGAACATGATCAAGCTGCGGCAGATTGCTCCACCCGAGACGACCGAGGTGGAGATAAGATTCGTGGGCCATGAGAACGGATGCCGGAAGTTCGAGACGCGGTTCCCGGCCATGTTTGTGGAGTAATGCTCCACAACTTTCTGAAAAAATAGGGTAGACTGGAGCAATCCTCCACCTGACGGTAGAAGAACCTGATAAAAGCCGTGGCCCCGAAAGGGGATGGTCCGGCGCCATTTGGGGGTTCTAAAGCTCTGTCCTTCGGGACTAAAGAAGACCACGGGGAGCGAAGTGGGGAAACCCGAATCCTTACTTAACCCAGTCTTGAGAGCCTTTACCCTATGGTAAATCCACTCGCGTGTCTCACGAACGACGCGATCAACAACCGCTTCGTGGCAGCCACGGGCGTCATTACAGACCTCTACTTCAAGCAGAGCGTCTGCCTTGACCCGTGGCGCGAAAAGTTTAAGCAGCGGGAATTCCCGCTCGGACAGGGTGTGAACCCGTCCTATGTGAAGCTGTACCGGAACGTCCCCACGGAGGATCTGACGATGACTCCCGTGGGCTTCTCCGATTGTACGGCAGAACCCGACCCGTACTCAGCGTGCGATCCGGGATACATCTACATCCCGACGATGGGCCAGGAGCTGAAGCAAATGCAGCTCTATCGTTCGCCCAACATCCGCACCCCCGAGCTGTGCGTCATCGACCTCCAGCTGTCTCACGACCCGGAGAAGATGATCGCGGAGTTTGTGGACAACCTGGTCTTCCAGACCTCCTGGTACTGGAACCGGCTTGCCCTGAAAAACCTGATGGACGGTGTCGGCAACAAGTGGGTTGTCGCCCCTTACTCCGATGGGACTCTGCCCATCTCCACCACGACCCTGCCGGCAGTGGCAGCCACGCAGACCATCGTTCAGGGAGTCCTGGACCGGGTCTTCGAGGATCTGCTCTTCAACGGTGTGGGTTGCATGAACCCGAATGCCTGTGCCCAGCCGGTCTATGACCTGTATATCGGGCAGGAGGCGAGCCGGAACCTGATTCGTCAGGACTTCGGCGTCCGCCAGGACATCCGGTTCAGCTCCGAAGCCGACGTGCTGCTCACGAGTCTGCGCGGCATGGCCTGCAAGGAGTACGGTGGCTTCAAGCACAACCTGGTGGCCTTCCCGCCACGCTTCAACTTCGGCTCCACGGGTTACACCGAGGTGCTGCCGTTCGACGCGGGCGTGCCCACCACGGTCGGCCCGAAGCAGACGGTGAGTGTGGCCTACCGCACGGCCCTGTACGAGGGCTGCTTCGTCATCCCCAACGCGGATGTCATGCAGTGGCTGGTGCCACCCATGAACATGCGGTTTGGCCAGGTGGTCTTCGGCGGTCAGGGCACACCTGACTATGCCGGTGACTTCCAGTGGCTGAACTACCAGACGGACTGCAACACGGACAAGTCGAAAGGCTTCTTCGAGGGTCGCATCCTGACTGGTTGGGACTTCCCATTCCCGGAGTACGGTTACTTCATCGTATTCAAGCGGTGCTTCATCCCGATTGGCCCGGCTGTCTGCACGGTCAACGGTGTGCCGGATTGCACGGTGCCGGTCTTCCCGAGCCCGCCAACTCCGCCAACCCCGCCCAGCCCCTATCTCGATCCCTGCCTCAGCTAGGATCCCGATTCGCACAGGAAGCCCCCGAGAAATCGGGGGCTTTTCTGTTGCGGGTTATCGCACTGGAAGGAGATTGAATTCATGGAACTCGAGCTGCCGGAGAATTTCCCGTTGGATAAACCCCTGAAGAAGGGCGTGGAGGAAACCCTCCTGGTGAAGGCGACCCCCACGGAAGACGGGAGCAGGAAGCTCATGATCGACTCGATCGACGGGGTGCCGATGAATAGCCCAGGCAAGGCGAATGCCCCCTATGACGAGGGCAGCCCGGAGGAGGAGGCGGAGGAAACGCCGGAAGAAGAGGCCGAAGAGCAGGAGGGCGGCGATAACGAGGGCGGTGAAGAAGAGCAGAACACTCCCCCGGCTGACATGCCTGATCAGGCTGATCAGGGAGGCAGCCCTACCCCTGGCCAGGGTTTCGCCAAGGCCGTCATGCGCGGACCATAACGCTTAAGCTATGTCGGCAGGATACGATCTGGTCCTACTCAAGCAGATCGCCTGCAACGCGATCGGAATCAACGCGGCAGCCGGCGGTGCGGCCACCTTTCAGAACACGGCTTCCTACATGCAGTGCGCGCAGACCATCGCGTGCAACCTGCGCAACGCGAACATCGCCCTGGGCAACCCAGCCACAGGCGGAGGGGGCTTCGACACGCTGCCCAACCTCTTCGCCTACATCGCCTGCCAGGCCCAGGCCATGTCCGGGGTCGCGGTGCCTTTCGATCCGTACTCGAGCCTGAGCGTGTGGAACGCCATTGACTGCGCCCTTGGCGTGGTGGCCATCAACACGGGCCAGGGATTTAGCGGGTGGGCGAACAACTCCGTGCAGAACCTGATGTACGGGGCGGTGTGCCTGACCGGGCAGATCGTGACCAATGGATTCGGCCCTCCGCCGGTCGCTGCGACTTTCCACTATGCAGCCGATGGGCTCTCGGCAGGCGCTCTGAGCACCTGGCCGAACCTGGTTGCGGGCGGCTTCAACCTGAGCGGCCAAGCCACCGTGGTTGCCGCCGGTCAGAACGGGCTGAACATCGTGCGCCTGGCATCGGCTTCCAACCAGACGATGTCCACGGCTTTCACGATCCCCAGTCCGGTGCAGCGCACCATCATCGTGGCCCTGCGCTCCACGGACAAGAGCAACACCAACGTGTGCACGAACATCGGGGCTGGCACGGCAGCCTCACGCACTTCAATTCTGCGCATAGGCACGGGCGACTGGGCCTTCGGCGCCAACGGCACCGGGGTGAACGTGAATTATCCGGGCCTGACCAACATGGACACTCCCCCGGTCCTGGCCTTCACCTACGACTCGCCGGGCAACGCGGTGAAGCTCTACACCAACGGAGCCCTGGCGGCGAGCACCAGCCACAACGGGGGAGACACCGGCGGCGCCAACAGCTTCAGGATATGCTCCACCACCGGCATCGCGGGATTTAAGAACGTCGATTTCTTCGAGATTTACGGATTCAACCAGATCATCTCAGACGCGCAGATCGCGAGCATTTCCGCCGCCCTTCAATCCAAGTGGAACCTCCCGCCATGAGCGAATCAACCACCGCATTCCCACAGGTTTCCTCCGTTCTGGGCAGTGATGACTGCCTGGTCAACGCGGGGCGCAAGCCGGTCTGGGTGGGGATGGACACCGACCCGCTCACCCAGCGGCTGGAGCAATTCCACGCTGGGGCCTGGGTCCATATTGCGTTCGTCGTGGTAGAGTAGGCTGTGCCTGACTTCTCAGCCCAGCAGCTAGGCGTTCTTCCCAGTGGCCCGGTCGATCCATCGACCCTGGTTCTGTATGGCGACCTGTACTGGCGGGTCGCCTCCACTGGCACTGGCACGGTCACCTCGGTGGCCCTGGCGGCTCCGGGCATCTTCTCGGTCAGCGGCTCGCCAGTCACGACCTCCGGCACGCTGACCCTGGCGCTGGTCAGTCAGACCCAGAACAAGTTCTTCGGCTCGCCCAACGGATCGAGCGGCACGCCTGCCTTCAGGGCGATCGTGCCGAATGACTTGGCAGGAACTCCGGGAGCCGGCAAGTATTGGGACGGCACCGGAACCTGGGTGACGCTGCCCGCTCCCGGCACCGGCACGGTCACGAGCGTGGCGCTGACCGGCAACGCCATCTTCACCATCTTCGGCAGCCCCATCACGACGTCTGGGACGCTCGATATCGAGCTGGCCAGCCAGACCGGCAACCTGGTCTTCGCGGGCCCTCCCACGGGAGCCCTGGCGCTGCCGCCCACCTTCCGGCTTTTGGTGGCGGCGGATCTTCCCAACACCGCAGTCACGCCCGGCAGCTACACCTACACCTCTCTCACGGTTGATGCCCAAGGCCGCATCACCGCCGCCTCCAGCGGAGCTGCGCCCACCGGCACCGTGACCAGCGTGGCATTGGCAGCCCCCGTCGAATTCACAGTGAGCGGCAGCCCTGTGACGAGCAGCGGCACACTCACCTTGGCCTGGGCGAGTGCCGCGCAACACGCGGTCTTCGCCGGCCCAAGCGGAAGCTCAGGCACGCCTTCGTTCCGCGCGCTAGTAGCTTCTGACATTCCGGCGCTGAGCTACGTGACGAGCGTGGCCTTGTCGATGCCGGGAATCTTCTCGGTCAGCGGCTCGCCCATCACCACAAGTGGAACTTTGACGGTTACACTTGCAACCCAGACGGCCAACACAGTCTGGGCCGGACCAACCACGGGTGCCGCCGCAGCGCCTGCCTTCAGGGCCTTGGTGACAAATGACCTGCCTGCCGGCACTGGCACGGTGACGAGCATCGCGGTCACGGCTCCCACGGAAATAACGGTGGGTGGATCACCGATCACGACTTCGGGCACGATTGCGCTTTCCTGGACATCACAGACGCAGAACAAATTCTTCGCTTCCCCGAATGGCTCGAGTGGGACGCCGAGCTTCCGTGCCATCGTGGCAGCGGACCTGCCTGGTGGCACGGGCACTGTCACTTCGGTGGCATTGAGTGCGCCGGGGGAATTTACCGTCAGCGGAAGTCCGGTGACCACCAGCGGAACCCTGACCCTGGCTTGGGCCACCCAGAGCGCGAACAAAATTTTCGCGGGCCCGAGCACAGGAGCTGCCGCCGCTCCAACCTTCCGCACTGC
>Ga0310912_10000116_pt1 | contig 34820 bp, 22 predicted proteins | sample GREbulkMGOX080_FD_203443 | JGI IMG/M metagenome (GOLD analysis project Ga0310912, IMG submission 203443) | Lab enrichment of tropical soil microbial communities from Luquillo Experimental Forest, Puerto Rico - GRE.bulkMG.OX080 | ecosystem: Environmental > Terrestrial > Soil > Tropical forest >...
GTTGCCCGTGCGATTGCAGGCCCGCGTAGCCAGTCAGCTGCGACCGTTCGTTTCGAGGAACGTATTGGCCGCGCTGCCAGCTTGGGGCAGCAGGTCCCAAGAGGCGGTGCTCTATACCGCCCATTATGACCACCTGGGTATCGACCCCGAGAGGAAAGGACACAACATTTACAACGGTGCCGTTGATAACGCGACAGGCTGCGGCGTGCTGCTGGAAGTAGCGCGGTTGTGGTCCCAGACGCCTTCGGTGGCGCCCCGCATGATCTTGTTTGCGGGGGTAACCGCGGAAGAACAGGGGTTGCTTGGCTCGGAATACCTAGGGAAGCATTCGCCGGTGCCGCCGGGAAGAATTTCACTGGACTTGAACTATGACGCGCTCGCGCCAATCGGCGACCCGGAAGAACTGGAGGTGAGCGGCGCGGAACGAACAACCTTTTATTCCGCCGTGGAGGAAAAGGCGAAGACCTTTGGGTTAGCGATCCGGCCGGACCCACACCCCGAAGCAGGCTACTACTACCGCTCGGATCATTTCAGCCTGGCGCGAGTGGGAATCCCTTCTTTTTCGATTTCCGAAGGATTGAAATTCAAGGGCCATGATGAGGCTTGGGGCGAGGCACAGCATCGCGACTACCTGGAGCACCGCTATCACCAACCGAGCGACCAATACGCGCGGGGTATGGATTTCACGGGCGATGCGAAGTTGGCGACCTTTGGTTATGAGCTGGGAGTCGAGGCCGCTTCGCAACCCAGGTTGGTCGATTGGATGCCCGGTGACGAGTTCGAGAGCCAGCGGTCCTTGGATCGAAGACCACCTGCGCCGCGGGCGAAGAAGAGGCCACGCAAGCCGTAAAGGGCTTCGTGACATTTCGTCAGAGACTGCTCGAGGCCGAGCCGCGAAAGCCGGTCTTACTGTGGCGGCAACGGAGGCTTTTGCTGTTGTCGTTTCTGCTGTTGCTCTTTCAGCTGCTTTTGCTCTTCTATAAGGGCGTTGCGGCGGGCGAGCGCCTTCTTGCGAACTTCGGCTTGCTGTTCGGGCGTGAGCACTCCGAACATCTCCTTAATTTCCATCCGCCGGTACCCGTCGAGCATGGCCTGTTTTTGGTCCGGGTTCAGCTTTTCATCTCTTTTTATGGCGTCGGCGCGCATCTTGGCAGTTTCGCGGATCTTGTCGATCTTGGCTTTTTGCTCATCGGTGTAGGTCAAGCCTACGAAATCGTCTTCTGGCGTGGCCTCTCTCCTGGGTCGAACCCCAGGAGTGGCGGCGTGCGGAGCAGTCTCGACCGGAGCAGGCGCCGCGCTCTGGGGGGGCGAACTGCTGGGACCGGTTTGCTGCCGCGTCAGCCCCGGTGTCGCACCCAGAAAAAGAAATGCAACTGCGAAGGCCACGCGTTTCGCAATGCGGTTTTCATCCATGCACACCTCTCTTGAACGAAGCATTTCTTGGCCACACTCCTTATGGTTTGCCGGGCAGGGCCGCCTCAACCACTAATTGGTTGGCTCGAAAAAGTACCGATGACGATGTCCACCCGATCCCCAGGCTGCACCGCTTTTTCGGCATTGCCAATCGCCCTGATCTTTCATAGTCATATTCTAATCCTGACTCTGGCACAGGCCAACCTTCGGTAGCAACCCAGAAAAAAAAGATGCTGCTCGCGGTCATCCCCCCGAGCAGCATTGAGCGATCTTCTGGCCGCCTCTCGCCCCGTGGCGATAGCCCACGGCAAGGCCGCCAGGAAATTGGGTTGGCACAGCTGCATGAAGGTTCGAATCCGCGCCCGAGCCTGATGGCGCAAGACCAGTGCTTTCTCTATGCGACTTAGGCCGTCGGTTTCGCAAAAGCGGAAGGATCGAGCTTGGGATTCACCTCGACCTTTTCCAGAGTGATGTTTTCCACGGGAACCGGAGTATCCCTGAGCCCCGTAGCGGTTCTGGTGACGGGCAGAACCCTCGTCTCTAGAACAAACGGAATCACCAAGCCGTTTACCTGCCGGTAATCGCGGAAGGAGATCTCCACGGAGTGGTAGACGCCGTCGAGCCGCCTGGGCTGCCCTTCGATTTTCGCCTCGAGAAAGGTCTTGGCGTCAATCCACACATGCAATGAGTTCCCGTCCTTCGTGGTCAGTTTGATTTTGTAGGTAACGCGATCGTCAACCTTCTCCGTGCCAACCAGTTGAATCTTAGTGCCTTTGGCCGCGTAATCCATAAGCCAGCCATCGAGCTCCGCCTGACCGGAAGCGATCTTCATTTCTTCGAGGGTAAAGGGTTCCACTTCGCGCCGGTTCAGGAAGGGCCTAAGCTTCCAGCCGTGAGTGCCGTCGTAAACTTGGATGGCTGTCTTCCCGTTGAAGACGAGCTCAAACCGCTGTTTGTGCGGCCGCGCCAGCTCCATGACAAAGGGCACCTCCATTTCCTTTGCCGGCCGCGGAGGCGGCAAGGTCATGTTTGTGTGGCCTGCATGCGGCGGCGCTGCAAGAGTAGCTCGCTGATTGCCCCCGATGCCCATAGTGCCAGACAGGGTTAGCGTTTGGACCGCTCGCCAAGCCTGCAATCCGCCCCGAGCCTCCGCGTTCTTGTTTACAATTTCGGCCGCGGAAAGCTGAGTTTTCGAAGCCTGATCATCGGCTGCGGCGAGCGAAAGGCCCAAGGCCGAGGCAAAGAAAACGGCAAGACAGTTTCGAAGCATGTGTACAACCCCTAAAATTAAGTTCTTGGCGCTCACCTAAACTTCCTGACCCTCACCGGAGGCACAAAAAGTTTGAGAAAATTTTATTCAGCCGGCCCTTGCGCCCCGAGCCACTGCTTTCTCACTCCACCACGAGCCCGTCGGCGCGGAAATTACCTATCTCCACGGTCACGCGGTCACCGGGTCGCACCCGCCTGCCGCTGTTCGAGAAAGCCATCCAGTACGACTTGCCGGCGATGGCCGTGCTGCTCTGCCGCAATTTCCCTATCTTCTCCATCTGCGGAACTTTCAACTTCACCCCAGCCTCCGGATCGATCAAGGAAGGCTCCGCCTTCTTATCATTGAGCGGAGCAGCCTTAGCCGGATCCAGGACGCGGTAGCTGAAACGAATCATCTCGCCCGCCTCCGTGTACCTGACGTTGAGCAAGTCAACCCCCCAGACGCCTTCGTAGTACATTTGCGCTTGCCTGGAAACCATGCGCGCCAGGTTGGTACGACTAACGGCCGGTGCGGGTTTGGCCGAGGCGCCGGCCTGGGCCGGCGGAGGTGTTGACTGGGGGGCTTGAGCGGACAAAATAGCATTCGGCCCCAAAGCGAGAACGCTGGCGGCAAGGATCGCCACCAACGGCCACGTACCGATCTTCGATCTTTTCTTCATTGGGTCCCTTTCACGGTTACAGGCCGAACACCCTTGTCGATGTCCGGCCTGTACGAGTCGCTTGGTTGATTATCAGTGGTTCGGTAACTCCACCGCACCGATATCAAAGGCGCCGTTACCATCCGGCCGCGGGTTGCCGTAGAAGTCGGTCAGTGGAGTCGTAACGCCACTGGCGAATCCCGGAGGCACGCAGGGGCGCGCATTCCCCGGGCATGGAATGTGACTAACTGCCGGCGAGGTCCCTTGGAGGGAGTAATTGCCGAGCAGAGGTCCGCTGCCCCAATTGCCCGTCCCCGTACTCCCCGTGCCGGAGTTGACCGCTGGGTTGGTGAACGACAGCGGGCCCCAACTGACGTTGATCCAGTTGTTGCCCTCGTCCACTGTCGCCGATGGCACGAGGCTGAAGAGCGGATTTGGCGTCACTGCGTCCGCGATGCCCGGAGGCACTCCAAAGCCATGGAGCCCTCCGCATCCATCCGCCACAGTGCATTCCGGCGGAACGCGCGAGCCGTTGCAGTACTGGGTGACGACCAGCGGGTCACCGCCGATATTCCCCTGACCGCCGTAGCCGGTGATCAGCGACCATATCGGAGCGAGGGTGAACCCGGAACCGTGGTTGGTCGGTCCGGTATCGCCACGCACGCCGATGTCCCAATAGCTGGCTCCGGCGGCGCATTGGCCGGTGGCTGTCTGGGTCAACGTGGGAAACAGCGAAACCAGGTTCTGCTGATTCAGGGTTCCCGTACCGGCGCCGGATATGCCGATGCGGAACGAGCGATTCTGCCAGAAAATATCGTTGTACAGAATCGGGTTCGAGAAGCCGGTGCAGCCTGTGTGGCCAGTGGGGCAGGTGACCGTCAGCCCGCTCATGGCCGCGGTCAGGAGCGAGGAGTTCGGCGTGCTCGTCAAGCCCGCGGACTGCGGGCAGGATGCCGTGTTCGCTCCGGTCGGACCGGCCATGGTGCAGTTGCCTGGCGGCGCGCTGGCTTGGGGCGCACCGATACTGTTGGTGAGCACGCCCGAGGAAGCAAGGGTATCATTGTGCGCGATGGTGTTGTTGATGATGTTCACATTCAACGAGTCCTGCAACGATATGCCGGCGCCGTCCCAACCCGCCATGTTGTTGACGATGATGTTGTTGATGATGTCCACTCTGTTCCAGAGTGCCGTTGACGACTGATTGTTGTCGACAACAGTCCCGCCGGTGCCTGTTGCGGCGAGGCCGGTTGGGCCGGTGTAGGTGAAAGTCCCCGCCGATGTCGCACCCGCCGGGCATGTTGTCGACGTCACCGAAAACTGGGTGCACGTCACTGTGAATGTGCCGTTGTATCCAGCCGGTGTTACTCCGCTAATCACGACTCTGTCGCCGACCGTGGGTGACGCGGTACTTGTGATCGTAACCGTCGTCGCTCCCGTCTCAGTTGCAGCAGTGATCGTCTGCGCCGTCCCTGCCTTAGTCGTATCGGTAAAAGTCCCACCGGTGCCCGGGCCGAGGCCGGCGGTCGCGTCGAAATAGAAGAAGCGCCCCGCGCCGACACGGGTCACAGTGAATGTGCCGTTGTATCCAGCCACCGATACTCCGGCAATCGTGACGGAGTCGCCCACTGCGGGTAACGTGGCAGCGGGCGCGTTCGTCGTGATCGTCACCGTGCGGCCTGCATTTGCGGCCGTGATCGCATAAACCCCTGGGAAGGTGGAAACCTCCGTGCCGTTAACTTGCTGGAGACGAATGCCGCCGCCGCTCCCGCTATCTGCCGAGTTGCCCTGAATGAGGTTGGCATTGATCAGCAGGTTATGACCTATACCGTCGCTCAATCCCGGCGGGCAATCCGTGTCGGGCGTGCCCGGGCACACCGGATCGGTATCCGGCGTCCCCATCACGATGATGCCGCCGCCGTTGGTGGGGATGGTGGGGTTAAGGCTCTGGTTGAACACGATGGAATTGTGTTCGATGTCGCCGTTTTGGATCTCGCCAAGGTGAGTCACTCCACCGCCTTCCCCGGCGCTGAGGTTGCCGCAGACCCAGTTGTAGTTGAACTTGTAGTAGTCGTTGCCGGTGCAGAAGCTCACGCCGCCGGCCCCGGAGAGTGTCGCGGAGAACAGTTCGTCGCCGAGCGAGGAGTTGTTCGTGACGAAGTTGTTGTGTACCGACGTATGCATCTGTGCGCAATAGGGCAGGTGTTGGTTGGCTACAAATCCCGTCCCATCGCTGCACGAACCGGGAGCCGAGTTGGTGGTACTCCCTTGGATGACGGGAATGGGAAATTCACCCTGGCCGACGCTAATGCCGCCAGAAAGGGTGCCGGCATTGTTGTAAACCCGGTTGTTGGCGATTTCCAGGAAATGCGCCCAAGCATGAACGAAGATACCGCCGCCGCCCTGGGAGCTATTGGTGACCGTCAGCCCATCAATGCGGGAGGGGTTGCACAAGAAGTTGCTTGGGTACGGGTTGGCCGTGTTGGTAATCGTGGCAGCGCCCGTGGTGCTATAGCTCACGGTGTGGCAGAGCGGGTTAGCATCGCCCATAACCAGGCCACCGTTCGGTGCCACTCCGGCGGCGTTAGCCGTGGTTGAGGTCAACTCGGGGTGACTCACGACCCCGGTCAGTAGCGTCGTGCCAATCGGGAAAGCGCCGTTTTCGCTGTTATCGGTAAAGGGGTTTTGTCCGTGGAATTCCACCCCTTTCGCCAGGACCGTGATGCCCGCGCCTTCATAAGCGCCCATGAGCGAGGGTTCTTGCAGGAGTTCGGCCAGGTTGCCGTTTAGGGAAGCAATCCAACCGACAGTCGCCTCGGTCGGCAGACGGTCAATTTGCGGAGAGTTGCTCTGGCCGAAGAAGTGATTCCAACCCGTCTCCGGGCAATTGAACGTCCCGTTCGGGTCGTAGGGATGGGTGGCGTCGATAGGCGCACCATCGAGGGTCAAACCGAAGAAACAGTTGAGATGCCGGCGCCAAGGACTGAGGTACTTGCCAGCCGGTTGGGCATTGGCATTGATGATGCTCGTGGCGGCGCCAACACCCTGCAGCCGGACGGGCTTCCACATGATGATCATCTCGGTGTGCGAAGCGCTCGTCTTGGTAGCACCGGTCGTCGTGCAGGCAACCAATTGGGTGGCCGCGCCAGTGCCGGTCTTGCAAGTCGGGTCGACGATGAGCAGGTCGCCCGGAAGAGCCGCGTCAATCGCGTTCTGGATGGTTTGCGAGGCGGCAACGTGTGTCGGAGCTTTGCCGCCGACGGTGACGGTCACGGTGTCGACCGACTGCTTCCCGATCGTGCCTGCCGGCGACCCGGCGGGCGGCGCGGCCACGATGAACAGTTGGCCGCACTGTGCCGCTGAACCCCCGTATTGCGTTTGTTGTTGGATGGTGCAAGCCGGCAGGCCGGCGGGCACGTTCCCAGTAATGACCGTGTCGCTCCAGCTTACCCCCGTCAAGGGGTGTTGGACACCGTCGCCGCCGACTAAGTAAACGCTACCCGCAGAAGCGCCAAAGCCGTAGTGGTGCTGCACCTTGGTGGCATTAAAAGGCGCCACGGTGGTTGCGGGGCCGCCGTACCCGTAGTTGTTCACCATTTGGTCGCCCAGCGCGGTGATGGTCAGCTTATGACCAGCGGCGCTCACGTAGGGACCAATTGCGTCGCCATCTACCTCCGCGATCGCGGGCGTCGTATCTGGATAGGAGCAGTCGACATTGTTGTAGCCTGCGCCCACGAAGGCTTGTGTGGGCACGACAGGGGTGTCGTTGTAGGTCGTCAAGCCCGGCATGAAGGGGTTCTCGTAGCAGAAGTTGCTATAAGCCGGGTTGAACAAGGGGTCGTTGATCAATTGCCCGAGAGTCGGGTTCGTTACGGTGGCACCCGCGGAATTGACGATCGTCTGACGGTTATCGAGAATCGGCCCGGCATCGTTCATGCACTGAACCATCATGACGGGCGAGTATCCCGTGATGTTGGGCGGGTTCACTTCCCAGCTCGAATACGTCAAACCGTTGTAGTTCCCAAATGGGTCGGAATACACACGGGAGATTTCGTTTCCGAGATAATCCCGCGTGGAGACGGGCTGGCTGGGGGGCCCAAATTTCTCGCCGAACTGTGGCGCAAACGGATCGAATTCCGAGGTGAAGTCGTCGGTGATTACGCCCGTGAACTTCGAGGCGATGTGCGTCGAGGTGAAGATGGCGAACTTCACACTCACCGACATCTGGTCGGGCAGGGTCACTTCCTTGCGGTCGCACAGCGGACGCGTAGCTCCGGCAAAGGGAGCAGTTTCTTGAACATTCGGGAAGAGGCTCAGGAAGTCAGGCACCACCCGCATCTCACCCACGCACGGCCACACAGGATCCTGAAAGCCGGGGTAACCTGGGACGCCTGACAGCATACCTCCCTGCAACGACAAGCCCGTAGTCGCGTTCTGGTAGTTGGTGGGGTTGTAGCCGTTGGCATTCGGGTCGTAGAGCGAAGCCACCGAGGCCTGGTCGGGAATAATGAAGATGTCGCCACCCAAGCCGCCGAACTGCTGCACGGCCGGCGCAATGAAGTTGTCGCCGATCAGCAGGTTCTTGTCTTCCTCCTTATAAACCTCAAAGCCCGGAGGCATGATCACTTGCACCACGTACTTGCCGGGCGGCAGCATGGGAGTGCCGAACCGATAGTGGTCCGTCGAATCCGGATTCGGCACGCAGACGGTGCAATTGGTGCCTGGCATATTGGAGACGGTAACTCCGTTCCCGGAGGCGGCGGGGCAGGCAGTACCGGGAGCATTACCCACACAACCGAAGGTGGGCAGTGGTTTCCCAGTCGTCGGATTGACGCCCAGCGAGCTGGGGAACGAGTACCTGCCGTCAACAACCGCCGGCTGGAGCTGACTCCAGCTGCGCATCGCGTCGTAGCACTTGAATTGGGAGTTGTACGGCAGCGAGTGGAGCGTTCCGCCATTGTGCACGGAGTTGTAGTAATCGAGGTAGTTCGGCTGGTCAAAGAGCGAGTAGAAGAACAGGTCGGCGTTGGCGCCTGTAGCCTGTCCTTGGCCGGGGCAGCTCATGTAAGGCTTTTGCGCCGCCGTCTGGCCTGTGCCCGCGGTAGCGGTGCTATTCGGGTAGAAGCCTTGAGCCCAATCATCCCAACTGCTGGACTTGGTCGTGTCCACCAGGGTCAGGGTGGGCGTTACGCCATCTGCGGCAAAGCCTTCCTGGTAGAGGTTGATGGTGACGTGGGGAACCCATGGCTCCCAGGGCTGTTGAATCATTTGTTCCGCACTATCAAAGGGACGCGTCGCAGCATAGTTCACGAATCCATTGATGCCGCCATTCTCGCCCACCTTGGTGGTAGTGGAGGTCGTGGATCCGGGGGCAGTCGTGGTGACCGTCGCGCAGAAATTTGTTGCGCTGACCGGTTGAGACGGGTTGCAAGCGGCGTAGGGTGCTTTCCCGAAATCGATCCAGGCGCCCATACTCGTCAGCAGCGACGCACCTTCCGAGGTCACCCAAGGCGGATCGATGCGACCCGTGGAAGCTCCCGCGAAGCTGGGCTTCGCCGTACCGGCCGCGAACCCAGCCGCCTCCGCCGTGCAATCCGCTGCGGCGCAATAGACCGCGCCCGGTACAGACAGGTCAGCGGGCAGAGGAACCGCTTCGTGGGTGTTCGCCAAAAAGTTGTACGCGGTCGAGGTACCGCACGACCGGGCGCCATTCGCAGGACCGCAGTAGGTAGAGCCGTCGGCGGGACCGCCCGCATCGTAAACCGTGTGGATTCCGGTCGTCTTGTAGCGGCCCGAATCGGCTTCCACGACATACCAGTTGAACAGCGGGAAGGTTTCGTTGAAGTTGGCAACACCATTGAAGTCTGTCGTCAAACCGCTGGAGTTGTGCCCATCGCGGTAGCGAACCCTCGTATAGATGAGCGGAATGCCGATCTCGCCGGGGTCAAAGATTCCATTCTTGTTGTCGTCAATGAAGGTGCGGGTGTAGATGTTGGCCTGCCACTGCTGGACGCCAATGTTCCCCACGTTGAGGGTTTGGCCAGCGGTCACATTAGCGGGTGTGGAAAGTCCGTCAATAATCTGATCATTCCATTGGTCACCGAAAGTGAGTCGCCAGTTGCCTGCGGGAACCTTAGTGAACTGGAAGTTTCCGTTGGCATCGCACTTGGTGAACATGAAGTCTTCGCCGTCCGGGTCTCCCAAGCTGACCCAGCACTGGGTCCAGGCGAAGCCATCGCGCGATCCGCTGGGATAGAGTCTCTGGTCCGGCGTCCGGCTCATGCGCTGGAGGTCCGCTTGGCCTTTCACAGTACCGGTGCAGGCGCCGACAGCACCGATGGCGCCGGCGCAGACCGCGTCGTGGCGCGCGTTGATGATCGCGGGGTTAACAAAGCCAATGGCCACGTGATATCCGGCAGGGCCATACTCCTGGAAGTAGCCAGGCTCGCCGATGCGGATGAAGGAGTCGTGGGGGTGCTGACCGTCCAGAGTATTGGTCTGGAGCCACTCTTCCCCACGTGAGATCCGGTCCGCTCCCGGGTAGGCTTGCACGCTGAATTTTTCGGGCATCAGGTTGGCAACGACAAACTGGCCCGCCAGCGGCGATAGCGTTTGGTTGTCCGACTCGTACTTCGGGCAGGTCACGATCATGCCGGTGATGCCTGCCTGTGTCGGATCGGCGGTAGCCTGCGCCGAAATCGGGCAGGCATCCAAGCCTGTGACGGGATCGATGACCCCTGACAGGCTATTGGACAACGGCATGTTGAACATGTCGTAGGTATCCTGTCCGGTCACATCGCCGAGTCCACCATAGGTGTCCCAGAGGACGATGTTGAAACCACCCAGACCAGGCTCGACAGGCGCAACCACGCTGCTTCCGCCGCCGGCATCCTGTTCGCCATTGAGCGGGAAGTCGTCTTCAAACACGATGCCCGAAAGTTTACCCGTAGGAAGCGGCGTAGGCAGCGATGCTACCGTGACGGGCGCGAAGGGAGTGGTACTGGCAGAGGTACACCCCGCCACGAGAATGTTGCACGCGGGAGGAATAGCCGCACCGCTCTGGGTGTGGCCGCAGTTGTTAGTGGCAGTTTGCGCACCGGTCATAGGATTGCAACCGGGCGCCTGCGTGTAAGAAGGAAATGGGTTGCCCGCGTCGCCCGGCAGCACCGAGATGTAATAGCGCTTGGTGGGATCCAGATGGACCGAGCTCGGCAGCACCTGGGTAGACCCAGCCGCAGCGGTACCGGCGTTCGGATCGGGCCGGCAGGCGCCGTTGCCCACATCGCACACCGCCGCGATGTGCGCTCCGGCAGTGGTACTGCAGCCCACCGGAACTCCGGGGGCCGTACAAGCTGGGCGATTGTCGAACATGGTCTGGCCGCCTTCGCAGGAGAGCGGTCCGGTGCAGCCCTGAGCCATGTAAGGCATGGCGCTGGTATGAAAATTCGTGGCAAACAGGGGGATGGTGCTCTGGCCCGTGGGGCCCACAACCTTGGGGCAGCCCGGGATGCTAAGGCTGGTGTTCGTGGTGCAGTTGGGATCGACCCAGAAGGTCTGGTCTTCTTCGATGATCCAGCGATAGTCGGTGATAGGAGTCAATCCGGTGATGCATGAGCTAATTCCGCTAGAAGCTGCAATGGGGTTAGCGCCTGAGGTGCAGTTATTATAAGCCAGGGCATCCACCACCCTGACCTGGAGATTGCTGGGGGCCGGGAAGTTGACCGTCACCGTTCCGGAAGCAGTTCTTCCTTGGGAGTTCTGCACCGTGTACGGGAAGGTGGCAGTGCCCGCAGCAGTGTTCCCTGGCATCGACAGCATGAACCCACCATTGGCATCCACGACCAGGGTTCCACCAGAGGGCGCTGTCGATGCAGTGGTGACAACCGTCAGAGGCAGGTTGTTCGGATCCGAGTTGCCCAATAGGAGGCCGGGCGACGGAAGCTTCAGGTAAGTGGCCGTTTCGGCAGTGTACGTGTGGTTGATCGCGCTGGGGTTGCCGGCAAGCGCGCTCGCACCCAGGCTTACCGTTGTGCAAAGCCCCGCGGTGCCTGCGGCGGCGCCGTTCGCGCAGTATCCAAACGAATCCGACGTTGCTGTGCTGCCGGTATTCGGAACGTACGTGAACGTGCCGTTCGCGTTCAACGTTACGACGCCGCTCGTCGCCGGTGTCACCAGTGTAACGCCATAGACATTGACGTCGTTGGCGATCACGCCCTTGGAGACATCCGTCACGCTAAACGTCTGACCAGCGGCCAGAGAGTTGTAGGTATCCGGGTTGGCTTGTGCGCCTGAGAACACACCCGTCCCCGCCGCAACCGGGAGTGTGGAACCAGTGACTCCGATGTACGCCAGCATTCCGGCATCACGCTCGGAAGAATTGCCTGAGAGGCTCAACGCGCGGTCGTAGATCGGCAGGTCAGCCCCGCCCGTGGCAATGGAGTTGAACATGATGTCGAAAGTCTTGCCCGCTGCCATGAAGACGTGAGTTTGCACGCGGGGAGCAGCGGGAGCGGTCGCAGCGCCAGGCGCAAAAACGCCCGGGACGGGGTTGCCATCTTCCGCGATCAATGTGAAGCCACTTTCCGTAGCGGCGGCGCCTGCTCCGTTGTAGCCCGTGGTCAGAGAGCCAACAATCGAGGGAATGTGCATCCGCAGACCCGCGTTAACCAAACGCACTAAGGTGGTGGTTCCGGCTGCCGGTGTGGCAGGTGTGGTCGGGAATACCGAGGCCATTACGTTCGTCTTGTTGAAAGCGACGCCGTTGATTAGATAGTAGAACGGGGTGTAGTTTACTGCCGGCGGATAGCACTGATGGTAGGTCGTGGAGGACGGATTACCGCAGCCGTTTGGGTGGCCGTCCCAGACCATGGTCTCGCTAAAGCCGCTGGTATTGACGGCGGCGTTGACCGAAGTATTTTGAACCGGGTCAATTTCGCTAGACTCCAACGGAACTTCCGCACTGTAGGTCACGGGCGGAATCGCGGCCGTAGTGGCGGTCGCCACGGCCCCGGGATAGGCGGTGCCCAGAGTGGTGCTTGGATTTGCAGCGCTGCAAGTCGTGGCTCCCACAGGACAGGTCACGACCAGCATGCCGATCAGCCCCATGGGAACCTGGATGGAGGGATGCGTGGCGGATTCCAACAGATACGTGCCGGGGCGAAGCGCCGACCATGTCAGTGTTGTTGGCGTCGTAGTACCTCCGGAGAGGGCAGCGGCAATCTCGGTGCCGAACGACTGAATGCGCGGGCCCTGGACGGGCGGAACAGCCGATGAGGTCGCGTTGGCGCTGGTGCATGGGGTACCCGGCGGGATGGAGGCGATAAACCACGTGACGCACCCCTGTGCGAGGCTGTGGTCGGGACTCTGGGTACTGGTGGGCGCACCGCCAAGACCGCCGCCGATCTGCCCGACGATCATGATGGACGTCGGAAGCGGGTTTACAGGGGTCGTGCCGGTGCCGGTAAGCAGAGACGAGTACAGATTATTGGTCAGGTTGATGCTAAGCGTTTGGCCAGTGGGGACAGTGACGACGACCGGAGACCACCAGAGGCCCGCGGTAGCAGTAGCCGGGGTGGTGGCGGTGCCGGTAATGCTGACCGTGGGAGCGGTGAGATAGCCGTGTCCTGGATTAGTCACCGAGATACTGACGACTTGGCCGTTTTGGATCTCGGCCACGGCCGTCGCTGTCACGGGAGTGTTGGTACCAGTTGGCGCCGAAAGTGTAACGGTGGGCGCCGTGGTGTAACCCGACCCGCCGTTGACCACCGCGACCGCGCCCACGAGTCCGCCCGCGGAGAAGGGATTTAGCGCCGCGCAGCTGGCCGTGGAGGCGGCGATGCTGATGGTAGTGGTGCCGGCCGCTGGAGCTGGAGCCGACCAAGCCGAGAGGGTGAGGGTTGTTGCCGTGTTACTCGCAACTGTTGCTGTTGCCGTACCGACGGTTATGGTGGCGCCGACATACGCGTTAGGCGTCAAAGCCAATGAGGTATCTGTCGCGGTCGTCGCCGTATAGGTCGTGGTGGCCGACGCGGAAGTGAATGCGGCCCCCGTCGTTGTAGCAGTCACCGAAAAAGCAGTGCTGTTAGCCGGGAACCACGACGCTACCGTGAGAGTTGTGGCGGTATTGCTAGTGACCACTCCTTGCACGCTCCCGGCCGTCAGGGTTGTGCCAACGTAGGCGTTGACCGGCAGTGGCCCTGCGACGGTCACGGTAGTCCCACTCACGGCGGTAGCTGTTGTCGCGGTCGCCGCTACGGCCGCTCCGCAGGAGTAGCCCCACATGGGCACCCCGACGCCATCAGACATGGTGATGCCAGCCGGGCCCGCCGTCAAATTCACCACCTGCTGCCCGAAGCTTGCACCCGTGCTAAGCAAGAGGATAGCGGCCACGAGTACGGTAGCCTTCAGAACGGTCTTGAATTTAAAGTCATTGATTTGCATGGCTTTTCTCGCTTCTCCTTGAGAGTTATGCGCGTGTCTCATGGCCGTGGGCTCACAGAGTCTCGTCAATGACAAATTCCCTGGAATCGACCAGCAGCATCATCAACATGCCGCCGGGGAAAACGTTGTTGGTCGTGATTTCGCGCTCGTTGTGGGAGTGCCACATGAACGCCCAACCGCGCTCGTTGGCGGGGTTCAGTTGCGTATTGGCTGGATTTAGAGTTGTACAGTTCGCGGTATTAACCGGAGGTGTACCGGCGCCGCCACTGGGCGTGGTCGGATTCGGTGTACCGTTGGGGCTGCCCACGCAGGTGGGCATTTGCGCGCGCAAGGACGCATCCGGACCCAGGTAAGGTGTACCGCCATACCACTGGCCGTTGGTAAACACATCCGGATCCGGCAATGTGATCGGTCCGCCCGCCCCCACATCGCCGAAGGGGTTCACTTCCACCGGCTTGTTGTGGTCCTGGCACCATTCAAAGAAGTTGACCGCTGTGGTGGCTGTTGTGTTGTAGCCGTTAGCATCTGGAGTGCACGAAAGTGTGGCTAAAGGGTCGTTGGAACTGGAGACGGGATGGTGACCGTAGGGATCCCAGTTCAAGCCGCGGCCGGTATAGTAGAAAATCCCATCGAACGACTCGCCCGGGGTCGTGTCCGTGTTAAACATAAGAAGACCGGCAAGCCCCGGTCCTGACACGGCTGTGCCTCCCGGTGTGCTATACGAAACCGGGGTTGTGGAACTGCTGAGCTCCAAGTTCGCATCGCGCGCCAGAATGCGCACGTGGTTGGCGTGCTCGTGGAAGGGATGCTGCCAGCGCCCCTGGCCAATGGTGCGGATCAACAGAAGGTCACCAGGATGCGTGTGCGGATCGGCGTTGTAAGGCTGGTGGGGATACTCGGACGCGTAGTTGGGGTCCATCAGGTCAGGCATAGAGCGTCCGTTGATGATGAAATAGGCTGGATGATAGGGCTCGGTCTGTACGTTAAGGCTGCACCCCGTCGTGCCGGCCGTGCAGCCGACCTTTGCCGCCACTTGCGCCTGGGCCTGCTTGTGAATCCTGCTATCCATCTCGGCCCACTGGAACAAATATTCGCGGTCGTAACAGCTCCCGGGATGGTCGTAAGCTGCCTGTGACAGCCGGAAGTCGGGTTCGCCCCAGTGCGCCTTCGCCGCCACAATCGCGGAATGGTAGCCGCTGGTGCAGTTGGCCGGGACAGTCGCAGGAAGGACGACGACGGCGCCGTAGAGACCCATCTCGATCTGCAGGTCGCCTTGCGTTCCGCTGTAATAGGAGTGCGTGCCCGGCTGTGAGGCAGTGAAGGTGTAGGTGACCGTCTGGCCGGGCGCAGCCTCTTGCGTCAGCAAACCCACCACGCCACCCGACGCGGTTACCTGGAAACCCGGAAACAGGATCGAGGTATTGCCAGCGGCCGTGGGAAGCTGATTGACCAAGTTGATTGTGACCCTGTCGTTCTCATGAACGATGAGCGTGGGGCCCGGAACCTGCATCGTGGGACATACAGAAACGCTGGCCAACGCGGCCGGTGCAAAGCCCGTCGGCGCGACGCTACAGCCGTAGCCCCAGGAGTAAATGGCTTCGCCGTCCGGCTGATTGAGGTAGCCGTCTTGCGCGGTCAGATTGAAAGTCGGGCCGGTGATGCCCGGAACCGCCGCATGGGCCGTGGCGGTGAGCGAGAGTACGAAGACGATCAGCACCAGAATTCTTGCCATTTGCGAAATTGCGTTTTTCATGGTCATCTCGCTCCTATTTGCAGCTATTTCCGAAGGTGTTGCCGCCCGTCACGCTGCTGCAGATGTGGACTTCGGTCATCATCCCGCCGAAGTTTTCGGCATCGTTCGACAGCCTGTCGAGATCCGGTTCATAGAGATAGAAAACGCTGCCCGCGGGATAGAGCTTGGCCGCGCAGCCCGGGCTTCCGCATCCGTTATCGCTGGCATCCAGGATGACGTCGTCAGACTCGCCGCCGCCGATGTTAATCGAGTTGGTCCAATATTCGGTGTTGTTCCCGGCCTGGTCACGCAGGAGCTTGGCGTTCCATCCGACCACGTGCATCGGAATGCCCAGGGTCTGGAGCGTGAAGTATTCGGCGACGGACAGGTTAACGAGACGCAAGGAGGCCCTGCCACCAGCCGGAATGTTAATGATGGCGGGCAGCGGCTGGGAGTAGTGCATCGTGCCGTCGCTCGACGCCGTAGCTTGGGGACCTGGTGCGCAGCCGGTGAAATTCTGAAGACTTCCTGGCGTGCCTGAGCTACCGCACAGGCCAACGGTGTCCGGGTAGCTCCGCCCGTTGAGCAGGAAATACTTGTCCTTCATGTCCACGAACATTTCCGGGTTGAAGGTCATGCCGACGAAGTGGAAGGTGGGGTCAAACCCATGCTCCTGGATGGGATAGGTAACTTCGTAGCAGGTCGAACCGTCGCCGTCGTTGTAAACGTAGTCTGGGGCTACGCCGTTCCCGGCAGCGTCGACGACGGCTGCGACACTTACGGTCGGGTTGCTGCACAGGCTACCTGGCACCGCTCTCGTCACGGTGTTCGCGGTTGCGCCGCCGGCCGGCATGGTGGCGGAGCAAAGGATATCGCCACCCGGATTGCAAGCCGTGCGCAGGTCCACAACAGGATTCGTTGCGGGCTCGGAAATCCCATTCTGGTAGCCGAGGTATGTATAGAGGCTCTGTCCCGCCGGCACGCGATCCTGGCGCGGGCGGACGTAGAGTTGGTTCACCATGCCCATCTGCAAGTGCTCGGGAGGGGTGATGTGGCAGTGGTAGAAGTAGGTCCCAGCATCCGGCGCCATGTAGTAATAGGTAAAGCTCGCGCCGATATTGATGGCCACGGAAGCATCGGGAACGCCGTCATAGAACGAGGAAGCGTTGGGATAGCCGTGGAAGTGGAAGGTGTGCTGCTCGAAGAGGTCGGGCCGCATGATCATGCCCACATTGGTAAGGGTCAGGAAGACTTCGTCGTCTTCATCGAAGGCCAACAGCGGCCCCGGGATGTTGCCGTTCATCACGCCGATGTCCATAATCGGGCGGGGGTCCACGTGCCCGTCGATCGCGGGAGGCGTCGAGGCTGTTGTGCCCTCCAACGAGGTTGATGAGCCCAGTCCAGTGGCACTGTCTGTGTACTGGAAGGCATACTGGGAGAACCCGCCCGGGGACGTGACATTGCTGTCTACGCATGCAACGGTAAACGTACCCAGAAAGCCAGCCGGAGCTGGGGCAGCACTGCCGGGAGAGTTGGCGATGGTTACCCGCGCGCCCACGGGAATGCCCACCGGCTCGAATGTGTAAGCCGTTACCGTAGTAGTAGTCGGGGCGGGGCAGTGAGGGGCGGTACCGGGCGCGGGAATAGCTCCCTCGGCGACATCAGAAACAGCTAAGGTTTGGATCACATCCGGGGCTATGCCCACCGCGCCGTTCCACGTAAACGCGGTACCCGCGCCCACACCGACGCCGGGAGAGGCGCCGGCTGTCGCCCCATCGGTAGAGGCTGGGTCGCCGCGCACCAGGGTGCCCGGATACGGGGTGTTGAAGACACTCGGAAACTCGGCACCGGTCTTGCCGGCGGCAATGTCCGCGAGTCCGGAGAGCGGCCCGAAGGAGAACATGAACGTCTGCGTACCGTCCGCCTCCGTCATATATCCATCACCGCCCGAGACCTGCTGGCACTTGATCGCGCCATTTACGGTCCCCGACGTCGGCACCACCCACTGCTGAGTGCCGGTCGCAGGCCTTGTAAATTGCGTCGGCCCGTTGTACGAGGCTTCCGAGTTGTTGTTAGCCGCCACCGGGTGGGTGATGGTGCTCGGTGGGCACTGTGCCCGAAACGACTGAGCGGCTGCCGGCAACGCCACACCGCAAAATACCAACAACAAGATGCAAGTGATCTCCAACTTCCTACTCGTCATGCGTCCTCCTTCGCCGCCAAAGGCAGCGATTATCTGGCCCGGCTGCGGCAAAATTCTGCCGATCGAGCTCATGCCGCAGCAATCTTTCAAAAGCTCAACTTCGACTGCTGCCCAAATCTTTGACCCGCAACTAAAACCATGACCAAATATCCGCCGAACAAGCACCGCCGTGTTTGGACTGCCTTGGTCACATGCACAGTCTTGAGAGGAGCGGGAATCGATTGCGATAGATCGTCTACCAACTCTCAAGAGATCCCGACGTCTCCTTCCTGATTACAGGCTCTCCCGATTTCGCCGCTGTTTTCTGAAAATTTTTCGCCGCGATCCACCACGAGCGTCCAGCATTCTGCGGGTTGCTGAAGATTGCTTTCCATGCGCATGCGCAAACAAAGCGAAAGAGTTTGAGAGACTGTGGAAATATCCCGTAAAAACAAGGGATGTTATTGGCATATACTGACCGTATATGATTAGTAATATGCTCTCAGGCGATAGGGTGTTTGCGAAATGCCATCTTCGACCGGCTTCGAACAGCTGGCGACCCGCCGCGAAGGCGAATGGCCTAGAGCAACAACTTCGTTTTTCTCATTCTAAGTGCTTGCGGCGCGTGATAAAGTTGGGGCGATGAAGCGAACAAAAAAACCTTACGAGCCCCTCGAAGAGACTCGGAAAAAGATGCAGCCAATCACGCGCGATCGATTCACTGCGCTGTTGAAGAAAGCTGCCAGGACGCAAGCGAAAGCCTTTTTCAAAAAGCTTGTTCCCTAGGCCTTCGTGAGACTTTGATTATGGCTGGCGGTGGTCTCAACGAGAAGCGCGGTTAGGTGATCGCGTCAGAGACTGACCCACCTGAAGACACGGCCCGCACTGTCGTGCTCTCGCAAGGGTTCGTCTCGCCAACCAGAGGCATGGTGTTATCACCGAGCGCAACTCCGTGATCGTCACCTTTGGAGCTCGCCTCCCGTTGCGATAGTAAGCTCTCCCGGTAACGGTCTTCCGAGGCCATCAACTGCCGGATGCTCCGAGACAAGCGCCAAGCCGTTTTGTAGGTGACACCGGTTTCGCGCTGAAGCTGCTTTGCAGTAATGCTGCAATCGGTTGAACCTATCAGGTAAATCGCGTAAAACCATTTCTTGAGCGGCATCCTGCTCTTGGCGAAGATGGTCCCGGCCAACGGATAGATTTGATTGCCGCAATTACCACAGGCATAGGCGGTGCGGCCGGTGACGCGGTGATGCTTCGACCGGTTGCCACATTTCACGCAATGTGTGACGGCCGCTGGCCAGCGTTGCTCCCTGATATATTCGAGACACAGATCATCATTTCGAAATTCGGCATTAAAGTCAGCGGCCGTATACGGAGCTGGTCGCGCCGTTCTCTTCCTGGGCTTAGTGCCCTTTTCAATGGGCGGAAACAGTCGTATTCGATTCGTTGTTGTCACGAGACAATTCGTCACGGCTAAAGGCAGGGCCGGCTTACCGAACCAACACAAGACCTTCGGGCGGTCAAGAAATCCGACACCCTAGCTGCAGGGTTTTCTTTTGATCGTCGTCAAATGACACCGCTCGGGATTCTCGGCTCCCGGCACAAACTTTTGAGACTTTTATAATCTTGAATAGCGATTGTTCCGTGCCCCACGCTTACCACTCCTTGCCTTTCCCATTCCGCCAGAAACCGGCTTACAGTGAACTCACTCATCGCCGCCATCTCCGCCACCCACTCATGGGAAATCTTAATTTCGCTTTGGCCGTTTCTTTTTCGACCGATTTGTTTTTGCAACCGCAGGAGCTCGCGCGCAAGACGCGCCGATGCCTTCGCCGTGGCTACCTCACAGAACCTTTGTTCCAATTCGTAAATGCGCCGCTCCAGGATGCGTTGCGTGTTTCGCTCGAGGATGGGAAAGCGACCGAGGGCCGCTTTAAACGTATTGGTATGCCAGACCAGCGCCTTGCTTTCTTCAATTGCTTGCGCGGTTGAATTGTGCGTGCCCTGTGGATCTGCCCCAAGCACGCCGATTAGATCGCCGGGCGACTCAAGCCGCAGTATGACTTCCGCACCGTTCTTGGTGACCTGCGTTGTTTTTACGCGGCCTTGGATCAACAAGAATACCTCCTTCACCGGATCCCCAAGACAGAAAAGCACCTCGCCAATCGGTAAGTTTCTAAAACGGCCCATCGAAAGAACGCTTGCGGAGACAGACTCAGGAATCTCCGAAAACAACTCCAGGATCTTCGCTATCGAACGCTTTTGACTCTTCGGAAACATGGTAGACCTCAATTTGAATTTGGGCCTGGAGCAACTCGGATTGGGTCTCTGCCACCTCGTAGCTAAGCGATTCCGAATCCAACGTCAGTTACAAAGTCGATTCAGCCTCAGGAGAACGATCACGCCCCAGTGAAGTTCGCACGCGAAAGTTTTGTGAGGTGCGGTTCGAGTCTCAGAGCAGAGCGGGAGGGGCGTGCCCAGGCAGGGATACAAGCAAAGGACAGCGGACCAAGATCGAATTGCGCTGATAGACTGAACGCTTTGTCGAGCAGGTGTGCCCTGTACACTTCTTTTTCGCGAAACCCCGTTCACCGGAAGATGGAGGGGTCGCAGCGGTTTCCGACGGCCGTGGCTGGGGGCAACCCAGGCTCTGCCTAGATTCCCGAGAGAGTGCTTGAACGGAAGATGGATCAACCGGGGAAAAAGCGCCGTTTCCTTCGTTGATCAGGACGGCATCCGGCTCCTCGCTCCATGCGGAACGTATGATTAGGTCCGGAATGCGATCGCCGTTCACATCGCGTGCAGCAATTCGCACATCGCGCCCATGTGAGGCCAGCCATATGGATCGCCTCTCACCGGAACCGAACTGCAGTTGAACGAGGTAGTTCGAACCTGAAGAATCGCTTGATACCGATTGGACGCTCGCGATGTCTGGTGCAAGATCTCCGTCAAAATCATCAATCGCGAAGGTGTCATTCGCGGCCACAAACCCATGCCCGCCGGCGAAGACTCTCGAATCATCGGCGCGTGTATTTCCGCCACCAATGAATAGGCCGAGGAGAGCGAGAAGACAAACGAACACTCCCACGCGAACTTGACCCATTCGCTCTGCTATTCGACTTTCCCGAGATTCGAGTGAAATCACGGCGCCACCTGACGAACAAAAGCCGAAAGCGATCCTCTGCTCCCGGGCTTGCAGTTCATCGGCATGTCGCTCCCCCTGCCTTGATACGCGTCGCAATTGCTTTTGATCCTTGCGCGAGAGCAACTAGGGCGAAATTGAGCGTAGACCTTAACAAAGGCTTACCCGGCCGTTACATCCTCCTTACATGACTGCCCCTAAACGCCTGCATAGTCGCAGCTCGGAAAAGACACTGACGCGCAGCGCCGAAGCTCGCACTTCGTTGTGAATTGCCCTTCGAGACGACACTCACCGGACAGTGCGCTATCATTTTAAGGCAAAGCACGGGAGAACGGAAAGGGATGTCGATTATGAAGTCAAGGCGAGGACGATGATGAACCCCAAACTGAAAGCCGTCCTTCTACTGACAGGTGTTTTGTTGCTGGGCGTGCCTTCCTTCGGCGGCCATCATGGCCTCGCAAGGTTTGATACCAAGCATCCGGTGAAGCTGCAAGGGACGGTTACGGATTTTCAATTCATCAACCCACATGCATATATTTACGCAGACGTCAAAGACGAGCAAGGTAAGGTCACAAACTGGAAGCTCGAGCTCGGGAGTCTTGGAATGCTGACGCGGTTCGGCGGGTGGGCGCCCGACACCGTGGGGCGCGGTGACCACATCACGGTCGAAGGCTTTCGCGCCAAAGACGGCTCGGCTTATATGTCTTTGGTCACCGTCCAGCTCTCCAACGGCAAAATATTATCGGCGGCGCCATAGACATGCCCGACTTGCTGGCACTTTGCAAGTGGCTGGATCAGAGTGCGGTGGGCGCCGCCGTTCGGGAGTCACTGTGGCTGTTTCCAGCAATCGAAACCGTGCATCTGCTTGGGATGGCGACCGTCGTAGGGACGGTGGCAGTTCTCGATTTGCGCCTTTTGGGATGGGCGATGCGGCAGGAGCGCGTTTCGGCTCTGAGCGGAAAGCTGCTTCCCTGGGCTTGGGCAGGATTTGCCATGCAAGTGGTTACCGGGGTGCTGCTATTTTCATCCGAAGCGGTCAAGGTCTATAGCAATCCCGCGTTTCGCCTGAAGATGCTATTGATTTTTCTGGCTGGCATGCACGCGCTCATCTTTCACTGGATCGTCTATCGAGATGTGGCAAACTGGGATGAAGGCGCACTCTTGCCCTTGAAGGCAAAGGTTTCGGGTTTTGTTTCGATTCTGTTATGGGTTGGAATTGTTGCCGCCGGACGTTTTATCGGGTTTGTGTGAGCCTGCCAAACTGCCTTCGCGCAATGATCTGCCCGGTAAATCTCGCTCGACACCGCCTCCCAGCCAACAGGTCCAAGCTCTCGGGTGTCGCGCCCCCCATCCGAACTGATTATGCAACTCGACCGAGCGCCCCGGCCATCCGGCGCCGCGCGGCATCCGACGGAATAATCTCCGTCACGGTCTTCCGGCGTGGTTGCCAATTTGTGCTCCAAAGCTATCGCTGCCGCTTCATTCAAGAAGCAGTACGAACTCGAACGATCTCGCAACTTCATGTTGCTATCCTTCCGCGTTGCTTGCCTCCTTTTCTTTACTCGGGCGACATCCCAGCCGGTGAGTTTTCTCCGGATCGGTCGCGGCGAGCACCTGAGCCAAAAAAAAGGGGCGTGATTCTACGTAGGGTCGGCAAGGGCGGCGTTTTGTGCGTTAATCGGGCCGGTATTGTTACCTGCTCCCGAGCAACGACGGCGCGCGCCTGGTGTTGCATCCTTTTACTATCCAAGAAATTCCTTTGATCGGGAAAGTAACTGCGGTAAGGGAGGCGGAAAGGTGTCGAAAGGGCACGGAATCTGGGGCATCAGCTTGCCATTGGCAGCAGCGCTCGACAAGTGCAAAACCGCTGCGCGCAGAATTTGGCGTTTTTCGAGCAGCCTCCTTTGGTCGATTGCGCCTCGCCTCCGGCACGATCCATTTGAAGTGACGCGACCGACGAATTCGAGCCCTCCGTTAGAAATAGATTTTTGCCAGCGGCGCATGGAACTCGAGGAATTCATCCAGATTTTGCGTATTGGCGACCGCATTCGAGTGCTTTGCGATGACGGAGTGGTTGTGGCGGAGAAAATCTCTCACACCCAATTCAAGCTGATCCGTTGTCAAATGATGTCGGAACTGGTCCACTAGTTGGACTGACCCTCACCGTTGACTTGCACGGAGAGCGAATTTCGGGCTGAGGGTGTGCGAAAACTGAGCTCGCGCTCGAAAGCCCAACCAACAAGAGAGTAATTATAGATTATCGTTGGTGTCGTAGCAGGATAGTTCCTCCAGTACTTGAACCGGAGCGACTATCTTGGAGAAGTTTTGGGCATCGGTGTCGTAGTGTTCCGCAGTTGTCCGTAAGCCAATTTCGTATAGGACGCCTAACCGCACGGAGAGCAATTCTTCCGCAACTACCCTGCCGTCTGGGCTATCGTATTCGACCCTTAATCTGGTTGCCGGCTCCCCGTCCAAGCGAGACGCTTGCCGCGCCCTGATCTCGAATCCTGATTTGCCCTTGCCGAGATAGTTCAAAACATGATCGGCAAACTCTTTTGGCGATTTGAAGTCAAATTCGTTGGAACTGGACATTACCGAGATAAAGCGTTCATCGTCGAAGGCAACAACGTCAGTCGTGCTCGTGTCGGGCAAACCAAATAGAACACCATGCAATCGTTGCGGCGGGCGATTCCGTGTGCTACGAACGCGTTTGGAATCACGACGTAATACCGGAAGTTGCAATCGGAGAACCTTCCGGTCCATAGGGATTCCGAGTCGGTCGGTCGCATATTCCCTGTAGTCGGAACCTGGCGCCGCTCCTGCTGGGCACCCGCAGCAGTAGTGGCGATCAGGAGCGCAAGGAAACGGGAAAGGATACTCATTTCGATCCCTCCTCCTAGCCGGCGGGGGCGATAGGAGAATGAAATGTTTAGCGGACTTCGTCGTGCGAAGAAATCCGGCCATACCAAGAAGGCCCGCCCCGGGCTGGAGCGAATGACTTTCGTATGGACTGGGGAAACCTTCTGTGTTCGCGGGCGAGCGGCTCAGAGAATAAAATGACAGCGGCAGAAGCAACGCACACCGCGAAGGCTGATCACGGCGGGTATCGACATCCCCTCGTGTCAGTTCGACCGTAAGCGTGCGATCATTTCTGGAAACCACGTTCTCTGTGGGTCGCCCCAGGGCATTTTTGATGAAATGCCTCAATGCATTCGAGCCAGTCGAAACATGCGGACACCGATGACTACTCGTAGCAAATGTGGGATGACAGCTTGAGCAGCGCCGCCCCATGTTAACGTGCGCGCTGGGGATAAAGGCCGCGTGCTCGAAAAGGAGTGGGACATATACTGTATGCATCGCTGGATGACGGACGAGGGAGTCGTCATGGTACAGACTGGAGATTTGTACGCATTGAGACTCACTGCAAGGGACCCCAGCGCGGCTGCGCCAGGCGTGCTGAACACTTTGGAGAAGGTCGTCGAGCCATGAAGGCAGATCAGAGCGAGGCTGAATCCTCACCAAGGTCCAAAGACCTGGTTGTCTTCGAGATCCTCAGTGATTCCAAATGCGCAGGTTGCGGCAAGGTGATGCTGAGGGGCGAGTTCCTCTTCCTCGATGGAGAACGAGCACTATGCCTAAGCTGTGCTGATTTCGATCATCTGGAGTACCTCCCCAGAGGTGATGCCGCCCTTACGCGTCGTGCCAAAAAGTACAGCGGCCTTGCGGCGGTGGTTGTTCGCTTCAGCCGATCCCGTGGCCGTTACGAACGCCAGGGTATTTTGGTCGAGGTATCTGCGCTTGAGCGCGCAGAAAAAGAATGCCAAGCCGATGCTCCAGAGCGCGCGGCCCGGTCGAAGCAGGATGAGCTGCGACGCCGGGAACAGGACCGCGACCTTATAGCACGGATGACGCAAGCCATTCTGGAGCTGTTCCCCGGCTGCCCCCCGCACGAGGCGCGAGGTATTGCAGCGCATACCGCAGCGCGAGGAAGCGGGCGAGTGGGACGCACTTCTCGAGGAAGGGCGCTTGAACGGGAGGCCCTCCGCGCTGCAGTTGTCGCGGCGATTCGTCACAATCATACACGTTACGATCGCCTGCTCATGCGCGGGTGGAGCCGAATCGATGCCCGGGACGCCGTTCGCGACGTCATCGACCGAATCGTCGAGTCCTGGAGCTTTCCGCCCGGTCGCCGCTAGGCTACGACCACGAAGGCTCCATCTATGTGTAAGGCTTGACGACGAAACAAGTGTGGTAACCAAAAAGTCGCCAAACAGCCTTACCCGTTATATAAGATGCAAGGAGATGCCTGGGAAGCGGACTAGATATAGCCCCCCCGAGTGACGGCGTGAGCGTTTTGGAGTGTTCAAGTGACAAGCCTTTCTTGCGAGCTTCGGAATGAGCGTTAGCATCGAAGCCATTCTTCGCAAGACTCCTTTGTTCGCGAGTCTGTCTGAGCCGGAAATGCAGGCACTGGTAACGCGCACCACGCGAAGACGCTTCGGGAGGGACGAACAGCTCTTCGCCGAAGGCGATCCGTGCACGGGGTTGTACCTCGTGGTGGCTGGAAAAGTTCGCATCTTCAAATTGTCGGCGACGGGCCGAGAGCAAGTTCTGGCGGTCGAGGGTCCAGGCAGTTCATTTGCCGAGCTTCCCGTTTTCGATGGCGGAGATTATCCTGCCGCGGCGTCAGCGGTCGAAGACACAGAGGCGCTCTTCATCTCGCGCACAGACTTCCAGAATTTCTGCCGTGAACATCCTGATGTGGCGCTTAAGGTGATCGCGGTCGTTGGCTCCCGCCTAAGGCGGCTTGTCGGTATCATCGAAGAACTTTCTTTCACGACGGTGCGTCAGCGTTTGATCGCATTGCTGATACGCCTCGCGCAGGCCAGCGGTACGCGGTCCGAAGCGGGCATCCATATCGAGCTAACCAAAAGCCATCAGGACCTGGCCTCCGAACTGGGCACGGTTCGCGAGTTGGTTTCCCGGAACCTCAGCCGCCTCCAGGCTGAGGGTTTTCTGGACGTGGAAGGCCGCAAGATCGTCGTAAGAGACCTTGCAGGGCTTTGCCGAGAACAAACCGCCGCGGAATAGCCGTAATTCCAACGAAATAAAAGGGTAGTGACTTTAGTCACTGCCGTCCTCTACCGTTACCCGCAGACTGGTTAGCGGTGGGAGGAAACATGAATTTCAATAGCAAAACCAAAGTCAATGAGATCGCGCTGTCGAACCCAGGAGCGCGGCACGTCCTAGAGGATCGAGGGATCGACTATTGCTGCGGCGGAGGAGAGTCACTCCGTGAAGCTTGCCTCAAGGCGAACGTCCCAGCCGAGGAAATCCTCCAGCAACTGCGCCAGAACAGCGCGAAGACGGTGCCCGGCGAATCACAATGGACCAGCGCGCCACTCGCCGAACTGACGAAACACATCCGGGAACGACATCACCAATACGTCCGCAATTCGATTCCTCGTCTCCGCGCGTTGCTAAAGAAGATTCGGGAAAAGCACGGCAGCAGGCATCGCGAACTCGGAGAGATCGAAAAGCTGTTCGGGGATGTCGCCCGCGAAATGCTGATGCACATGCAGAAAGAGGAACAAATTCTGTTTCCTTTTATTGACTCGCTGGAACGTGCGGCGAACGGAAACGAAACGGTCGAGCCTCCTTTCTTTCAGACCGTGAAGAATCCGATCTATTCGATGATGAAAGAACACGACAGTGCCGGCGAGTTGGTGCGGCAGATTCGCGCAGCGAGCGGCGGATACAAGGCTCCGACGGACGCTTGCGCGAGCTACCAGGCAGCCTATCAAGGTCTTGAAGAGTTCGAGAAAGATCTGCACCTTCATGTACATCTAGAGAACAACATTCTCTTTCCACGGGCCGTTGAGCTAGAAGCGGCGGCGCCAGCCTGAGGGGGGCCCACGTGTCTGTCACCGAAACCGCCATTCGATCCCCCGCATCGAGTTGCCCAACCCTAGCTCCAACGGAGGTGTTTCGACAGGCCCGCGCACGAGAGGAATCGCTGTCGCGTCTCCTGATGGCGTTTGTCAGCTCAGGACTCTTCTTTATGCTGTTTCCGGGCACGTTTCTGGGCGTCTGGAATCTTCTACAAATCAGCGGGCGCGAGAGCGTCGCTTCCATCTCTCCGGCTTGGCTCCAAGCCCACGGTCATGCGCAGGTGTTTGGCTGGGTGGGTAGTTTCATTCTGGGCATCGGGTTTTATTCCATTCCCAAACTGCGCGGCGGAGGGCGCGCCTCGCATGTGGCTGCTTGGTTGTGCTGGGGCATGTGGACGTTGGGCGTGGCGATCCGATGGACGGCGAATGTCTACCTATGGCAATGGAGAGTACTGCTTCCGCTTTCCGCTTCCCTTGAACTGATCGGGTTCTTGATCTTCTTCCGTACGGTCTCCGGCCATCGCGCGTGGGAATCCGGAAGGCATAAGCTCGATCCGTGGATCTGGGTCGTGATTAGTGCAAGCGCAGGGTTGCTCCTGGTGTTGCTTACAAACCTGGCTGGATGTTTCTATGTGGCTCGGCGTGCCGTCACGCCGACCTTCCCGCACCTATTCGACCAACGATATCTCGCATTGATGGCTTGGGGATTTCTCGTTCCTTTCGTTTGGGGATTCAGCGCCAAGTGGATGTCGGTTTTTCTCGGACTCGAACCGCTGCGGACAAAGCTCCTGCTCGCCGCCGTCCTAACAAACCTGACGGGGCTTGCATTGGTGCTCGGTGGGCTTCTTCTCGCCGGTTCGTGCCTGTTTCTTTTTGGAGCGGTCCTGGCGGCGGCCGCAATCGGCATCTTCGAACCCGCGGTGAATGAACCGAAGACTCGCGGCGTTCACCCGAGTTTTCCATTCTTCGTGCGATTGGCCTATGGCTGGTTGCTTGTCGCCGCCGTTCTCGGCGTTGCCGCGACCCGCTTCGACCGCTCGGGCGGAATCTGGGGTGCCTCGCGCCACGCGCTGACCGTTGGATTCATTTCGATCATGATTCTTTCGGTGGGACAACGAGTGCTTCCAGCGTTTGCGGGCATGCGCATGCTTTGGAGCACGAAGCTTATGCTTGGTGGGTTGGCGCTCGTTACTCTTGGTTGCTCGCTGCGCGTTTCCTGCGAGATTCTGGCGTATCAGGAATATGCAGCCTGGGCTTGGTCCGTGCTTCCACTTTCGGCGCTGCTGGAACTCGGTGGGCTAACGATGTTTGCCATCAACATTCTCGGCACGTTCGTGCTGGTGCCAAGCCATACCCAGAAGCAGCAGTTGGTCGTGACCATCACTTCCGGTAAAACCGCATGAGGAGCTGTGACCCAGCGTCCGGTCTTGTGCTTTTGGTTTGTAGGAAACGCCGGTCAGCGATATCCTGAGAGTCCCTTCCGACCAGTGGGTTCCCCACAGCGGTCCTCACTTTGCGGGACGCTGCCCGGAGCGGAGCAATGCAGACAGATCGTAACAGTTCGGGTGCCGTGCAACTGGCACTGGGCACGATTTCATTTGCAATTTGCTTTGCTGCATGGGGTCTCGTCAGCGCGTTCGCGCCGCGCTTACGAGACCTGTTTCATCTCAGCGCCACGCAAACCGCCTTTCTCGTTGCCGTTCCGGTCGTACTCGGCGCCTTGTTCCGGGTTGTCACCGGGATGCTCGCCGACCGCTTTGGCGGGCGCATCATCTTTGCGGCATTGATGCTCGTCGTTGCGATTCCTGCGTACACCGTTCCCGCTGTCGGTAATTACCAGGATCTGATTGTCGTCGCGTTTTTGCTCGGCATCGCCGGAAGTTCGTTTGCCGTGGGCGTCGGATTCGTTTCGCACTGGTTTCCCCCGGAAAGCCAGGGCGGTGCGCTCGGAATCTACGGCCTCGGTAACATCGGACAATCCGCAGCAGTATTTCTCGGACCGGTGCTGGCTGGAGTGGTTGGTTGGCAGAACATTTTTCGAGGAACGGCCGCGCTGCTTGTGGCCTGGGGAGTGATTTTCTTTCTCCTCGCGCGCAATCCCCCGAGGACAATTCGTCCCGCTGGTATCGGAGCGATGCTCGAGCTGCTGGCACGGGAACGGCTTTCCTGGCTGCTCTCGCTTTTTTACTTTCTCACCTTTGGTGGATTCGTCGCCTTCTCCATTTACCTTCCGGTTCTGTTAAAGGATCAGTTCGGATTGAAACCAGCGGACGCTGGATTCCGTACGGCCGGATTTGTTGTCCTGGCGACGCTCGCGCGTCCGCTCGGAGGCTGGCTCGCAGATCGCATCGGCGGAGCACGGGTGCTGCACGCCGTCTTCCTTGGAATCGTGCCATTCGCGCTGCTGATGTCCTGGCCGTCGATGCTGCCGTTTACCGTAGGGGCGCTTGGTTGCGCCTTCCTGCTCGGGAACGGCAACGGCGCGGTCTTCAAACTCGTTCCGCAGTATTTTCCAGAGGAAGTGGGTACGGTCACAGGTCTTGTCGGAGCGATGGGCGGTCTTGGCGGATTCTTTCCCCCTCTGCTGCTCGGCTATTTTCGCGATCACCTGCACGCGATCTGGCCGGGTTTTGCATTGCTCGCGCTGCTTTCCCTGATTCTCTGGCGGGCGAACGCGGTCGTATTCCTCAGCAAACAGGAAACGGCTGAGCTCACCATCCCTCCGGAACTAACCCGTACGGCCGACCGCACGCGGGCCGGGGCAACAGCCACGTTGTTCACGGGATTGCTGATCGCTTCGATTGTAGTCGGGTCGCGCAATCTCGAGAATTTCGACCCCGCGCTGGTGATTTACACGTTCGCGACCGTCTTCGCTACATGGGGCGTCGTCTATCATTATCGCGTGTGGCTGGATAAGCCTCCGACACGCGTCTATTGGCAGCGCGGCTGGCAGTTGTTCCGGCAGGCTGGCACCGTCAAAGGAACTCTTCAGCTTGTTCGCCTGGCGGCCACGCATCTCGCCGCGCAGACGTTTATCCGGCACCGCTCCGCATTGCGCTGGTGGATGCACCAGTTCCTGTTCTGGGGCTGCGTCCTGGCCGTCGCCATTACCTTTCCACTCGTGTTCGGTTGGATTTCGTTCCGTTCGCTGCCCACCGATCAGGAAACCTACGTCGTCGTGGTGTACGGGTTCCCGGCACAGACCTTCAAGCTGCACACGCTCGTGGCGGAACTGCTGTTTCACGGCCTGGACATTTCCGCGATTCTGGTTCTTGCCGGTATCGGACTTTCGCTATGGCGGCGCTTCCGCGACCGCGGAGCCCAAGCGGTGCAGTCGTTCGCGTTGGATTTTCTTCCGCTCATTCTGTTGTTCGCCATTGCGGTTACCGGACTGGCCCTCACGGTTTCGCAAAACTGGCTGCGCGGCGAGTTTTACAGCTTCCTCGCAATTCTTCACGCAATCACGGTGATCGCGGCGCTGCTTTTTCTACCCTTCGGAAAGTTCTTCCATATCTTCCAGCGTCCCGCGCAACTAGGCGTGAAGTTATATCAGGCGGCGGGAGCCGCCGGCGAACCTGCCAAATGCAAACGATGCGGCGAAGCTTATGCTTCTCGTATGCACATCGACGATCTGAAACGCGTTCTGCCGCAGCTCGGTTTTGACTATCGAATGGATGGAACAGGCGCGACCTGGCAGGAACTGTGTCCCGCCTGTAAGCGGAACTCGCTTTCCCTTGCTCAGTTGCGCTTGAAGGAGGAGTCGCGTGGCTGAGCCCCCTGTTTCGCCCGATGTTTTGCTCGACAAATTCGGGCCACATCCTGCGTACACGCCGCCGGGTGGCTGGCAGGATGAATCGCGGCATCCCGCCGAGCGGCTCGTGAAAACGCATTGCTGTTTCTGCGGGCAGCAGTGCGGCATTCAACTCAAAGTTCGCGGCAATCAGGTCATCGGTTTCGAGCCGTGGGAAGAATTTCCGTTCAATCACGGAATGCTCTGCCCCAAGGGCGTGAAGCGCTACATGCAAGGTGGGCATCCCGACCGCCTGCTCGATCCGCTCATGCGGACGGGCGACGGATTCCGCCCGGTTTCCTGGGACCAGGCGCTCGATTTCACCGCGAAGCGGTTGCGGGAAGTACAGGAGAAATACGGCAAAGACTCGGTTGCTATCTACGGCGGAGCGTCGCTGATATCCGAGAAGTCCTATCTGCTCGGCAAATTCGCGCGCGTGGCATTGGGTACGCGGCACATCGATTACAACGGCCGCCTCTGCATGGTCTCGGCGGGAACAGCGTACAAACTTGCCTTTGGCGTGGATCGCAGCCCGCTTCCGTGGAGCGACATTCTCAAAGCACAAGTGGTTCTTGTGGCCGGAGCCAATGTCGCCGAATGCGCGCCCATCACCACGGACTATCTGTGGCGATGCCGCGATGGGGGCGGGAAGTTGATTGTCGTCGATCCACGGATGACTCCGATCTGCCGCAACGCGGACATTTATCTTCCGGTACGGCCCGGCACGGACCTCGCGCTCTATATGGGACTGCTTCACGTAGTTCTGCGCGACGGCCTGGAGCGCCGGGAATTCATCGCGAAACACACCACGGGCTTTGAACACGTCGCCGAATCCGTGCGAGCTTGGGACCCGCTGACCGTTGCGGAGAAGACCGGTGTTCCACCGAAAGCCATTGAGCATGCCGCGCACACGTTTGCAAAAGCAGACCGCGCTATTGCCATGCACGCTCGTGGTGTCGAGCATCAGTCGAAAGGTGTGGAGAATTGCCTGAGCCTGATCAATCTGTGCCTCGCCACCGGCAACATCGGGCGCGAGGGTGCTGGCGCGACCATGATTACCGGCCAAGGCAACGGGCAAGGCGGGCGCGAGCACGGACAGAAATGCGACCAGCTTCCCGGCCAGCGTTCGATCAGCGATCCCGAGGCGCGGGCGCACACGGCGAAGGTGTGGGGCATCTCGCCGGATGAGATTCCGCAGGCAGGCTATTCGGCGGTTGAAATTATGGAAGCGATCCATCGCGGAGAGATCAAGGCGCTGCTCTCGGCCTGTTTCAACCCGCTCGTCTCTCTGCCCGACGCACACTACACGCGCGAAGCCCTCTCAAAGCTGGAGTTTTGCGGCGTAGTGGATTTCTTTATGTCCGAAACGGCCCACCACGCGGATGTGGTTCTCGCCGGGAGTCTTCAGGAAGAAGAGGAGGGCATCGGCTGCACGGCGGAAGGCCGCGTAATTCACATTCGGAAAGCGGTCGATCCCCCGGGCAACGCCAGGGGCGATAGCTGGATTTACGTCGAGCTCGCGAAACGATTGGGCAAAGAAAAATACTTTCCGTATCGCTCGACAAGTGAGATTTACGACGAACTTCGCGAAGCCTCGCGCGGTGGTCATGCCGACTACTACGGCATCACCTACGAAAAGATTGATAAGAATATGGGCGTGTTTTGGCCGTGCCCGACGCTTGATCATCCCGGCACACCGCGTCTTTTCGCAGATGGCCGCTCGATGCACCCGGACGGTAAGCATCACTTCGTTGTTACGGAATGGCGGGAAAGCGGTGATCCTGTTTCAACCGAGTTTCCCGTGTATCTCACAACCGGACGTGTCGTCAGCCAATACCTTTCCGGGACGCAGACGCGCCGCATCGGCGGATTGCTCGACCAGTACCCGACTCCGCGGCTTGAAATTCATCCCCGCCTGGCGGAGCACTACGGAATCATGGATGGCGATTGGGTAACCGCCACCTCGCGTCGCGGCCAAATTACATTGCAGGCCATGGTCGTCAAGACAATTCGACCAGACACCGTTTTCATTCCCTACCACTGGCCCGGTGCCTCGAGCGCGAATCGCTTGACGCATCGCACCCTCGACCCACGCAGCAAGATACCCGAGTTCAAAGTCTCAGCTTGTCAACTAAAAAAGGCCGCAGGTCCGCCAGATTGGGCGACGTCTTCCCCTGAACAATCTCCGTCGCCGCGCCAAGGACGAGGCTGATGCACGGCTACGAGTTCTATATCGATCCGTCGCGCTGCATTGGCTGCCAGTCCTGCGTGAAGGCCTGCGAAGAGTGCGAGACGCATCGCGGTAAGTCCATGATCAATTTCGATTTCATCGAGCGCGGGAGTACGACAGCTACCGCCGCATACGTCTGCTGGCACTGCGACGAACCGACCTGCGCGATGGCTTGTCCGGCGGACGCCATCAAAAAGGGCGACGACGGCATCGTCCAATCGTCGCTGAAGCCGCGCTGCATCGGCTGTTCGAATTGTGTGCTGGCGTGTCCGTTCGGCATTCCCAAGATTTTCCCCGAGCTTGAACAGATGATGAAATGCGACATGTGCTACGACCGCACCTCTATCGGCAAGCGGCCCCTGTGCGCCACGGTGTGCCCAAGTCAGGCGTTGTCTTACGTTCGTCCCGAAGAACTCGCCCGCCGCCGCGAGAAGCCGACGAATGTCTTTTACTTTGGCAAACAAAAAATCACCACGCGCGTGCACATGATGACACCCCCCGGAACCGACACTGTGTCGCTCGACGTTCTCGATTACATGTGGGAGGAGAAGTATGTCGCTGCTGCACAACCCGAGTAAGGACCCACTCTGGAAAGACGAGTTTTCGGTGTTCACAAGCGACGAACGCTACGTCACGCGGCGGCAATTCACGAAGTTCCTGACTCTCGCCAGTCTCGGCATGTTCGTCGGCAATCTCTGGATCGTTCTCAAATCGTATCTGGCGAAGAAGCCGACGTATCCCATTGCTGAGGTCGCCAGCCTTGGAGAGGTACCTGTGCGCGGCGTCAAACTCTTCTCCTACCCCACGCCCCAGGACAACTGCATCATGGTGCGCACGGCTGAGTACGAATACGTTGCCTACAGCCAGAAATGTACACACTTGTCTTGTGCCGTCTATTACTCGGCGAAAAACGATCGTCTCGAATGCCCCTGCCATCAGGGCTTCTTCTCGATCAAAGATGGCTCCGTTCTGCAGGGCCCGCCCCCGCGCCCATTGCCGCAAATTGTGCTGGAGCGCGAAGCCGGAAAACTCATCGCCACTGGCGTGAGGGTCAGCGGAAATGGCTAACCTCGAACCTACCAAGCAACGCAGGGGACTGGTGGCCATCGATGGCGCGATGGCCCTTATCGCGATTCTTCTCATCGTCCAGATCTGGCTTTTGAGCGCGCCGCTCGAAGCTTTTCTCGCGGGGCACTCCGGTCCGGTGATTCCCGCCGCCATTTTCTCGGGCTTGCTGTTCTTCGCGTGTGTAACCCTAAATGCCTTCGTCGCCAGAATCGACCGAAGTTCGAAAGAACGCTGACAATGCTCGCCGGGGCGAGCTTGACAGTCTGTCGGCTCAGAATTGCTAATGCGTTGTCACTCGCGCTCCCCAGAAGTTGCAGCCTGAACCGGATCTGCCTTATTGCGCCTCGTTTTCCTACAACTGCCGTCTAATCAATAGGATGTGGCGGAAGCGTGTGGGAGTCGAACCCAAGAGTTAGGCTTCCAACTCACGGCGAATGATGGCGTTACGGCTTGCGCCAAGTTCCAATTGGAGTCAATTGGAGTCAGCAATCTACTGGACTACTTACGCGAATCCAAGCGCGCGGTTTTTCGTCGCCGGCGTGTCGCTGCTCCCCTCGGCCAAGACTGCCGACGCCATAACCACGCGCCGAAACCTAGATCAAGGGGGCTGGGAAAATAATCCGGTCTTCGGCCGCCATCCGTCGCCGGCAAAGCAGGCAGGAATAAACCTTGCCGTCTTTGTCGCGCAAGCTGGCGCCTTCTACCTAACCGAGCATAGCCGCCATAGCTGGATTCGTACGGGACGCGCACTACTGGCCACTGCCACAGAAGAACACGCCCGCCTTGCGGCCTGCAATGCCGGAATAAATACGCGCTCGCCAGTGGTGCAGAGCTGCAATCCGTTTCCCCCGGGGGTTTTGAGCAGTAAGCGGGACGCGCAGGGTTACCAGCACTGACGCGCCCCTAACTCACATAGGAGGGTGCTCCCATGCAAGCTGAGCGCATCGTAGTTTATTTCCCCAAGCACTCTTTGCCCACCAGCAAGAAACACCCGAACGACAAACAGCGCAGTCAAAGGCGGTGAT
>Ga0310912_10000117_pt1 | contig 34747 bp, 29 predicted proteins | sample GREbulkMGOX080_FD_203443 | JGI IMG/M metagenome (GOLD analysis project Ga0310912, IMG submission 203443) | Lab enrichment of tropical soil microbial communities from Luquillo Experimental Forest, Puerto Rico - GRE.bulkMG.OX080 | ecosystem: Environmental > Terrestrial > Soil > Tropical forest >...
CGCTTCACCAAGAAATACGCCGATGCCGCCTCCAAAGCGGGTACCGCCAAAAAGTAGGACAGCTACTCCTGCCTGTCTTTCCTTTTTGTGAGCAAACTTCGTGGGACAGACAAGAACGTCTGTCCCCATTTTCCTTCCTCGCTTTGCTCCCTTCTCTGTGGCCTCCGTGCTTTCTGGTGTCCTCGCTGTCAAATCCCTTGCACCCGTGTAAAATACCTTTCCAACGTGGCCACCCAATCTCGCATGTTTGACAGCTCGCGTCCTGGCGAACTTGTCGAATCCGCCCCGCCCCGCGTCACCCTCCGCAATGCTTTCGCCCACCCATTCGACTCCGCCATTGCCGCCGCGCGCACCTGCTACGCCCCGCGCTTGATCACACCGGAAGAAATCACCGACAGGCAACGCCTCAACATCGGCGCCGCCACGTTTTACAGCGGCCACCACACGGTCTACCAGCACGCGCATTTTGAATTCGGCCTCGAAAACGTCAGCCGCCAATTCGTCTGGTCTTTTCTTCACGCCCATCCGTTTTATAACTCCGAACAGCAGAGCCAGCGCTATGTGCGCCTGGACCACGCGCAGGCCTACGTTCCGCCGGTCTCGCTCTTTTTCGACGAAAAGTCCAAAGAAATCTACGAACGCGCTATCGCCCGCGCCTGGAACTACTACCGCGAGCTTTCCGCGCTCTTGGTCGGCGACGCGCGCAACATCTTGAACGACATCTGGCACGTCAGCCCCATGTCCCATCCCAAGCGGCTTCAAAAAATCGAACGGTCCGCCGAAAAACGCGCCATTGAAATCGCCCGCTACGTTCTGCCTATTGCTGCCTTCACCACGATGGTGCACACGCTCTCCGGCATTGTCCTTCACCGCCTGTGGCGCATGTGCTCTGCTTCCGACACGCCAAGCGAAGCACGCGCCGTCATCGGCGAAATGGTTGCGCAGGTAAAAACGCTGGACGCTCAGTTTTTCGATCGTTTCGAAACGGAACCGCTCGAAGAGCTTCCGGAATGGAAGTCAATTCCTCAAAATGCGAACGCCAGTGAATCCTTTGCGCGCGAATTTGACGCCCAGCTCAACGGCAAAACTTCTCGCCTCGTCGACCACTCCCCGAACGCTCTGCGTGTCATCGCCAAATCCTATCGGGCTGTGGCCGGCCTCGCCGCCTCGCAATGTTCCGACGCCGACGCCCTTGATCGCCTCCTCAATCCTGCGCGCAATCTCTATCGCCTTGAAACGCTCAACGTTGGCGTACATGCGCCGATGATGCGTGCGCTCCAGCACGCCAACTACACGTTCGCAAAGAAAATCAGCCACACCGCCGACAGTCAAGACCAGCGCCATCGCATGGTTCCCGGCTCGCGTCCACTGCTCACGCTTGCCGACACGCGCGCGCCCGACTACATCACCCCCGCGCTTGTCGCCGCCAACCCGCGCGCCAAGGAAACCTACGAACGCGCCATCGAGGAGGCGTGGTCCGCCAAAAATCTGCTGCTCGACCGCGGCGTGCCCCTCGAAATCGCTCTCTATCTTCTTCCCAACGCCAAGTCCATCCGCCTTTACGAATCGGGCTCGCTCCTCCATCTGTTGCACAAATGGACCATGCGCACCTGCTTCAACGCGCAGGAAGAAATCTTTCAAGCCTCCATGGACGAAATCGCTCAGCTTCGTGAAGTCCATCCCGAACTGGCAGCCTACATTGGCCCGCCCTGCTATCTCCGCGCCGGCATCACCACCCCCATCTGCACCGAAGGCTCGCACTTCTGCGGCGTCAAAGTCTGGCTCGACTTCCCCAACACCGCGCGCCCGATTTGAAACAACATGGCGGCGCACTTTTCAAGATATGCAGCATTCTTCGGGCGGGCCTGATTTCGTTCGCACTCCATCGCCTGGCGCCAGTGCCCCCGGGTTTCAGTGGGTCGCTTTCCGCGAAAGCCTGTGGCCTTTTTTGGCCGGCTTTTCACCCGTTTGCGCCCGGTGGGTCCATGTCACCCGGGGAATGTCTGCGAAGCCAATAAGCGTTTCAGGCTAACAAGCAACAAACACCTACGCGGAGCGTATCGAATTGCTCGCCGAATCAAACACCCCTCTCGTGCAGGCGCACGCTGGCGAAGACATGATTTCTCGATCCTCTCCGCGGGCAAAACCGCCCTGCCGTCCTCATGCGTCTAATAACCAGGGAGGTGCCCCCGATGCCCTCGCCCTTCCGTGTCGGCCTCGCGCTCCTCGCCGGAGTATTGCTTGTTTCGGCGCCTTCTTTAGCTTATGACACGCCACTGTCCGACCAGGCGGTGCGCGAAGCTTATTTCCTCGGGCAGCGCCGCGACGAATCCATGTACGCGTTCCTGAACAGATATACGAAGCCGCTGCCTCCTCCCAAAACCGGGCCACACATTGCTGCCATCACGTTCTTCACGCCGTTCGCGCTTCTGGTCCAGCATTCCAGCCGGCAGGCCAACTACAGCGCCCAGCGAGCGGCCCTCGACCACAAAGCGCATGAGGAAATTGTCGAAATCCAGGTAGAGATTCAGTTCACGCAGTCCTACGGCGCCATCATCACCAGTCTCACTCACTCTCGCTCTGGCTCTCCTACCGCCATGCAGCTCCGCTCCCCGGAATTCTGGCGCGCTTTCAAGTACCGCATCTTCGACGGCGACGAAGAAATCACGACCGAAGACATCTCCGGCGAGCCGCAGTATCAATGCTCGGAAATTGCTTGCACGCTTACAGGCGCCATTGTCCGTATCCAGTTTCCCGCAACCGCGTTCAAGTCCGATTCCGCCGGCGTCGAAGTCACTCCCCGTGAAGGCGACGCCGTCTCCGTCGACTTCGACCTATCCTCCCTCCGCTGATTCCAGCCCCTCACAGCGCTCACACATCCTAACTCTTGTATCACAGAACGTACTTGTCGACGCCGGACCGCTCGTCGCGTTGCTTGACGCGGACGACCAGCACCACGCTGCCTGCGTCGCCGCCCTGAAATCTTTGCGGGAAAGGCCAGGTCGGCCTCCGTACATGGCTTACATGGCTGCTTGGTTGTTTACGAACGCCAGCGGAGCGTCACGGGGCCATCCATTGGGTGCACCATGGGCGCGCCGGTGCGGCGGGACTCGAGCAGGTTGGCCTTCAGCGCGAAATACCACTTGGCCTGGCGGTCGGCGTCGTCGATCAGCATCAGGCGCGGGTTGTGCTTCAATCCTTCGGCTTGCTCGATCATGGTCTCCTGGTCCTGCCGCAGAAATTTCTTGGCAAACGGGCGGAACAGGAAAACCGGCAAGGGCAGGTTCCATGCCGCCACAAAATCAATCCGGCACAAGTCACGCCGAACCGGTGTCACCGTCGCGCGGCTGGAAAACCACTGCTTGCCACTCTGATCGATTTCGGTCCGCAGATTCGGCAGGACGAAATCGATCGTCGTCGTCACCGGCTCGCCGGTGATTTTCTTCAGCAGTTGGTAGGGCGCGCTGTTCGCGCTAGGCGTATGCGCACTCATCCGGAACCCGTTCGGGATGGGCTCGAACTGCTTGGCTTTTTCGTGGATGCTTGCGCGCTTTCGCCAGAACCATGACTGATGTACAAACGGCCCGTGCGCGGGGTCCATCAGCCCGATGATCCCGTGGTCCATGTGCGAAGGCAGGTCGCACGACAGATGCGTAATCTTGTATTTCTCGCTGAAGACTTTGAGCCCCGGCGCTTCCGGCATTTTCTCCGGCAATCGTGAGCCAGGAGCATTCATGTAGACCCAAACGTAGCCGTCGCGCTCCGCACAGGGATAATGCCCGGCAAAGATTCGCTCCACTTTCAACTTGTCTTGGGAAGTAAGCGAAGGAATTTCCAAGCACTGGCCGGTAGAGGCATCGAACCGCCAGCCGTGGTAGCAGCACTCCACTACGTTGCCGTCCACCCTGCCGTAGGAAAGCGGAATTCCGCGGTGAGGACACGCATCCCGCATCGCAAAGGCTTTTCCTTCTGCGGTCCGGCCGAGCACCAGCGGCACTTCCAGCAAGAGCGCCCTGCTGACTTTTTGCGCGCGAATCTCCGTGCTCCGCGCAGCCGGGTACCAAAAGTCCCACAAAAAACCCGGATCCGCGTCGCACCCTGCTTCGCGCGTGGCTTCCACGCCCGCCTGCAAGATTGTGCGCACTGCTTCATTCATAGTCTGTGCGCATCGTAGTATAGCGCGTTGCAGCAAGGCAACGGCGCCGCGGCGCCGGCGGCGCCGGCATGCAATTGCAAGTTTCGCCGTTCGGCGCTATTCTTTGAGTAAGAGCAAACGGATGTACCGAGCATTTTATTAGCTGACTCGCCTTTCGCTCCCGCGCCGGGAGCCCGCAGCCGTGCCCAAACTGAAAGCAGCTTTTCTGAAATTCGTCTGCCTTCTTTCATTGAGTTACGATTTAAAGCCTAGAACCAGAAACTGAGGTTGCCATGGCCGTTCTTACACTGACGGAAAAATTGGACCAGCTCGATTCGCGCTACGAGGAGATGACGCAGCAGCTCTCTTCGCCGGAAGTGGTGGGTGATTCCGCACGCTTCCAGAAGATCGCCAAGCAGCATGCCGAGCTCGAGGAAATCGTCGCGAAACACCGCGAATACAAGCAAATAGTGAAAGATCTTGCGGGTGCGCACCAGCTTTTTCTCGAAGCGGACGACGCCGAGATGAAGCAGCTGGCGCACGACGAGGAAAAGGCGCTCGCTGCGCGGAAGGAAACCGCCGAGCGAGAACTGAAACTTTTGCTTCTACCCAAGGATCCCAACGACGAGAAAAGCGTGCTCATCGAAATCCGCGCCGGCACGGGCGGCGACGAAGCCGCGCTCTTCGCGGCTGAGCTTTTCCGCATGTATTCGCGGTACGCCGAAACCCAGGGCTGGAAAGTGGAAGTCCTCGAAAGTTCGCCGTCTTCGCTCGGCGGCCTGAAGGAAGTGGTGGCCGCTATCCAGGGCAACAAAGTCTACTCCAAGCTGAAATACGAAAGCGGCGTGCATCGCGTGCAGCGCGTTCCCGCGACCGAGCAGCAAGGCCGCATCCACACTTCGGCGGCAACGGTCGCCGTGTTGCCCGAAGCCGACGAGATCGACATCAAGATCGAGGCAAAAGATCTGCGCATCGACACCTTCTGCTCCTCCGGCCCCGGCGGCCAGTCTGTGAACACCACGTATTCCGCCGTGCGTATCACCCACTTGCCCACGGGTTTGGTCGTTTCGCAACAGGACGAAAAATCGCAAATCAAGAATCGCGCCAAGGCCATGCGCGTTTTGCGCGCGCGCCTGTACGAACTCGAACAGGAAAAGCAGCAAGCGGCCATCGTCGCAGAGCGGCGCGGGCAGATCAAAAGCGGCGACCGATCCGAGAAAATCCGCACCTACAATTTTCCGCAAAACCGGGTGACCGATCACCGCATCGGTCTGACGCTTCATCAATTGACCGAGGTCATGGATGGCAAACTCGCCCCGCTCGTGGACGCGCTCGTTTCCCATTACGAAGCCGAGCGCCTCCAACAGGAACTTGCTGAGGCATAATCGCTCCGAAGCGTTGCTGTCGTAAGGAGGCGCCGCGGGCTCTCCGGCATGCGTATGGAACGGTATTGCGCTGCGATATCACGAGGCAAGCGGTAAGCAAAAGGAAAGTCTCTTTGGATGAACCGCGTTTTCGAAGAAAAATCGGTTCGCGCCCTGCTAAGATCGGGCATCGCCGAGCTACGTGATGCCCAGGTGCCCTCCTACACGCTTGCTGCGGAACTGCTACTGCTTCACGTTTTGGGTCGCGACCGCACCTGGATGTATTCCCATCCCGAAGAAGAAATCTCTCGAGTGCACGCCGAGCGCTATTCCGCGCTCATTCGTCGTCGCGCCGCGGGTGAGCCGACCCAGCATCTGACCGGCAAACAGGAATTCTGGGGCCTCGAATTGGAGGTCACGCCGGATGTCCTGATCCCGCGCCCGGAGACTGAACACGTCATCGAAGTTGCTCTCGACCGCCTCGCGGCCCGTGAAATTCGCGCGGGACGGCGTCAACCGTTTGGCGGCGAAGGGCTGCGCATTGCCGATGTCGGCACCGGCTCCGGCTGCATCGCCATTGCCCTCGGAAAAGCGCTCCCCGGCGCCGTCCTTTTCGCCCTGGATATTTCCGGCGCTGCGCTTGAAGTGGCTCGCCGCAATGCCGAACGGCACGGTGTCTCCGATCGCATGCTTTTCATCCAATCCGATTTATTGGAAGATCTTGTCGTTCCGACGACATTTGCCGCCAACGCTCTTCCTCCTTCTTCCCCCACTCGAATCTTTCCGCGCGAGGTACTCCGCAACGGAGATCCGCCATCTTCTGGGGTTCCTCATCGAGACTGGCCGTTTCGCTGCGATGTGATTGTCAGCAATCCGCCGTACGTCGGCCGCCGCGAAGCCGCAACGCTCATGCGCGAAGTCCGCGAGCACGAACCGGAAATCGCGCTGTACGGCGGCGAGGCAGGCTACGAACTGTACGGCGATCTCATCGCGCAATCGGCAAAATGTCTCCTGCCCGAGGGAATTCTCGTCCTCGAACTCGGCCACGACAGTTTGCCCGCCGTCGAGCCTCTGCTCGGCGCACCTGCCTGGACCAGGGTCGGTGTGACCAACGACCTCGCCGGCATCCCCCGGGTCGTCGCCGCCGAACGGCTATAGGTAGCGCTCTATCAGAAAAGGTTGAGGCCCACGAATGTCCGGGGTAGGCTAAGGCCATGCCGGAGCTGGCAAGGTTTCGTGCGAAGCATGGGCCCCTCGAGGAGCGGGCGGCTGATGCGGCGTCGTCCATTCTGCATGTGGATATGGACGCTTTTTTCGTCTCGGTCGAATTGCTGGAACGGCCGGAGCTGCGCGGCAAACCGGTCGTTGTGGGCGGGCAGAAGGATCGGCGCGGCGTGGTCACCGCCGCTAGCTATGAGGCGCGAAAATACGGTGTTCATTCGGCAATGCCCCTGCGAACGGCGGGCCGGCTGTGTCCCCACGCGATCTTTCTCGACGGCCATCATGAAAAGTACGGCGAATGGAGCGACCGCGTAGCCTCGATTCTCGTGAAGTTTTCTCCGGTCGTGGAGATGGTTTCGATCGACGAGGCTTATCTGGATCTGGCCGGAACAGAACGCTTGCACGGTCCTCCTCTGGCCGCGGCGGACAAGTTGCTTCGAGCGATCACCGAAAGCACCGATCTTCCCTGCTCGGGCGGACTCGCCACGACGCGGCTTACGGCAAAAGTCGCTTCTGATCAAGCCAAGCCAAGCGGCCTCGTGTGGGTTCCGCCGGGCTGCGAAGCCCGTTTCCTTGCGCCGCTCCCGGTGCGTAAGATTCCTGGCATCGGCGAAGTCACGGAGAGGGCGCTCGGCGCGCTGGGCATCAACACCGTCGAACAGCTTGCGGCGGTTCCGCAGGAAAAGCTGGAAAAGATTTTCGGGCGGTGGGGCGAGGCGCTGTACCGCAAGGCGCGCGGCGGCGATTCTTACGAATTTGTGATCGATGCGGAGCCGAAATCCATCTCGCACAATCACACGTTTGGAGAAGATACCAGCGATGCCAACGAAATGACCGCGATGCTCAGCCGCCTCTCGCAAAAGGCCTGCAAGCGGCTGCGCGAAGCGGGGCTGGGCGCGCGAACACTCACACTGACGATTCGTTACGCAGGATTTGAAACCCACACGCGGGCCAAAACGCTTGCGGAGCCCACGCAACTCGATGCCGACATTTATTCCGTCTTCCAGGAGCTGTTTCGCAAGCATCGCGACACGAAAAGGAAGGTTCGTCTGCTCGGAGTAAGCCTCGCCGGCTTCACCCACGGCAACGACCAACTCGATCTGCTGGAAGAGAAACGCCGCGAGAAGCTCGCAAGGCTTACGAAAGCCGCTGACCGTTTGCGCGACCGCTTCGGTTTCGGCAAAGTGCAATTTGGCGGCTCGCTTTCCGCTGAGGATCCGGACAAACGCGAGGGCTAAGCGCAAGGGCCGGGGAAACCCCCGTTTTGAAGCAGAATCCTGCGGAATGTCCTATAATCGGTTCTCCGTCCAACTCTTCCCATGAGCGCCAGCGCCTCTCCAAGTCCGGGTGTATCTTCCCCAGCCCCTCCCGGGGGCACGTTCCATCGCGTGCGCGAATTCTGGGAACGCGTCAGCGAAGGGCGGCAGCTTGACGACCTGTGGTCGCAATTTGCCGCCGATGCCCGCGCGAGCTACGGCTTCTACGGACGAGACGTCGATTGGGAAGCAATTCAAAAGCTCCCGCGGTGGCGCCGGCCGTTTTATGTCGCCAAGGATATTTTTTGGGCGATGCTGATGAAAATGACGCCGGCGCGGCGCGTGCTGCTGCTCCTCGCCCTGGCGATGTTGCTGATGTCGGGATTCACATTCCAGTTCGGCCACGAAGTCCAGATTCAATTCAAGTTCGAAGCGCTTGCCGCGCTGGTCTTCCTGCTGCTGCTCTCGCTGGAACTGGCCGACAAAGTGGCCATGAAGCGCGACTTGGAAATCGCGCGCGAAATTCAAAGCTGGCTTGTGCCTTCGCAGGCTCCCGAAGTTGCGGGGGCGGACATCGCCTTTGCCACCCGTCCGCAAAATTCCGTTGCCGGCGATTACTATGACGCGTTCTATCCGGACCCGCAAAACCCCGAACGACTCGTTGTGGTGATTGCGGACGTGGCGGGAAAAAGCGTACCCGCGGCGCTGCTGATGGCCACCTTGCAGGCGAGTCTGCGTACCATTGCCGGCGAAGGTGCGCCGGTCGCCGAGTTGGTGACGCGGCTGAACCGCTATGCCTCCGCCTATAGCTTGGATGGGCGGCGGTTCACCACCGCAGTTCTCTGCGAATACGAGCCGGTCTCGCGGCGTCTCACGTACGTGAACGCCGGGCACAATGCGCCGATTCTGCGCCGGGCGAATGGCGCGCTTGAGAAGCTCGAAACGGGAGGGCTGCCGCTTGGAATCAAAGTGGATGCGGCTTACCAAACTGCCTCCCTGGAGCTGCGGCCGGGTGACGCGCTGATTCTCTTTACCGATGGAGTCATCGAGGCGTTCAACGCCTCGGGAGAAGAATTTGGAAACGAGCGCTGGCTTCAAACCATCCGGGGGCTGCCGGACTGGAATGGGCATCTGTGCCTCAAGTATTTGATGGAACGCGTCGATCAATTCGTGGGCGCCACGCGGCAAGCAGACGATATTACCTGCATGGTATTTCGCAGCAAATAATCAGTTCCTCGCTGTTGGTTGTCCTAAGCTCTAGAGAAGTGTTGCTACTGCCACGCCCTTCGTCGTAGCGTGGCCCGCTCAAGACGGGAACTTGAGCTACCCTAGGGCTATCGAGGTCCCCGGTAAGTTGCGAGTGTTATGACGAGCCGCGCACTGGCCAATGCGATTTGCGAGATGCTCGAACGCCACCAATATCGGGCGTTGCTGGTCGGCGGGTGTGTGCGCGACTTGCTTCTCGGGCGCGAGCCGGCCGATTACGACGTGGCCACGGACGCGACGCCGGTCGAAGTCGCAGGCCTGTTTCCGGAGAGTGTCGCCGTGGGCGCGCAGTTCGGCGTCATGCTGATCCCGAAGGACGGTTTGAAAGTAGAGGTCGCCACGTTTCGTTCGGACGTCGGCTACAGCGACGGGCGTCATCCCGACCGCGTGGTTTATTCGAAGACTCCGGAAGAAGACGTCGAGCGCCGCGACTTCACCATCAATGGGCTGCTGATGAGGCACGACACCGGCGAGGTACTGGACTTCGTCGGCGGACGAAAGGACCTACAGGCGGGCCTCGTTCGCGCCATTGGCCATCCCGATCGCCGTTTTGCCGAAGACAAGCTGCGGATGATGCGAGCGGTCCGCTTTGCGGCGCGGTTCGGGTTCGAAATCGATGAGGCGACGTTCGGTTCGATTCGCCGGCACGTCTCAGAAATTCAGCGAGTTTCTCCCGAGCGCCTGCGCGAAGAACTCACGAAGATGCTCGGCGAAGGGGCGGCGCGCCGAGCCTTCGAATTGCTGGAGGAGACTGGGCTTCTCGGGCAGGTCTTGCCGGAAATTGCGGCGATGAAGGGCGTGGAGCAGCCTCCGGAATTTCACCCGGAGGGTGACGTGTGGATTCACACGCGCCTGCTGCTCGAAAAACTGGAAAAGGGCGCTTCCCCGACGCTGGCTTGGGGTGTGTTGTTGCACGACGTCGGGAAGCCGCCGACCTTCCAGTCGGCCGCGGAGACCGGTGATCGCATCCGTTTTAATCACCACGTGGACGTCGGCGTGCGCATGGCGGAAGAGATTTGCAGGCGGCTGCGCTTTTCGGGCGACGAGATGGAGCAGATTACGGCTCTGGTGGCCAATCACATGAAGTTTGGCCACGTGGGTTCGATGAGGAAAGCCACGTTAAAGAGGTTTGTGCGCCTGCCGAAGTTCGACGAACATCTGGAGCTTCACCGGCTCGACTGCCTTGCGAGTCACGGCCACCTCGATTCCTATCAGTTCGTCGAGCGGTTCCTTGACGAGACGCCCCCAGAGCAGGTCCGGCCTCGGCGGCTCCTGAGCGGTGACGACCTGCTGGCCATGGGTTATCGTCCCGGCCCGCAATTTGCTCGAATCCTTCGGGGCGTGGAAGACGCCCAACTCGAAGGCCAGATCAGAACGGCGGAAGAGGCGAGGGCGTATGTCCTTAGGAGTTTCGGGAATGAACAAACCAAGTGAGTGGGACAGTGAAGAGGCGCTTTTGGCCATAACACAAAGAAACTAAACATGTTAGATAGCCATCCGGAAACCGGCATAGAATTGCAGTAAGTGTGAGCGTCGCAGACTAAGATTTAGTGCTAACAGTCATCTCATTGTTGAGCAACATTTGTACTTTGGCTGCATCTAATCTTCGAGAAGGGGCTCTCTAGGGCCCCCGAACGATAGACTGGGGAAACCATGGCCGAAAAAAAGTTTTTGATACCTGACATTCTCCCGATCCTGCCGGTTCGCGATACGGTGCTCTTTCCGGGCGCCATGCTGCCTCTGACGGTGGGACGGGAAAGCTCTCTCGCGCTGGTTGGGTCCTTGCAAGGCGAGGAAAAGCTGCTGGGCGTGGTCGCCCAGCTCGACCCGCGGATTGAGGATCCCGCTGCCGCCGACCTGCACAAAGTGGGAACGCTTGCGCGCGTACACAAAACCGTAAAAATGCCGAACGGCAACGTGGTGGTCTTTCTCGAAGGCCTCGAGCGGGTCCAGATTGTCGAGCTGGTCAACCTGAGACCGTTCCTGAAAGCGCAAGTAAAGCCGGAGCCGGACATCATCGGCGAGGTGGACGCGGAGCTGGAGGCGCTCGTACGAAATGCGCAGGATCTGTTCCGCGAGGTGGTGAGCCACTCGCCGCAGTTGTCAGACGACCTGCAATCGAAGGCCATGAGTATCGAGAACCCCGGCGAACTCGCGGACTTCATCGCCGGAATGCTGCCCTCGCTTTCCACGCTTTTGCGCCAGGAACTGATTGAGACGCCGAGCGTCCGCAAGCGCCTGGAAATCCTAATCCGCGAATTGTCAAAGGAGCTCGAGGTTCTCGAGCTGCGCTCGAAAATTCACGAGCAGGTTCAGGAGCAGGTCAGCCAGAACCAGCGCGAATACCTGCTGCGCGAGCAGATGAAGGCGATTCAGAAAGAACTGGGCGAGGCGGAAGACACGACGCAGGAAATCGATGAGCTGCGGAAGAAAGTGGAAGAAGCCGGAATGCCGGCGGAAGCCAAGAAGGAATGCGAGCGCGAGCTGAAGCGCCTCGCGAAAATGACCCCGGCTTCGGCGGAGTACATGGTCTCGCGCACGTACCTGGAATGGATGACCGCGCTGCCGTGGAGTAAATCTTCCGGGGCTGCGGAAATCGACATTGCCAAAGCACGCGATATTCTGGACGAAGACCATTACGATTTGCAAAAAGTGAAGGAACGCATCCTCGATTACCTGGCGGTTAAGAAACTGCAACCGGGGATGAAAGGGCCGATCCTGTGCTTTGTCGGACCTCCGGGAGTGGGCAAAACTTCGCTTGGCAAGTCCATTGCGCGTTCGCTGGGACGCAAGTTCGTGCGCATCGCGCTCGGCGGAATGCACGATGAAGCGGAGATTCGCGGACATCGCCGGACGTACATCGGGGCGCTTCCCGGACAAATCATTCAAGGGCTGAAGCGCGCGGAAACCAACGATCCGGTAATGATGCTGGACGAAGTCGACAAGCTCGGACGCGACTTCCGCGGCGATCCGTCCTCGGCTCTCATGGAAGTGCTCGATCCAGAGCAAAACAATACCTTCCGGGATCACTACCTGGACGTGCCGTTTGACTTGTCAAAGGTGCTGTTTATCGCTACGGCGAACTGGATGGATCCCATCCCGGAGCCGCTGCGCGACCGCATGGAAATCATTGAACTCCCTGGATACACGGGCGAGGAGAAGCTTCAGATCGCGCACAGGTACCTGATCCCGAAGCAAGCCGGCGAGCATGGGTTGAGAGTGGACGAACAGATTCAGTTCACCGACGAGGGCTTGCGCGAGATCATCCACAGCTACACGCGCGAGGCGGGAGTCCGCAACCTCGAGCGCGAGATCGCCACGATCACCCGCAAGCAGGCCCGCAAAATCGCGGAAGGCAGAACGGAAAAAATGACCGTCACCCCGGAAGTGGTGCGAGAGTTTCTCGGGGTGCCAAAATTCCGCACGGAAAAGGAAGTCGAAGAGCGCGTCAAGCGGCCGGGCGTTGCGGTGGGGCTGGTGTGGACGCCGGTGGGCGGCGACATCATCTTCATCGAAGCGACGCGCATGCGCGGCGGCAAGCAGTTCACCATGACCGGGCATTTGGGCGAAGTCATGCAGGAGTCCATGACCGCCGCGCTCACGTGGACCCGCGCGAACGCGGACCGCTACGGCATCGATCCGGACTTCTTCCGCAAGCAGGACATTCACATCCACGTGCCGTCGGGCGCGGTGCCGAAGGACGGTCCCTCGGCGGGCGCGGCAATGGTAACGGCGCTGGTCAGCCTGCTCAGTGGGCGGCCGGTGAAGGACCGCCTTGCAATGACCGGCGAGATGACTCTTTCGGGCGTGGTGCTTCCCATTGGCGGGGTCAAGGAAAAGGTGCTTGGCGCCAAACGCGCGGGGATCAAGGAAGTGCTGCTACCCGCGGACAACGAACCGAACGTGGTGGCCGACCTGACACCCGAGATTGTCGGCGACATCAAGATCACTTACGTCCACACGCTGGACGAAGTGCTCGAGCACGCACTGCAAAAGGAGCCGGTGGCGCAGCCGCTGGCTCCCGCGCCGGAATCGAAAGTCAAGCGTCTTGGGCCGGAGAGCCCACGAGCAATCCACTGAGCGGTCGAATGCGCGACCGTTTGACGAATACACAAAAACCCGTAACGGAAAGCCATGGAAGGGCGTTTTAGCCGGAGAATGTCGCGGCGGGGCATAAAGTATTCCAAAAACCAGAACGAATTGTCATAGAGCCTGGCGCGATTCGCCGGGCTTGTTCTTTTTGGGCCGCATCCCGCGGGGACTATGGCGAACTCCTGCTACCATGTTCGCGAAAGTTATGGCCAAAGGACGCCAATCCATGGCGGATGCGGCAGCCGCACTTGCCCGGCAGCTCCATGAGGCGCTGCTGCGCGAGCGAATCGTGCCGCGCTTCGCGGATTCCTATGTTCTCGAGAATGAACGCCAGGCTCTCCAAGCGCACGCCGTGATGTATCGCGATTTGCTGGCGCTGCTCGAGCGGGAGGCGTTGCTGGCGTTGAGCGCGCGCGCATTGGAGATGGTCTGCGATGAGCCTCGGGCACAGGGCCGGTCCAAGCCGCGCCCCATGGCACGGCGAGAGGCCGCGCTGTTCCACAAGAAGTTCCTGGCGTCACTGGTGCGGCAGCAAGACTGGAGCGTAGGCGACGCGCTCGATTTCCAAAGGGACTTGCAGTTGTACCAGGACCTTTTGGCAAGGACGGCCCCCGCCCGGCGCTCTCGCAAACCGTTCGAAGCGGCGAACCATCCTTTTGTGGACCGCTGTGCATTTTTGCTGGACTCCTCGTTTCTCGAGAAAGCGCGCATGGCCGCCAGCCGCGCGCTGGCGGAGCTGGAAAACCTCGCCGCCCAAGTATGCGAAGCCTCAGGCCGCTCGAACAAGCCGGTGAACTAGTCATCGAGAGCTTTGGTGCTAAACAGGGGCTGGCCCGCCAAGGCCTCGTACACGGCAAAGAGCGCGACAGCGACAATGGTCACCATGCCTGCAATCGCTCCCGCGGCATACCAGCGGCTCAAGTGCGTGGTCATCGGGAAGGTCACCAGGGTGTTCTGCACGACGAGCCCGACAACCAGCGCGAGCAACCCGAAGCGCCGCAGCACCAGGTAGATGGAAAGCCAGATGACCGCTGCAAACAAAAAGGTCGACCAAAAGTAGTCGCCTCCCGTGTTCGTCACCGCGCCAAGGAAAACGATCACGATCGCCGCAATCCAGTCCTTTTTAACTACCAGCCTCAACAGGAAGAGAAGGAAAAAAATTCCCAAAGAAAACAGCACGTACACCCAGGTGTAGCGAAAGATCGAGCCGAGCGTGAGGCGCACGCCGAGAAGGCTCTCCATCGAGGGCGTCACGGGCCGCGGCGGCGAGCCCCCCAAGAGCGGGAGAACCACGTTGTCCACGGACTCGAAGGCTCCAAGCAAGACACCATAAGCGGTGCCGATCAAAATGTCTCGGCCCACCAGCGGATCCCGAATCTTTCCGCTCGTCAGGCGCGCCCAGCCAATCAGGGCATGCGGATCGCGGCGGCGGACAAACGGCTCGAGACCAAAATACAGTTGCCGCGCGAAGGTAGATATGAGGAAGGCCCAAGCCAGCGCGTGGACGATCATCCCGAACTCATTCATGGAGGCAAGGTGATGCGCCTGCAGCGCCCACATCGTAAGGAAGACAAAGAACAGGAAATTGGCCAAACGCCAAGAGCCGGCTTCATCCCCCCGCTTTTGCCGGACGTTTCTTCTGACGATCAAGATACTTCCGAGAAGCAGGGCCGCGAAAACCACCATTCCGACGATGCTCGCGAGTTTTTGCTGACTTGTCGGTTGATGAGCCCGATCACGCCACGGGTCAGCCCAAGGGTACAAAACTCGGAAATAAACCGGTTTCCCGCGGTAAGCTGCCCCCTCGACGCGCACGGTGGCGCGAATCGGGGTGGTGATTTCACGGGTCCAGGCCGCGCGCGTGTCGGAATACAACAGGTCCGCCCACTCGGGAGTAGCGGCGGTGAATGTGGAAGGATCGAGACCCGCCGCGGAGAACAGTGAGGACCAATCCGGAGGGGCAGTAGCGCCGCGCGGCGGATCGTGCTCCGGCGGAATGCGTTTGAAAAATAGGAGTCGGCCTCGGGAATCGAGGCATACGCTGATCATGCCGGTTATATCGGACGGGGGCTCCCACAGCGTGACGCTGCCCGCGAAGTTGAAAAAATCCGAGGACTCGATCTCCCGCGGGCTCTGGCGATACCAGAAGACCATCGTAGGCGGACGATCCGATGACAGGCGCTGCCAGCGGGCCTGTGATTGGTCGTGCTCCTGAATGTAATGGAGGTAGTCAAAGTCCGTGAGGAGCCCATAGACGCTGTCACCGGGCGTTTCGGAGAACCCCAGCTGCTGGGTGATCTCCTGGGAGCGGGCGAGCAACACGTCTGGCGACTTCTCGAGCGGCGTGAGATTTTGAATTCCGTATCGGTCGGCCAGAAACATGTGCGCGACCAGGCCAACCAGCACCGTGGCAATCAGCGCCAGCCCCAGCTGCGGCTTGATGCCTTCGGTCGCTCCGGCGGCGGCAACCATTTCAGGCGAAGGTGTTTCTCCGGCGGCCAGCGCAGCAGCCAAGGGATCGCCGCCGGGAAGGGCCGCGGCCACTTGCAACGCGGAGGCGGGCCGCTTGTCCGGATCGGTTTCCAAACAGCGGAGAATCACGCGCTCGATGAGCGGATCGAGGTCGCGAACCAACGTGGAAGGATTGGTGATGGTTCCCGAGGCCCGCACACGCACCAGCTCCTGGAGCGTAGACGCCTCGAAGGCGCGTTTGCCGGTGAGAATTTCGTAGAGAACAAGACCCAGCGAGTAAATGTCGCTCCGGGTGGTGACTTGCTTGCCTGCCAGTTGCTCCGGAGCCATGTAGGCCGGGGTTCCCGCGCGCGCCTCCTCGCCTTCGAGGCTCGCGGCAATTCCCGCCAGCCCAAAATCGGTGATGCGGATTTTTCCCTCGCCATCGAGCATTATGTTGGCGGGCTTGAGGTCGCGATGAATGACGCCGCGTTCGTGAGCCGCGGCCAGTCCGGCGCAAATTTGGCGTGCGATTTCCGTAGCCTTGTCGGGCGAGAGCCTCCCGATGCGGCGAACCACGGAGGCGAGGTCCTCACCGTCCACGTATTCCATCGTCAGGAACAGTGCGCCATCCGTTTCACCAATATCAAAAACGCGGCAAACGTTCGGATGCGAAACCTGCCGCGCGTTGCGTACCTCGGCGTGGAACCGCGCGAGCGCCCGAGCGTCCTGGGAAAGCCGCTCGGGGAGGAACTTCATGGCGACCATCTGGCCAAGCGTCAGGTCCTCCGCGCGAAAGACCTCGCCCATTCCTCCGCGGCCAGCGAGCGCCACGATGCGATAGCGTTCCCCGAGGATTTGCCCGGGAGCGAACCGCCCGCCGCCAATAGGCTCCGAGCTCGTCAGCGGATTCGGGCTCCCGGTGCCACTCGCATTGCCGAAAGCCGTGGTTCGAGAGGGCGGTTTGCGCGGCGTGGACGCCCGAGGCGAAAGGGTTTCGCCTTCGAAGCTGCCGTCATCGTCCACTAGCGTCGTTCCCGTGTCCGAATCCATCGCCTGGCCGCAGGACGAGCAGAACTTCGCGTTTGCAGGAACTTTGTTGCCGCAAGCTAAGCAAAACATAGGAGTCTCAAAGTCTATCACCCGTTCGAATCACCGAGCGAATGCGGCCGATGATTCAGGAAAGGCGCTCGACATGCACGGCCGTACCGTAGGCGAGAACTTCGGTAACGCCTTGCATCACTTCCGTAGCGTCGTAGCGCATGCCAATCACGGCATTGGCGCCATGCTCGCCGGCGTGCTGCAAAAGAAGCTCGAAGGCGTCTTCGCGCGTTCTCTCACACAGATTCGTAAGTAGCGTGATATTGCCGCCCCAAATCGTTTGCAGCGCAGCCCCAAGATTTCCGATCAGGCTGCGCGAGCGCACCACAATTCCGCGAACAATCCCGAAATTCCTGACAATCCGATACCCCGGCAAATCCATACCGGAAGTAACCATCCCCGGCTCGACTCTTGGCATTGGTTTCTCCTTGAAGAAATGGTACGGTTCACGAAACGGTCATGCACAGCCGTTGACGGGTGCGATTCTAGCCGCTTTATCGGCACTCCGCGAGCGGTCTTCCTCTGCTATTCTTTCTCCAGAAAGTGGAAACACTCTTTTACTTACTGGCAATCATCCAGATTCTGCTCAGCGCCTACCTCGTCTGGCAAGGCATGCGGTGGCTTGCCTACGTCCGCCGGCGGCTGTACTCGGATCCCGGATTCTACGCGCCGCGCGTGGCCGTGCTCTGCCCCTGCAAGGGTATCGAGCCGGGGCTCGAGCGCAACCTGGTCTCGTTGACGGAATTCGAACGACAGAACTACGAGGTCTTTTTCATCCTGGCTTCGGAGAAAGATCCCGCCTGCAGCATTGTTGAACGTGTAGCGAAGAGTTCCCGGGTCAAAACAAACACGGTGATTGCGGGGAACCCGGTGAATTGCGGTGAGAAGGTGAACAATCTGCGAACCGCTGTCGAACAACTGCCCGAAGAGTTTGACGTGCTGGTGTTCACCGATTCCGATGGGCGGCCCGGAAAGCACTGGCTGCACTATCTTGTCGCCCCCCTGGCGGATTCGCGCGTCGGAGCCGCGAGCACGATGCGCTGGCTGATTCCCAATCACGGCAATCTGCCGACCAGGCTTCTCGCAGCCTGGAATGCGCCGGTTGTCACCATGCTCGGAGAGAAGGCCAGGAATTTCTGCTGGGGCGGAGGCACGGCGATTCGGCGCGCTACTCTCGAGCAATCGGGCGTGCTGGAGGAATGGAAAAACTCCGTAAGCGACGACTATTCATTGACTCGCGCGCTCGAAAGAACCGGGCGCTCCATTGTGTTCATCCCGGAGAGCCTGACCATCTCCTATGTCGAGACGGACTTTGCGGGATTGCTGGAATTCACGAACCGGCAAATCCTGATCACGCGCGTTTACGCGAATAAAACGTGGAGGACGGCAGCACTCGCGCATCTTCTTTATTGTCTGACGTTGCTGCTGGGGTGCTATTTGATACTCACCGCGCTGTTCGCGGGAAGGCCGGCGCTCCACCTGATGATCCTGACTTTTCTTCCCGTGCTGCTGTCCACCATCCGAGGAGGGCTGCGCCTTAGTGGTGTAACGGAAGCTTTGCCCAATGCACGCACGCAAATCATGGGACTGGCGTCCGACTATGTCCTACTCCCCCTTCTCATGCCATTCCTCTACCTGGCGAACTTTGTGAACTCCTTGCTTACGCGCAAAATCCGCTGGCGCGGCCGGGTATACGAACTCATCAGCCCGCAACAAATTCGGATCGTTTGATTCTTGACGGTTCCTCCCGGATCCCACGGAGTTTTCCACAAGCAGCTGAGCAGCAGCAGCGGCCAGCGTCAAAAACTCCGCATCGCTTGCGTGTTTGCTGCGATTTGTGCAGCGCACATGACCGCCAACTTCGGCAAATTTTCGTGGAAAAAATTCGCATGCTGTGAAATTCCTACCCGCACCGAGGGTACAGCACCCCGGTCATTGAGGTCTAAACCCCAGCCTGTGAAAGACTTGCATTTTTTTGAATTGCGGAAGAAAGCTTGCAAGATTTGAATCGGTTCGGCAGAGCATCCACAAATGGACTTTCAGGGAGTCCTTGCCCAACCCTGTTTGCTGCCGTTCATTGGGTAACAAGCACGGGTTCGACAGCCACCATTTCATTTACCTGCGGGCGAGTTATCCAATTGGGGATCCTGCCTCGTCAAGAGGCACAGAACTACTAAAAATTCATTGGCTTCGGTTCCATCACGAGGCTGCATTCTGAGGGGGGTGCACGTGAAGGTAATCCGCAGAGGTGAACATCCGCATCAGCTGTTGGCTGCCCGTCCCATCTCCCACCGCAACACCTTCTTCTTTTACGAAAAGAACTCCGGAGTTGCACATTTCCACGTACAGGCCGGGCCCGACGGCCGTCTCCCGGTAGACCAAGCGGCCGGACTGCTGGCCATGCATTGCCTGGTTCGCGGCCAGAGCCCCAGTGACTACGCCGTTTTGGTTCAGGCGGACAACGACATGCTCGAAAACCTTATGGAAAAAGCCGACCAGCTGCTTCAGGCAGGCAAGGCCGTTCACGGCCAGGTGCGGCTAACCCGCAGAGAAGAGGAAGTTCTTGCCGGTGTTTCGGAGAGTCTCTCGAACAAGGAAATCGCTTCCCATCTCAATCTTTCGGAAAGAACCGTGAAATTTCACGTTTCGTCCTTGCTGGCAAAATTCCAGGTGCGCGGCCGCATGGAGCTGGTTCGCGAAGCGGCGCGGCACGCAATGGGAGTAGTCCCGGAGCCCAACGCCACAGCCACGAGAGACGCTCGTTCCTTCGCTCCTCCCATCAAAGATTACCCCGCGCCGCGGCGCACTGCCGCCATTGTTCCCCTGGCCAAACGGCAATTGATGGCTTAGCCTCCGGCATTCCCATCTTGTGGAAAACAAAAAAGGCCCTCGGCTTCGTCGAGGACCTTTTTTTTGGAGGCTTACTCGAAAGCGGCTACTTCATTGCCCCCGCAAAAAGTTCCGCGGCTTTGTCCCAGTTCACGACGTTCCACCAGGCCTTGATGTAGTCGCCTCTTACATTTTGGTATTTCAGATAATAGGCGTGCTCCCAGACGTCCAGACCCAGCACCGCTTTAGCGTTTCCACCAAGCAAATACGGCGTGTCCTGATTGGGGGTTGAATCCACCGCCAACTTTCCGTCTTTCACGATGAGCCACGCCCAGCCTGAGCCGAAACGGCCCAGCCCCGCAGCGGTAAACTTTTCCTGAAAACCGGCAAACGATCCGAAAGAGGACTTGATTGCCGCGGCAAGGTCTCCTTTGGGCTCGCCTCCCGCGCCTTTTTTCATCAGCGTCCAAAACAGCGTGTGGTTCCAGTGGCCGCCGCCGTTGTTGCGGACGGCCGCGCGAATATTCTCGGGGATGGCATCGAGTCCTTTCAGCAAGTCGTCGATCGACTTGGCCTGGAGCACGGACTGGCCTTCCAGGGCTTTGTTCAGATTCGTAACATAGGCGCCGTGATGTTTATCGTGATGGATCTCCATCGTTCTCGAGTCGATGTAGGGTTCCAGTGCGTCAAAAGGATAAGGAAGCGGGGGCACGCTAAATGCCACGGGTTTTTCCTCCAGAGTGAGATTTGAGTCCGAAGTGGTCACGCAGCCGGCGCGCAGAGCATCCCGTCGAACCTTTTCTGTCCCGAGCAACCCTGCGCCGACGAAACTCGAATGAAAAAGGAATTTTGCGACGATTCATGGAACCTCGGTAGCGCAGAGGGCTAGCTGGCCAGCGGCTAGCGATTATACCCCGAGCGCCATACGGATTGGTAATCGGAGCCCGGAAAGCCCCGCAGCTGGCGGTCGTGCGACCTGCGGTTCGCGGATTCCTTGCTCTGCTGACTGCTCCGCTGCGCAATCATTGGATGCGCGAGAGCGCCCACTGGGCGGATTCGGCAACGATCGAATCGTCGCACGCGGCCAACTTCTGTAAGGAAACGAGGATGCGGGCGTAGCTGGCCCCGCCCGGCCGGATGCCGGAGTTTCCTGCCGCGATGCAGGCGTTGCGCACCAGCCCGCGCCATTTCGTGCGCTTGAGAGGGCTAGCGCGAAAAGCCTCGCGAAAGTCTTCCTGGCTGAGCGTCAAAAGCCAATCGAGCCTGGGGATGAAAAGAGAATCCTCCGGAGCCGGCGGCGCCGATTCCCGTGCCTGCTGGTGCTGGTGCCGGGGCAAAGCTCTCGGTTGAAACTGCACCAGCGGGGAAGCGGGTGCGCGGCGGTTCCACGGGCAAACATCCTGACAGATGTCGCACCCAAAAACATGATTGCCCATCGGCTCGCGAAGCTCCTTGGGAATGCTGCCGCGCAATTCGATGGTCAGGTAAGAAATGCACCTGCGCGCATCCAGAACGTAGGGTTCGACAAACGCTTCTGTCGGGCAGGCCTCAAGACATCTCCGACAACTCCCGCACAGGTCCGGCGGCGGCATTTCTCCTTCACCGAGCGTAGGTTCCAAGTCGAGGGTCGTTAGAATCACCCCAAGGAAAAAGTACGAGCCCAGCGTCTGATTGAGCAGCAACGTGTTCTTCCCGATCCAGCCGAGGCCCGCGTACTTCGCAGCCACGCGCTCGTGTACCGGTCCCGTGTCCACGTAAGCGCGGGCCTCGAACGGTTCGGAGAAGCGCTCCCGAAGCAGCGCGACGAGCGCCTTCAACCGCTCCTTCAGCACATCATGATAGTCGTCACCCCAGGCGTAACGAGAAATCCAGCCCCTTGGGTCGTCGTCTTGGCCCGAGGGTTTAGCGTCCAGGGAAAGTGGGTGATCGGTGTTGTAGTTGAGCAGGCAAACGATAACGCTCTCGACGCCCGGCATGGCCCCGCGTGGATCCTCACGGCGCGGGTCGGAAAGATACGCCATTTCGCCTGCGTAGCCGCGCCCCAGCCAGTCCCGGGTGCTCTCCAGCTCGGGGAATTTTTCCGCGCGGACCACGCCGCACAAGTCGAAACCGATCCCCTTCGCCTGCTCTACAATCCAAATTGTGCGCGCCGCCTGACCCATCCAAGAGATTGTGCCTGAGCGGAGCCCGGGAGGCGAGTCTTCGGGAGGGGGCGAGCGCGTCGCGCGGAGTCATGCGATCTTTTGCTGGAGCGGATCAAAAACAGGTGAACGCATCAAAAACTGCGAATCGCCGCATTCTCGTCGGTATAAATATCAAACACTGTATAAAGTTTTGTGATTTGAAGAAGGTCGCGCACTTTCTTCGTGAGCTGGAGCAGCTTCAATTCGCCGCCTTGATTCTTCACGGCGGTGAACCCGCTGACGAGTTCGCCGATTCCGGAGCTGTCGATGTAATCGACGTCCGCAAGGTTCAGCAGGATTTTTTTTCGCTCATCCTGAAGAAGCCCGCGAATCGTCTTGCGCAATAGCGCGCTGCCGTCGCCGAGGGTGATGCGCCCGCTCAAATCCACAACCGTAACCGGCCCGGCGTCGCGATACGTGGCTTGTAGCGCCATATCTCTTGAACTCCCTGTTCCTCAGGCTCCCCGCTTGGGCGCCGTTCCCTCTCCGCCTCGCCCGTTCGTCGAATCGCCACCGGGCAATTTCTTGGACATCACGATTTCCGCGCCGCCTGTCCGCCCGGTGATCACGTCGAACTCATCCATGAACGCGCGCATCAGAAAAATCCCGCGCCCCGAAGTGCTCAGCAGATTCTCTTCCGCCAGAGGGTCTGGCACATCGGCCAGCATGAATCCCGTGCCTTCGTCCAGCACGTGAATGATCAGCTTTTCCGAGGTAATGTCCAAGGCGAGATAGATTTTTTTCTCCGGCCGCTCCTGGTTTCCATAGTGGAACGCGTTGATCACTCCCTCGCGTACGCTCATCCCGATGCGATAACAGTCATCCTCCCCAAATCCCGCCGCTTCCGCAACGCGCAGACACATCTCCTCGGCGAGATTGACGCTCTCGACCTGCGTCTCCAGCGTGATTTCGAGATGTTTGGCGCCCGCAGTCATGTTTTCGCGATGCTAGCTCCCTGGAAGCATGAAGTGAACGCACTAATGGGTAACACAGCCGATGAAACGGAGTCAATGGACGTCGGTACCGTCAGTACCTGACCGGGTCGGATGGGAGAATCTACCTGAGGCAAGCATCGATCCCGTGGCCGCCGCGCTCTGCGTCTTCGACAGCAGGGAGAGAGAAGCTCTCGAGCATCGGTAAGGAAGGGGCAAAATCCGCGACCGCTCCCATTTCAAGGTCGCGCCTCTAGTTGACCCGCTCTTCTCCTGAAGGCAGCTTTCGGTCGATCCCTCCGTCGAACCTTCCCGCACGGGACCGGATGGGGCATAATCACACTCCCGTTTCTCAAGAGGGAGTCCGCCGATGCCGAAATGTAGCGTCAGAGTGTTCCTGGCTTGTGCCTTCGTCTGTACCGTCGCTCTTGCGATCGCGCGAGCTCAGCAGGCACCCCTTACGCCCGCGCAAAAGGAACAGCGCGTCGAAACCGAGAAGGAACTCGAATCCCTGGCCATCATCGATCGCAAGGTGTTGATGCCCATGCGCGACGGCGTGCGTCTGGCCACCGACCTCTACCGGCCCAAAAACGCCCCCGGCAAAGTCCCCACCATCTGGGTTCGCACTCCGTACAATTTCAACTTCTGGGACATACGCAACGGAGTTCCCGCGGACATGACCACCATCCTGGCGGCAATCAAACGCGGCTATGCGTATGTGATTCAGAACGAGCGCGGCCACTTCTTTTCCGAAGGGAATTACGACATTCTCGGCGCGCCGCGGACCGACGGCGATGACGCGCTCAGCTGGATTTCCTCGCAACCGTGGGCGAACGGCAAAGTCGGCACCACCGGCTGCTCTTCGACGGCCGAATACCAGATGGGCATCGCGGCAATGGGAAATCCCGGGTATGCCGCGATGAACGTTCAGGGCTTCGGCGCCGGCGTCGGCCGCGTCGCGCCCTATTACGAGCAGGGCAACTGGTACCGCGGCGGCGCCGTCCAGATGCTGTTCATCGCCTGGCTCTATGGCCAGCAGAACCAGGTGCGGCCCATGTTCCCGCCCAATACCTCGCAGGCCGATCTCATCCGCGAGTCCAAATCTTTCGATCTCGCGCAGCAGCCTCCTCCGGTCGAATGGTCCAAAGCCCTTTGGCATCTCCCCGAACAAGACATCTTGAAGGCGGTCGACGGACCTCTCGGAATTTTCGCCGATCCGATGCCCGTCCCGACCGGCGGCCGCATGATCGAGCGCACGCCAAACGATCCCGCCTGGTACAAAGGCGGCCTCTATCACGACGATAAGCCGCTCAACGTCCCCGGGCTGTGGTTCATGTCTTGGTACGACGTTTCGATCGGCCCGAATCTTGCTCTCTATGACCATGTCCGCAAAAACGCCAAGGGCGAGACCGCCAACGAACAGTGGGCCATCATCGCTCCTGTCACGCACTGCGGCTACACACGCGCTACCGAAAACACCATCGTCGGCGAACGCAGCATGGGCGATGCTCGGCTTGACTATCAGGAAATGATCTATAGCTTTTTTGACCGCTTCCTCAAAGGCGAGAAGAGCCCGCGACTCGACGCGCTTCCGAAAGTCACGTACTACACGATGGGCATCAACAAGTGGCAGTCTGCAGAAACTTGGCCGCCCGCCGGCGCGCACCCGCTGACCCTGTTTCTATCGAGCGCTGGCCATGCCAACTCTTTGACGGGAGACGGCTTGCTCGTGAATTCCCCGCCAGAAGGCGATAAGCCCGACACGTTCAGTTACGATCCGCTAAACCCCGTGCTTTCCTACGGCGGCAATGTGTGCTGCACGGGCGACGCTGTTCAGGCCGGAGCGTTCGACCAGCGCAGGATGGAAGCGCGCTCCGACATCCTGGTTTACACTTCCGAGCCCTTCAAGGAAGGCATGGAAGTGACCGGTCCGATGATTCCGACGCTTTACGTCACATCCGACGCCAAAGACACGGACTTTACGGTGAAGGTCCTCGACGTGTACCCCGACGGGCGGGCCTACAACCTCGACGAATCCATTCAACGCATGCGCTATCGCGACGGCTACGACAAGCCGCTTGTTTGGATGGAGTCGGGTAAGGTCTACAAGGTGACGCTGCAGCCCCTGAACACCAGCAACTATTTCGAATCCGGTCACCGGCTTCGCATCGAAGTTTCCAGCAGCAATTTTCCGCGCTTCGACCGCAATCTCAACACCGGCGGCAACAATTACGACGAATCACGCGGCGTCGTCGCGCACAACGCGGTCCATCACTCCCGGCAATACCCTTCGCAGGTCACCATCACCGTGGAGCCGACGCGCGCCGCCGTCCTCAGCGCCTTTCCAAATACTCAATCGCACGGCGAACAATCTCGCAACGGGCTTCCCATGCCGTATAACGCTGCCCGTCAACCGTGACGGTGGCCGACGCAAACTGCGTCAGCCATGGAGACAGCCAGGCCAAGCGCGGGTCGCTCGAACCGCTTAAAACCAAGCCTGAAATCGTCTGAACGTGCCGTTCCAGGTCCCGGAAATCCTCCAAGGCAAAGCCCGCAGGGACATCCGGATGAGAAGCGACCAGTTGACGGCGCAGCTCCTCGGGCGTTCTGCCGAAAAGCGCGGCGGCGAGCGCTCCGCAGCGGCCCACTCCGGCTTCCGCCCTCTGAAAGTCTTCCCTTCCAAAGGGCCGCAGGAACAACGCATCAAACTCATGCTCGTCCATCGATAATCTCCCGCTTCCGTGATGGAACAGTTTAACCGTCCAAGCGCGCCCCGGCTTTCCGGTCGCGTTTGCCGAGAGAAGAGCGCCACGGCGCCGGGGGGGACTCGGCGATTGGCTTAGGCTCGGCCCTTTGGCGGATTCTCGGCCGCACGACCGACGCCGTAGTCCGCCAGGATGTCTTCTAGCGTCACCACCCCTCTCAGTTGGCGGACGTTGGCTCGGCTCACCACCGGCAGCAGGTCCAGTTGGCTCGCTCCCATTCGATCCAAAGCCACATGTAGCGGATGATCAATATGAACGTGAGGAAGATCGCCTCCCACAACCTCACGCAAAGCCTTGCCCGCCGAACCTTCCCCCGCCCATTGTCGCAAGCGTCCGAGGCTTACGACCCCGATTACGCCGTTACGGTCTGAGACCGGCCAAGCTCGAAATTCGCTGGATCTCGCTCTCGCTAAGGCTTCCTCGACGGTCGTGTCAACTTGAAAAACTTCTGTGGCTTCGCGCATCGCGTGATGCACCCGCCGCTGCGTTTCCTGCTGCCGGGACTCCCCGCTTGGCAGGTGAAGGCCATCTTGATGCGCCAGCTCGTCATAAATTGGTTTCGGCTGTAGTTTTGCCGAAATGAAAAGACTCACCAGGTTGGAAATCATCAGCGGCACAATCACCGCGTAGTCCCGCGTAATCTCGAAAATCATCAGCACCGAGGTCATGGGCGCGCGCACGATCCCCGCAAACGCCGTGCCCATTCCTACCAGCGCATAGGCGCCCGGGGTTCCCACAGTATGGGGGAAGAAGCGATTCGCGACGTTGCCCACCACTCCGCCGAGCATTGCGCCAAGAAACAGGCTCGGCCCGAAGATTCCTCCGGCGTTGCCCGACGCGTAGCTTACAGCCACCGCCACCAGCTTCAGCACCAGCAACAAGGCCATCAGCTTCAGCGCCATTCCGCCGTTCAGCGCTTCCCCGACACGGGCATAGCCCACGCCCAGCAACTGCGGCACGAACCAACCCATGATTCCTACCGTTAACCCGCCCACCGCTGGCTGAAACCAAAGCGTCTTTTTCGGAAATTTCAAAAATCGCGCGCGCATCCCCAGCAACAACTTCGTGAACGCCACAGAAACCAATCCGCCGGCGACCCCCAGCACCGCATAAATCCCGAATTCGGCCGGATTCACCAATTGATATTGCGGTACCTGGAACAGCGGATTGTTTCCGAGCAGCAACCGCAACATCGCCCACGAAGTCGCCGAAGCCAGCACCACCGAACCCAATATCGGCGCGTGCAAATTGCCCACCACCTCTTCGAGCGAAAACAGCACGGCCGCGAGCGGTGTGTTGAACGCGGCGGCAATCGCTGCTGTTGCGCCCACGGGCAGCAGCGCTTTCACTTTCTCGGTACGCAGCCCGAGCCACCTTCCAAGCACCGAGGCAATTCCCGCGCCCACTTGCACCGCCGGGCCCTCGCGCCCGAGCGGGATACCGCTGGCAAGCGTGGCCGACGTGCAAAAGAATTTTCCGATGACCGTTGCGAGCGAAATATTCCCTTCGCGCGCGAACAGAGCCGCTTTCGTCTGCGGCACGCCGCTGCCCCGGGCATCCGGAAAGTAGCGGTACAACAAATAGCCCATCCCCAGCGACCCGCCCACCGGCACCAGCAGCCTCCGCAGCCCCGTCCCGCCCGCGGGGTACAGCCTGTTGCCAAAACGTTCCGTCAACAAAATGAACGCCACGACCGCCAGGCCCACCAGTGCGCCAATCACCAGGCTCACCGCCAGGAACACTTGCTCTTCGCGGTCCCGCAGGATGGCCGCCCATTGTTGCGACGAGGCCCTCCACCAGCTCCTGGCTGCTTGTGCACCGGTGTTCATGTTGCTTTACTCTCACTCAGTGTGTTCGATGGAGATGGAAACGATGCAGAATTCTACGGCTTTGCGTGCGTTTCTGCCCGCTTTTGCGCTTCGGTCTGGTCATGGGCTTCTTCGCGCCCTTGCGCTCCGCCTCCCGGCAGGAAAAAACGCAGGCTCAAGACCTGTTCGCGCCGCCGCTCTTCCTCCAGGTGACGCGCGCGCGCTTTCAGCAAATCATCGAGCGAGACAAGTCCGAGGAATTTTCGCGTATTTCGATCGACCACCGGCATGCGCGTGATGCCTTTTTCCGCCATAACGTATACCACTGCCCGCAGGGGCTCATCCGGAAATGTCTGTACGAACTGGGTGCGCACCAACTCGCCGAGTGGCCGCTGCCAAAGCGTCTCGCCTTGCTGTTTGACGCCCTTGTAAATATCTCCGCGCGTGATCACACCAACCAGCAGGCCTTCCTTGTCGACTACTGGCAGAAGCCGCTGGCTTTGCCGGTGATCGGACCGCAAAGCTTGCTGGAACGCCTGGAGCGTGCCTGCAGCCGGCAGCACAACCACCTTCGAGCGCATCACTTCCCGCACAAACAAGATTTCCAGAGGATCCACGGCGTATTCGCGGCTCAAATGATAACCGCGCCGCGCTACTTTTTCCGTCAGGATCGAACGTTTCAGGGTCAATACCGTGAACGCATGCGCGATCACGCTTGCAACCAGCAAAGGAAGAAAGACGTTGGCATCGTGCGTCAGCTCGAACGCAAACACGATGCTGGTAAACGGCGAGCGCATCGTGCCACCAAGAATTGCTCCCATGCTCATGAGCGGCCAGAAGCCTGCGCCTTCGTTGGGCAGGAACATCGCTTCGAGTCCGCCGAGCGCCCCGCCCATCATCAGCAGCGGCGCTAGGACACCGCCCGAAGTGCCCGAGCCGAGCGAAACCGCCCAAATAAACCATTTGACCAGAAGCACGCCAAGGATCACTTTTGACGTCACGCTGCCCTGTAACAGAGCGCCAATAGTGTCGTAGCCAACGCCAAGCGCCTGCGGAAAAATCATGCCCCCCAAACCGATCGCGAGCCCACCCAACATCGGCCACCACATCCAGTGAATCGGCAGCTTGAGAAAACTGTCCTCCGCCGCGTAGACCGAAACGGTCAGCAGCGCCGAAAGAATTCCGGCCAGGAGACCTACGAGCGCGCAGCCCAACAGACTTATAGGGCCAATGTGCAGAGGATGCTCAGGCACGGGAAACAACGGGCCAAATCCCAGGAGATAGCGGCGCACTACGGCGGCAACGGCGCTCGCCAACGCCACGGGAATCAAACTGCGCGGCTTCCACTCAAACAGCAGTAGTTCCACGGCGAGCAGCACTGCCGCAACCGGCGAAGCAAATGTCGCCGACATTCCTCCTGCGGCTCCGGCCACGAGCAACGTTTTCCGCTCCGCGCTCGTGAGGTGAAAGAGTTGCGCAATCATCGACCCAAACGCACCGCCGGTCATGATGATCGGTCCTTCCGCACCGAACGGTCCGCCTGAACCGATGGAGATTGCGGAAGAAAGAGGCTTGAGAAACGCAACCTTCGGTTCGACGCGGCTGCCGCTGATTAGAATCGCTTCGATCGCTTCGGGAATGCCGTGGCCGCGGATGCGTTCCGAGCCGTATCGCGCCATGAGCCCAACGATCAGTCCGCCGACGACGGGAACGAGCACGCTGTACCACCCCAGGTGATTTCCCGCGGGCGAAATCAGCTTGCTGCTCCACTGGCCGTAGTAGAAAATGTTGGTGAACAGCCCGATCAAACGCAGAAGCGCCAGCGCAACATACGCGCAAAGGACGCCGATGCCGATGGCCAGTGCGGAGATCGGCAGCACGCGAAGCGTGGTGGTAAAATCCCCCAGCTCTTCCTGATGGCGATCCTCGGTTTGGCCGTATTCGGGGTCGTGCCAAGAAACCTTCTTCTGAACTTTATCCACGCCTCTTTTCCAATCCTTTCCTGGGACGAATGTCTCGACTCTTTTTGCCGTGAAGCGCATGGCTGTTTTTCAAAAGCGCCGCGATCGCGCTGGCCAGGGCGGCACCGGAGGCGCGCAATTCGCCGACGCGGTGCTGCGCCACCTGTTCGAGCAGTTTCGCTCCGCGCGGCATTAGCGACACCAGAACACTCCGGCGATCCTCGCGGCTGCGGCTACGCCGCACGTATCCGTGAGTTTCCATGCGGTCGATCAGTTCCACGACGCTGTGGTGCTTCAGCGCGAGCCGCTCCGCCAGATTGCTGACGGTGGCCTCCTGGCCGCTGGGAATTCCGCGAATCATCAGCAGAAGCAGATACTGCTGGGGCGCGAGCCCCGTGTCGCTGGCCACCGTGTCTCCTTCGCGCAAGAATCTGCGAATGCGGTAGCGCATTTCCGCGAGGGCTTGGTACTCGGCGGTAGACAGGTCTTTTGGCATTGTTAGGCCATGGCTCGGGACCGCGTAGAAGCGGTGCTCGGCCATTTGCGCCCTTTCCAACCGTGCGTGCGGTTTTTCGGCACGCGGCTTAACGATGATCTTCGAGGTGTGGCTTCGGCCGGGTGGCGCACGGTACCCATCAGCCGATGCAGGCCCATGCCGCAAGGCTGTTAGTAAAAGGTGGACGCTTCGTGGCCTGTTGTCCGCCTCGCCGGCGCTGCCAGTCTCCTCCTGGTAGAGAGGCTTTTGACACTCCGCCCCGCTCTCTGCTCGCGGTTCGGGGCGCCTACCCGGACAGGACTTTCACCTGCGAGCACAGTGCGTCTTCGTAGGACGCACCATGCTCTTAGTATATCGTAGTACGATATAAATATTAGTTAAAACTCTCTCGATGATTTCATAACAGGAATCATTGGCCGCGCGGCCGCTCTTGGCTCGCGAGGGTTCGGCAAGCCCAAAACGGCGGACTTGGTCTAGAGCGGCTTGCGGAAGGATTTCTGCGTTTTGTAGTGCTCATAGCCGTTGCGTTCGTAGAATCTGTGGGCACGCTCGCGGATCACGTTCGAACGGACGGACATGCTCTTGCATCCGTGTTTGCGGGCCCAATCCTCAGCCGCTCCCAGCAGCCGCGCGCCCGCGCCAAGGCTGCGGTGCCCCTCCTTCACGACCAGACCGTTCACCTCCGCGCGAAGCTCGCTCTCGAGGAGCGCCTGTTTGCTCACATGCAGCCAGCCGACAACTCCGGAGTCCTTGGCTTCCGCAACGAACACCGCATTTTGCGAGGCGGGGCTGATCCGCCGCAGCCTCTGGCGAAGCTCGGCGGAGGTAGATGGATAGCCGAGCTCGGTGGCGAGTTCCGCCAGCCGCGGCGCGTCCGCGGTCTTTGCGCGGCGAATTTTCAGGTGTTGGCCTTTTCCATTCGCTGTCATTGGCCTGCGCTTGCCTTTCGCCGCAAGCGGGCCTCGACGGCCGGGCCTTCGAGTTCGCGGAGCGCGTCCGCCGCAATCCACCGGGCGGACCGCGAGCCTTGCCGGCGAATCCTTGCGGCCGCGCGGGTGGCTGCGCGGTTCAATCGTAAATTCCTTTTGCCGATGTTCCGCAAGGCCCAGTTGACGGCTTTTTTGACGAAATGGCGGTCATCGCCCGCCTCTCGCTCGATCAACGGCAACACTCTCCGGAATTGCGCGTCCGTCGCCTGCTTGTCCCGATACGCCAGGTAAGCCATCAGCGCAAATCCCGCCCGCTTGATGAACTCCGGCTCGCGGCGGCTCCAGGCCAGCGCTTTCTTCCATGCCGGAGCCGCGAACACAAACAGATGGCAACACGTGCCGTCGCAAACGTCCCAATTATCGAAATCGCGCACCCATCTTTCCATTTGCTCCGAGGAAACTTCGTTCGGCAAATCGATCATACCCGCCAGAATCCGCGCATCATGAACGCCGCTGGCCCACAATTCGAGCGCCAGTTGATGATCTTTCCCGATGCGGCGCGCCAGTTCATCCATTTTGGGCTTGGCCACGCCGTAGACGACTTTCGCGCGGATTCCGAAGCGCGCCAGGCCGTCCACATTTCGCGGCTCGCCGAGAGCCCGCAATTCCTCGAGCGCTCTTGCACAAGTCCAGTCGACGCTCTTTTTTCGCTCTCCCGCGCGGCCCTCAGAACGTGTTGTCCGAATCAAGGAGGATTGTGACCGGGCCTTCATTGACCAACTCCACGGACATCATGGCTTGAAAAATTCCCGTAGCGACGCTAACACCCAATTGTCGGAGCGCCTCGCAAAATTCATCATAGAGCGCTCTTGCAAGTTCCGGAGGCGCCGCGGTGATGAAGCTCGGCCGGCGCTGCCCGCGCGCGTCGCCGTACAGCGTGAATTGCGAGACGGCCAGTGCGCTGCCTTTCACGTCCACTAGCGAGCGGTTCATTTTGCCCTGATCGTCCTCAAAAATGCGCAGGTTCACACATCGTTCCGCCATTCGCGCCACAACCGCCGAAGTATCGCTGCGGCCGACTCCGAGCAAAATCATCAGCCCCGGGCCGATCTCGCCGCTGATACGGCCCCCCACGGTGACCTTCGCCCGGCTGACTCGCTGGAGAACGGCGCGCATCGAGGTTAGTTGGTGCGCCGCGGCTTCCGCGAAGGCACGCGGACGGTTTGCGGCGGCAACGGCAAAGCCGCAAATCCCCGCGGCGGCCGCTGGCAGTTCGGACAAAAATAGCTGCTTCGCCCCGCCACGAGTCCGCGCCGGATCGCGGCTTTGCACCGGTGGCAGCTCTTTCCTTCGCGGCCGTAGGCGCGATGGCGCCGCTGATATTCTCCCGGCTCGCCTTCGGCGTCAAGAAAATCGGAGATGGAGGAACCCCGCAATACGATGGCCTTGCGCAAGATCTCCTGCAGCGCGCGCCATAGGGTTTCCGCTTGCTGGCGAGTCAACTTCGCGCCGAGCTGCGAGGGATGAATTTTCGCCCGCCACAAGCTTTCGTCGGCGTAAATGTTGCCCACCCCGCGGAGCACGCTCTGGTCCAGAAGCAGCGCCTTGATGCGCGCGTGCCGCTCGCGGATTCTTTTCACAAATTCCGCCTTGTCGATTTCCAGGGGGTCGGCGCCAAAACGGGTCAATTCCTGCTCGAGCGGCACTTCCGTCAAATAAGCAATCCGCCCGAAGCGCCGCGCATCGGTGTAGCGGAGTTCCCTGCCGTCGTCCAGCAGCAGGCAGACATGCGTATGTTTTTCGCGAGGCTTTGCCGCCGGGAGTGGCGCCATCCGCCCGGTCATTCCCAGGTGCACCAACAAGGATGCCTGCTGGGGGTCACCTTCGCGGTGATTGGCGTTCCCTCCGACTACCGGGGACAGGCGCAGCAACATGAATTTCCCGTAGCGCTCGATGGCCTCAATGGTGCGCCCAGGCAAGTGCTGTTCGAGCGCTGCCGGATCGTCGATGAAATCCGTTTTTCCCAGCGCCACCGATAGAATGCGCCGTCCGAGGACGGCCTGGCGCAAGCCCCGCGCTACTGTTTCGACTTCAGGAAGCTCTGGCATGGGAAACAGGAACTTTCAAAATAGCACAAGCGGCAAGGGCAATGCTCTCCACGCGACGAGTTTCAGATTTCAGGATAAAGACAGGTGGCCCCGGTTTCGTGAACTCATGTTACAGTTTCGCGCTTGGAGGTGACTCGTGCGCGTCTCCCGGAAAAGCTTGATGTACCTGTTCCTTTTGACCACCATGGCCATCTCGATGGCTGTTCCGCCAGCGACAGCTAGGAAAGTCGAGACAGGTTTTCTCGATCGCGCCGTAACCGTCGCGGGCACAGGGTACAAGTATCAGGTCTTCGTTCCGCAGGACTGGACAAAGAAGAAAAAGTGGCCCGTCGTCCTGTTCCTTCATGGAGCCGGCGAACGCGGCGACGACGGCTTGATCCAAACCGAGGTCGGCATTGGCACCGCCGTTCGCCGGAATCGCAGCCGCTTCCCTGCCGTCGTGGTGATGCCGCAATGCCGCAAGAATGGTTGGTGGGCCGAGTCCACCATGGCGGACGTTGCCATGGCGGCGCTCGCCGAGGCGCAAAAAGAGTTCAATGGCGATCGAACTCGAATTTATCTCACCGGGCTCTCCATGGGCGGCTATGGAACCTGGTATCTTGCGGGAAAATATCCCGGAAAATTCGCGGCCATCGCCCCCGTTTGCGGAGGCATCTTGGTGCCCGATATGGCCCGTATGCAGTCACCCGACGACAATTCGCCTTACGCAGAAGCAGCCCAAAAAATCGGCAAAACACCGGTGTGGATTTTTCACGGCGGCGACGATCCCGTTGTCCCCGTGACCGAATCGCGGCGCATGAACGAGGCCATGAAGACGCTGGGTGCTGAAGTCCATTACACGGAATACCCGGGGGTGGGCCACAACTCCTGGGAGAAGGCCTACGCGGAACCGGAGCTTCTCACCTGGATGCTCGCGAAAACGCTCAACGCCACTGCGGGCAGCTAAGTGAGAAGCTCCCGACCGCCGGCGCCGCGCGGTGTCCCAGATATTTTTTTGCTATTTCTTGTGATAATTCGGATACGGCGGATGGTCCGGAATCGCGACGGCATTCTTCTTCAACGCCTCCATCGTGACTTCCACGGCCCTCTCCAACTGTCGGTCGTGCCCCGCAGCCATGGATGCGGGATCATTCTCGACCTCGATATCCGGCGGGATGCCGTGGTTCTCCACTTCCCATTCGCCATGCAGGCCGTAAATCGCCACCCGCGGTGCGGTAACAAAGCCGCCATCCATAAGCGGCGGATAACCGTAGATACCCACCAGCCCGCCCCACGTGCGCGTGCCGACTAACGAACCCACTTTGTCCTGCCGGAACATCCACGGCAGCGCGTCGCCGCCCGAACCCGACATTTCGTTGATGATCATGGTTTTTGGCCCGTAGATCTGCGCCAGCGGCGAGCAGAATTTCTCGCCTTCGCGTGAGATGGCGCAGTTGCGCAGCGGCCGCTTCAACATATCGATAATGTAATCGGCCACTTCGCCGCCGTGGTTATAGCGCTCGTCAATGACGGCGCCCTGCTTGTCGACTTGCGCGAAATAGAAGCGGTTGAAGTTGAGCCAACCGCCCACGGCGGTGTCCGGAACATGCACGTAGGCCAGCTTCCCGCCGCTGAGCTCCTCCACTTTCCGGCGGTTGTCTTCCTCCCATGCGCGGTTGCGCAAAGCAAATTCGCTCCCGAGCGGCACGACCGTCACTTGGCGCGAGTCCCTGCCGTCCGGGTTCGCGCCCACCCTAATTTTGGTTTGCTTGCCGGCGGTGTTCTCGAAAAAGCTGTAGACTTCCGCGGGTGGGCGCACGTCGCGTCCTTCCACCTCCAGCAAGTACTCGCCAGCCTTCACGTCCACCCCG
>Ga0310912_10000123_pt1 | contig 34051 bp, 27 predicted proteins | sample GREbulkMGOX080_FD_203443 | JGI IMG/M metagenome (GOLD analysis project Ga0310912, IMG submission 203443) | Lab enrichment of tropical soil microbial communities from Luquillo Experimental Forest, Puerto Rico - GRE.bulkMG.OX080 | ecosystem: Environmental > Terrestrial > Soil > Tropical forest >...
GATCTGGCCAGATTCGTCTTTTAGCGGGTTGTACTGCATGAGCTGCCAGCGATACTGCCCGCTCCTGAACAAAGCACGAAACTCCAGATCGAATGGAACCCCACGCAAAAGTCTCTCTCTACGCTCGTCTCGGAGGCGTTTTAGGTCGTCGGGATGCACCACTCGAGCCCAAAAACCTTGCTCATCCAGTTGGTCCCTGGTGTATCCCGTGAGATCAAGAGCCACTTGGTTTACATAGAGTGTCGTACCATCCGGCGCCAGTACCACGATGGGTTGGCGGATGGTATCGGTGATCGTGCGAAGGTCTTCCTCACTTTGCTGTAGCTTCTCCTCGGCGTGCTTGCGATCATCGATGTCTGTAAGAAGGAGATACCATGCGGTTATTCTGTGTTCCGAATCTTGCACCGGGAGACCGCGTACTTGGAACCATCGGTACACCCCATCCGCACGCCGGCAGCGGTGCTCCACTTCATAGAGCCGACCCTGTTCGATCGATTTGATGCGAGCCTCGATTACGCGCGGAAGATCATCAGGATGAACGGCATCAGTTAGGGCCCAGTGCTTCAACTCCTCATTTGTTTTACCGAAATACTCTAGTGTCTGGCCGTTGAGAAACTCGACCTCACCCTTTGCACCCATTGTCGCAACCAGCCCGGGGATGTTATCGACGATCTGCCGCCAGGATAATTCCCTCGCTTGCAGGTCCTCCTCCACGCGCTTGCGATCCTCGATGTCGATATTGGTTCCGTACCATTTGAGGATATTGCCTGATTCATCTTTCAGTGGATTGGCGCGAATGAGGAACCATCGATAGGAATTGTCGAAACGGCGCGTCCGCGCCTCAGTGTCGACCGGGATGCCCGAGGCCAGGGACAATTGCCACTCCTCGACAAGTCTCTTGCGGTCGTCCGGATGAATCGCTTCCGTCCAGCCCCAGCCCTGCGCTTGTTCCGCTGTCATACCCGCGTAATCGAGCCACACCTGATTGATGAAGTCACAGTAGCCATCCGGGCGAGTAGTCCATGCCGCCGTGGGGATCGTATTGATGATGGCGGCAAGATTGCGCTCGCTCTTTTGCAGCGCCTCCTCCACACGCTTGCGTTCAGTGATCTCGCGATAGATTACGTACTCGGAAATCTGGCTTCCCGAAATCGATACAGGCCCGCTGATTATGGAGACGTGAACGGGTGTGCCATCCTTGTGCTTCCGCACCGTTTCAACGTTCAGGCTCTCTCCTTGAAGACCCCGGCGCGTGTATTCGTCCGCCTCAGCCGAAAGTTCTTCAGGAACGACGAGTTCGTTAATGAGACGCCCGCAGGCTTCCTCTTGGGGAAAGCCGAAAATCCTGGTGAACTCCGGATTGACCTTCAGGATTCGATCATGTGTGTCGAGCAGAACGACCGCCTCTGGCACTTTGGAAAAAAGTCCGCCAAGCAGGGCTTCTTGGCGAATCGCTTCGGGAATGGTGCGAGGGTCTATCCGTTCTGGCGGGAGCTTCTCAAGCGCGCTCATAAGGCCAATCCAGCGAGCCGGCATAGGTTGGGGGAACGCATACAGGGCAAACTGATTAGGCCATGACTGTGGGTTCCAAACAATTAGACAATGGTACGGATAGTACTTTGGTATAAGGCTGGGGCGAGCCGGGAGCGTACTACTTTTGACGAAGCGGGACCGCACGATTCCATCAAGGACGAGCGCGGCCCGGGTAGAGGTTCCGAAACGCGGTGGTGTCAGCCGGCATCCGAAGAACCGGGCTGCTCCCCATCGGCACGCTCGCGAATCATCCATTCGTGGACATAGGCAGGGCAATGGACGAGTTGAACGCCCGCATCTTCGCAGTTGATCAGGAACCGGACCACCCCGAGGTCCACTAGTGTAACTTCGCTTAAGTCCAAGATCTTGCTTGCGCAGCCGTCATCCATTTCCGATAGAATGCTGGCGATTTGGTCCGACTGAATCCGCCCGCTCAGCTGCAACTTGATCACGCATCCATCGCTATCTTTTTCAATCCTCAACATTTTGCTCATTCCTGCGGCGTGACGGTTAGTCACGCGCGTAATCTCTGGGAACTACATTTGTCGTTGCAGTGACTCCAGTTCGATCCGACAGATATCGCTGAAGGCCCTCAATGGATCGTTCCCCGTCCCGGCCTGGGCTTCAATCTGTTCGGCTGTAAGGTTGGCTTTTGGATACGTGCTGACAATAGCTCTTATGACCTGTTCGGCTTCTTGCAGAACGGGCTCGGACGAACTGAGCCGAATGCGGCTCGCCAGCGCATAGACTGGCAACATTTTTTGAGGATCACTGGAGTTGTGTTGCATGGCGTCCACTAGCAAGCGCGCGCTTTCGCCAATGAAGTCGGAATACAGCGCCTCCCGTCGCGCAATCTGCTTTCCCAACAAATCTCGGCGGTCCTGATGTCTCGCCGTGATCCACGTACCGACAGCCGAGCCTAATGCACCCACCAGCGAACCACCAATAGCCGCTACGGCAGTGATCACCACCGAGTTCATAGGAGTCCCGAACGCATCCGGTAGACCTTCACTCCTTGACCGCCTTAGCAGTCACTACATCACCCGTTCCATTGACGACGCCGTGCTTCCGGAGGATGCTGTAAGTGATGTCTTCTAGCTGTGCCATAACCCCAACTCGAGGGTGCTCGCGCCGTTCAACGAAATTCGCCTGGCTCTTCATTCCCTCACCTCACTGTTTGCTTTCTGGGCAGCACCGAAGCCATCAACCGCCGCCGGCGTGTGCCAGACGCGATTCCCACGTTTGAGTTTGCAATTCCAGCGCCGTTCGTAAACTACTGGCGCGCAAGGGTTGACATGTCGACCCCAGGGACCCGTCTTCAGCAAAATGCTGAGCTTTCAGCAGACGGGATCGGTTGCGCATCATCGTTCTCCCTTTGCTTTCACAACATTGCGGGTGGCATGAGGCTTGCATTCCTCGGGTATAACGCAAGGCGGATTGATGAAGGATGGAGCTGCCGTGGTGAGGCGTTACGAGAAGGAAGCTAGGAGGTCACCATGTGGATGCGTTGCTGTGCAAGAGGTAGGCGATTACTTAGGAAAGCCAGGCTATCCGATCACATTTGCTGCGAGTGCGGCTGGGAGTGGTAACTGCGATGAAAAACGTAATTGAGTACTACGTATCCGAGCAATTCCGAAAGCGGAGCGGAAGATGGATTGCCCCCGAGCAGCGCGGGAAGATCATTTCGTTTCCCACTCCGCAAAAGAAGTCAGCAGAACATGAAGTCGCTGTGCAACAAAGGAGCTAGCTATGAGCGCGGTCGAATTTGGGCTGGCATCGCAAACAGCTTTTGTAGAAACACTGTCGCATAGTCCCTTTGAGGAGGGTTACAACGGAACGCAATCGTTGGAGTCCTCCGAGGACAACGGTTCCCTCGCTGACGAACCAAGGAGTGAGGCGGGCTTTGAACAAATCATCGGCCGATGCACGGCCATGCGTCGAGTTCTGCAGCAGGTGGAGGTGGTAGCGCCAACCGACTCTGGCGTCCTGATTCAGGGAGAAACGGGCACCGGAAAGGAATTGGTTGCCCAGGCCATCCATAATCGAAGTGCGCGGCGGGATCGACCGTTTATAAAGGTAAATTGCGCCGCTATACCTTCCGGCCTACTGGAAAGTGAATTGTTCGGACATGAAAAGGGCGCCTTCACCGGGGCGATTATGCGAAAGCCCGGCCGGTTCGAGTTGGCGGACAAAGGAACCTTGTTCCTGGACGAAGTCGGAGATATTCCCCTCGAGCTACAGGCAAAACTGCTGCGCGTTCTGCAAGAGCGTGAATTTGAACGGCTGGGCAGTACGCGGACGCAGCAAGTCGATGTACGCGTGGTCGCGGCGACACACCGCGACCTGAAGCAGATGGTGGAAGAGGGAGCCTTCCGCAGCGATCTGTACTACCGCCTCCACGTATTCCCGCTGACGGTTCCTGCCTTGCGCGATCGGAGCGAGGATATCCCGTTCATCGTCCGTCACTTCGTGGCCAAGTATTCCCAACGAATGAACCGGCGCATCGAAACAATTTCACCCCGCACCATGGAAGTGCTCAAGAACTATGCTTGGCCAGGGAATGTGCGGGAGTTGCAGAACTTCATCGAGCGAGCTGTGATCCTTTCGCCCGGAACCGCACTCAGCGCTCCCTTGGACGAATTGACACAAGAGACGGTTCAGAGTTCACAGGCCCAGAGTTCACAAACCCACTTGTCCACACTTGAAGAGATGGAGCGGGAGCACGTGCTACGCGCTCTGAAGGAATCGAACTGGGTCACTGGCGGACCCAACGGAGCAGCGGCCAAACTAGGGATGAAACGGACCACCCTGGCATATCGGATTCGTAAGTTGGGAATTGCTGTCCGGCCGCAGCTATAACGAGAGATTTCTTAAAGCTCAAAATCGACTCGCGACGCGCTTTCGGCGGCTCATTCGAATCTGGACCATTACCTTGATAAGGAAGTTCGAGCTCGCAGGCAACGAACGTCCACATCGAGGAAACACGAGGTTATATCAACGATTTCAACGCTAGCGTGGCGAGTACATCACCGGCCTTTAAACTTTACGAGAAAATGTTCACATTGCATCCAAACGGCGTTAATCCAGGTTCGCTTTGGGCAACCGCAAAGGCGGTGATAAGGAGCTGTAAAGGCAGCCGCATAAGGAGCGCCTAGGCAAGCGCACCTTGGAAAAGGCGTTGGAAACACCATCAGTGCCGTCGAAGCCAATTGAGAGGCGAGCGATACCCGCACGATGAGCGACAGTCGCTACCTTGTGGAAATGCAGAGCGAAGCCGTTTCAGCTATTCGAACTCTACGTCGCTGAAATCGATTGAGACCATCAGCATTTCCTGGATCGGCCGCCGGTCAGGCCCGCGTGTATATGCACGCCTTCTGGTTGGGAAATGAATTCCGTTTGCTGTCGCATAATCGGAGGTCAGCTGTGCTGCTGGAAAACCGCCCGCAATGTTCACGTTGTAGTCGTGGCGGCGAAGCATGAAGTCGGCCTCCCCAAAGAAAAAGTCCTGGATGAGGCTGTGAGTTTCGATTGAACCCGGGAAATAGGCGCGCAATACGCGCCATGTCTCTGCTCCTTCCCGCCAAGGTTCTGTTTCCTCCACTCGTACACCCTCCATCGCAAGAAGGAATGGTGTGGTGAGATATGTCCATACGGCTTCTCCGTTGAAGTACGCCCTCTGAAGGGGGTCCCAAGGAGTGCTCATCTGGTGACCGGCGAACGAGTCCTTGGGCGCGTGTCGTTCGGCCACCACTGTGCCATCGAGCTTCTCGATGGCGATCCGCTCCGGAGTGAACATCGTTCTCTGATCTGGAGCCCCGAACGGCAGAACGGATGAGCGTTCCTCGTGCAACCACACGGACATGCGCCGGGGAGTCGAGTCCTGCAGCATTCCTTTGAGAGCAAAAAAGCCGCCGCCGGTCACAATCGCGGCTTCGACTTTCTGATATTTATTCCAGCGGTTCAAGCCGCCGTGAGCGTCGAGAACATTGGCAAGCACTTGGTTCATCAGATTCGGACCTCACCGAGCGTTTTGATTACGCCAGAAATCTCGGGAAGAGGCTATTGGACGATGGTACTGGCGATGCTCTTTTATTAGTCTGCACTCAGAAGGTTCCTGCGTTATCGGTTTCTTGGGGTGGTTGATCAGAATGTGAAGCGTGCATCCAGCTGAATCTGGCGCCCAGTGCCAACAGTAGAGAATATTCGCGCGACGTTGCTGGCGAACACGGCGTCTCCATTCCCTCCCAGGGTGAGCGGGCTTTGCGTGTTGCTTGGAACTGCAAAATTCGGACGATTGAGCAGATTGTACGCTTCCGCCCCAAACGTAAGCTTCGTGCCCTCCCACAGATGGAAGCCCTTTTGCAGTGCCAGATCAAATTGCGCGAAGGCGGGGCCGCGTAGGATATTGCGTCCAGCAGTGCCAAACTGACCAGGAGGCGGTAGTGCAAATGCGCTTGGATTAAACCAGCACAACGGAGTACCCACTCTGGAGCCGTTTGGGCAAACACCCACGTAAGGATTGCCCGCAAGGTCCGGTCTTTCCGAAGTCAACAGTGATTGGACATCTGCATTGTCAAACCCGAGCACTGGAGTAAAAGGTACGTTGCTGTGAACGTTGACGATGGCGGAAATCTGCCAGCCACCCAATCGGCTTCCGCGTCCAAGAGGCAGCTCGTAAACAAGGTTGGCAACGAAATTATGCCGAATGTCGAATCCTGACCGCCCTCGGTCCCCCTTACGATTGAACGGGTCTTGAGTCGTGGGAGGTTCGTTTACCGCTTCGATAGAAACATTGCTCGAAGCATCGTCTACTGAATGGGAGAATGTGTAGGACGCCTGCCAGGAAAGATTATGCCCGTTACGCTTCGAAACGGACATTTGAAATGAATTGTAGAAAGACTGTGCATCGGTTAGATCCTCCAACAGAGGTGAAGGCAAGTTTGGATTCAAGCGATGACCTAGGCCTGGTTGGAATGGATTCGCTTCGACTTCGCGAGGAAGGTGGTTGCCTCGCGCGCCCAAGTATCCGGCGGTGAGAACAGTGCCCGGCGCGATTTCCCGCTCCAAGTCGAGATTGTATTGCCATGCATATGGGAACTTTGGGTGGTAAGTCATCTGAAGCACGGAAAGTGGCTGTGTCAGGAGAGCACTTCGCGGATTGAGAAAACTAGGAAACACGTAGGAATTTATGTCGTAAAAAGGACGCAGAGCCCGATCGATACCAAACAAGATAAAGGGAACCTGATCGCGAAAAATGCCGGCTCCGCCCCGCATTATCGTCTTGCCGTTACCGAAGATGTTCCATGCAAAGCCAGCTTGGGGTGAAAACAAATCCCGTGGTGTGGCAGCGAATAAATTGCCGACCGTCGGGCCGGAATCCCTGGCGGGATTACGAATGACCGACATGCGCCCGTGTGCCTCAGTGGGATTGGAGTAGAAGTCGTATCGTAAACCGACATTCACAGACAGACGGCTCGTTGCCCGAAAGAAATCCTGCGCAAACCCAGACACAACACTCTGACGGTAATCCCGATTCGAGTCGGAGTTGGAAGGATCAACGCCCACATACGACAGAGGCAGAGCTTCAAGGAAGAATTCAAGAGCAGGGTTTTTGGACTGTGCCTGAAGCCCGAACGGACTCAAATCCTGGAAGGTGTATATCCCATTCACCCCAAAGTCCAGCGGGCCATTGGATTGGATCCTTCGGAACTGGGCTCCGAATTTAAGCGTGTGGCGATGAATTGTCGATGAAAGCTGATCCTGAACTTGATAGACGGTCGAAAAATCGCCTAACGGAAAAATGGGACTATTGCCCACCAAACTCATACCTGCAATGTCGATGGTCCCCAACGGTCGGCCAGGCACTAAAGAAATAGAAAGCCCCGGGTGTGTATCAACGATTGAAGTCGACGCGGTGGTGCGGTTGATACCGAACCGCAACTCGTTCAAGATTTCTGGTCCGAGATTGCTGCGGTCCTGAACAGTAAAGTACTGATTGCGGGCTTGATGAAGCGTCGGGAATCCTGGAGCGAAAGTTCCCGGTGGTGTCGCGACATAGGGAACCATCGACGAACTGTCATCGATCATGTAACGCGCGAATACCGAATGCGAGTTGGAGAAGTTGTGGTCGACACGGACGATGCCGAGATTCTCAGTGGTGGAACCCTCATTGGCAGTGATTAGGTCCCCGGTTCCGTCTCTATTGTCCGCCCCATTCGGCGGAGCAAGTAGCGCGAGAAACTGCTCTACGCGATGATCAACCGGGACGGCAACGCAGCCGCTCGGAGCGCTGCCGTTACAGGCGCCTGCGTTAGTAGCAGAGGGCAGCAAACCCTCGTGAGCCAGAGCATTGGGTACCGTGGCAATTGCTGTGGACGCTTGTACTTCACGAAAACCTTCATAGTTTGCGAAGAAAAAGGTTCGATCACGGATCAACGGTCCTCCGATGCTAGCGCCAAACTGGTTGCGCACGAATGCTGGAATCGGACGGCTTCCCAAATCAAAGTAGTTCCTGGCATCGAGCGAAGCATCTCGGTGGAGCTCCCACAGCGATCCATGCAACTGATTACTTCCTGCTTTGGTCACCGCCTCGATTACGCCACCTGCATTCCCGCCGTACTCCGTATCGACGTTTTGAGTCAGGAAGCGGACTTCCGTGAGCCCATTCAGACCGAGAAAGAGCCCCGAAGCACCCGCCGGAGAAAAGCCGAAGACCGGCTCATTCGCGTCCATGCCGTCGATGAGAACGTTCGCCCAACTCGGACGCATGCCGTTAACTGAAATCTGGCTGGACTTCCCACCCGAAAGCAACGAGGGAGCACTGCTGGGTGTCGGCGCGACTCCTGGCTCGAGCACCGCCGCTTTGAACAGATCGCGCCCGTTCAAGGGAAGGTCGGTCAGGCTGCGTTCAGCAATGGCGTCACTAATGGTCGAAGTAGTAGTGTCGATCTCCGCATCCGCCTTGACAGTCACATCTTGCGGTACGGTCCCCACCCTCAGTGACAGATTGATTGCGATTGCAGCACCTGAACTGAGTGCAATCCCTTCGAGCACCTGTGTTTGAAATTTGTCCTTCTCTGCGCAAACCGTATACATTCCGGGGGGCAAGCCTGCCAAGTGATACTGACCTCTGATGTCGGTGAGACCAGCACGTTTCAATCCCGTATTTATGCTAGAGGCCGTGACTCGGGCTTCCGTAATAACAGCACCCGTTGAATCAGTAATGGTGCCGAAAACGGTCGCAAGCTGAGTTTGCGGCCACGCGGATACTGGATATAAGACCAAGGCGAAAGCCAAAAGTACGCACTGCCTGTACGAACCGCGCTTAGAAGAGGGATAAAAACCACCCCGCATAACTGTTACCGCCTTGTCTGCGTTTCCACAAGACACCAAGCCCTGCCCCCCATCGCTGAAAGGTCGACGCGGCTTCAGATTTTCTGGCAGTCGGGTAAGATCCTTTGTTAGCCAGAACTCACTGAACGATTCGTGGCAGTACTTGGATGGAGTCTCGCGGTCATTTTCACCAAATCTGCTACCGAGTTGGCTTTCATCTTCTGCATCACCTGGCCGCGGTGTGCCTTCACTGTGCTCTCGGTAATGCCAAGCTCGCCAGCGACCTGTTTATTCAACAGACCGGAAACGACCAAGGCCATGACATCCCGTTCGCGAGGCGTAAGTGACGCGTAACGCTTCCGCAGCCCCTGCAGCTCCGCCTCCTGCGCGAGAGCTAGACGGCTGCGCTCCAGGGCTTGCCGGATCGCCGTCAACAGCACTTCGTCATTGAATGGCTTTGTCAGGAACTCGACCGCGCCGGCCTTCATGGCGCCGACGGACATTGGAATGTCGCCGTGTCCCGTGATGAAAATGATTGGCATGTCAGTCCGTTCGACGGCCACGCGCTTTTGCAGTTCGAGACCGTTCAGGCCGGGGAGAGAAATGTCGAGCACGAGACAACTCGGAGTAAATGTTCGCGGGCGATCGAGGAATTCTTGTGCGGAGGCGAACGTTTCTGGCTGCCAACCTTCGTCACGTATCAGAGTTTCCAGTGACTCGCGCAGCCAGACATCGTCATCAACCACGAAAACGAGGGGCTTGCCATTCGCCATTGGTGGTGACCCCACTTCATGAGCAGATATGCCAGCTAAGCTCATTGCCAGGCTCTCAAACACTAACGATACGAAGCCAAAGAGAGTCAATACGGTGAAGTCCGTAGAAGCCCCACTTTTCCACAGCCGGGCCCGCCCTCATTCCCCAGAAAGGGCTGCGTTGACTGCATCAAGCAAGGCGCTGTCACTGAACGGCTTGTGCAGGAAGCTCGCGGCTCCTTGCTTGAGCGCTTGTTTCCGGATGTCTTCGTCCTTCTGACCGCTGATGAAGATGATGGGAATCGCTTGCCCGCGACGTTTCAACTCTTTTTGAAGATCCAGTCCGGACATTCCCGGCATCGCGACGTCGAGGATCAGACACCTGGTCTCATCCACATAGTCAGACGAGAGAAACTCCTGCCCTGACGAAAAAGCTCGAGCCACAAAGCCGAACTCTCTGAGCAGGTCGGGTAGCGATTCGCGCAGCATCTCATCATCGTCAACTACGGACAGAAGTGGACGTTCAGTGGCACCGTTGCCCCGATGAGATTTCATAACAAAACAATGCAGCACTTTCGAAACGGCGTCCATTCGACTTTAGTACTGCTTCGGCCAAAGACCAGGAAGGCCGGAGTCAGATCACTCCGCAGCAGGACAATGCGCCACTGTGCGAGCGGCGTCAATTCGACTTTGGTACTGCCTCGCCCGTCGATGTCAACTCACTTTTGGCGCTGCATCGGCGTCTGGGGCAGGTATGTTCGTAAGTTCCGTGTTCTTATCAGTGGAGTCGGAAGGCTTTAAAGCCTCCGTTTTCGTGACACGCGCGACCAGTTCGTCCAATTGGGAAAGCAAGAACTTCAAGATGGGAGACTGGCTCGATTTTCTGTAGCCGAGAACCAAGTCGATCGTCGGCGGCTCCCCTTTGAGAGGGCGTGTGGTTACGGAATCGGGCAGGAAATTGTGGAGGTGAGTCGGCCAGATGGCGACGCAGCCGGATGAGATTAAGGAAAACACTTTCGTGGGATGGTCCACCTCGTGATTTCCCGCCATATTGACTCCGAATCGCTTGAGGTAATCGTCGACGATTCGATGCAGTACAGGGCCCGTCTTGGCGGCTATGACAAAAGTTTCTCCGTCAAGGTCTTTCGGGCTAATCTCTTGAAACGTCGCAAGACGGTGATTCCTGGGCAGGTAGACGATCAAGGGCATGCGGAGGAGAGTTTCATATGCCAGATCTGGCCAGCCTTCTTCCCTACGAAGTAAGGCCGCGTCGATCTGTCCGTTCGAAAGCCCCTCCGCAAGTAAAGGCGAGAACTGGCTTGATGTGGTGACATCCACGTAGGGAAATTCCTCGTGGAGAATCTTCGTCACCTCGGGCATCCACTTCAACTCGTCACCGTTGCTCAGAAAGCCTATGGCAAAGGAAGGCTTGGCAGGATGAGCTTGTATTCTCGGAATCGAGAAGGAAAACGTTGCTCCAGGGCCAGCATTCGGGGCTGCCCATAAACGCCCCTGGTGAGCCTCGATGATGGAACGGCTGATGGACAGCCCGATACCCATGCCGCCACTCTTCGTTGTGTAGAAGGGCTGGAAAAGCCGCTCTGCTGCCTGCGGTTCGAGGCCTACTCCGGCGTCTCTCACGCTCAGCCGTACGCGATCGACTTCTTCTATTCCGGTTCTGATGAGCAACTCTCTTGCGCGGTCGTCGATGTTGCTCATTGCGTCCGATGCATTCCGCAACAGGTTCAGGATGACTTGCTGAAGCTGCACTCGATCGCCTTTAACGGCCGGCAGGCCGGCCTCAAAATCAGTCAATAGCAGGACTCGTTTTCTCTGAAGCTGATCCGAGAAGAGCGCAATTATCTCTCGCGTGACCTCGTTCAGATCCAGCGGCTCGAGTGTGAGTTCTCTCTTGCTGAACAAAGCGCGTAGCCGGGTGATTACATCCGAGGCGCGGTTGCCATCGCGAATAGTGCGCATCACGGTTTCGCGTGCGCCGTCGACATTCGGAGGATCAGCAGTAAGCCTCCGAAGAGCAATACTGGCGTTGGTGATGAGGCTCGCGAGCGGCTGGTTGATCTCGTGAGCGATGGACGCGGTCAACGCATTCAGCGTTGTGACACGCGCTACATCGGCGAGCTCGGAGCGTGCCTTGTTCAGGGCCTCCTCGGCGATTTTGCTTTCCGTAACGTCCTGAAGAGCACCGATGAACAGAGGCCGATCTGCACTTTGAACCATGATACGGGCCATGCCACGTATATGTTTCATGGCGCTTCCAGACGTCAAAATCCGGAATACGAAATCGACATCCTCACCCGTCATGGCGCGTGCGATCATGGCGTCGAACGACAGTAGGTCCGCAGGGTGGATGACATCCCGAATCCTCTGCGCCGTGACCTTGGTTGCGGGGTCGAAGTCGAAAATGCGGAAAGTCTCTTCGGACCAGTTGTGCTCGTCGGCTGCCAAGTCCGTGATGAAGCTGCCCGTTTTGCTCAGACGCTGGGCTTCGGCGAGACGAAGATAGGCTTGCTCGATTTGCGCCTCCGCCCGTTTCCTGTCATCGATGTCTGTAAGGAGCAGATACCACGCAGTTACCTTGTTTTCCGCATCTCGAACTGGGAGACCGCGAACCTGGAACCATCGATAAATACCATCAGCGCGACGGCAACGGTGCTCAACCTCATAGATCTGTCCTGTCTCGATCGATTGTTTGCGCACCTCAATTACGCGCGGAAGGTCATCTGGATGAACCGCGTCGATGAGGGCCCAGTCCTTCAACTCTTCAGTTGTCTTTCCGAAATACTCCAGGGTCTGCCGGTTCAGAAACTCAACCTCGCCCAGTGCTCTTGTCGTACCGACGAACCCCGGAATGTTATCGACGATCTGCCGCCAGGAGAGTTCTCTGGCACGCAGGGCTTCCTCTCCCCGCTTGCGATCCTCAATGTCTACGCATGTCCCGTACCATTTGAGGATGTTGCCTGATTCATCCCTCAATGGGTTGGCACGAATCAGGAACCATCGATAGGAACCGTCGAATCGACGAATGCGAGCTTCCGTGTCAACCTGGGTGCCCGAAGCCAGACATGCCTGCCACTCCTCGACAAGGTTCTTACGGTCATCTGGATGAATCGCTTCCGCCCAGCCCCATCCTTGCGCTTTTTCCACAGTCAGGCCCGTGTAATCGAGCCACACCTGATTGAGGAAGTCGCAGTAGCCATCGGGGCGAGTAGTCCATGCTGTTGTGGGGATCGTATTGATGATGGCGGCAAGGTTACGCTCGCTTGCTCGCCGTGCCTCCTGCGCCTGCTTCAGATCCTCAATATCCGTGCTTGTCCCGTACCATCTGACGATGTTGCCGGAGTCATCCCGGAAGGCCTGAGCGCGAATGAGAAACCAGCGATAAACGCCATCATGGCGCCGAAGACGCGTTTCGATTTCGTCTGATTCTCCTGAAACCAACATTTTTCGCCATTTTTCCATTACTCGTGGCAGGTCCTCCGGATGGAAAGCAACTTGCCAGCCCCAACCATGCGACTCGTCAACCGTAAGTCCGGTATATTCCTCCCATTGCTTGCTCAGAAATTCGTTGGAGCCGTCCGGCAGCACGGTCCACGCGAGTGTGGGGATCGTATCGATGATGGCGGCGAGATTGCGCGCGCTCGACTGCAGAGCATGTTCCGCGCAGGCGTTGCTGATAGCGAGTGCCGCCTGATTCGCGAACAGACCTAACCAAGTGAATTGTTGTTGACCGAGTGGGTGGCGGCTGAACACGGCGATAACGCCCAGCAGTTTGTCTCGAAAAATGAGGGGATAGCCCCCAAAACTGCGAATCTCCTCACGTTTGGCCCACTCTGGTCGCACGACCCAATCGTTTTGAGTGGCGTCTTCGACGAGAATCGGACGCCGGGTGGCTGCCACTTGACCAACTTTTCCAACATTGAACCGCACTCGACCAAAGTGCCCCTGCAAGAAACACCAATCTTCCCCTGGTGAATTGATGGGAATTCCTGCGCTTGCAACGAGGCAGAGATTATTTGAGGAATCCGGCACATCGTGGCAAAAGCCGGGGAGGTCGACGGATGGCAGCAGCCAAATCCGAGCCAATGCCACTCCCGGCTGGGATGCCAACCCCTGAACGATACTCTGCAAGACGGAGTCGATGCGCTGCTCTGAGGTAACGGTCACTGCTAAGGCGAGCAGCGGTTCCGCCGCCAGTGAGGTCCCCACAAAACCCTCCCTCAATGGCTATGAATTATGCTCCATTTCCCTACGCTGGGCCAATCTGAGTGCCACTCCACACTCTGTCCATCTCAGCAGTTCCCAGCCGCGTGATCGCCCCCGCGACCTTACGAGCCCCTGCAGCCGAAGCTGCTAGCAATCGCACAGACATGCGGGCAGATGCGACACACGGATTAGACGTGTGACAATGCTGACGACATATCCAAGACTTGTGCCAACACGTGAACTACGACGCGGAAGGATGAGCATGGAGAACAACTTTCGTATTCGCTCAAACGCGATCGAGATGGTGGCGATCCGGAAAATCAGGATCAGGCTGCTGCCGCTCCTCTCCGTGCTCTATATCGTCGCCTTCGTCGACCGCGTCAACATAGGATTTGCGGCGTTGACGATGAATCGCGAGCTGGCCATTACCAGCGAGCAGTTCGGCTTCGCTGCTGGAATCTTTTTTGGGGGTTATTTTCTGTTCGAGATCCCCAGCAACCTCATTCTGCACCGAGTTGGACCGCGGGTGTGGATCGCACGCATCCTGATTACCTGGGGCGCGGTGGCGACTCTGACCGGTTTTGTGCAGTCCGCGCATCAGCTCTATATCGCGCGATTTCTGCTCGGGCTAGCAGAGGCCGGTTATTTCCCCGGCGTTGTTCTGTATTTAGGCTACTGGTTTCGGCAACGAGAAAGAGCAGAGGCGATGGCGCTGATCCTGGTGGGCATTCCTCTGGCCAGCGTGCTCGGCACCCCCCTTTCGGGCCTCATTCTGGATCATGTCCACTGGTTCGGCCTCAGCAGCTGGCGGTGGCTGCTTATTCTCGAAGGACTGCCAGCCGTAGCTTCCGCATATCTTGCCAAGGTGTTGTTGCCGAACGGGCCTGATGAGGCGGGGTTTCTCGGTGGTGAAGAGAAGGCATGGGTCACTGCACAACTAGAACGGGAAGAGCAACAGAAAACAGCATTGAGATCGCTGTCCGTGGTGCGCACCTTCATTCATCGAAGAATTTGGCATCTGGCTTGTATTGGTTTTGCTGGGGCCTTTGGAGGTTACATCTTCAATTTCTGGTTGCCGCTGATGATGCGGTCGATCTTGGCGGGGAGCTCCAATACCGTGGTGGGTCTGGGGGTGATGGTCCCAAATCTTCTTGGCGTAATCGCGATGATCTTCGTATCGCGCCACTCCGACCGGACACAGGAGAGGCGGTACCATCTAGCAGCGTCGGTGGCCTTATCGGGATTGGGGATGCTGCTTCTTGGCGCGCCGCGCTCGCCATGGCCGTCATTCGTCCTCCTTTCCGCGGTCGCTATCGGTACGTACAGCTCGCTACCGGTTTTCATTTCGATACCGGGCGAATTCTTGACCGGCTTTTCGGCCGCCGCCGGCATTGCGCTCGTCACGTCGGTCTCGAGCACTGGCGGTTTCGTCGGCCCTTATACTTTCGGACTCATTCGACAGCGGACTGGCAACTCGTACTACGGCTTGATCTGTGCCGGAATTCTCTTTCTTGTCTCGGCGATAATGGCATTGATGTTGCCCAAGCAAGTTCAGCTAGCCCCTGAACAACCATCTGCAGCGGGCCGAGGCACTTTCGAAGCGGGTGTCTGAGATACGCTCCAACGGATCTCCTGCCAGTTACGACGACCTGTCGCTTGGTCCCCTACCAAAGTCGTGCCGTACCATCGTCCAATTGTTTTCTCCGGCGCGGCTGTGGTTTTATCGCGTTGTTGCATCGGACTCAATCGGGCGCGCTCAAACGGGTCCTTCAGAAGGGAGGCGCAATGACTGAAGTGGGACAAGCACACGAATCTTCCATGCGCCACTCGGGTGGAGGAAATATTGCTCAAACCAAAGAGCGACTTAACGATTGGTTCGGATTCGCTTGGGCTTTGCAAAAAATGACAGCGATACCCAAAGTGATTGCGAGGATCGCCACGAGGTCTTGGAATCTTGAAGATCAAGACGATTCAAGAGACCGGGCGAAGGAGGTTGCCATGGCCAAAGTAATCGAGTTCTACATTCCGCAGAACTTCCGGAGAACGACGAAGTGGGTTCCGGGTGTACGGCGCGGAAAAATCCTCGAACTGCGCCAACAGACAAAAAAGTCGGCTTAACTAGCTTTGTTTCAGCTTCTGGAATGGGGAAATAACCAGGGAGGCACACCATGAGCATCGCTGAGTCCGCAATCAGGCCTGAATTGCCACCTGTGAGCGTGCTACCTCCAGTGGCATTGAGATGTCCAGGTGAACATTCCGAAACTACAGTCAGCGCTGTAGATGGCGCAACTGCGGGACCGAACGTCAGTCGTGCGTCGTGGAAGCGGGAGGACGGCAAAGAAGAGGCGTTCCATGGCGTCGTGGGCAGAAGTGCGTCTCTTCAACGTGCGCTACGGGAAGTCGAGGTCGTGGCGCCCACTGATTCCGGAGTGCTCATTCTGGGAGAAACGGGTACCGGAAAAGAGTTGATTGCCCGAGCGATCCACAATGTGAGCGCCCGACGGGATCGACCCCTTATCAAACTGAACTGTGCCGCCATTCCTTCCGGTTTACTGGAAAGCGAGCTTTTTGGCCATGAAAGGGGCGCATTTACCGGCGCCCTCGTGCGCAAAGCGGGTCGCTTCGAGGTTGCAGATAAGGGGACTCTGTTCCTCGATGAAGTCGGTGACATTCCCCTCGAGCTTCAGCCGAAACTGCTGCGAGTGTTGCAGGAACATGAATTTGAAAGGTTAGGCAGTACCCATACACAACAGGTGGATGTTCGCGTGGTTGCCGCTACCCATCGAGATCTGAAGCAGATGGTGCAAGATGGAGAATTCAGAAGCGACCTTTATTATCGCCTGAACGTTTTCCCATTGTCTGTTCCGCCGCTGCGAGAGCGCCGCGAAGACATTGCTATTTTGGTGCGCCATTTCGTGAACGAATATGCTCGGCGCATGCATCGGCGCATTGAAATTATTCCTTCCCAAGCGATAAAAGCTCTTACAAATTATTCGTGGCCGGGCAATGTGCGCGAGTTGCAGAACTTCATAGAGCGGTCGGTAATTCTATCGCCGGGGAGTGTCCTGCGTCCGCCTCTCGCAGAGCTGAAAGAGTCTGCTGTCCAAACACCGAGTTCGGAGCTGAGTACCTTGGAAGAAGTGGAGCGTGAGCACGTACTGCAGGCGATCCGAGCATCCCACTGGGTTCTCGGTGGTCCGAATGGCGCCGCCGCACGACTAGGTATGAAGCGGACGACCCTGGCCTATCGGATACGCAAACTTAATATTCCCCTGCGCCCTCAATGAACGAAAGTGGTTTTATACACAAGCCGAGCATGCCTTGACTATTCGGTCTCCTTAAGCCGAGCGATACCCTCGGACACGCACTGATTTTGAAATGCAATCATTCTGCCGTTTGTCCGATCGCGTCGGTCAACGCGTCCTGCGCTTGAGCGTATTCGAGTTGCGATTGCAGCAGGAGTGTCTGGGCCTCGAACTCTTGCGCCGTAGCGCCGTCGGCTTGCGATGGAAGATAAGCGCCCCGTTGTAGCTGTTGCGCGGACACTCGCCGGCCCTCTTGGCGTGCGGCAAGGAGTTCACGGGAAACCGCGACCATTTGCTGGGTGCGTTCCACCTTGTTATAGGCAGTTTGCACTCGTACTTCGACTTCGTCGCGAACTCGGGCTAAGTTTTCTTTGGCTTGTGCCAACTGGGAGTCACGCTCCCGAAGGGTGGCGCGTTTCTTTCCTCCGTCGAACAGGTCATAGCCCAGGTGAACGCCAAAAGTCCCGAAGTTCCGGGCGAGGAACGGCACATTTTGCTGGTAGTTATAGCGTGCGGACGCATCGATATCGGGGATATATTCGCGTTTGGCCGCGCGCACGCCGGCCGAAGCTTTCTCCACTTCAGCCCGCGCTTCCATGACTTCCGGGTGAGACTCCAAAGCGAGTCTTATGCATTGCTCACGCTCACAGCTTTCGTGAGGCTCTGGAACATCGGGATCGAAAGCGATATCAGTCTTGAGCGGGAACCCGACGATATCGTTGAACTTCAATCGCAGATCCGAGAGTTGCAGCTCCGTTGTGAGCAGATCCTGCTTCGCCTGCAGTAACTGGGCTTTACTCTCGATCAGATCTACTTCGAGCGTACTGCCGTACTTGACCTGCTGTACGCGCTCACCTTGCAGGTCGTCAAAGGCGCGAATCTTTGCTTCGATGGCCTGGTGCTGAGACTGCACTACGAGAATGTTGTAATAAAGCTCACGGACTTTCAGAGCGACATCATTCTCAACTCCCCGGGCCTTTTCACGGCTCGCGTTTAACTCTGCGCGCGATATGTCGTTTCTTGCTTTGATTTTGAAAAGTTCGGTGAGCGGCTGGGTAAGCCCCGTACCACTCACGATGAAGTTCTTGTCGCCCTGGTTGATGTTGTACAGCCGCGGCGGAATCGCAGTACCTCCTACGGTTCCAAACGCACCCGCGGGAATGGCGATGAATTGTGTATCGGTGGCGTGCGTAACCACACTGTCATTCCTAAGCGTTGGCAAGTAGGCGCTTCTGGCAACTTCTTTGGCGTGTTGCTCTTCTTCGACATGAAGAGCCGAGATACGCACAACGTGATTATGTTTCAGCGCCAGTTCGACGGCTTCATGCAGATTGAGACGACGCGCGATGCTCGACTCTGGTTGCTGCGCGAGGGCAAAGGTTAAAAAGCTGAAGAGGGAGACGAGGACTGTCGCCCCCTGGCGGAACAGGCGATTTGAAGGATTTTGATGGGGAGTCATGATTTCGCATCCTGAGGCGCGTGTAGTTGTTCCTGAATTGCAGTGAGATCGCCATAATTCAGAGGAGACTTTCGCAGCAGGACTGTTAACAACAACATGACCGCGCACGCCCAAGCCACGAGATAGAATCCATCGTTTATGCTCAGCGTGTAAGCCTGAAGACGAAGCCGAGCGCTGATAACGCCAACTGCCCACCCTGTGGCTGCCGCAACTCCGGATGATTTTGAAAACAGTCCCGTCGCAAGCTGGTAAATGTTGGTGTCCGTGATCCAATTTCCGCTCCGTACGTGCAGGCCGAGGAGATTCGAGTGCAGCTTCTCCCGTTGCGCGACGAAGTGGCCCATGTAAACGGCACCCAGGTTTCCGCCAAATATCCGAACAGTCTGAAAGAAGGCGGAGAAGCTCAAGATCCACTGCGGCTTCGACATCCCCCCTGAAAAAATCCCCTGCAAGATGATGGTTCCGACCAGGCCTATAAACGCGAATCCCTGCCCAACTCCCAGCAGTAGTTCGGTGCGGTAATAGTTCGAGGCCGACCAGACGCTGGTGAGGTCCGCATTCAGATAACAGGCAAATGCCATGCACACAAATCCTGACGCCATGAGGAAACGTGAGTCCAGTTTGTTTGCCATTAAGAGACCTGCAATGAGTGCGATGAAGAGCAAGGGGAGAGCGCTCCAAATAACCGCAGGTCCGATCTGATCGGCAACGAATCCCTGAACGGCCAACGACTGCGGAATAAGGATGATGGTTGACACCAGGCAGAATCGAAAGAAAAACAGTGCGATACCCAGCAGGATCGTGTTCCACTGCCGAAGATAGGGCACTGCGACCAGAGGGTTAGGGATTCGCAGACGGCGCACGATAGCGCAAACAACCAGGAACGCGCCTCCGTAGAGCAATGCATTGAAAAGGCCAGAACGCCACCAGTCAAGCCGTTCGCCTTGATCGATGGCTGCGTATAGCATTGCCAGTCCCGCACTCCAGTACAGAAAACCGGCAAAGCTTGGAGCCGGTTCTGATTTCTTTGCTGCCGCCGGTTTGGGAATTCCGAAGTAGATGCAGATCATCATCAACGCCGTAATTACCGCGGAATTCCAGAAGATCCAGTGCCATGAAAGGTGCTCTCGGTACCACCCGTACAGCGATGGCGCAATATTGACGGCTCCGTCCACAGAGGTCGCATACAGGGCGATGGTGTACGGAAGAAATCGAACTGGAATATTCCGGAGCGCAAAGGTCAGCGTCAGGGGATAGAACGTGCCTGAGGTCAGCCCGGCCAAAACCATGGCAACGATCATCAGGCTGTAACTATGGATGAACGGAGTTAGCAGGCAGATCAATGTAAACGAGGTCGCAGCAAGGAATAAAACTCGCCGCGGTCCCAATAAAGCCCCGACATACACAGTAAACGGCCCAATGAACATCAGGGCAATGTTGTAGGCGCTGCTGATCCACGCGCCGTCATCGAAACCAAATCCCAGACCGCCCTTGAGATCGGCGAGACCGAGCGAAATCATGCGTCCCGTAAGTGTGACTACGCCAGCCCCGATGATTACACCCAGAATCCCGAGCAGCGGACTCTTCGAGATCTCACTCGGCATCGCCGCAGCGACAGATTGCGCAAATCGGATCGGGCCATTGTCCGGCATAGCGATGGTAGAGGAGGCCATCATTTATTCCATCAGTGCCGTGTGTGGACGGTTGCGATCACGGACAGACCCGGCTGTAGTGTGGTGGCGGTAGTTGGGTCGTCGAACGCAATTTTTACTGGAATTCTTTGCACGACCTTCGTGTAATTGCCAGTAGCGTTGTCGGGTGGTAGCAAAGCGAATTGTGAGCCACTGGCGGGCGCAATCTCGATGACCTGCCCGCGAAATACCTTTCCTGGATACTCATCTACCCGAATCTCCGTGGGGTCGCCGACCTTGACATTTGTGAGCTGTGTCTCGCGATAGTTGGCTTGCACCCACTTGATCTTGCTGACAAATGGAATGGCTTGGGTTCCAGGGGATACCAGCTGTCCAGGTCGAACTTGCCTCTCGCCCACGCTTCCGTCGGCTGGAGCTTCGATCTTCGTATAGCCGAGATTCACCTGTGCCACGGTGAGTGCCGCCTCTTTTGCATGGAGATCGGCAATAAGTTGAAGTTCCTGGGCACCTAGAACATCAAGCCCACGGCGTTCCGCATCGACGGCCGAATGATTGCTCGATAGAGTAGCTTTGGCCTGTTCCAAATCGGCCTGACGGCTCACAAGCTGAGCGCGTGAACTTTCCTCGGCGGAAGTTGCCTGTTCTACTTTCTGCTGAGTCGTAGAGTTCGTCGCGATGAGGTTTTCCTGCCGACGGCGCTCTGGAAGAGCACGGTCGATATCGGCCTGCGCCGCTCGAATTCCGGCTTGAGCCGCCGAGATCTCCGCTTCCGCCTGATTCACTCCAGCAAGCGCGCGGTCAATTTTGGCTTGTTGCAGTTGCTTTTGGCGGCGATTGTTCTCAATTGCTGCTCTCGCAGCTTCGACTGCGGCAGCAGCCTGCCCCACCTGGGCCTTGTAATCGTCATCGTCGAGTTGAACCAGGAGGTCCCCCTTGTGGACCTGTTGGTAGTCGTTGACGCTCACCTCGCGGACCAAGCCTGGAACTTTTGTGCTGAGCGGCGTGAGATCACCACGAACGTACGCATCGTTGGTGACCTGCTCGACGCGGCCGCCTTCCCACGCGTTCCAGTTACGAGTAATCGTCACAATGATCGCGATTGCCAGAAAAGTGACGATCAACGGTGTTCCATACTTTTGCCAGGCTGGTGCGAGACGTGAAGGCGCGTAGTCAACCACTTTAGGCGCGGCTGCCGGTGGCGGAATGGTTGCTGGTACAGGAGAAGTTGCCATTTGTGTTTCGGTGCTCCTCGAAAGCCTCGTTCTGTCGTATTTAATGCAGATCGGTTACCCGGCTCGCATTACCCGATTCAGTATTCCCGCCGCATCGCATCGATCCAAGGCGAGTTGAGCCACCGATCCGTGCTAGTGGATTGAGGATCGAGTGACAGGCGTCGCGGCAGCTTCCGCCCGTAGGTTTGAGCATGTTCTTGGCCGTTCTCGAAGTGCCGTTTCTTCTTTGTTCTTAGCGTTCGGGTGTCGCTAAGTTCGGGTCAAGAAATTGGCCTCTGACAACACCCGTCTTGGCAAAAGTAAAGGGTGATTCAGGCGGTGTCCCTCAATCTGGGACGGCTGGATTCAAGGCTGGATTCATTCTCGACCGAGCTGCGTGATGGGCTGCGTAGTGTGAGCCGTCTCTTTTCCACCCCGAGAATCCCTTAGGCAGTACGTAAGAAGGACTCGGATCGTCGCGTCCGGCTTGTCATGTGCCAGATTCTCGTCACCCGATTCCACTGATTTGATCCGGGGTAACTGCACCGCCGCCTGCAAGTCTTAGTAATTGCGGGCTCTGCACCCATTCGCGCCGAGCATCTCGACTGGAACATTGAATGCAAAACTTCTGGGGGAGAAGGTTCGCAGGCGGCTTGGATACCTATGGCGCGCCTCAGGAATTCGCCCCGGAGGATGAATGCAAGGAAAGTCAGCAAAGCTCTCTCCTTTGACTATTACCGTTCTAGCACTCGCTACCGTTCAGTCCCTGTGGGGCCAGCAACCAACCGGTCAGGTAAGGAGGCTGGCGCAACCGCATGGTGGCGCCATCGTGCACGAGGACACGCAATGGTCTCCCGATCAAGATATCCAATTACTGAAAAGCAATCTTCGCTCCCAAAAGAAACAGATTGTCGCCGTGAACATGGACTTGACCGATGCCGAAGCGGAGAAGTTTTGGCCGGTCTACAACCGCTACGCAGCGGAATTGGCAACGATCTACGACACCAAAATTGCACTCTTTCAGGAATATCTCGAAAACTATGACTCGATGTCTGGGGAACAGGCCGAAAGTTATCTACGCCGGCGCGCCGCGGTTGAAGAAGACATGATGCAAGTTCGGCTCAAATATCTGCCGGAATTTCGCAAGGTGCTCACGGGAAGAGAAACAGCGCTCTTTTATCAGATCGACTGGCGACTCGATCTCATGATCAATCTCCAATTGGCACAAGCACCGGTTATAAACCCGTAGCGAGTGAAGACAAATGCGATCAACAACAAACTCAATGCAAGCCGTCAGGCAATTCGCGATGTTCGTTTTGTCATCGGCATTGTTGCCGCCAAGCGCACTTGCCGAACCATCTCATTCGACCCTAACCAGCATCTTTTCACCTCAATCTACGCCGGCCAAGTCGATCTTCAACCTGTCTCTGTTTGTGCTAGCCATCACGGGAATCATCTTCGCAATTGTCTCTACCTTGCTGGTGTACTCGCTCTTAAAATTCCGTGCGAGATCATCGAGTGCGAGCAGTGAGCCGGCCCAGGTGTATGGAAGTACGCAGATCGAATTGGCCTGGACGGTCATCCCAATTTTGATTGTGGTCGTGTTGTTTATGGCGACGGCACGGGTGGTCCACGCGATACAGGATGCTCCGATACCTGAAAGTGCAATAGAGGTTACTGTTATTGGGCATCAGTTCTGGTGGGAATACCGCTACCCGCAACTGGGCGTCGTTACCGCCAACGAGCTACACATTCCTGTGAGCGATCCCGCCCACGCGACGCCGACGTCCTTGCAGTTGCTTTCGGCCGATACCGACCACAGCTTCTGGGTACCCGAGCTGGCTGGCAAGACGGACCTTGTTCCGAATCACCCAAACCGGATGTGGATGGATCCCGAGCACACCGGAATCTTCGTCGGTCAGTGCGCACAATACTGCGGGACTCAGCACGCCAAGATGCTCCTGCGTGTATCGGTCGACACTCCTGAAGACTTCGCTGAGTGGGTGCGAGAGCAGCAACGGCCAGCAGTCGCAGACGAACGAGTTTCAGCTGGCAAGCGGGTGTTCGAAAGCACGGCCTGCATTAACTGCCACGCAATCAACGGCACCGTGGCGAACGGCCGCTTTGGCCCAGATTTAACGCACCTGATGAGCCGCACCACGATTGCCGCTGGCGCGGCACTGAATACGCCCGAGAATCTTCGCCTCTGGATCCAAAACCCAGACGCGATCAAGCGCGGCTCACTGATGCCAGCGATGCAGTTGAGCAAGTCGGACCTGGATGCATTGATGGGTTATCTCGAAACGCTTCGTTAAAGGAAGTCGAAGAGCAGCTATGTCATCGAACGCGATCACAATTCCTGGTACGAGGGTTGAAGGGAAACCCTGGGTTGAAACGCTTCACGAATGGGTGACCACGGTCGATCACAAACGACTGGGAATTCTCTACATTATTTACGCACTGGGGTTCCTTGTGGTCGGGGGTGTTGAGGCTCTCATCATTCGCATCCAGTTGATGCATTCGAACAATGATTTTGTCTCTCCCCAGGTGTTCAACCGCTTGTTCACCATGCACGGCACAACCATGATCTTTTTCGTGGTGATGCCGATTATGTTTGGATTTGCAAACTATCTTGTGCCGTTAATGGTTGGTGCGCGAGACATGGCGTTTCCGCGGCTGAATGCCTTCAGTTTTTGGCTGTCGGCATTCGGCGGCCTCCTGCTGTATTTCAGTTTTCTTGGGGGAAGCGGACTTTACGGTGCAGGTAACGCACCGGACGTCGGCTGGTGGGCCTATGCGCCGTTGGGAGCGCAGGCGTTCTCGCCTGGACATAGCTCCGATTATTGGACACTTTCGCTCCTGGTTTCGGGGTTCGGGAGCATCGGAACTGCAATCAACATTATCGCCACAATTCTTTGCATGCGATGCCCTGGCATGAAGCTTGGTCGCATGCCCCTAGTGGTGTGGCTGTACCTTGTGATGGGCGGAATGGTTCTGATTGCCATAACCCCGCTCTCGGCAGCCCAAATCATGCTCCTGATCGATCGGTATCTTGGAGGGCATTTCTTTGATACGCAGGCGGGCGGGTCTGCCGTGCTCTGGATGCACTTCTTCTGGATCTTTGGTCATCCAGAAGTTTACATCCTGGTTATGCCAGCTTTTGCTTTCACGTCGGAAATCATTCCGGTCTTTTCACGCAAGCCTATTTTCGGATATCCCGCGATGGTTGCAGCCAGCGTCGCGATCGGGCTCGTGAGTACAAGTGTCTGGGCGCACCACATGTTCTCAGTTGGCATGAACTCCTATGCCAATAGTTTCTTCGCAATCACTACGATGGCCGTCGGCATTCCCACCGGAATCAAGATCTTCAACTGGATTGGCACTATGTGGGGAGGAAGGATTCAATTCAAAGTGCCAATGCTGTTCTGCTTGGGCTTTCTGTTTCAGTTCTTAATCGCAGGCCTCACCGGCATCATACAGGGAACTGTGCCTGTCGACTGGCAGCTCACTCTGTCCTACTTTGTCGTGGCGCATTTTCACTACGTAATCGTGGGCGGAATTTTGTTTGCCCTTTTCGGCGCGTTTTATTACTGGTACCCGAAGGTGACCGGCCGGATGCTGAGCGAACGTCTGGGGAAATGGCATTTCTGGCTGTTCTTGATCGGCTTCCACTTGACGTTCGACGTCATGCACATTCCTGGATTGTTAGGCATGCCGCGCCGGATCTACACCTACGAGCCCGGGCGTGGTTGGGACACGCTCAACCTGATCGTCTCGATCGGCGCCTTCATTCAAGCAGTCGCCATCCTGGTCTTCGTGTGGAACCTCATCGTTTCTTATTTCAAAGGAGCCAAAGCAGGGAACGATCCCTGGGATGCCTGGACGCTGGAGTGGTCTACAAGCTCTCCACCGCCCGCGTACAACTTCGCCACCGTACCGGTGGTTGCGAGCCGGCGTCCGTTGTGGGACGTGAAACATCCGGAAGATCCCGACAGCCAGTATGAGTGAAGGCAGAAATCAATGAGCGCAACAGCACTATCAGTTTCGGAATTACAGCAACCTTGGAGTCTTCCATATCGTGGCAAGGTCGCGATGGCCGGTCTCATCATTGCCGAGTCGGCGATCTTCACCATTTTCGTCGTCGCCTACCTCTTCTATGTAGGTAAGAGCCTGACCGGACCAACTCCGCGGGAGGTACTCGAGACTCCGATTTTCTATTCGATCTGCCTGCTGTCAAGCAGCCTGACAGTTCACTATGCGGGGAAATCCCTTCAAAGAGGCGAACGCGGCCCATTCTTGAGCTTGTGGTCACTCACGATTCTTCTAGGCGGTCTGTTTCTGTTTGGAACGGGACGGGAATGGCACCGGCTGATCTATGAACATGGCCTCACGATCTCCACCAATCTGTTCGGGACAACCTATTACTCACTCGTCGGCCTGCATGCGTTTCACGTCACTGTGGGAATGATCATGCTCGTCATTGTGGCGATCTTTGCCTTTGCCAACCGCATCGGAAAGGAACACTCGCCTCGTGTGGAAGTCCTTTCCTTGTACTGGCATTTTGTGGATGTGGTTTGGGTCGTCGTCTTCACCGTTGTCTACGTTTTGGGACGCTGAGGGTAGCAGCATGGCAACTTTGTTGGTAAGCGAACAATTCAGCGAAAGCCGCCAGACTCCACGGGAGATCGAAGTACCCGCGCCTACCGCCTGGCCCTTTGTCCTGGCTTTTGGATGCACCTTATTATTTGCAGGCCTCGTCACCAACGTTTCTTTGAGTTTGCTTGGCGCCGTGCTTTCTCTGGCAGGATCGATCGGCTGGTTTCGCGAAGTCTTCCCACACGAACGCGAAGTGACCGTCCCGGTGGTTGCCGAAGATATCCGCATAACCACAGAACGGCGCGTCGTTGAGCGGGTGCCCATTCCGGACTACCAGCGCGCATGGCTCCCGGTTCACACATATCCGGTTTCGGCGGGCGTGAAGGGCGGGCTTGCAGGTAGCGTAGCGATGGCGGTTCTCGCTTGTTTGTACGGCATCTTGAAAGCCGGAAGCATCTGGTATCCGATCAATCTTCTTGCGGCTAGCGTCTACGCCGAATCGCTGAAACTGGGGCCCGCGCAGCTGTATTCGTTTCATGCGGACAGTTTTGCAATCGCTCTAGGTCTTCACGCTCTCGTCTCAACGTTGGTGGGACTGTTGTACGGCGCCATGCTTCCCATGTTTCCTCGCAGGCCGATTGTCCTTGGAGGACTCATCGCTCCCGTGTTGTGGTCGGCACTTATCTACACGATGCTCGGCCTGCTTAATCCAATGCTCGAGAGCCACATCGATTGGTATTGGTTCGTCGCTTCACAGGTCGGCTTCGGAATTGTGGCGGGGCTGGTGGTTGTGCGTCAATCACGAATGCTGACGCGGGAGAACCTGCCCTTCGCCATGCGCGCTGGAGTGGAAGCTCCAGGAATGATTTCGTCACATGGAGAAGAACGGCCGTGAACTCGTCTCGTTATTTATGCACTATTGCGGCACTCAGCCTGGTCGTGCTCTGTGCTTGCAACTCTGCGCCCGGCCGACCGCCCAAGGATTCGGAAGACCCGGCTCCAAGTGAGATCAGCGACTTCAAGACCCTCTACGCAGAAAACTGCACAGGTTGTCACGGCACGGCCGGTCGTGCGGGAGCAGCAGTTGCGCTGGCCGACCCGGTTTATCTTGCCATCGTTGATGAACCTTCGATGCGCAAAGTCATCGCCAACGGCGTACATGGAACGTCGATGCCGGCCTTCGCGCAAAGCGCGGGAGGAATGCTGACCGACAAACAGATCGATGTGATCGCCAGCGGAATTCGGTCGCGCTGGAGCCGACCAGGAATTTTGAGCGGAGCGAATGTACCTTCTTACGCCGCAAAATCTTTGGGAGATGTTCACGGTGGTGAAGCCTCTTACAGAACCTATTGTTCATCATGCCATGGTCCAGAAGGCCAAGGTGGACGCAAAGGCAGCGCCATCACGAATGATTCATTTCTGGCGCTGGTGAGCGATCAGGGGCTGCGCACGATTGTCATCGCTGGCCGACCGGAGTTGGGGGCGCCAGATTGGCGTGGAAATGTGCCCGGGAAGCCCATGTCCGACCAGGAAATAACTGACGTAGTTGCATGGCTGACGTCTTACCGGGTTCAGAGCCCCGGTCAACCTTATTCCGTCGCGAATCACGCGCAACATCAGGAGTAGAACAATGGCCACGAAAGCTGCCCTCGCCCCGCCGAACAATGCAACGCCCGATGCCACGATATCTCGGCGTGGGTTCTTCATGAAGTTAGGAATCGTATTCAATGCTTTTGCGGCGAGCATCGTGGCCGTACCGATTGTAGGATTTCTTTTCTCCTCGATTACTCGGGGCCGCGCGGACGGTTATCTCTCCTGGGTACCACTTGGGAAGATCAGTGAATTTCCTGAAGGCGAAACGCGGCTGGCTACGTTTCAGAATCCGTACGTCATGCCCACCGATGGCAAGACAGCGGACACCGCCTGCTGGGTACGGCGTATTGCGGGAGAACAATTCCAGGTGTTTGCCGTTAACTGCGCGCATCTGGGCTGTCCGGTCCGCTGGTTTCCGCAATCTGGTCTCTTTATGTGTCCATGCCATGGCGGAGCGTACTACCGGGATGGCGCGCGCGCTTCCGGGCCGCCCGAGCGGGGGCTCTTCGAATACCCGTACAAAGTACAGAACGGCGTGATCACGATTCAGGCGGGTGAGCTGCCCACGCCGGGAGCTGCCACAGCTCTTCTTAGCGGACAACCACCCTGTGCGGCACAGAAACAGTTGGTGAATATTGAGGGCGCCGAGGCGTCGGTAGATAGCCGAGGATAGCTTTCTCCACCGAGGGAAACATCATGGGAATAATTGCGAAAGTGGGAGACTGGTTTGACCATCGCCTTCAGCTTGCGGCGCCGGTTCGCGAGATGGCCGAGCATCCCGTACCGCGAAACACGGCCAGCTGGTGGTACGTCTTCGGCAGCGCTGCGCTGACGATATTTGTGCTGCAATTTGTGACTGGAATTCTCCTCGCGTTGGTTTATGTTCCCTCGGGAGCTGAAGCCTGGAGCAGTCTGCAGGCCCTGAACCATGACGTCGCTCTCGGCTGGTTCATCCGCGGAATGCATGGGTGGGGCTCCAATTTCATGGTAGCGATTGTTCTTATTCACATGGTCCAGGTGTTTCTTTTTGGGGCCCACAAGTTTCCGCGCGAACTTACCTGGATTATCGGCGTCTTTCTGTTACTGATGACATTAGGCATGGCATTCAGCGGACAGGTGTTGCGCTTTGATCAAGATGCGTATTGGGGACTCGGTATTGGGGCATCCATCGCGAGCCGCGTTCCCATTCTCGGTCCAGCCATTGTCAGGTTGATGCTGGGAGGTCCGATCATCGCGGGTGCAACTCTGTCGCGATTCTTCGCCTTGCATGTGTTCGTAATTCCGGGATTACTGATCGGCTTCGTGTGCCTGCATGTATTGATGGTGTTGAAGCTGGGCATTAACGAATGGCCGATGCCTGGACGCATTGTACGACGAGCAACCTACGAAGCCGAATATCACGCGCTTACGAAAAAAGACGGGGCCCCATTCGTTCCCTACGCGGTCTGGAAAGACTTGTTCTTCGCAGCGTTCATCATCCTGGCGGTCGCCGCATCCGCGTTGTTCTTCGGTCCATTTGGGCCAACCGGAAGGCCAGATCCGACGATCATCCAAACCGTCCCAAAGCCGGATTACTTTTTCTTGTGGCTCTATGCTTTGCTCTCTTTGCTTCCGCCGTCGCTCGAAACACCCGTATTACTGATCGGACCAGTGGTGGCCATTGCCGGGCTGCTGCTGCTTCCGTTTCTTTCTGGCGAAGGTGAAAAGAGTTGGAAGCGACGACCGATCGCGGTTTTGACCGTGCTGTTGATCGCAATCACGCTGGGGACCTTCACCCATCTCGCCGGGTTTATGCCCTGGAGTCCGCACATGAATGCGTGGAGTAGTGATCCCGTGCCGGATCGATATATTCATGACTCGAGCGCGCTTGCCAGACAGGGGGCACTGGTCTTTCAGGTCAAGCAGTGCCGCAATTGCCACTCACTTGGCGAAAGTGGCGGACAACGAGGGCCCACTCTCGACAGCGTGGCAGTGCGGCTCACGCAAGACCAGCTGATTCGCCAGGTAATTCAAGGTGGCGGCAACATGCCGGCGTATGGAAAGAACTTAAGTCCAGCGGAGACAACGGCGCTGGTTGCGTTCCTTGAGACTCTGCATCCGAAGGGGCAAGCACCTGCGCGCGATGCTTCACGCGATGTGGCACTCAGCGACGAAAAAGACCCAGGTGCAAAACCGTAGGAGGACCGTCCCATGCCACATTTACATCATGCCGGCTTGTGGACGTCCCGATCCGTGTTTCTCACGCTGATTCTCGTTGTCACGGCCCTGGTTTTCCTGCGCGGATGGCTGTTTCTTCGTTCCAGCGCCTTGAAAATCACCTCGGCGAGGCGCGCCTTCAGTTTTTTGCTTGGACTGTTTTTCATCTGGGTCGCGATGGCATCCCCAATTGCTGCTCTTGACCACGAATTGCTCACCGTCCACATGCTGCAACATCTGCTGCTCATGACGTTTGCTCCCCTACTGATCTGGCTAGGTGCGCCCGTTGGTCCGGTTTTACACGGTTTGCCGCGCCGATTTGTAGAACAGACGCTTCTTCCGTTGTGGAAGTCACGCCCGGAGACGCGGTGGGTGAAGGCCATGGGAAGCCCTGAATTCGCCTGGCTCGCAGCCTGCGCCGCCTTGGTTGGATGGCACATTCCGACATTTTTCGCGCTGGGAATGCAGTCGGTAGCTTGGCATCTATTCGAGCACATGTCCTTTCTGGCGACCGGCCTTTTGTTCTGGTGGCCCGTCGTTCACTGCTCGGCAGGATCTCGACAGGATCTCTCGATGATCTTGTACCTCTTTTTTGCCACGTTGCCGTGCGACATCCTCTCGGGATTCCTGGTTTTTTCCGATCGCGTGGTTTACCCGATCTACTTCTCGTCGTCACACCTACTGGGGCTTTCCCCTCTGGTCGATCAGCAGTGCGCGGCTGCATTGATGTGGACATGCGTCACAATCGTCTATTTTGTAGCCGGGGCCATCTTAACCATGCGTCTTCTGTCGCCTCAAGGTTTTTCTCAGGTCGGCTTGGTGCAATCGAAATTGTCGGGCGTCGGCATTCCGCAAAGCGTTCCGCAGAGCTTGGAGGCGCTCTAAACGTGGCGAGTGAACCCATTCTGACGGCATTCGATCTGCCAGTCGCGAAACGCAGTCGCTTTTGGGACTCAAAGACCTGGTTCGACTATTTGGCACTTACGAAGCCGGAAGTGAATTTTCTGATCGCCGTCACCACCTTCGCCGGGTTCTACTTAGGCGGTCCCTCGGTGTGGCACGATTTTCCGTTCTTGCGATCGATCAACGCAGTGCTAGGGACGTTATTCGTGGCCAGCGGGACAGGAGCTCTTAATCAATATATCGAGCGCCGCTTCGACGCCCAAATGCGCCGGACAGCCCGGCGGCCCCTGGCGGCGGGCCGGCTCGATCCATCAGCGGTTTTGTGGTTCGGTATTGCATTATCGGTTCTCGGAACTGTTTATCTTGCCGCTGCAGTCAATCTGCTTGCAAGCCTGCTGGCGCTGGGCACTTTGTTGTCTTATTTGTTTTTTTACACTCCGCTCAAGAGAAAATCGCCGTTGTGCACTCTGGTCGGAGCATTTCCAGGCGCCATGCCTCCATTGATTGGGTGGGCTGCAGCATCGGGTCATCTCAGCTTCGGGGCATGGGCGCTCTACTCGGTGCTCTTCCTCTGGCAATTCCCGCACTTTATGGCGATCGCTTGGATGTACCGCGAGGATTATGCGCGTGCCAGTTATTTGGTGCTGCCGCATGACGAACACAACGGCGTCCGCTTTGTGAATTGGCAAACCCTGCTACCGCTCCTATTATTGGCGCCCGTCAGTTTATTGCCGGCGTTGACTGATAAGGCGACCGCCGCTTACTCCATAGGAGCCGTGTTCCTATGCTCCGCCTTTTTATACTATGGAGTACGGTTCGCCCTTCGGAGATCCAACTCTTCTGCGCGACGGCTTCTTTCGGCTTCGATCATTTATCTCCCATCGCTATTTGCGCTGATGATGCTGTTGAGACGGTAGATCCGGGAGCAATCGAGGTGCGACCCCCTACAAAGGTACTGTCAGTACCATCGTCTAATTGTCTAGGCCCGACATTTTTGGTCTGATGCTGCTCATTGCGCCCGAGCGAAGTGCGCACGAATTCTCAGGAGGATGTATGGCAACGACCGCCGTCGGGCCAGGAACAATGAAGGTGGCGCAGGTTTATAAGCCCAGAGCAGGTATTCAGATCGTTGAGCGCGAGATTCCTCAGCACGGACCAGGACAGGTGCGACCTTCCTTGGTGACAGAGGAGGAAGAGAGCCTGCTGGCGAGCGCCCGGGCGGGTGATACGGTGGCATTTGCGAGTCTTGTGATGCCCCATAAGGATGCCATCCTTCGGCTCACGCAACGAATCCTTCGCAATCGCGAAGATGCCGAAGACGTGGTACAGACTGCCTTCCTTGACGCTCTGCGGCATTTGGATAGCTTCCAGGGACGTTCACGGTTTTCTTCGTGGCTCACTCGTATTGCTCTGAACGCCGCGTTCATGCGGTTGCGCACGGAGCGACGAAAGAACGAAGCGTCGCTCGATGAAATAATTGATAGAGAAACTGCTGCCAGATTTGAGGTGGTAGAGGGGCGACCGAATCCGGAGCAAGAATGCTCCTTCAAGGAGGCCCGTATTCTGCTCGCTAAGGCGATTGATCGACTGGGACCTCTCTACGGCGAGGTTCTCCATATGTTTCATATGCAGGAGTTGCCCGCGAAGGAGGCTGCACGAATCCTGGGCGTGCCAGTGGGAACAGTGAAGGCAAGATTGCATCGGGCGCGATCCAGGCTTAGCCGGCATTTGCAGTCAATGCTCTTACGAAGAAGCAGACCCGGCATTGCCAAGAACGGGCGCACAGCCTTTAGATCGAGGGGAGCCTTCGGTATTTGAGATCGAGTCGCCATTGCAATTGTTGTGCTCGATTGAACCGTGCGGTTTTACTCTCACAATCTTCCTTGCAACGTGCACCATGACAATGAGGCGAACGGAAGTGCATTAGGTCATGAGCTCTCTTCAGCAATTCCGAAGCGAAATCTGCGGAGAGGTCACCAGCGGCCCTAGTCACTGGTTCGTGATTCGGTGCAGCGACACAGAACTTACCGTGCTCAAATGGCGTCAAGAATTCTGCGAAGTAACTGGTTCATAATATCTCCTTATCAAGCGATCGGATCTCTCGGCGTACGTTCCTCAATCTAGTAGTCGAACCATTGATCGAGTGTCGTTTGTTTTTCCTCCATTCCTGCTCGCGAGTTTCACAGTGGAAAAAAGAACATTGAGGCCTTCCGCCATGGTTGGGTGCGTGAGAATTGCATCCTTCAGTATCGTGAATTGGAATCCCGCCAGCATCGCCATTTGCACGACAGCCATGACTTCTCCCGCTTCTGGACCAATCATGGTGAAGCCGAGAATCTTTCTGTCGTTCGGATCGATCAGCGCCTTCATAAATCCATTTGTCTCATCGATGGTTCGCGTTCGCAGCACCGCCATCATCGGCGCCTTGGCAACTTGAACCTCGATGCCCTGACGCTTGGCTTCGTTTTCGGTTAAGCCGATCTGTGCTACTGGCGGATCGACGAAAAGACAGGAAGGGATGACTCGATGGCGCGTGCTTCGATTTCCGCCTGAAAGATTGTCGCGAATCACGCGAAAGTCATCGAGCGAAGCATGCGTGAATTGAGGACTCCCGGCACACTCGCCGATTGCCCACACATTCGGAGCAGTTGTCTCTAGACGTTCATTTACCTTGATGTAACCTCGTTCGTCCACTTTGATACCGGCAGATTCCAGTCCGATTTCCGCAGTGTTCGGAATCCGCCCAGTCGCGACGAGAACATCGCTACCGGAAATCTGACTCTCGCCAAAGCCTGTCTCGATATCGATCGTGACTCCAGTTCCTGAACGTCCACGCACACCAACGATCTTGGTTGGTGCCAAGACATCAATCCCCTCAGCAGTAAACATGCGCACGATCTCTGCCGCTACGTCTGGGTCCGCTTTGTCCAGCAACTGCGTGCCTTGGTGAAGAATCGTTACCCGGCTGCCGAAGCGGCGATATGCCTGGGCAAACTCCAGGCCGATATAACCGCCGCCAATCACAATTAGGTGTTCCGGCAGGCGATCGAGCTCAAGCACCTCGATGTTCGTCAGCGGAGCCGAATCCACAAGACCGGGAATCGCCGGAATTGCGGCGTGAGTACCCAGATTTAGAAATATCCGTTCGCCGTTGAGGGTACGAGTGCCGCCGTCGTTCAGCTTCACATCGATCGCTTTGCCTCCGCTGAACCTGGCTTCTCCCAGGATGAGTTCAGCTCCGGTCGCCTTGTACCGGTCCACGTGCATCGCGATCAATCCCTCGACCATCTGTCGT
>Ga0310912_10000137_pt1 | contig 32318 bp, 31 predicted proteins | sample GREbulkMGOX080_FD_203443 | JGI IMG/M metagenome (GOLD analysis project Ga0310912, IMG submission 203443) | Lab enrichment of tropical soil microbial communities from Luquillo Experimental Forest, Puerto Rico - GRE.bulkMG.OX080 | ecosystem: Environmental > Terrestrial > Soil > Tropical forest >...
GGCGCCGAGCTTGCGGTCCCAGGCCGGGAATTCTCCGCGCAGGCGCGCGATCACCGCGGCGCGGCAATCCAGCTCGATGCGGTGCCGTTGACCGTAATCGAAGCCAATCGTCTCGACGGCGGCGAAGTGCGCCAATGCCCAAGCGAGGCAAGTGGCCGAATCCTGCCCGCCGGAGAACAGGACCAGCGCCTTTTCCGGGCTTGGTTCGATCGGCTCGTGCACGTGCTCGCTCACATGCACGAGATAGCGTGCCGGCGGGTCCGCATCAACGAGCCCTCAGCAGCTAGTGGTACCATCGAAGATCGCGCACCGGCAGCGTCGGCTGTTATAGTCGCCGCATTCGTCGCCTTGGAGGTGCCATGAACGCCAATCCCTACCTGATGCTCGGCGTGCGCCCGTTCATCAATTGCTGCAGCGTGCGCACGATGCATGGCGGGAGCCTGATGCTGCCACAGGTGCGCGAGGCGATGGCCGAGGCGTCACGCCATTTCGTCAATCTCGACGAGCTGATGGAGGCGGCCGGTAGGCGGCTCGCAGAGCTGACCGGGGCGGAATGGGGCATCGTCACCTGCGGCAGTGCCGCGGCGGTGGCGCTCGGCACCGCCGCCTGCGTCGCCGGCAACGACCCGGTCAAGATGCTGCGCCTGCCGTTCACCGAAGGCATGGTCAACCGCGTCATCATCCCAAGTACCCAGCGATTCGCGTATGACCAGGCGGTGCGGATGATCGGCTGCCACCTCGTCGAGATCGATACGCGCGAAGACCTCGACAGGGTGCTCGCGGAGCCGGTCGCGATGGTCGTGCTCCTCGGCAAGCAGGAGCATCTGGGGAGCTTGCGGCTCGAAGAAATCGCGGCGGTCGTGAAGCCGCGCGGCATCCCGATCATGGTCGACGCCGCCTCCGAGCATCTCGAGCGGCCGAGCCCGTGGCTCGTTCGTGGCGCCGATCTCGTCGTCTATAGCGGCGGCAAATTCCTGCGCGGCCCGCAGACCAGCGGGCTCTTGCTCGGCTCCAAACGCCTCGTCCAAGCGGCCTGGGCCAATGCCTCGCCGCACCAGGCGCTCGGCCGCCCGATGAAAGTCTCGAAGGAAGACATCATCGGTGTTCTGACCGCGGTCGAGCACTGGTTTGAGGAGCGCGATCGCGAAGCGGAGCGCCAGAAATGGTTCGACGACCTTGCCGTCATTAGCGATCGGGTGAGCCGCCTGCCCGGCGCCGGAGCCGAAATCATCGAGCCAAGCGGCGTCGATCGGGTGCCGCGGCTGCGCGTCTTCTGGGGGCCGGATTACCGGATCGACGGTCTCGAATTGCGTCAGCGGGTGCTCGAAGGCGAGCCGCGGGTCATGCTCGACGACAACTCGGCGGCCGAAAACTCGATCGCGATCGACCCGTTTCAACTGGAGGCCGGCGAAGCGACGCAGGTCGGGGACGCGATCGCACGGGTACTGCGCGAGGCGCGCAGCCGGAAACCCGCGCCGGCTCCGGCGCCGGTCGCCGAGATCGCGGGGAAGTGGGAATTGCAGGTCGATTTTCTGCACGGCTCGCGGCTGCATCGCCTCAACCTCGAACAGCGCGGCTCGGAGCTGCGCGGCCAACAACAATCGGCCCTGTTCGAGGGGCCAGTTTGCGGGAGCTTCAGCGGCGATGCGGTCAGCTTCTCGTTCGATCAGCGCTACGAGGGCAGCACGATTTCCTATCTGTTCGACGGCACGGTCCGCGATGACAGGATGGCAGGCAGCGTCGCGCTCGGTGCCGCCAGCGACCAGAACCACGGCATCGTCAACCGCAGCCAGTTCGGCCCTGCCCGCTGGCAGGCGAGCCGAGTGACGTGACGTATCTACCCAGCTGAGCGAACTACTTCCCCAGCAGGTGAGAAAGTATTACCCCCCATCGTGCCCGGCTTTCGATGCGAGAGGTATAGCCTCGCTAAGGAGCATCTCCCGGCCGGGCAATTATCAATCGACGCGCCACATTATGTTAAACATTCCCGGCCGGGTCTCAGGACGGTGATTTCCTTCGCGCCGAGGTCGGAACTACATGAAGCCGCGAGCGGGGATCGACAGCGGCCGCGCGGCGACCGGAGAACACGGGCGTTCCGAAGGAGCACTGATTATCGGATCCGAACTAAGCTGACGTTCTGCAAGCCAATCGGCTAGCGACGGTGGCATTCCACCGATCGCCGTATCAATTTCACCCAATAGGTCCTCCCATGCCTCGCGCAGCAGGCGCGCTCCGGGGGAGCGAGCGAGCCCACTCTCGAAAATTGTCGAGTTGTCCAGGGCGAGCGAAAAGAGTTTTCGGTCCGAGATTGACGAGCCTAAACGGTCGACCTGCCGCGAGGTCCCACCCGATACGCCAGTTCCGAGTGAGCTGGTATAACCCACTAAGCTTTACCTTAGCGGAATCAACAAATGCCGGATTACCGGCGATATAGCGTTCCATTTTATTGAGATCTGTTGAAGAATCATTTTTTGAATTTAACTTGACCTCAATAAAGATAAGCCCGCATCGATCATAATCGATCACAATGTCAGGTTCACTTCGCCTAGTCGACGCCTCTCCAATCCTATCGAGAATCGAGATTAGCCTGTCACGGATTTTATAACCCTTGCGCGCCTGTGGGACCGGCACTCCCCAAAACAGAACAGTCGGCGGTTTGACCGGAACACCTAACCACCGCCTTCCAAGGCGCTCGAAGGCGCCCGTTTCATGTAATGCTAGGTAGGAAAAGAGAGTCCACGTCACCGCGTCTTCCGATGTAGAAAATCCAATCTCAACCCGCTTCCGGTTACGTTTTCTCACGTTCAGACTTTGAGCAAGGACCTCCTTCAGATTACAGCGGACTTGCGAGGGTATATTATCGAACGGATTACAATAAATCGTCGTCGGATCTTGCATCGCATTTGAGTATCCAATTTGACATGATTCGCAGCGACGCAGACAATCTGTAAAAGAGTTCGCTCTTTTCCGCGATCCAGCGGTGGGGATTAGCTGTTTACCGCATCTGGAGCAAGGCAGGGCAGGTAGTACACTCAGATTTGATGCTGCCATGGGCGATGATGATTCCTGCTGTTTTTGACGGTGCGATCCCTAAAGGCGTGGAGACGCGCCCCGCTGGCGCTTCCCCAGCACGAGGTTTTTTTTTGATGGCTTACCACAACGCTCATCTTGAGGAGCGCCGCGCTGTCCTGAGGAATAATCTAGTCGGCCCGGCCCGCTATCTTTAGAACCAGCGGGCTTTGTCGACCAGGTTGCGCAGCGGTTGGCCGGCCAGAAAGCGGCGGCAATTGTCGAGGATGATGTCGTAACGCCGCTCGTCGAGATGGGGACCGTAGCCGGCGACATGTGGCGTCAGCAAAACGCCCCGCATTGTCCACAGCGGGTGGTCGGCGGGCAGCGGCTCCTGCTCGAAGACGTCCAGGCCGGCGCCGGCGATCTCGCCGGCATCGAGTGCCGCGGCGAGGTCGTCGAGCCGTGTCGTCAAGCCGCGCCCGATATTGATGAAAAAGGCGGTCTTCTTCATTTCCTGAAACCGCGCGCGGTTCATGAAGCCCTCGGTCTCCGGGGTGTGCGGTACGGTCAGGATCACGAAATCGGCGGTCGGCAACAGCGCGTCGAGCTCGTCGCCGCGGTGCAGCTCGGCCACGCCCGGGGGCTTGTCGCGGCGGCGCTCGTCGACGCCGATCACCCGAATTCCGAATGCAGCGCAAAGCCGAGCGACCTCGCTGCCGATGCCGCCGACCCCGACGACGAGCGCCGTCGCCTCGGGCAGATGCACGACCCCGGTGTTCTGCGGCAGCTTCTTCCATTCGCGGTGCAGCTGCTGCGGGAGGTAGTGGTGCAGGCCGCGCGCGAAGGCGAGCACAAACGCCATCACATGTGTGCCGATATGATCGTTGTAGATCTCGCGGAAGTTGGTGATCTGCAACGGGTGCGCGATCAGCTCCGGATAGTAATAGCCGGCGGGGGGTGCAGCCTGCGGCGCCTGCAGCCAGCGCAGCCGCCGCGCTTCGCGGAGCAGGTCCGGCGGGATCGTGCCGAAGGCGGCGTCGGCATGGCCGATCACTCCCGCCGCATGCGTGTGGTTCTCGGTCACGACGACCTTGAGATCGGGCAGCGCGTCGGCAAGGCGAGCGCCCCACTCGCGGGTCTTTTCGGTTTGCGGCGGCAGCATCACGAATTCGGTCGGCATGTGACATCCTCCCGGGCATTGATCGGCGAAGCCTATCACGGCCGAGGTGGAAAGGCGGAAGGCAACGCGTTAGGGTTCGATAGAACAGTACCGAAGGGCGGACTGATGGCGACGCGCACGACGGGGATCAATCGCAAAAAACTATTGCTGCCGACGACGATGGCGCGGGCCGGCTGGGTGCTCGTCGAGTCGCGCGATGATGTCGAGGGCGTCTCGTTCGTTCCCACCGTGCCGAAGGCCGAGTTGCATCGGCTGTTAGAGGACGTCTCCGGGATCGCGCTCGGCGTGCAGCCGTTCAGCGACCCCGAGCTCGACGCGGCGCCGGCGCTCGAAGTCGTCTCGCGCATCGGCGTCGGTTATGACGCGGTCGACGTGCCGGCGCTGACCCGCCGCAAGATCCCGCTGATGATCGGCGGCACGGCCAATTCGGTCAGCGTCGCCGAGGCCGGCGTGTTCTTGATCATGTCGCTGGCGCGCCGCGGCGCGGCGATGGATGCGCTGGTCAGGGAAGGCCGTTGGCACGACCGCTACAAGGAGATGCCGGTCGATCTCTACGGCAAGACCGTGCTGATCATAGGCTTCGGCAAGATCGGCACGCGCTCGGCCAAGCGCTTGGCCGCGATGGAGATGAACGTCCTGGTCTATGACCCCTATACGTATTCGGCGACGATTCACGGCATGGGCTACGAGCCGGTGCAGGATCTCGACGCCGCGGTCGCGCGGGCCGATTTCATCACGATCCATTGCCCGAAAACGCCGGAGACGACCGGCCTTTTCGACGCCGCGCGGCTCGCGCATATGAAGCGAACCGCCTTTATCGTCAACACCGCCCGCGGCGGCATCATCGACGAGAAGGCGCTCTACGACGCGCTGACGGCGAACCGCATCGCCGGCGCCGCGCTCGATGTCTTCGATCAGGAGCCGACGCCGCAGGACAATCCGCTGCTGACTCTGCCCAATTTCATCGCCGCGCCGCATGTCGCAGGCGTCACGCGCGAGGCGGTCGACCGGATGGGTGTCGCTGCCGTCGAAAACATCCTCAGCGTCCTCGACGGCAATCCAATCCGCGACAACGTCGTCAATAAGGAGGTGCTGGACTGAGGGGTGACGGTTTGCTCTGGCGTCCGGGGCTCAGAGGCCGTCAGGCGGTAATCGCCGATAGGTGCCCGCGGGCGGCGTAGTCGAGAATGCGCTGGTCGCGGGTCATCAGGGTCGCGTTTGCGACTCGCGCCGTGGCGACGATGAGCCGGTCGGCGGGATCGCGGTGAAACGCCTCGGGTAGGGCGTAGCTCTCGATCGCGATTTGCGGACTGAGCGGATCGATGGTCGGACCGGGATCGGCCAGCGCTTCCTCGAGCCACGGGCCGATGGACTTGCCGAGGACAATGCGGCCATGCGAGGCGAGCAATACGACTTCCCAGAGCGAAATTGCTGCGATCCGAAGCGCGCCCACCGCGGTCGCCCGCTCGATAGCGTTGCGTGCCTCCGTTGACAGATCCGAACTGCCGGCGACCAGCCAAAGCCAGACATGCGTATCGAGCAGGAGGACATCTCGATCAGAGTTCTCTTCATCGCCGGTCCATCCCGCGTCTTCGATCGGGTTGATGATGTCGCCGCAGATTTTGATGCTTCCCGCCATTCGCCCGAAGAGATCGATTGCCTCCGCTTCTATCGGGACAAGCTTGGCGACCGGCTTGCCTCGCTTGGTGATGGTGATCGGCTGCCGCCGCTGCGCCACCTCGTCCATCAGGCGCAGACAGTTGGCCTTGAAGTCGGCAGCGGCAACGTATCGATTCTTGTCCATAGTTTCTGTCTAGAAGTCATTGCGACCTGACCATATGTGGGCACTCACCCCGTTTCCCTCAACCTCGCGCGCCTCGCCCTGAGCCATCCCAGCTCAGTCTCAATATTGCCATATTGGCGTGCTAAATAACGAACCGTCCGAACAGTTGATCGCGAAGATGTCTGTTTCTTGCGCAGACATGACGCTAAAAGTGCGGATACCGTGGGTCGGATTTGCGTTACTAGGCGGCAGCTTGCCACCTGTATTTTTCCTGTAGAAACAGGAGAGGTCAGACCTCGGTGCGCGCTTGACAGCGGCCTACTTAGCTGGCGGGATCGTCGGTAGTGGGTTGAGCCAAGGAGAACCGGTATGCGCGCGAACCGAGTGAGAGACGCCTGGGCGGCCGGCAGGGCTGTGATCAACGGATGGTGCGGCATTCCGAGCAGCTTCTCGGCCGAATTGATGGCCAATCTGGGCTGGGATTCGCTGGTCGTCGACATGCAGCACGGCGTCGTCGACTACCAGATGATGGTGACGATGTTCCAAGGCATCTCGACGACAGACGCGACGCCGATGGTGCGCGTGCCGTGGAACGACCCGGCGCATATCATGAAGGCGCTCGACGCCGGCGCCTATGGCGTGATCTGCCCGATGGTCAACAGCCGCGCCGAATGCGAGAAGTTTGTCGGCGCCTGCCGCTACGCGCCAGCCGGCTACCGCAGCTCCGGGCCGATCCGCGCGGCGCTCTATGGCGGTGCGGATTACCAGGAAAAGGCCAACGAGACGATCATCGCCTTTGCGATGATCGAGACCGTCGAGGCGATCGACAATCTCGACGAGATCCTGTCGACGCCGGGGCTCGACGCGGTTTATGTCGGTCCGTCGGATCTGTCGATCACGATGGGCCTGCCGCCCGGCCTCGACAAGACCGACGAACGCATGATCGCGAACCTCAAAAAGATTCTCGACGGCTGCCGCCGCCATCGCGTCAAGGCCGGCATCCACACCGGCAGCCCGGCCTACGCGAAGCAGATGATCGAGATGGGCTACAACTTCACGACGATCATGGGCGATGCGGCGCTGCTCCGCATGGCGGCCTCACAGGTGCTGCAGCAGATGCGCGACGGTGCTCCTGCCGCAAGGTCGACCGGACCGTACTAATTAGTCGACATGCTTCGTCGCCTGGCGAAGCATTACGACGAGGCCGCCAAAGGATATCGAGACGGGTGGGACGGAGATCGTCACCGCGAGCCTGTGGACGGGTGATCGTCCACGCCAACGGGGCGGGTGCCTTCAATCGCGAATTTGCTGATGGTTCGTCCGCGAGAAAATTCTCCCGCATCGTAGAGATGTTCCGGGCGGCGGTCCCAAACGATCCAGCCCGCGAGATCGCCTCAACGCTGACGCGCCGGTTCGCAGAGTAATGGCGGCTACTCGTCCCGCTTGCAGGCGAAAACGAGTTCCTGATTCCGTACGAGCATGACAGAGGTATTTCACGGTCAACTGAAGGGCCTATCCGCCGAAGCGGCGTCTCCACCACATCGCGCTGCCAGCAGCCAGAGCGGTGCAAAGGAGGGTAAGAGAGCTAGGTTCCGGGACTGCCGGCGCCGCCGCGCCGAATTGGATTTCGGGAATGTTGAAGCTGCCCAGAGACGTATTAGTGCTGGAAAAGGTCGCGCTGGTAAAAGGCGTAGTGGAAATCAGACCATCGAACACGAATGTCAATGGCAACGGGGTATCGTAGGTTGCGCTTCCAGTGCTTACCGACCCCGCTGATGTAGCAAGCACGTAATTTCCCGAATTCATGTTGACGTTGAAAAAGGCACCGATCGCGTTTATTGGAGATGGAAAGGTAACCGTGACGCTATCACCGCCAAAAAAGAATTGCTGACCGCCAGACTGACTGCCTCCGAGACTTAATCCGCTAAAGCTGTTAAATTGATTTGTAATGATCCCGCCCAGCAATGTACCGCTCGGGCCGGCGGCGAAGGTATAAGTGAGCCCGTCGAAAGTTCCGCCATTGGCGATTGTCTCGCCGGCCACGCCCGTAGAGTAATTCTCGACTGTTAGCGGGATGCCGGCCGCTGCCGCGGTGAACGCCGCAGAACTGGTGAAAGTCATCACGGTCGCCCCCGCTGGCGTGGTCAGGGCTGCGCCCGTTGAGAACGCCAGCGCCACAGCCACGACAATCGCCGCACGCGATTCGATACAGCGCATCGGCTTCCTCCATTACGGAACTTCAAACTCAGAATGACGTCGTATGCTTGTCGTTTTAGTTGCACGCTCGTCACATTTGCCGGTAATAAAGCGAGGATTGTCAATAACTCGTGTTTGGTTAATTTCTGCTGTAGTAGGGATTAGCAACTCGTGTCCGCGCATGTGAAGGAGTTGATGCGTCAAGAAGTTAACGGGACCATTTGGGCAAGATCAACCTTCCGGCCCCAAACGTCAGTTACGCGGCATTCTGCCGCAGCCTACCCAGCGCATCGCGTTTTGGCAGGTGACAAGTCGCGCGCCGGCGAGTGGACCAGCGAGCAGGCCCGTTTTTCCCAGCTCGACTAACGAGTTCGGTCGAGGGGCGGGTTCAGCAACTGCTCAGAAGAGCCGGTCGAGCGTTTCGCGGTGGATCTCGACCGGAAAGCGAGCGCGCAGAGCCCGTGTCAGCTCCTCAGTGAGATCGGCCTGCTGCGCGGCGTCGAGTTCGCGCGACAGCTCGGCCGTGTCGGTCTGCGACGGTTTTTCGGGGCGCTGCACTTCGTCGAGCTGCGCGACGAAGGATCCGCTCGCATCCGAAGCGGTAACCACCTCACCCGGCTTGGCTGAGAACAGTTTGCCAACGAGGACTGCCGGGATGCCAGCCTCTGGGCTGGGACGCCGGTCGAACGGCGGCGAGGTGGTAGTCTTGAGGCCTTTCCCGGCGGCGACGGTCGTCAACCGCGTCTCGGGAGTGACCGCGGCAGCGAGTTCTTTGGCCTCTTTGGCGACAGCCTCGCGCCGCTTGTCGGCCTGCCAGGCCGCGACCGCGTTGTCCTTCACCTCGTCAAGCGGCTTGACCTGCGAAGCAATCACCTTGTCCGTGCGCAGCACGAAAATCCCGCCATCCGCAGTCTCGGTCACCCTGCCCGCCTGACTCTCATTGGTCGCAAAGGCGACCTTCAAGACGTCCTGGGGCGCCACCGGCAGCGCCACCGGTTTGTTCTCGGGATCATGGCCGCCGACATCAACCGCCGCCACCGTGGTTGTCTTCAGTCCGAATTTCGTCGCCGCATCGTCGATCGCGGCGCCGCCCGCCAACGCGTCGTCGACGTTGTTGGCAATCTTGTAGATACGATCGACCGCTTCCTGGCGCGCGAGATCGGCTTCGAGCTGCGGCTTGGCCTGCTCGAAAGACTGCGCGACCGGCGGCTCGATTTTAGTAACCTCAAGGATATGCCAGCCGAGCAGAGTTTTTACCGGCTCGCTCGGCTTGTTCAGCGGCAGCTCGAAAGCGGCGTCGGCGAGCGCCTTCGGCATCTCGTCGCGCTTCAACAGACCGAGATCGATCGTGTCCGGGTTCTGGCCGGCAATCGTCGTCGCGACTTCCCGCCAATCCTTACCAGCGGCCAGCGCCGCTCCGGCTTCTTTCGCCTTGTCTTCCGAAGGCGCCAAGATCTGCTCCACTTCGCGGCGCTCGGGGAGTTGCAGCTCGTCCTGGCGCTGGTCGTACTCCTCTTTCAGCTTCGCTTCCGGAATTTCGATGTCCTTCGCGACATCCGCCGGGCTGAGGCTCGCCACGGTGAAATTACGGTATTCGGGCGCCCGAAACATATCCTGATGCTGGTCGTAGAAAGATTTGAGCTGATCTTCGCTCGGCTGGCCAATATCGGTGACCCCGGCCGCGGGCAGCGAAATGACATCCGCGGTGCGCTTCTCGTTGCGGTATTGGTAGAGCAAATCGACGGTCGGCAACGGCACGACGGCGCCACCCGTCACCGCATGGACAAGGTCGCTGCGCGGGATATCGCGACGCAACAGCGCCACGTATTGATCCTCGGTGAGGTTGTTCGCGGCGAGTACGGCGCCAAACAGGCTGCGATCGAATTGCCCGTTCGATCCCCTGAAGCTTGGATTGCCGGTGATCACGTTCCGGATCACGTCGTCCGAGACGTCGAGCTTGAGCCGTGCCACCTCCTGATCGATCAGGCTGCGGTCGATCAGTTGACGAAGAGTTTGGTCCACCAAACCGAGTTTCTTTGCCTGCTCAAGATCGATCGAGCTGCCGAATCGCACCCTCATCTGGTCTAGCGCCCGGCGCAGCGCGGTCTGCAAATCCTCGGCGCGGATGCTCTGGTCGCCGACCGTCGCGACCGCCGTGTCGGTCCCGCGGTTGCGGAAGATGTCTCCGATCCCCCAGACGCCGAAGGTCAGGATCAGCAGTCCGAACAAAGCCTTGACGATAAAGGATCCCGCTCTGGAGCGGATCGCTTGCAACATGGAGGCAGCTTGCCACTTTCTGTCGGCTCGGCTCGGTTGACCCGTCCGAAAGCCGGTGTGATCGTAGTGACCGGATGATAGAGACCGGCCGGCGGGGTCGCAACATGGCGATGGGGACCAAACTTGTCGCGGGCAATTGGAAGATGAACGGGTTACGCGCAGACGGCGCGGCGCTGGCGCGCGCGCTTGTCGAGCGGACCGCCTCGGCCGGCGGCGAGATCGGCTGCGAACTTCTCGTCTGCCCCCCCGCCACCCTCCTCGAGACGGTGGGCGGCATTCTCGCCGGAAGCGGTATCGCGCTCGGCGGGCAGGATTGCCACTCATCCCCGAAGGGTGCCCATACCGGCGACGTCAGCGCCGAAATGCTGGCCGAACTCGGTTGCAAATACGTCATCCTCGGTCATTCCGAGCGGCGCCAGAATCATCACGAAACCGACGCCGAGATTCGCGACAAGATTGGCGGCGCGTGGCGGGCGGGTCTGGTGGCGATTCTTTGCGTGGGTGAAACACAGGAACAACGTCAGACCGGAAAGGCAGTCGAAATCGTATCGTCGCAGCTCGGCGGATCGATTCCGGCCGCCGCCGTGGCTGGGCTTGTCATCGCCTATGAGCCGGTTTGGGCGATCGGAACGGGACTGACCGCGACCACCGAGGACATCACCGCGATGCATGCCGAAATCCGGCGTCGCACACCAGCCGGCATCCGCATCCTCTATGGCGGGTCGGTGAACCCGAGAAACTGCCCGACCATCCTCACTCTCCCCGAGGTCGACGGCGCTCTGGTTGGCGGCGCCAGCCTCAGTGCGGATGATTTCTGGACAATCGTGCGTAGTTACGCGGCGGAATAGACCAGGGTTCTGGTCAGCCGCATGGCGAGTGAATAGATAACCGCAATGATCATTCTGCTGCTCGCCGTTCATGTTCTCATCGCCGTCGCGCTAGTGGGTGTCGTCTTGTTGCAGAAGAGCGAAGGCGGCGCGCTCGGTATGGGCGGCGGCGGCATGTCGGGGTTTATGACCGGCCGGACGACGGCGAACCTGCTGACCCGGGCTACCGCGATTCTCGCGGCCGCGTTCATGACGACGAGCGCGCTGCTCGTCGTCATGAGTAACCGCGAGCGTGCGCCGCGGTCGATTATCGAGCAAAGCACGCCAGCGGCGCCGGAGGCACCGGCCGTCCCGGCCGCGCCGCAAACCCCGCCAGCGGAGCCGGCGCAGCCGAGCGCGCCGCTGGCGCGCTGACCTTTATCGATCGTCACTACCCTTTACCATGTGACGGGCGCGCCGAATGCTGTAAACTGGAGTTCCATGACGCGGTTCATATTCATCACCGGCGGCGTGGTCTCCTCTCTCGGCAAGGGTCTCTCGGCGGCGGCACTCGGCGCGCTGCTGCAGGCCCGCGGCTTCAGGGTCAGACTGCGGAAGCTCGACCCATACCTCAACGTCGATCCCGGGACGATGAGCCCCTATCAGCACGGGGAGGTCTATGTCACCGATGATGGCGCCGAGACCGATCTCGATCTCGGCCATTACGAGCGTTATGTCGGCGTCGCCGCCCGGCGCAGCGATTCGGTTACCACCGGCCGGATCTATTCGACCGTGATTGCCCGCGAGCGGCGCGGCGAGTACCTCGGCGCAACCGTGCAGGTGATCCCGCACGTCACCGACTCGATCAAGGAGTTCATCCGGGCCGATCTCGATGACGAGGACTTCGTCATCTGCGAGATCGGCGGCACCGTCGGCGATATCGAGAGCCTGCCGTTTCTCGAAGCGATTCGCCAGCTCGGCTACGAGCTCGGACGCGACGGCGTGCTGTTCGTTCATCTGACGCTGGTGCCGTGGATCGCCTCGGCGGGAGAAATCAAGACCAAACCGACGCAACACTCGGTAAAGGAGCTACTGAGCCTCGGGATTCAGCCCGAGATCCTATTGTGCCGCTGCGAGCGGCCGATCCCTCCCGCGGCGCGCAGTAAGATCGCGCTGTTTTGCAATCTGCGCGAGAGCCGGGTAATCCCAGCCCTCGATGTCGACACAATCTATGCCGTCCCGGGCGCCTACCATGCAGAAGGGTTCGATCGGGAGGTCTGCGAGCATTTCGGCATCGATGCTCCCGCGCCCGACCTCGACCGATGGAACGAAATCGTCAGCCGGATTCTGAAGCCGGAGGGGCGGGTGACCATCGCCATTGTCGGCAAGTACACGCATCTCCCGGACAGCTACAAATCCTTGGCCGAGGCGGTGGCTCATGGTGGCATCGCCAACAATGTCGGGGTGGACCTCGACTGGATCGATTCGGAGGTCTTTGAGGCAGAGTCGCAGGCGGTCCGGCAGCTTGAAGGCGTGCACGGAATTCTCGTCCCCGGCGGCTTTGGCGAGCGCGGCTCAGAGGGCAAGATCGCCGCTGCGCGTTTCGCGCGCGAACGCCGGTTGCCTTATTTCGGCATCTGCTTTGGCATGCAGATGGCGGTGATCGAGGCGGCGCGGCATCTCGCCGGCGTGCGCGGCGCCGGCTCCACCGAATTTGGCCCTTGCGACCATCCCGTGGTCGGGCTGATGACCGAATGGATGCGCGGCAACACGCTGGAGCGGCGCGAACCGGACGGAGATCTCGGCGGGACGATGCGGCTCGGCGCCTATGAGGCGGTGCTCGCGCCCGACAGCCGGGTGGCACAGATCTACGGCACGGATCGCATCCGCGAGCGCCACCGCCACCGCTACGAAATCAATATCGGGTACAAGAACACTCTAGAAGCGGCCGGGCTGCGCTTTTCCGGCATATCGCCGGACGGCACGCTGCCGGAAATCATCGAAATTCCCGATCATCCCTGGTTCATCGGCGTGCAATTTCACCCCGAGCTCAAATCCAAACCCTTCGAGCCGCATCCGCTGTTTACTTCCTTCGTGCGCGCTGCGCTCGATCAGTCGCGCCTCGTTTGAAGGCCTCGCGATGACGCAGCCCAGCGCGGTTCCGCGCCACATCACCATCGGCAGGATCACTCTTGGCAACGATTTGCCGCTGGTCTTCATCGTCGGGCCGAACACGCTCGAATCGCGGGCACACGCGCTCGAGATGAGTGCCGCGCTCGCCGAGATCGCGGCCAAGCTGAAGATCGGGCTGTTCTATAAGACCTCGTTCGATAAGGCGAACCGAACCGCGATTGACGGCGCGCGCGGCATCGGGCTTGAGGCGGGGCTGCCGATCCTCGCTGATATTCGCGAACGCACCGGCCTGCCGGTGCTGACCGACATTCACGAGCCGCAGCAATGCGTGCCGGTCGCCGAAGTCGTCGATGTGTTACAGATCCCTGCATTCCTGTGCCGGCAGACGGACCTGCTGCTGGCGGCCGGCGCGACCGGCAAACCCATCAACATCAAGAAGGGCCAGTTTCTCGCGCCGTGGGACATGAAAAACGTCGCCGCCAAGGTCGCCTCGACCGGCAACGAACGGATTCTACTGTGCGAGCGCGGCGCCAGCTTCGGCTATAACACGTTGGTGGTCGACATGCGTGCGCTGCCGATCATGGCGCAGACCGGCTATCCGGTCGTCTTTGATGCGACCCATGCCGTCGCGCAACCGGGCGGTCTGGGCAACCGTTCGGGTGGCGAGCGCCAATTCGCGCCGGTCCTCGCGCGCGCCGCGGCTGCGGTGGGGATCGCTGCGATCTTTATCGAAACCCATCAGGACCCCGACCAGGCTCCCTGCGAAGGCCCGACGATGGTGCCGCTGAAGGCCCTGCCCGAATTGCTCGAAACCTTGATTGCGCTCGATCGGCTCGCCAAGGCGAGCCCCGCTCGCCCGCTCGCGTGAGGGATGCTTCTCGGAAGATGCCATGACCGCGATTGCCGATATTCACGCGCGCGAGATCCTCGACAGCCGCGGCAATCCCACCGTCGAGGTCGATGTCACATTGGATAGCGGGGCCACCGGTCGGGCAGCCGTGCCCTCCGGCGCGTCGACCGGCGCGCACGAGGCAATCGAAAGGCGTGACGGCGGGCCGCGCTATGGCGGCCACGGTGTGCAGCAAGCGGTGGGCGCCGTCAACGGGGAGATCTTCGAGGCGCTCTCCGGCTTCGACGCGGAGGACCAGCTCGCGATCGACCGCGTGCTGGTCGAGCTCGACGGCACGCCGAACAGGTCTCGACTCGGCGCCAACGCGATCCTGGGGGTCAGCCTGGCCTGCGCGAAGGCGGCGGCGGTCGAGGCCGGGGTGCCGCTCTACCGCTATGTCGGCGGTGCCTTTGCCCGCACCCTCCCGGTGCCGATGATGAATATCATCAACGGCGGGGTTCATGCCGACAACCCGATCGACATTCAGGAATTCATGGTAATGCCGGTCGGCGTAGGCTTGGTGACCGAGGCGATTCGCGCCGGCTCAGAGATCTTTCATGCGCTGCGCAAAAAGCTCGCCGATGCCGGGCACAACACCAATGTCGGGGACGAGGGGGGCTTTGCGCCGAACCTCGCTTCAACCGACGCGGCGCTCGGCATGATCATGCAGGCGATCGAGGCTGCCGGATACCATGCCGGCGATGATGTGGTGCTCGCCCTGGATCCCGCCGCCAGCGAATTCTACCGTGACGGCCGCTACCGTCTTGCCGGGGAAGGCAAGACTCTCGACGCTGCCGGCCTCGTCGCCTACTGGGCCGATCTTGTTCGGCGTTATCCGATCGTCTCGATCGAGGACGGAATGGCGGAGGACGACTGGGAAGGCTGGGCCCAATTGGCGCGTGAGCTCGGTACCAAGGTGCAACTCGTCGGTGACGACATATTCGTCACTAACCCAAAGCGGCTGCGCGACGGGATCAGCCGCAGCATCGCCAATGCCCTCCTCGTCAAAGTCAACCAGATCGGCACATTGTCGGAAACCCTGGAGGCCGTCGGGATTGCTCAACGGGCGGGCTGGGGAACGGTTTTTTCGCATCGCTCGGGCGAAACCGAGGACACGACAATCGCCGACTTGGCGGTGGCGACCAATTGCAGGCAGATCAAGACGGGATCGCTGTCGCGGTCGGACCGGCTCGCCAAATACAACCAGCTCATCCGCATCGAAGAGCAGCTCGGCCCCTCGGCGGTATACCCCGGCCGCTCGGTGTTGCGAGGTTAGCGCAATCGGCAAGGATTATCGACGAGATTTGTTATGTTGGTTGACGCCGCCGCCGCTACATAGTCCTTTAACGGCATGATTCTATTGCGCGCGCCGGCGAGACGTAGTCGGTTTCTCCTCGGTCCGGTTCTCGGGATCACTTTGACCGGGTACTTCGCGTATCATCTCGTCGAAGGCGATCGCGGGCTGAAGGCGTGGCTGCGCCTGAACCGCGAGATCGGCACAGCGACCGCTAATCTCGACGCGGTGCGCGCGCAACGCGCGGCGCTCGATCTCAAAGTGTCGGAGCTGAGACCGGATCACGTCGATCCGGACCTGCTCGACGAGCGGATCCGGGCGACACTGAACCTCGTATTGCCTGACGATATTGTGATCATGCGATCCGCCGTCGCCCATTGAGGGTGCCGGCGAGGGACGTCCGGCGGCGCCGCTGCCGTCTCTCGCTGCTCTCGACTTCCCTTCCTTCCGTCGGCTTCTCGCTGGGCTGAGGTTGCAAAATAGCCGATTTGTCACCATGCTCGGAGCAGATTCTCGGGGCAACATTTCGCGGCCTCGCGGAGGAAGCGGCATGGCAGTCAAGCGCAAATCCGAATCGGTCACGTTTGCCGATCTCAGCCTCGCCCCGCAGGAGCTGCTCCGATACTACCGAGACATGCTAGTGATCCGGCGTTTTGAGGAGCGAGCCGGGCAGATGTACGGCATGGGGCTGATCGGTGGGTTCTGCCACCTTTATATCGGGCAGGAGGCTGTCGTCGTCGGCATGCAGGCGGCGCTGAAGCAAGGCGACACGATCGTCACCTCCTATCGCGACCATGGCCACATGCTGGCGTGCGGCATGGACCCCAAGGGCGTCATGGCGGAATTGACCGGGCGTCGCAGCGGCTACTCGCGCGGTAAGGGCGGCTCGATGCACATGTTCAGCCGGGAAAAAAATTTCTTTGGCGGCCATGGCATCGTCGGTGCCCAGGTCCCCATCGGAACCGGGCTCGCGTTCGCTCATCATTATCGCGGGAACGGCCAGATCTCCGTTACCTATCTCGGCGACGGCGCGATCAACCAGGGCCAGGTTTATGAAAGTTTCAACATGGCGGCATTGTGGAAGCTGCCGGTGGTTTACGTCATCGAGAACAACCGCTACGGGATGGGGACGTCGATCGATCGCGCCTCGGCGCGGACTGACCTGTTTCACCGCGGCATGGCCTACGGGATCCCTGGCGAGCAGGTCGACGGCATGAATGTGCGGGCGGTTCATGAAGCGGGGCTCGCCGCCGCCGAGCACGCGCGGTCGGGTCAGGGGCCGATCATCCTCGAGATGATGACCTACCGCTATCGCGGGCATTCGATGTCGGACCCGGCTAAATACCGCACCCGCGAGGAAGTGACCCGGATGCGCGCCGAGCACGATCCGATCGAACAGGTCCGGCATCGGCTGCTCGAAGGCGGCACCAGCGAAGGCGAGTTGACAGAACTCGAGACCCAGGTCAGGAACTTCGTCGCCGAAGCGGCGCAGTTCGCGCAGGACAGCCCCGAGCCCGATCCTGCCGAGCTGTGGACCGATGTGTTGGCCGAAGCCTGAGCCGTCGTGGACGAGCCATGGCTGCCGATGTCCTGATGCCGGCGCTCTCGCCGACGATGACCGAAGGCAAGATCGCTCGCTGGCTGAAAAGCGAGGGGGAGCCCGTCAGGGCTGGTGACGTGCTCGCTGAAATCGAGACCGACAAGGCGACGATGGAGGTCGAAGCAATCGACGAAGGGGTGCTCGCCAGGATCGTGATCCCCGAAGGCACGGAGCACGTCGCGGTCAACACCCCGATCGCGGTGATCGCCGCCAATGGCGAAGATGTCGGCGTCGCCGAGAAGACCGCCTTTTCCGCTAGACCACCTGAGGCTTCCCGCCCGGCCGCTACGCCGGCAACCCCACAGCGGGTGCCCGTGGTGGAGTCCACATATACCGGCAAGACCACGATGATGACGGTGCGCGAGGCATTGCGCGAGGCGATGGCCGAGGAAATGCGGCGCGACGAAACGGTGTTTCTGCTTGGTGAGGAGGTCGCTGAATACCAGGGCGCCTACAAGGTCAGCCAGGGTCTATTGCAGGAATTCGGGCCGCGTCGCGTCATCGATACGCCGATCACCGAGCACGGCTTCACCGGGCTCGGGGTCGGCGCCGGCTTTGCCGGTCTGCGCCCGATCGTCGAATTCATGACCTTCAACTTCGCCATGCAGGCGATGGATCAGATCATCAACTCGGCCACAAAGACCCGCTACATGTCGGGCGGCCAGATGAGCTGCCCGATCGTCTTCCGCGGGCCGAACGGCATCGCTGCGCGCGTCGCTGCGCAGCATTCGCAATGTTATGCGAGCTGGTACGCGCATGTCCCCGGCCTCAAAGTCGTCGCTCCCTATACCGGCGCCGACCATAAGGGGTTGCTGAAGTCGGCGATCCGCGATCCCAATCCGGTCGTCTTTCTCGAGCACGAGCTCGTCTACGGGGAGAGCTTTGCAGTGCCGGATGATCCCGATTTCGTCGTCCCGATCGGCAAAGCGCGGATCGCGAGGGGGGGTGCGCACGTCACGATTACGGCGTTCTCGCGCATGGTAAAGCTGGCGATGCAGGCCGCCGAAGACCTGGAAAAGGCCGGCATTTCCGCCGAGGTGATCGATCTGCGGACATTGCGTCCATTCGACATCGAAACTGTGGTCGCCTCGGTCAAGAAGACCAACCGCGTTGTCGCGGTCGAAGAGGGGTGGCCGTTCGCCGGCATCGGCTCGGAAATCGCCGCGCTCATGATGGAAGAGTGTTTCGACTGGCTCGATGCCCCTGTGAAGCGTGTCGCCGGCAAGGATGTCCCGCTGCCTTACGCCGCGAATCTCGAGCGCCTGGCGGTGCCCCAGGTCGAGGATATTGCCGCCGCGGCGCGCCAGGTCGCCTACCGCTGAAGACGATGACGGTGTAAGGCGGAGGGCCATGCCGATCCAAATCTTGATGCCGGCGTTGTCGCCGACGATGACGGAGGGCAACCTCGCTAAGTGGCTCAAGAAAGAAGGCGACGAGGTGCGTTCCGGCGACGTGCTCGCCGAGATCGAGACCGACAAGGCGACGATGGAGTACGAAGCTGTCGACGACGGACGGCTCGGCAGGATCCTCGTTCCCGAGGGCGCAGAGGGAATCAAGGTCAATCAGCCGATCGCATTGCTGCTCGCTGAGGGCGAGGATACATCGGCTCTGGAGAAATTTACCGAGGCCCCCACGCAAACTGCTCCCGCGGTGGCGCACGAGCAGGACGGGGCGCATGCTCCGCCGCCGCAAGCCATTGCGACCGCGCAAGCTGCGCCTGCGAGGGGCAACGGCCGCATCTTCGCCAGCCCCCTGGCGCGCCGCATGGCCCGGCAGGCCGGCCTCGATCTCGGCGCGATTGCCGGCTCTGGGCCGCAGGGCCGCATCGTCAAGGCCGATATCGAATCGGCTCTGCTGGCGATGAGGGGCGCGCCGACCGCTGCCCCGCCGCGGCCCGCGGCCAGGCCGCAGCTTGCCGTGGCGGTGGCGCCGACATCGCTCGCGCTCTCAAAGGAACGGGTGCTGGCACTTGCCGGGAACCCGCCCTATACGGAGCGCCCGCTGACGGCGATGCGCCGCGTCATCGCCAGGCGGCTGACCGAATCGAAGCAAACAGTTCCGCATTTTTACCTGACGGTCGATTGCGAGATCGACGAACTCTTGAAGTTCCGCACCGAGCTCAACGCCAAGTCCGATGGTTACCGCATCTCGGTCAACGACTTTGCGATCCGCGCCGCAGCGCTTGCATTGCGCAAGGTGCCCGCAGCAAACGCGTCGTGGAGCGATGAGGCGATCCTGCAGTGGGACACCGTCGATATCGCCGTCGCCGTGGCACTTGAAGACGGATTGATCACGCCGATCGTCAAAAACGCCGATCGCAAGGGACTGGCGGCGATCGTCAACGAAACCAAGGACCTCGCGGCACGCGCGCGGGCGGGGAAGTTGAGGCTCGAGGAATTTCAGGGCGGGACTTTTTCGATCTCGAACCTCGGCATGTTCGGGGTCCGCGATTTCGCAGCCGTCATCAACCCACCGCATAGCGGCATTCTTGCGGTCGGCGCCGGCGAGCAGCGGCCGGTGGTCAAAAACGGTGCGCTCGCGATCGCCACCGTCATGAGCTGCACACTCGCCTGCGACCACCGGGTCGTCGACGGCGCCGTCGGTGCGCAATTCCTGGTCGCCTTCAAAAAGCTCGTCGAAGACCCGCTGACGATGCTGCTGTGAAGATACAAAGGGTGAGATGGCGGAAACCTCGTTCGATCTGATCGTCGTAGGCGGCGGCCCCGGCGGCTATGTCGCGGCAATTCGGGCGGCTCAGCTGGGAATGAAGACAGCGCTTGTCGAGCGCGAGCAACTCGGCGGGATTTGCCTCAACTGGGGTTGCATTCCGACCAAGGCATTGTTGCGCAGCTCCGAAATCAATCATCTGCTGCATCACCTTGAGGATTTTGGGTTTTCCGCCAAGGACGTCAGCTTTGATGCCGGCAAGGTCGTAGCGCGGTCGCGTGCCGTCGCCAAGCAGCTGTCGAACGGCGTCGCCTATCTATTGCGCAAGAACAAGGTCACGGTCTTCGACGGGCACGGCCACCTCGCCGGAAGGGGCCGGCTCGCGATAACAAAGGACAGCAACGCCATCGCCGAGCTGTCCTCGGAGCACATCGTGCTCGCCACCGGCGCGCGGGCGCGCAGCTTGCCCGGGCTCGAACCCGACGGCGAACGCGTATGGACCTACAAGGAAGCGATGGTGCCGCCCGCCATCCCCAAATCGCTACTCGTCGTCGGGTCGGGCGCGATCGGGATCGAATTTGCCAGCTTCTATCGCGACATGGGGGCCGAGGTGACCGTGGTCGAAGTGCTCGACCGCGTGCTCCCGGTCGAGGACGAAGAGATCTCCGCCTTCGCCCGCAAATCCTTTGAGAAGCAGGGGATCGAGATCCACACCGGAGCGAGCGTTTCCGCGGTCGAGCAGATTGGCGACAGCGTCACGGCGCGGATCGCAGCGGACGGCAAGACACTCGAGACCAATGTCGAACGAGTGGTCCTCGCCGTCGGCATCGTCGGCAATGTCGAAGACATCGGTCTCGAAAACACCGGCGTCGTCGTCGAAAGAACGCATGTGGTGGTCGACGAGTGGCTGCGCACCGGCGAGCCCGGAATCTATGCGATTGGCGATCTCGTCGGCCCGCCCTGGCTCGCCCACAAAGCAAGCCACGAAGGAGTGATCTGCGTCGAGCACATCGCCGGGGTCAACGACGTGCACCCGCTCGATGTTCGCAACATTCCGGCCTGCACCTATTGCCGGCCGCAGGTCGCCAGCGTCGGGCTCACCGAGAAGGCCGCGCGGGACGCCGGCTTCGAAGTCAGGGTCGGGCATTTCCCGTTCATCGGCAACGGCAAGGCGATAGCGCTCGGCGAGCCGGAGGGGATGGTCAAGACGGTATTCGACAGCAAGACCGGCGAGCTGTTGGGCGCCCACATGATCGGCGCCGAAGTAACCGAGTTGATCCAGGGCTACACGATCGCCAAGACGTTGGAGACGACCGAAGCCGAGCTCATCCGCACGATCTTCCCGCACCCGACCCTGTCGGAGACGATGCACGAAGCCGTGCTTGACGCTTATGGGAGGGCCATCCACTTCTAGCGGAACGCTTTTCGCCTTCAGGCTGGTCGAATGAATCCCGCAAGCGGAAGCGCGGCACCGCTGTTGCTGCGCCATCCCGAAAAGGCCCACCGTCCCGACAGTCCGATCCCGCGCAAGCCCGATTGGCTGCGCGTCAAGGCACCGGTCTCGCCGGAATATCAGGCGACGCGGCGACTGATGCGTGAGCTCGAGCTCAACACTGTGTGCGAGGAAGCGGCCTGCCCGAATATCGGCGAATGCTGGAAGCAGAAGCACGCGACGGTCATGATCCTGGGTCGCGTGTGCACGCGCGCCTGCACTTTCTGCAATGTCGCGACCGGCCGGCCCGATCTGCTCGACCCGCACGAGCCCGAGCGCGTCGCGCAGGCAGTCGCGGCGCTCGGGCTTTCCCACGTCGTCGTCACCTCCGTCGACCGAGACGATCTCGACGATGGCGGCGCCGGGCATTTCGCGCGGTCGATCGCGGCGATACGCGCCGCTGCGCCCGGCACGACCATCGAGGTCTTGACCCCCGATTTCCTGCGCAAGGACGGCGCGCTCGAAACCGTCATTGCGGCAAAACCGGACGTCTTCAACCACAATCTCGAAACCGTGCCGCGTCTCTATGCCGAAGTCCGGCCGGGGGCTCGCTACTTCCATTCTCTGCGGTTACTCGATCAGGCCAAGCGCCTCGCCCCGGCCATGTTCACAAAATCGGGAGTTATGGTCGGACTGGGCGAGGATAAGGGCGAGGTGCTGCAGGTCATGGACGATCTGCACGCCGCCGAGGTCGACTTTCTGACAATCGGCCAATATCTGCAGCCGACGCCGAAGCATCATCCGATAGCTCGCTTCGTGACGCCGGACGAGTTCTGCAGCTATGCAAATCTCGCGCTCGGCAAGGGTTTCCTGTTGGTTTCGGCGTCACCGCTGACTCGGTCTTCCTATCACGCCGGGGATGATTTCATGCGGTTGCGGGCGGTGCGAAACGCCAAGCTCGCCGCCGCCGGCTAGGGCCCGCCGTAATGCCGACCCACGCGGAAGAGCGGGTGCTGCCGTACACGCCCGAGCAACTCTTCAGCCTCGTCGCCGATATCGAACGCTATCCCGAGTTCCTGCCCTGGTGCGTCGGCGCCCGCATCAAAAAGCGCGAGGCCAATTTCGTTGTCGCCGATTTGATCATCGGCTTTCGCATGTTCCGAGAGCGCTTTACCTCGCGCGTCACGCTCGACCCGCCAAAGCAGATCGATGTCGCCTATGCCGAGGGTCCGTTCCGTTATCTGACTAATCACTGGACCTTTACCCCGGTTCCGGGCGGTTGCCGCGTCGGTTTTTTTGTCGATTTCGAATTCAAAGCGCGCCTGCTGCAACGGCTGATCGAAGTGCTGTTCAATGAAGCGGTGCGCCGCATGGTGAGCGCCTTCGAAAAACGCGCCCTTGACCTCTACGGCGCCCCGTCGCAGTGCCGCGCCCGCCAGCCTGCAGTCTGAAGAAATAAGGTCCATGCAAATTGTCGACGATCGCACCGGCGCGCGAGCCTTCCAGACGATGGTGCCGATGCGCGACACCACCCGCCTCAACACTTTCGTGTTTCTGCCGGGGAGCGGCGGACCGTACTGGCCGGTCATCTTGCATCGCACCCCTTACGGCATCACTGCCGCCGATGCGCGCGACAAGACGGACTGCACCAAAGCATGGCTGCCGAGTGCGGAGGAGCCGTTGCGCGGCTCGATCCTGCGCGGTTGGCGCAATATCGTCGAGCACGGCTACGCCGCGGTCTACCAGGATACGCGCGGCCGCCACGGCTCGGAGGGCGAGGACCGCGTCTACGCCGATGATGCCGCAGACGGCTAAGACACATTGGAGTGGATTGCTGCCCAGCCCTGGACCAACCACAAGGTCGGAATGTCGGGCTCCTCGGCCGGCGCGACGACGACTTTCGCCGCTGCCTCGACGCGGCATCCGACATTGCGGGCGTTTTTCGCGCAGGCTGGCACCTCCAGTATTTACGACGACGTGGTCTACGAGGGCCAGTCGATCGAAATGGAGCGGCTATGGCTCTGGGTCGCGCGCAATATTTCGGGCCTCTCGCAGTCCCATCGCGAGGCCGTCATTCGGCGATTCGGCGTCACAGTGGCGGAACTGGAGGCCGCCTCAACCTCGGCCGCAGCACGCTATGCTCGGCTTGATGCGGCCCGACATGCCGACCCGCCGTTCGCCGCTTCGCCTGATTGGATGCGGTTGCCTCTGGCTGGTTACCCCGACTTTGCGCTCTGGCAGCCCTTTCTCGACGAGATCATCACGCATCCCTCGCCCGACGCGTTCCGCGCCGCGCACAACTTCCGCCGCACGATCGAGATCCCCGGGTTTCATGTCACAACCTGGTTCGACATCTTCCAGACCAGCGTCTTGGCGGCGTTCAACGACATTCAGGCGCGTGTCGGCAATCAGAAGCTGTGGATTGGCCCCAATGAGCACCATTTCGTCTATCACAGCAATTTCTGGCCGCGCGATCCTTATTTCGAGTGGTTTGACTATTGGCTGAAGGACGAGCCGATCGGCATTATGGATGGGCCCGCAGTATTCTATTCGCCGCGCGCCTGGGTCGAGGACAGAGAAACCTATGTGCCCAGCGATTGGCGGCAGGCAGAGCGTTGGCCGCCGCCCGAAGCCAGGCCACGGCGGCTTTATTTGCGCGGCGACGGCAGCTTCGCTGCGGACGAGCCCGGCGGGCCGCCGCGTAGCTATCGTTACGACCCGCGCCAGCCGATCCCGACCGTGGGCGGCCGCAACATGCTGATCGATGCCGGGTCGCGCGACCAGCACCCGGCCCAGTTATTGCCCGATTACGGTCTGATTTACCGCGGCGAGCCGCTCAGCGCGGGCCTCACCATTGCCGGTGAGGTGCGCGTCAGCCTCGCGGTCCAATCCGATTGCCCCGACACCGATTTTGTCGCCAAGCTTATCGATCTCCATCCCGACGGGCGCGCAATGCTGCTGATGGATGGGGTCGGGCGCGCGATGTACCGCGACCCGTCCAGGGAGCCGCGCCACCTTGCGCCGCATCGCATCGAGCGGCTGATCATCAGCCTCGGCCACATCAATCACACTTTCGCCGCCGGCCACCGCATCGAGATCGATGTGACCAGCAGCAACTTCCCGCGCCGCGCCCGCAACACCAATAGCGGCAATCTTGCACTGGCGAGTGACGGCGATGCCGACATCCGCGTCGCCGCCAACACCATTCACCATGGCGACAAGACGCCCTCGTTCGTTGACCTACCGGTACTGAGCCTTTGACGGTTGCGCTACCCCGCTCTATTCCGCGGGTTGCGTGGCGAGCACCGGCGATAGCCGCCGCAGCCGGCCGGGCAGGAAGAGGCCGGCCGCGGCAACAAAGGCGGCACAGCCGGCCAATGTCAGCCACAGTGGGGCAAAACTTCCCGCGCCGTCATAAATCACGACGACGAGCTTGACGCCGATTGTGCTGACGCCCAGCGCCAACAGAAACTTGGCGCCAAAGGCGGTGGCGCGCCAATGGGCCGGCGAGTCGCGCGCGAGCAGCGCGTTCTCTGCCGGCACCGACAGCACGCCGAGATAGTTGACCGCGATCATTGCGGCGAGCAGCGGCACGTCGCGTGCTTGCGCGGCGATGCAGAACAACGGCACCTGAACCGCCCATGCGAAGACATAGACAGCCTTCAGCGCGAATCGGTCGGCGAGCCAGCCGCCGACCAACTGCGCCGTCGCCGCGACGAGAAACACCAGCGTCACAAAACCGCCGGCATCGAGAGTTCCGCCGTCGGTCAAGCCGGTAAGCCCCGCAGCAAACGCTTTCGGCAGCGCGACCGGGATCGCCTGCGATATCGTGCCGTCGGCGAGCATCGTGAAGGACAGCACGATGAACGTGCGCACGACGTCGCTGCGCGCCGCCTCCGGCTCGGGCCGGTTTTCGATCCGTGCGGCAACCTCGCGCCCGCCGCGAATGCAGAAGAGCAGCGCCAGACCGGTTGCAGCACACAGCCCGATGGTGGCAAGACCGAGCGCCAGCGCTACGGGGCCGCCAGTCAGGCCGGTGGCAATCGCGGCTCCGCCGGTGCCGATAAAAAAGACGACCATCATCCCCTCGTCGCTCCACCGGTCGCCGAGCCAGCCCGCCGGCAGCGCGCCGAGGCCGAACAGCACGAAGCCACCGAGGGAAAGCGACAACAAATCGCCGTAGGACATGCCCCAGCGACCCTCGAGCGCGAGCACGACGGTCGGGTAGAGCAGCATCAACAGATGCGCAAAAAAGTGGCCTGCGCTCGAAAAGCCGAGCGCCAAAGCAGCAGCGCGAGAGTTCATTCGTCCTTTACACCGGTGCGAGCGGCCGATGCGGGTCAGGCGGCAGCTCGACACGGATCGAGTCGCCGGGTCGCACCTCCCCGTCGGCGACGACGACGCCCATGATGCCGGCCTTGCGCACCAGATTGCCGCACTCATCCCGCCCCAGTGTCGCCGCCATCAGTCCGTCCTGAGCGTGGTTGAGCTGGGCGCACGGGTTGCGCAGCCCGGTCACTTCGACGACTGCGGCTGCACCGAGATGCAGCTGTGTGCCGGCCGGCAGCGCCAAAAGATCGATGCCGCGCGTCTTGATGTTCTCGCCCATCTGCCCGGCCGAGACGGCGAAGCCTCCTTGCCGCAGCTCGTCGTGCAGCTCGGCATGGATCAGGTGGACCTGGCGCAGATTGGGCTGGGTGGGGTCTCGCGCCACGCGTGAGCGGTGTTTGACCCTGGCGCCGGAATGGGCGTCGCCTTCGACACCGAGCCCAGTCACCAGCCGGATGCCGTCCTCGTTGGTTTTGATGAGCGTATGCTTGGGGCTGCGGCTGACCGCCGTGACCACTCCGTCCATTGCTTCCCCTTTTTACGTGACCGGCACGCGCCGCTTTGCCAATTCCGCCTCGTCGATGCGTAGTCCGAGCCCCGGCTCCAAGGGCAGATGAAACAGCCCGTCTACCGGCTTTGGCGGATTCGCGAAGACGGCGTGCTGTCGCGGCGAGGGATCGTTGAACTCGCACGGTTTGGTCGCGTGCAGTTGACTGGCCACCACATGCAAATTCGCCACGTCGCCGATCATCGGCTGGGTTTGATGCGGCACGAGCTCGACGCCATGCGCATGGGCCAGTGCAATGCACCGCATGAGGCCGGTAATGCCGCCCATTTTGACGATGTCGGGCTGCACCATCCGCACCCCCGCGGCGATCAGATCTGCTACTCCGGACAGCGTGTAGGTCTGCTCGCCGGCGGACACGGTGATGTCGAGCTTGTTTGCGACCTCGCCCATCGCCTTCACGTGATAATGCTGCACCGGCTCCTCGAACCACCAATAGCCGAGTTCCTCGAGCGCGCGGCCGACGCGGATCGCGCCGCCGACCGAGTAGCCGTTATTGGCGTCGAAGGCGAGCGGAAAGCCGTCTCCGACCATCCGCCGCACCGCGCGCGCTTTGGCGATGTCGCCGGGAATGTCGAGATCCGGCTTGGTCCGGTCGTTGTCGAAGCGGATCTTAACCGCTGCGGGCTTGTCATTCAGGCGCGTCTCGACGACGTGCAGGACCTCGTCGACGCTGCGCTCGCCATTGCCGCCGATCGACGCATAGAACGGCAGTCGCGTGCGCCACGCTCCGCCGAGGAGCTTGTAAATCGGCTGATTGAAGAACTTGCCTTTCAGGTCCCACAGTGCAATGTCCACTGCCGCCAATGCGCCGGTCAGGGCCCCCTCCGGTCCGAGCTTGGCGAATTTATGCAGCAGCATGTCATGCAGCACGGCATGATCGAGCGGATCCGCGCCAATCAGCTCCGGCGCAAGATTGTGTCGGACGATCCCGAGCGAGGCGAGCCCGCCTGCATCGGTGACGCCTCGCCGATACCGACCAGGCCATCCTCACAGTGGATTCGGATCCAAGCGCTGCACTGCGCCGGCCGGTCCTCCGGCGCCCATTGCACCTGAAATACCTCAATATCACGAATTTTCATGGTGGTCTTCCGATCAGCAGGATTCCATTAACCTAGAACTCTAATCATTGTTCATGGCCGGGCTTGACCTGACTTGACCCGGCCATCCACGAATACTTGCTTCCAGGAAAGAAGCGAAACATGCCCGGCGGATGGGTGTATATCATGACGAACCGTCCCAACGGCACGCTTTACGTTGGCGTCACAGATGACCTTGCTCGACGGGCCTGGGAACACCGCACCGGGCTAGTCAAGGGATTCACGAAGCAGTACGGCTTGCGCCGGCTTGTCTATGCCGAACGTTATGAGGACATACGTCTGGCGAGACAACGAGAACGAAATTTGAAGCATTGGCGGCGCTCTTGGCTGATCCTTGCCCAAAATCCGCCGGCCATCTACGAGATCCGGAGTTAGACCTTTCGGAAACTTTGAAGAAACTGAATCAGTTGCGAGGCTGTCCAGGTATCCCCTTGGTGCCAGAAATGCTTCCGTCCGCTACGAGCTGTTTGTCGATATGGGAGAGGGCGACGGAGAGGCACGAAGCGTCAAGCGGACGCGCATTAACGAGGCTTTCCCTTTGGTTGGGACGAAGCTGCGGTTTCTCTTCGACTACGGCGACGAATGGGTATTCCTGGTCGAGCTCCTTAGCCGAAAACCAATGGAGCCGAAGGTCAGGCTTCCGAGGTTACTGAACTCGGTTAGGGAAGCGCCCGTCCAGTACGAGTATCCTGATCCCGAGGACGAGTAACGCGCGCTCGGCAGAAATTCCGCGCAGAGTGTCCGCTCGTCTTCTCGGTCGGATCGAGCAGCTGACGAAGCCTCCCGGCGGGGGGTCGTGCGGGATCGACCAGCGCTTAGCGCTGCACTTACTGATCTCAGTTGCGACCTTTGGGCTATTGGTGCTGACGCCGCGGCTCCCCAAATTGGTGACGCCGGCGGCATACCGGCCATGTACGTCGTTATCGCCTCGGCCGCCAAAGCCCGGCCGGGTAGAAGGAGGCCTCTATTGCGCACCGTCGGATGTGCCCTGGCCGGTATACTGGTTATGATGGCTCCTTTAGCGGGGCATTGCGCCTCGCCGGGGTTGAACATGGGGCGCGCAGCAACTGGTCCGCTCTCTGGCGTGACTCAGGTGGGAGATGCGCGCGGTTCTAACTGGCATCCAGCGCCAGGAAGCGGCTGGCGCGGCCCGCGTTCGGGACCCAGCCGGTTTAATGGCGGCCCCTATGGGTGGTCGGGAGTTCCCAACTACTATATCTGGGTTCCCGGCAGCGCCATCTTTGACTATCCGTTCCCGGATTGGCAGGGTCCGGACGGCGGCTGGGGCAATCCCTAGCCGACAATATCGCGGCGGCGGGCAGGAGGGAATGGAACCGCAACCCCAAGCGTTTATTAGCGCAGGATCGCTAGTGTAAAGCGAGACTTATTCGACCGGCGATCGACGCCGATGAAGTCTTCGCTTCAGGATGCGTAGAGATGAGTGGAATGAAACGGCAAGCGACTGTCGCCGGTGTGATCGGCGCAGGATTGATTTATGCAATGGCGGCCGCTGCGGACCCCTATAATCCCGGCGAGCGCGCGCTCGGCGGTGGTTTGCTGGGCGCCGGCACCGGGGCCATAATCGGCGCTATTGCCGGCGGCGGGCATGGCGCCGGGATAGGGGCCGCGGTCGGCGGCGGCTTGGGGGCAGTGGCCGGCGCCGCGACGACGCCAGCGCGCCCGCACAGCCGCTATCACCACCGGGTCTCTCATCGGTCCTATTGAGACGGCGCATTCACCACGCCAGGGCCCAGCCGTCGCGGCGCGGGTCGGAACCGGCTAGCAGCATGCCGGTGGCTGCGTCGCGGCGAATGATCTCGACGCTGCACGGGCCGTCGAGGTCGCCAACGGTCTTGACCGGATGGCCGCGGCGCGCGAGCTCGGTGCGCACCGCCTCCGGAAAGCGGCGCTCGATCGTCAGCGCGTCCTCACCGTCATGCGGCCAGTTGGCGTATTGGCCGGGGATATTGGAGGTCCAGCGCGGCATCTCGGCAGCCTGTTGCGGATCGAGCCCGAAATCGACCATCGCCGTCAGTACCTGCAGATTGATCTGCACCTGGTTGTCGGCGCCGGGCGTGCCGAAGACGCACCACAGTGTCCCGTCCTTCAGCACGATCGGCGGATTCATCGTATGGCGTACCCGCCGTCCGGGCCGCAGCCGGTTGGGATGACCGGGCTCGAGGTGCCAATAGGCCATTCGGTTGTTGAGCAGGATACCGGTATCGCCGGCGATGACGCCCGAGCCAAAACCGCTGTTGATGCTCTGCACCCCCGAGACCGCATTGCCCTCGCCGTCGGCGGTGCAGAAATAGGTCGTGTCGCCCGCGGCCGCGGCGACCCCTTGGGTTGGGTCGGCACGCCGCAGGTCGATGCGGGCGGCAAGCCGTGCGGCATACTCTGGCGACAGCAGTTCTCCTAGCGGCGCCGCGGCCGTGCGCGGATCGGCGGCCCAGCGTTCGCGATCGGCAAAGGCGAGCTTTTTGGCTTCGACCATGACATGCACCGCGTCGGCGGATAGCAGCCCCATCCGCACGAGATCGAAGTTTTCGAGGATCTTGAGTTCCTCGAGCAGCACAAATCCGGTCGAATTTAGGGGCGCTTCAAGGACGGTGAAACCGCGGTAGTCGATACCGATCGGCTCCTGTTGCTCGGCCTCGAAGGCTTCGAGGTCGCGTGTCCTGACCAGGGTCCCTGCGGCTTCGAGGTGCGCTGCAAGCCGCCGTGCCAGGCGGCCGCGGTAGAAAGTGTCCGCACCGTCCGCGGCGATCTCTTCGAGAGCGCGGGCGAGGTCGGGCTGCACGATCGCCGCACCGAGCGGCGGCGCCGCGCCGTTGGCAAGGAACATTTCGGCACTCCGCGGATCGGCGGCGAGCGTCGTCCGGTATTCATCGGCGAAGTGACAGTTGCTGCGAGTGGCGCCAAAGCCGTCGCGGGCGAAGGCGATGGCCTCGCCAAACAACTCGCGCCACGCCAGCCGGCCGAAACCGCGGTGCATTGTGCCAAGCGCGGCGAGCATCCCCGGGACCGAAACCGAAAGCGGGCCGATGCGCGGAATCCCGCCGGCATAGCGCTCGGGCGTGGCGGCGGCCGGGGCGGGGCCGGTGCCGTTGAACACGACGGCGCGGCCGGTTGCCTGTTCGTAGACATGGTAAAAACCGTCGCCGCCGAGCCCGGACATCATCGGCTCGACCACGGCAAGCGTCATCGCCGTCGCGACCGCCGCATCAACCGCGTTGCCACCCGCCCGCAGGGCCAGGAGGCCAGCCTGCGCCGCGAGCGGATGGTTTGCTGCGGCGGCACCGCGCCGCCCGATGATCACCGGCCGATACGAACGCATTTCCATTGCCACTCCTGGTCTCCTTTCCGTGGCATAGTAGCGGATAAAGCTCACAGAGACCGCCATGGGCAACAAGCAATGAGAAGATGCTGCCGGTTTGCGGTTATCGTGCTGTTGCTCGCAGTCTTTGCCCCCGGGTGCACCGATAGCGGCGGCGCCGGCTCGGATAATGACAGGCATCCGGTCTTCTATGGCGGCGTGTCGGGCGGTGGGACGCGGCCGTGACGGCACGGCAGACGAGCTGCGGCGTGATCGTCACCGATGGCGAGCGCATTCTGCTCGGCCATGCGACGCGGTCGCCGCGCTGGGACATCCCCAAGGGGGTAGTGGAGCCCGGCGAAAGCTTCGTCAGGACGGCGGTGCGGGAGCTCTTCGAAGAAACCAGCCTTTCCGTTGCCCCGGAAACGTTAGCCGACCTCGGCGTGCACCGGTATCTGCGCGGCAAGGATCTGGCGCTGTTTGTCTGGGTGCCGCCCCGCCTGCCGGATCCGCAGAGCCTGACCTGCACGTCGCATTTCGCGCTGGCCGACGGTAAATTGCTGCCCGAATTCGACCGCTTTGGTCTGTTCTCGTGGGATGAGGCGCTCACTCGCGTCGGCAAGAACCTGGCGCGGGTGTTGGCATCGATCCGACAAGACGTGATACGGTAACCCGATCAGCAATCCGAGGAGGAAATCCATGCCCAAGCTGCGCCACATCGCCATCGCCGCCGAAGACCCCGAAAAGATGGCCGAGTTCTACAAGAAGGCGTTCGACTTCAAAGAGGTCGGCCGGCCGAACGGCGTGCTCGCCGATGGTGTGTTCCTCAGCGACGGCACCCTGAACATGGCGATCCTCAAATTCAAGACCGATCAGCTCGGCAAAGGGATGGATTTCCGCGGCATCCACCATTTCGGTGTGCTGGTCGAAGATGTCGAAGAGTTTTCCAAGAAGCTCGAAAGCCTCGGTGCCGAGCACTACATCGACCAAGGTCAGGGCGGACACCAGGCCGGCTATTTCGAAAAGAAATTCTATGGCCCTGAGCGGGTGCTGTTCGACATCGCCGAGCATGGTTGGGCGGGCGCGGAGCCCCTTCCCGCGCGAATAAAAGAGGCTGCGGAATAACGTCATTCGTCATTCTCGCGAAAGCGAGAATCCAGCGGCGGTGAGCCATGGACCTCCGCGTTCGCGGGGGTGACGATCACGTGCAATACTGATCAGGGGAGCCAAAATATGGCCAAGCTCCGTCACATCGCGATCGCCGCCAAAGACCCCGATGCGATGGCCGAGTTCTACAAGCGGGCATTCGACTTCAAGGAGGTCCGCAAGACCGATGGCCCGCTCGCCTATGGCCATCATCTGAGCGACGGGACGATCGATCTGGCGATCCTGCGGTTCAAGACCGATCAGCTCGGCAAGGGCCTCGACTACACCGGCCTGCACCATTTCGGCATTCTCGTCGAGGATGTCGAGGCCTCCGCCAAACAGCTCGAGGCGCTCGGCGGCAAGTATTACATGGAGCGGGAGGACGGCCTCGCTGGCGGCTTCGAGGTCAAGTTCTATGGTCCGGAAGGAGTGCTCTTCGACGTCGCCGAACACCCCTGGACCGGCACCGAGCCGCTCCCGGTCGAGAAGGCCGAAGCCGCCGAGTGAGGCTCCGATCAGAAGTGAATTTCGTATTCCAGCTGCCAGCGGATCGTTTCGCGCGGTGAGGCGGAGGTCACACCCAAGAGAATGCC